>Ga0126383_10001836_pt1 | contig 13415 bp, 12 predicted proteins | sample PanSoiMetPlot_35_FD_96882 | JGI IMG/M metagenome (GOLD analysis project Ga0126383, IMG submission 96882) | Tropical forest soil microbial communities from Panama - MetaG Plot_35 | ecosystem: Environmental > Terrestrial > Soil > Tropical forest > Bulk soil | place: Panama | collected 2016-02-17
CTGATATGCTGTGCAGCGCGCCTTCATCAAACCGGCAATTCTGAATTGTGACCGGTGTTTGGAAAGTGGCGCCAGAGTTCTGCGGCGGACTGCTGCCATTTATGACTTCGCGAAGATTTCCTGCGGGGTCCTCTATCTGAATCCATGAAAATGGTGTGAGAAAGGGCTTAGACAGATACGCTTCATTTAGCGTCCCGTAATCGATGAAGTCGCAGTTCTCGATGAAGACTTTGCGCCAGTTGTAGATTTGAACAAGTCCGTCGCTATTTCCCGCGTCGGCGAAGCATCCCTTGAAAGTGGAATTGGTGATGGTCAAAGCAGACCAGAAGGCGCGAATCAATCCATGCTGGGCTACAATCCCGTAGAAATGGCAGTTGTGGATAACCGCGTTCTGCACCTCAGTAAATCTGATGCCAATGCCCGTATCGAATGGCACATCCGGCCCACCCCCGGTGAAAGCCAAATCTCGAAACTCAATTGACTCCGCATGGCCAAGGTCGATTGCCGGTGTAGCGGTCTGTCCCAGGAAAAGCTCAAAGACCGAACCGGAACCAGTTCCTTCGATGAGGATGTTGTTTGCGTTCGCGAATGACTTCGCCACCGTGTTACCGATCAGATAAACACCGGCCGGGACGACAATCTTTCTTGGGCTTCCGGGAGAGCTCGCAGCAGTGAGAGCAGCGAGTAGCGCGGCAGAATCATCGGTCGACCCGTCTCCCACCGCGCCGCAGGCCTTCAAATTAACTTCCGTGTCGTTTGCCGGACATGCTGCGTAAACTGCAGTTGGCAGCAGAATAAGCACCAGGAGGAACAATGATTTTCTTATTGTCATATCGATTCTTAGGCGAGGAAGTTTTTTGGCTGGACGGTTTGCCCTCTTCGAACGGCCAAACCGTATCTATTTAGATTATACGGGAAGCCAAACAGTCTGACTTTATTTTTTGTTCTGGGGTTGGCAACGTTGTGAATGAGGAGAGATGAAGGCCAGTATTTCCGGGGGACAGCATATGTCTTCACCTGGAAAGCACGAATTCCTGCGGAAAACGCTGTCTCCGGCTTTGAACTGGGTTATATCACTATGAGAACGTGTATTTTTTTCGCAGTGAAAGGCAGTCAGTGGGGGATTTATCGCAGGGAGGCCAGCGTGGCCAACAATTTTTCGTGAATCCCGCCGAACGATCCATTTGACATGATCGCCACCACATCGCCGGAACGAAGCTGATCCCTCAGAGTTGAGACAATTTCATCAACATCCGTAATCGCGAAGGCAGGCTTACGCGTGGCCGCGATGTCCTCAATCAGTCGTTCGATATTCAGCACGCCACCCATTTCGGCTGCGCGTTGCGCGTCATAGACGCGGGAAACGATCACATAATCCGCCGGTGCGAAGGCGTCGATGTAAGCACTTTGAAAAGTTGCGTGACATGAGGTGCGCGAGCGAGGTTCAAAGACGGCGACAATTCTTCGACCGTCATACTTCGTTTTCAGCGCGGTCAGAGTTTCGCGCACCGCAGTTGGATGATGCGCAAAATCGTCGATCACCGTAATATCGTTTATTTCACCGCGGACTTCGCATCGACGTCGCACACTCTCGAAAGTTCGCAGCGCCTCAGCGATCGCCTTTTGGTCGACGCCCCACGCGTCAGCGGCAACCATCGCGGCCAGGCAGTTGCGCACATTGAATTCGCCAATCAAAGGCGTCTGAAGGTCACTCCATTTGGTCCCGTCGCGGAAAACCGCAAATCGGGTCACCCCTTTTGAAAACGCAATGTTACGGGCCTGCCACCTGGCCTCTGCGCCGGTGCCAAAGGTTTCCAGCCTGGTGAACAGTTTTTGTCTGAATGAACTGACGACATTGCGGACCGGTGGGCTGTCCCAGCCGGCAATCAGACTTCCGTTCGCAGGTACCAGGTTCATTAAACGGCGAAATGCCAACTTCACTGCCTCGAGATCTTTGTAGATATCCGCGTGATCGAATTCAATGTTGTTGACAATCGCAAGCTCAGGCTGGTAGTGCATGAACTTTGGACCTTTATCAAAATACGCCGTGTCGTATTCGTCGCCTTCAATGATGAAGTAATCGCTCTCTGTAACCCGAAAGCTGACTCCAAAATTCTGGACCACACCGCCGACCAGGAAAGAAGGATTCAAACCGGCCTGGTCGATTATCCATGCTGCGAGGCTGGCGGTCGTCGTCTTCCCATGAGTGCCGGCAACAACCAGCGAGCGCCGTCCGCGGATGAATTCGTCCTTTAGCACTTCAGGCAGCGATCGATAAACCAGACGGCGATTCAAAGTCTCTTCAACTTCGGGATTGCCGCGCGGAATTGCGTTGCCGACGACAACGCAATCAGGAGTAGGGTTCAGATTGGCGGCGTTGTAGCCGCGCAGGATCTGGATCCCAATTGACTCCAGCATCGTGGACATCGGCGGATACACGTTCTCGTCCGACCCGGTCACGCGATGACCGCGCGCCTCCAGCATGCCGGCGAGCGATGCCATTGCAGTGCCGCAGATTCCAATCAGGTGATAATGCATCTCGTGAAGGATAAGTGAGAACAGGATTACTTGCTGTGGCGCACAGCTTGGACCAAATCACGAAACTGCCGATCCAGTTGGTCGATGCACTGATTTCTTTCCAGATTCACAATAGCGAGTTCCTTAATTACTCCGTCTTTCTCGTCCATCGGAATCGATTCGAACTCGTAGACTTTTTCCTGTACATGCCACAGCTTGCAGACCGTGTGCGCCAACTGGGCAAAGCTTTCGCCCAAAGTGCCGCTGAATTCGGGAACAACGTTGCCCTCTTTTTTGTAGACCTTGTTTTGTGCAAAGGTCAGTCGCTCGAGCGGAATATCGCCGGACATAGCCGCGGCCATGTACTCATCGATTTCCTGTTGTAGTTGTTTCTCCTGAGCGCGCAGGCTGGTCAGCCGAGCAGCATCGTCGGTGTGCCACAACTTAAGCTTCACCGTGGCCAGCTTGTCGCACAATGAACCCAGAGTTTCCGCCATCGAATTTGAACGTTACTTTTTGCTCGCGAGAAAACGAACGAACCAGTCGCCCCCCTGGGTCGTTTGGTCCCCTCTACATCATAGCTCCGACGGCGAAAGAAACTAACAACTCGTCGCGTCTGAAGTGATACGCGTCTTTATAATCTTCATTCGATAGCTGTCGCAACTTGCAAGACGTTCCAACTGTTTTCATCGGGTTCGTCCTGAAAATTGGGGAATGAGCCTAAGCGGCTTGCGGCGAAGCCGGTGGATTGCAGGAAAAATTCCAATTCGAGGGGAAAGAAGTACCGCATCAAATGTGATTCCTTCGTATTTTGAACGAGACGATCCCTTTCGATCATCCAGAGTAAGTATTCAACTCTGCAGAGATGACGGCGAGTATCGAGTATTCCCGAACTAGCTCGAAGAATCTGGCCGCGATCGGTCTGAATGATCTTGATACGTTCAGACGGCCGGTTTGCCAATACTGCTGGTCCATACCAAACGTCGAAAATGAGTAAGCCGCCAGGTTTTAAGTGATGCCGCGCTGCTGATAACGCCGAGACCACGTCCTGGTTGGTTTGCTGATAACCGAGCACTGCAAACATTATGAGCACCGCATCGAAAGTGGTCTTCAACCTAAGCCCGCGTATATCCGCGCACTCCAATATGAGATTCTTTGAATTTGCCTGACCGTCGAGTTTGCGACGCGCTTGAGCAAGCATGTTCGGCGAGCGATCGACCCCGGTTACTTCGTATCCCCGTTCGGCAAGAGGAACTGCGTGGTTTCCTGTCCCGCATCCTAAATCCAGGATGTTGCGCACCGAGTTGACGCTATAGCTTTGAAACAGTTTCTCGAGCAGATCGCACTCCGTTGAATAATTCTTGTCGCGATATAGCTGATCGTAGGAATCCGCATAAACCGGGCCAAACTCTTCAATCATGACATCACCTCGTGTAAGGCTTCGGCGACGAGCTCCAACTGCTCCGCTGTTAGCGCGAGCCCTGACGGAAGATAGAGGCCCTGGCGAGCCAATCTCTCAACGACGGGATAATGTTCGTTAAGAAACAAACCACGTCGATGCAATGCCGGCTGCTCGTGCATTCCGAGAAAAAATGGCCGCGTCTCTACGCCCCGTTCGGCGAGCCGGTGAGCAAGTTCGGCAGCATCGATTCCAGTATCCTCGGAAATCACCACGCCATACATCCAGTAAACATTGCGCGCCCAACTCTCTTCAACCGGAGTCTGTAGGCCATTAATAGATTGCAATCGGCGGTTGTACTCTTCGCCCATGAGACGTTTCCGAGCCACGATTTCGCTGATACGTTGGATTTGCGCTACCCCGATTGCTGCTTGCAGGTTTGTCAAACGGAAATTGAAACCAAGTTCCTCGTGATGGAAACGGCGTCCGGGCCTGAAACACAGGTTGCGTTGTAAGCGGGCGGCTTCAGCGAACTGCGCATCATCCGTCAGCACCATCCCTCCCTCGCCCGTGGTGATCAACTTGTTGGCATAGAAACTAAAGGTGCTCGCCAGTCCGAAGCTGCCGCAGCGACGCCAGGCCGGCTTTTGCAATTCATGTTCGCTGAGATATTCGGCTCCGTGGGCTTCAGCTGCATCTTCAATTATTGCTAGTTCATGTTCTCGCGCCAGCTTCAGCAATGGATCCATATCCACCGGGTGACCATAGATGTGAACTGCCATGATTGCGCGAGTGCGCGGGTTTATCTTTTCCGCCACTTGCGAAACATCCATGCACCAGGTGCGAGGATCCGAGTCAACTAATACGGGGATCCCGCCATTACTAAGAACGGCGATGACGCACGAGATGATAGTGAAGCTTGGCATGATTACTTCATCGCCAGGTTCAAGATTGAGACCAGCAACTGCAACCTGCAGCGCGGTGGTGCCGTTGCTGACCGCGATTCCATAACCGCGTCCACAATAAGCAGCCCATTGCGCTTCGAATTCCTCGATGAACCTTCCGGCGGACGAAATCCAGCCGGTCCGTAAACACTCATTGACGTACTCAAGTTCCAAATCGCCGAGCGACGGTTCGTTTACCGGTATGTTTTTAGAATTGTTCTTTTTCATCGGTGCCGGTATATGGGCCTTGCTTCACCTCGAGCAGAACCGTGTCTTCCTGCATCCGAAAGCTATGGCCACCGTTGACTGTCAGCACAAGATCGCCAACTCCCAATCTTCTAGTGGCGATCAATTCGCGATCGTCATTGTAAATGTCAATCTCACATTGGCCTTTTCGCACCATGATTACTTCGGAAGTTCCAACTATCTGTCTGACCAGTTTCTTGTGCAGATGCCGTTTGACTTCTCCTCCGGCCGGATAGACTACAAAACCCAATTGAAAATTGAATTCATCGGGAGTTAAAAATGTAGTGCTCGCCGGGGAGAGTCCGGCTCGAATGATGAAAACCAATGTCTGCTCTTGCCAGTGGATCGACTCAAATTCCTGCATAATCCTCCATTCAGCTATGAACCAGGCGCGTCAATCTAGTTTCGCGTTGCTCTCACCTTCGCTTCTGCCAGAATCTGCATCAAGCGGAGTCGGAAGTCCTCGGGCGTGAACTCATCAAGACGTTGTCGGCCACGGTCGATCAACGCTTGTCTCAACCCCTCATCTAACCAGAGACGTTTGATCCCTTCAGCGATTGCCTCGACCGAGCGAGGATCGACCAGAACTGCGGCCTCTCCGGCCTGTTCACAGACGCCGCGAATATTCGACGTAAGTACGGGGCAGTTTAATTTCCAGGCCTCGAGGATCGGTATGTTTGACGGTCCAAAAAAAGTCGGCATCACTAAAGCGACGGCCCCTGCGTACAGCGAAGCAATGTCTCGGTCAGGCACGTAACCGAGATAGTAAATGTCGTCGGAAAGATCCATTCGCGAAGCGATCGCATTTACATGTTTGAAAACCTCTTCGCGAATCGCGCCCTCATGCGAACCGCAAAACGCAACCGGTATCCTAAGGGCATCCCGTGCTCGCAATAAACCAAGCGCTTCAATGATTCGTGCGTGATTCTTATGAGGCCAAAACTGCGCGGGATAAAAAAGGTAACGCTCCGGCAGTTCATATTTGCGGCGGATACCTTGTTTTTCCGAGCCACTTATGGCCGCCGGTAAAATGGATGCCGGAAGCAGAGGGAGAATCTTAATACGATCCTCGGTGACTCCGTACCCTCCGTAGAAGTTTAGAATGTCTTCCTTACCGGTTTGAGATTCCGCCAATACAATTGTGGCATGGCGAATACCGTTTCTAAAAAGGTATTCGCGAGACTCCCACTCACCGTCGGCGGAGACCTCAGGGAATTCCGGCTGCAAACGATGCTGGAGATCATGGACAGCCATAACGTAAGGAATACCGGCTTCAAAAGAAAGCGCAGTGGAGGTGGGATACAACATTAACTCAATTCCATTGGTCCGAAACCACTGGTGTATCTCGTGATTGAAATGAAGGTGGTCGGGATCCTGTTGAGGGCCCCTCCGCTTATCCGGCCGGCGTCTGATCAACCTCAAAGCCGCGGCTCGCGGTCGCGGGCCGACAACTCGTTCCACGAGCTTCAGAGATCGCCGCGTGAGCACGGGGGGAAGCAATGGCTTCAGTATCCAATCTTGCCGAGTCAGGCCGCGCAGATTTGCGTTCTGCAAGTCGTTGGCGAAGATGATGAACTGGTCCAGCGAGGCTGCGCAGTGCGCTTTGTCGAGCGCCTGGAGTACGGTGACGCTATATTGGTAAATGCCGCCGTCGGCAAAATTCAACCCGGGAACGATACCAATGCGCATGAGCTGTCAACCTAGTTGAGCACAAGACTCCAAAGCCGGCCGTTGCCGAATACTGGCGCCGAACGTGAGGCGCGAATGCAACGGAGCTGTTAATCGAGAGAGCCCAAAACTAACATCTTCCATCTGCGGCATGAATGTGGGCGGGCAACCGCAGGTAACTATTTTTGCAGCTCAAGGCAAGCGACTGCGCGTTCACCCGCGACGTAATCAGCAGGCGGGTCGATTGCCGACTGCGGCTTGAATTGCTTGCTTTCATGAACATCGAAGTATTCACAGTCGGCACAGTCGTCTCGATTGGTACGGTGCCACCCGTCCGGCTCGTAGCGAAAAATCGATTCCTGAAAATGCCTGGGGCCAAATGAATTCACCAATTGATCGACCAGTGAGGCGTCGAATTGTTGGAACCACCCATGGTTCTCGTAGCGGCCAAATGGAAAAGTGACGAACAAGGTTCCACCGGGTCGCAGCACCCGCCTTAGTTCGCTCAGGGCTGAGAGGAACTCTGTGGGATCGCCACGGCGCGCAATGTCTGCGTCAGCGGCATATAACGAATTGTCCATTCCGACATGTTCAATGGTCGATATGCAGGCGATGATGTCGAAAAGCTCATCGCGAAAATCCAACTGTCGCAGGTCGCCAAAGACATACGACACGCCGAGTTGCCAGAACGCCTTTTCTTCAGGAGTCAGCGTAATAATCGTTACTTTTTGCTGCTGAAGCGCTGGAGAAGTCAGCACAAACTCGTGATTAAGTGCTGAGCCGGCATCCAGCAGCCTACCCGGTGAGTCGCCTATCCGAGAGAGGATCCAGGGGATTTCAATAATCCGCGCATCCAAACGATAGCCATACCCCTCCGGCAGATCGCTCCCATCGCGAAATCTCTGCAAGAGGTCCGCATCCTGTACCGCTGCTTCCAGCGATTCTTCACGAAATTCCCAGTAACCTGTAGTCCACGGACGGCGGTCCGAATTGAGATAAACCCCGAGCCGGCGCCTGCGGATTTGCTCAAACGCTATATCTCTCAGTGAGTTCTTAAAATTAACAGCTGTGCCTAAGATTCCTGTCATTTTGCGATCAGCTAGCGATAATGTTTTGCCGCAGGTGTCGCCAGCCAGCGACAAAATCAACGCGTGGCCAGAAAACGCAGGAACCGATCGCCCCAGGGATCGCCCGACTCTTCCTCAGAAATGACATGCACACGGCAGCCTCGATTCTTAAAGAAGCTCTGCAAATCGGGACCGCTGAAGTGATAGCCATACAGGTTTACACCCGTGTTGTAGCTGCGACCCATCGGGATTAGTTTCACCCTGTATTTCCTGCCCTCGTACTCCAACGTCTGAAAAGAATCGTTTGCTTGCGGTCTCGAGTCGTCGTAGGTATAGCCGCCAAGAAAAACATTATTTGATAGCGACAGCAGGTTCTCGAAAAAGAAAAACGGCGCAATACTGTGATAGTAAACGCCGTGCGCAAACGCCAAATCAAATTTACCGTATTTCAGATCGTCGGCATTGTGAAAGTCATCCATTACGAGCCGGACATTGTGCCAATTGAAGGCCTCCTTCGCAACCAGGGTTTTGATCAGGCTTTCCGCGCGCGCTTCAATACAAGTGACAGATCCGGCGCCGAGACGGACCAGACCCGCAGTTTGACCGCCTTCCATTGGCCCGAATTCGATGATGCTCTTTCCCGCCAGTGGCAGCAGTGCGTTCAATTTGTCCAGGGGGCCAAAAAACTCGTCGCCCCGGTAGACTGGCGCAATTTCTTCGAGTGTCTTCAGGTAGTATTCAAACGAAGCTTGCGCTTCGCGAATCGTGGTAAAGGGCAAGACGACTTCCTGTAGCCCGATGAGTCGCGCGCCAAACTGCTGTTTCAGTTTTCTTACGATTTCCCATTGAGCGACATCAACTGGAATACGGCAAAGGATGATTCGCGGCCCGTCTTGAACGGCCGGCGGTTGATGCGTCCAGTCCCAGGTGATCGTCTGCACCTTAAAACCCTGCCGCTGAAAAGTATTGCCAAGACGCTCTATTTCCTCGCGATCGCCGAGCAGGACAATCTCTTCCTCGCCCGGCGAAAAACGCAACGGGATCAAATCGAGATAGGCAGGTCGCTTCCAAATATTCGGAACTACCTGGTTCTGGTCGAAGGTCGCTTCCAGCTGAGGCAAAGCAGATGTGCGGCTAACATCCAGCCCCACTACATTGAATGCTTTCTTAACGGCCTTACGTAACATTTTTACGATTCTTTCCCATTCTCACATCTCATTGCAAAGTCGCCTGGGCATTATGCTTACCGCTCCAGCAGAAAAAAGCACGATTCCTTGGATCAAGACTGTGGCTTGAGAGTAACACGTTCACGCAGCATTCGTTAGGTATCAACATATCGTGAGAGTGTCCAGGAGTTAATCTGTTGCGCCACTGTTTGCACTTGATCTTCACGCAACTCCGGGAACAGCGGCAGACTCAGAACTTCACGCGCGGCGCGTTCGGTCTCGATCAGCGACGTGGGCATTCTAAATCGACCCGCGTAGGCCGGCTGTTGATGAACCGGAACGGGATAGTGAACCAACGTGCCCGTGCCTTCGGCCTGCAGATAATTCCTCAAACTATCGCGGGCGGTCGTCCGAATCACGTACTGGTGATATACGTGCGTTGCTGGCGCCTGAGTTAGCGGTAACCTTAAACCTTTATCGGTCGCAAGTGCTTTAGAGTAGCAGTGCGCGAGATGTACACGCCGGCTGTTGTCCTCATCTAAGTGGAGCAGCTTAACACGGAGGATGGCTGCCTGTAATTCATCGAGCCGGCTGTTATGGCCGGGAGTCTGGCTGATGTAGCGGTCTTCCCATCCATACTCCCGCAGCCGCCGCACTCGGTCTGCGAGCGCAGCATTCGAAGTTACCACTGCGCCGCCATCACCAAAACCACCGAGATTCTTGGTGGGATAGAAACTGAACGCTGCGAGATCTCCAAAGGTGCCCGCTTTCCGATTTTGCCAGACGGCGCCGTGCGCCTGGGCGCAATCTTCAATGACAGGTATTCCGTACCGGGCAGCGAGGTCGACGATGTCTGTGATACGCGCAGGCCGCCCGTACAAGTGGACCGGGACAATTGCCTTAATCCGCCCGGCGTAGGTGGTAATCGCCGCTTCGATCTCCGCGACGTCGATCGTAAAGGTCGAGGGGTCGATGTCGACAAACACCGGAGTCGCGCCACACATGTCAATGGCAGCGACTGTGGCGACGGCCGTGTGCGAAACGGTAATTAGTGCGTCGCCGGGTCCTACATCGCAGGCGCGTAGAGCCAAATAAAGCGCGTCCGTGCCACTCGCCACACCTACCGCATGCAGACAGCCAAGATAGTCAGCAAACTCATGCTCGAATGAAGAAACCTCAGGTCCCAGAATGTACCTGCCGCTCTCGAGCACACGTCTGATCGCACGATCGATCTCGTCTTTGTGAGCCAGATAATTTGCGAGTGGGCTGCTTTGTGGGATCAGAAGAGACACGTGAATTTCGGCTTAGAGATAATTCTCGAGGTGCTGACGGAAGAAATCGAGCGTTAACGCGAGACCCTTCGGCAGCGGCACTCGCGGTCGCCAGTCGAGCGTCTTCGAGATACAAGAGTAGTCAGCATAATAATCGCCGATGTCGATGCGCTTGCGATTAAGGGGGAAGGGCCGCACTTCATAACGACCTCGGCCTCCGTTGGCTGCGATCAGCAGATCGGCGAGATCTTTCAATTTGACGGCGCGGTCACCACCCAGGTTAAAGACGCGTCCGTTTGCCCGCTCACTGGCCGCTGCACTCAGCAGCGCATCTACGGCATCATCGACGAAAGTGAAGTCTCGTAACTGCTGGCCATCCCACACCTCGAAAGGCTGGTCCTGGACCAGCAGTCGAATCCACACCCCCAGAAAGGTCTGGCGCGCATCTCTGATCCGCATCCGCGGCCCATACGTGTTGGTCAATCGCAACGCAGTCGCAGGGATGCCGTAGACGTTGTGATAAAGGATGTGATACCACTCGCCGGCCATCTTGTTAATTCCGTTTACGTCCACTGGCCGGGGAAGGTGGTTTTCATTGACCGGAAGCGACTCCGGTTTGCCGTACATCTGTCGGGTGCTCGCGAACACCACCTTAATTGCCGGGTTGTGTTTGCGACAGGCCTCGAGAATGGAAAGCTGGGCCAGGCAGTTGATTTCGAGATCCGTATATGGATCCTCCATCGAGTCCATGTGGCTCGTCTGGCCCGCAAGGTTGAAGAGATAATCCTGTCCCTGGACCAGGTACGCCATGCTGTGGCGATCGCGCACGTCGGCGATGTTCACCCGCACGCGGTCTTCGAGACCGTCGATATTGAAGAGACTGCCGCCATATTCGGGAATCAAGCTGTCAACCAACGTAACGTGCGCGCCGGCGTCGACGAGTCGAGAGGCCATATTCGAGCCGATAAAGCCAAGGCCGCCGGTAATCAGCACATGCTTATCCTGGAACGATTCGCTAACGTTCATCATTCTCGACACAGGTAAAGTAACAATTTTAGATCACGCGCGCGCACATGAGAGTTCGAAGCGATGTCGATATTGATCCAACCGTTTTGATGTCGGCTGCCGCGGCCCGAGACTCAGATATCTGTTTTTATTTCGAGAATTATTCAAACCAGCATCGCAGCTCCGAAGCCGTACCGGCAAGGGACAACTCCAACTGCCGATCCCCGACCCAGGATCGTTTACTGCACGTTGCGCGTATGATCCGATCTCGGTCAGATAGACCATTTTGTTAGATTAATTTGCTGCAAAGTACTTTATCCGGGAGCGATCTGCGATCAAACTACGGAAGATATTGTCGAGTTCTGCCGCGCGTTGAGCGAAGGTGTGGTCGCGCAAAGTGCGGTGTTGACCCGCGAGCGCAATCGCGTCTCTTGGTTCATCGTGCGCCAGATAATGGCAAATCTTCTCGATTGCCTCGGTGGCCGTTCCATATTCAAGCACCTCTCGGTCAACTTCGAACAGGTCTCCGAGATTACTCTTCGAGTCAGTTAACAACATACTGCCGACACCAGTTGCCTCAAACAGACGCATATTGTTGGCATATGATTCAGCCACATCAATGTGATTATTCACTACGATCTTTGACTCATGGAGTATCTGATACATGTCCAGACCCCACGCCAAACCGTGATGCGAGCGGTGGAGGGGCGAACCTGGACTTAAGGATTCGACTCCAGGTCCCCAAACGTTCAGACCCACCGCGGAGGCGAGCTCTTCCAGGAATTGCAACCGATTCTGATGACTTGCAGAGAGATGGCCAACGAAAACTACATCATATCGAATTTGTTTCTTTAACCGCGTCCGGATCTTGGGCTCGAAAGCAAGTTTGACGTGCTCGCTGGCCAGACCCGCGCGCCGAAATCGATCAACGAAGTGCGGGAAAGAGGAAATGATCAAATCATACGTTCCCAGATCCACACCAGGCGCAATTGGGCACGCTATTTGGCCAACGACGCTCTTCACGAGTGGCCTTACTTCTTTGAGGAACTGACTATCGAGCCAGTTCATGTCTTGTACGTAGAGTATGTCGGGACGGAAGCTTTTGATCTGTGCTGCCAATACCACGTATAGCCAGTTGCCCTTAGTTGGACGAAATCGCCGGGCAATCTTCCCAATTACAGATGATGATGGGAGCCTGACTCCCTGTTCCGCCGCCCATTGTCGTTGCAGCGGCTCGCAGTTCATGACGACCTCGCGGGCCTCATGTCCCAATTTGTTAAGACTTGCAGAATAGAAATCGGCAGTGCCAAAACATTCATCCTGCAACGCGCGCCACTGCCGACCGTATGATAGCAACCCTATTCGCGGATTTCGCGAATACCATTGCGCGAGAAAATCTTCGTAATACGTGTCGAGAATCAGTATTCGCATGGCTCGATGATCAACGCAAATTTTATGCGGCCGGGATTCACCATGTCTGTTCAGAATTTGGTTGCCGGGGCAGAGTGCAATCCATTATCAGGCTCGTGTAAGCCAGTGGACTTTCTTTGTTGCGAGAGTCGTGAAGCTCCGATCGTTGTATGAGTCCGTCATCAACATTCCAGCTGGTGCGCCGGAATTGTGCCTGTTCATCAAAATATTCCAATAAAGTGCCGGCGAAACCTGCCTGGCGCACCACTTGGTCGAGCGTCCGGTAGTTGTAGAGAACTTTATGATCATCCGCGCCCGGGCCAGTGCCACCGGGTCGCACCGATTCAATATACTCGGCACTGGGGTGCAGTCCGTCAGGCACGGCGATGCGCACGACGCCGCCAGGCAACAAGAATTCTCGTACGATTCCGAGGAAGGATCGAAACTGGTCCTTAGTCCAATGTTCTATTACGTGTTCAGCCAGTATCGTGCTCAGGCTGGCGGGCGGAAAAATCCTGCGCCAATCGTTCGGATCAAGTGCGTCCAGAGTAGAGATGTCGGTGCATAGCCATCCGGCGTAGGCCGTGCCTGGCTCTCCAACATACGGGAAACATTGGGCGCCGCCGATAATCAGGCGGATCGGCTCCTGACGCGCAGCCTTGCTTTTTACCTCCGCCCGCAGACCCCTTTGAACTCTCTTCTTGAACGACCAGCTTAGAAAC
>Ga0126383_10001838_pt1 | contig 13408 bp, 10 predicted proteins | sample PanSoiMetPlot_35_FD_96882 | JGI IMG/M metagenome (GOLD analysis project Ga0126383, IMG submission 96882) | Tropical forest soil microbial communities from Panama - MetaG Plot_35 | ecosystem: Environmental > Terrestrial > Soil > Tropical forest > Bulk soil | place: Panama | collected 2016-02-17
GGCGAATCCGAACTTCGCCTGCACGTGCCGCGCGGAGAGACCGGTGTGGTTCACGATCGTGCCCAGCGCGATCCGGCCCTGCAGGTGCGGCAGCAGCATCGTGCGCGCGAAATTGCCGGCGCCGATGACGTCGAGACCGGTGACTGGTGACATGTGGCTGGTGGCTGGTGATGGTGTCGGGGTTTTCACCGGAGCTTCCCTGACGCCTGACACCTCACCCCTGTCACCTGACGCGACACCATACTCCAGCACGACGCCGATGTCGCCGTTGGTCGAGGACACGAGATCCGCGTACACCGAAAGGGCATCGTCGAACCGCACGCGGCGCGTCGTCAGCGGCGCGAGATTCAGCCGCCCCGACTCCATCAGCGACAGGCACGACGCGAAGTTGCGATTCTCGGTCCAGCGCACGTAGCCCACCGGGTAATCGCGGCCGCCCCACTCGTAGCCCGCGTCGTACCGACCCGGCCCGTAGCTACGCGAATAGCGGACTTCGATGTCCTTCATGTAGCACGTCTTCCACTCGAGCTGCGCGTCGTAGATCCCGACGATGACCAGGCGCCCGCGGTCGCGCAGGCAGGCGACGGCGAGCTCGGCGGGCGCGGGAGACTTCCCGCCCACGCACAGCAGCACCGCGTCGACGCCGTGTCCGGCGGTCCACTCGCGCACTGCGTCTTCGACGTTCGCGTCGCGCGGGTTGACCGTCCGCTCGGCGCCCATCTGCCGCGCGACCGCGAGGCGCCGGGCCACGAGGTCGACGCCCAGCACGCGCACTCCCGCCGCCGCGAGGATCGCCGTCGCCAGCTGCCCCACGAGTCCCTGGCCGAGCACCATCACCTGTGAGCCGAGCGGCACGTCCGCCTGGCGCATCGCCTGCATGGCGATCGCGCACAGCGTCGTATACGCGGCCGCCTCGAGCGGTACCGCGTCGGGAACCGGGGTCGCGAGCAGGTCGGGGACGGCGATGCGCTCGGCGTGATGGGCGCATTCGGCGCCGCCGCAGGCGACGCGATCGCCGATCGTGAACCGCGTGTTGCCGGGGTCGACCGCCTCCACGATGCCGGCGGCGCTGTAGCCCAGGGGCGTCGGAGACTCGAGCCGATTCTTCACCTTCTCGAGCGCCGCCCGCCAGCCGAGCGTGCGCGCCGTGTCGAGCACCTTGCGCACCTGGTCGGGACGGGCGCGCGCCTTTTGCAGCAGGCTCATGCGGGCCTGCTCGACCTGCATTTTCTCCGTGCCGGAGCTGATCACCGAATGCGTCGTGCGCACCACGATGCCGCCCGGCGGCGGCACCGGATCGGGCACCGCCTGCAGCTCGAGGCGGCCGTCCTGGTATTGCGCGAGCTGGCGCATCGTCACAACGTCAGCGGCCCGACCGGCGTGCGGTCGAGAAACGTCCGGTGCCACACCTCCACGGTGAGCATCGTCCAGATCCACATGCTGTGGTCCTCGCGCCCGGCGCGGTCCTCGTCGATCATGCGCCGCACCATCGCCGGCTGGTACAGGCCGCGCTCACGCAGCTGGCGCTCGCTCAACAGGTCGTCGACCAGGCCGCGCAGGTCGCGGCGGATCCACGCGCGCAGCGGGCTGTTGAACGACGCCTTGGGCCGGTGCACGACCGCGCGCGGCAGGTGGCGCTCGCCGATCTTCTTGAGCAGGTACTTCTGCACGCCGCGCCGGATGCGCAGGCCGGGAGCGGCCCGGAACATCGCGGTCACGACGTCCTTGCTCACGAGCGGGGGGCGGGTCTCGATGCTCGCGGCCATCGCCGCCTTGTCGCTGTAGGTCAGGTTGTGCTCCGGCAGAAAGACGCGGGTGTCGTTGAGGCACATGCGCGTCAGATACGAGACGTGGTTGCCGGCGAGCGTCGGGCGCTGCCGCAGCCAGAAGGGCGAGCGCTCGTAGTCCGTGTCGAACAGCTCGCGGTAGCGCCGGGCGGTGAGCGACAGATCCGAGGCGAGGTAGCGCTCCGCTTCGGGAAGGTCGGCGTAGCTGAGAAAGCGCTTCAGCCAGCGCACCAGCAACAAACCCCGGCTCGCGGTGGCGACGGGCAGCGGCCGGGCGAGCGCCTGCAGCGCCCGGCGCGCCGTGCGGGGGACGGCCCGCTGGTACTGCCCCGCGCGCAGGCAGGCGAGGTACTTGCGATAGCCGCCGAACACCTCGTCGCCGCCGACGCCGTTGAGCAGCACCACGATGCCGAGCTCGCGGGCGGCGCGCGACATCAGAAACGTGTTGATCACCGCCGGATCGGAGAGCGGCTCGTCCAGGTGCCAGACGAGCAGCGGCAGCAGCTCGCTGAGCCGCGGCTCGACCTCGAACTCGTGCAGGCGGAAGCCGAAGTGCCGCGCCACCTGGCGCGCGTACACCCCGTCGTCCGAGGCGCGCTCGTAGCGCTGGTCGCCCGCGGAGAAGGTGATCGTGAAGGCGTCGATCGGTCCCGCGGCATGGCGGCGCATCAGCGCGCTCACCAGCGACGAATCGAGCCCGCCGCTCAGGAACGACCCGATCGGGCGGTCGGAGATCATCTGGCGACGGACGGCCGCTTCGATCAGTCCGCCGATCTCCTCGATCGCCTCCCCCTCCCGGGTCAGTGTTTCGCTCGGCTCGATCGACCAGTACGGCCACACCGCCACGCGCCCGTTCGTGAAGCTCAGGGCGTGGGCCGGCGGCAGCTTCTTGATCCCCGCGAAGCCGGTGTCGGGAGACAGGAGAAAGAACGAGGGATTGCGCAGCGCCGCGTCGTCGCGCAGCGCCCGTACGCCGGAGCATTGCAGCAGCGCCTTGATCTCCGAGGCGAAGATCAGGCCGCCCGCGATCTCGGCGTAGTACAGCGGCTTGATGCCGAGGTGGTCGCGCGCCAGCAGCACGCGCCCGGTGGTCCGGTCCATGGCAGCGAGGGCGAACATGCCGTCGAGCTTGTCGAGACAGGCGTCGCCCCACTCGATCAGGCCGCAGAGCAGCACCTCGGTGTCGCTCGTCGAGCGGAACGCGTGCCCGCGCCCCTCGAGCTCGCGCCGCAGCTCGCGGTAATTGTAGATCTCGCCGTTGAACACGATCCAGTAGCGCCCGTCGGGGCTGCTCATCGGCTGGGCGCCGGCGTCGGACAGATCGATGATGGCGAGGCGATTGTGCGCGAAGCCGGCGTGGTGCTCGGTGAACCACACGGCGCCCGTGCCGTCGGGGCCGCGATGCCGCAGCACCGCCGACATGCGCGCCAGCGTGGCCGCGTCCCCGCATCCCAGCATCCCGGCGATGGAGCACACCGCTCAGGCGCCGGGCCGGTGGGCGCTCACCCGGCGGGTTTCGTCGCGACGACGATGAGGTTGGGAATCAGCGTCCAGAAGCCGCGCGCCAGGATGTCGCGCGGGGCGTGGCGGCCGATGAGATCGTCGAGCCATTGCGGGTACAGGAGGCGCGTCAGCCAGTAGATCGGGAGGCCGCGGTAGCCGAACACCGGGCCCGTGTAGATCGACTGGTAGCTGACGTCGAACCCCTCGTTGTCGAGCAGCTCGAGCAGCGTCCGTCTGGTGAACGGAAGGTGGTGGGTGTAGTCGCTGTCATAAAAGTGCTGTTTCCAGTACCGGAGCTCGGGAGTCGCGATGACGAGGCGACCGCCCGGTCGCAGCCGGTCGCGAATCTCGCCGACAAGTGCGATCGCAGCATAGATGTCCTGTACGTGTTCTATGACGTGCAGCATGTAACAAACGTCTAACGGTCGGGTCTCGACCGGCAACGGCGGCACGACCGCCTGCACGACCCGTACCCCGCGCTCAGTCAGGTTCCGGACAACCGCCGCACTCCCGTCGACCGCGAGGTAGTCGTGTCCCGCCGCCTGGCACAACTCGGCGATGTACCCGTCGCCGGGACCGAGCTCGAGCACCGCAAGCTGTCGACCATCTGACTCGGCCGTGCCGAGACGAAAGATCGTCCGCGCTTGAAAACGTTTCGTCCACAGCCCGATACGGTTTCGTGACCGCGAGGCGAAGCGTTCGTAGAAACTCATAGCGTGATTGTAGTACCCCCGGTGGCACTGCTGCAGTGAGGGGAGCGCGTGCGAGTGAGGAGCGCGCGCTCGACAAGGGTGCAGCATATGCTCGCACGTTTCGCGCCGGGGCGGCAGCCTGGTCACCGCTGAGCGAGTGTGGCCGACGCCTCGGATGTGACATGCGATTGGGTCTGGTGTTGACCAACGACTGGGAAGTGTTCGGCGACGGGTCGGGAGACTATTTCGACCTGCAGCACCGGCCATTACAACAGTTGTTGGGCGTGGTGGAGGATCACGGGGCGCGGCTCACCGTCATGGCCGAGGTCGGCCAGCAGTGGGCGCACCTCGGAGCCGGCGCGGGGCGCGCGTGGGCGCGGGAGATCGCCACGGCATGGGAAGCGATGCTGCGCGAAACCGTCCAGCGCCGCTCCGACGTGCAGCTGCACCTCCATCCGCAATGGCTGCACGCGACCTGCATCGACGCCGGCCGGTGGCAGGTGGACTTCGCCTGGTGGGCGACCGGCGCGCTGCCGCCGGACGTGCTGCGGGAAACGCTGCAGCGCGGCAAACAGTATCTGGAGCGCCTGTTGCGGCCGGTCGACGCCGCGTACGCCTGTGTGGCCTTCCGCGCCGGCGGCTACTGCATTCAGCCCTCCCGCCACGTCATCGCCGCGCTGCGCGCCGCCGGGTTCCGCTGCGACAGCTCGGTGTCGAAGGGCCTCGTGCAGCCGCCGTTTTACGACTATCGCGACGCGCCCTCGTCTGTGCGGCCCTGGTTCGTCTCCGAGGACGTCGGGCGCGCGGCGCCGGGGACGGACGGGTTGCTCGAGCTGCCGATCTACGCGCGCCGCACGCTCGACATGCCGATCCTCCGCAAGCTGATCTCGCCGGCGCTCTACTACGGACTGTTTCACGGCGTGCGCGTCGCCCGCGAAGACCGGCAGTGGCTGTCGGAGAAGCGGCGCACGCGCGGCCGGCGCTACCCGTTCGGGCGGCGCCCGTTCAAAGGCGGCCACCGCAGCTCGGTGAGCTGGTGGCTGGCGCAGGCGATGTCGCACGGCGCGTTACAGCTCGACTACGACGCGCTGCCCCCGTCCGTGTTCGTGCGGTTGCTGGAAGCCATCTACGACGCCGAGGAGACCGCCGGGCTGCGGCATCGCGCGGACGTCGTGCTCCCGGTGGTCGCTTCGGGCCACACCAAGGACATGCACAACACCGCCAACATCGCGCGCATCCTCACCGCGGTCCGCGCCCGGCTGGGGGAGCGGGTCGTCTTCTGGACGCTGCGCGACGCGATCGAGGCCTGGACGGGCGCCGCGCCTGCCGTCCCCACCGCCCGGGCCCGGTCCGCATGAGGCCCGTCACGGTGCTGAGCGTGGTGGGCGCGCGTCCCAACTTCATGAAGATGGCGCCGGTGCTGCGCCAGCTCGCGCGGGCGCCGCAATTCTCGAGCGTGCTGGTCCACACCGGCCAGCACTACGACGAATCGATGAGCGGCGTGTTCCTGCGCGAGCTGGCGATGCCGGAGCCCGATTTCCGCCTCGAGGTCGGCAGCGGCACGCACGCCGCGCAGACCGCGGCGGTCCTGCAGCGCTTCGAGCTGGTGTGCCTCGACGTCAAGCCCGACCTGGTGGTGGTCGCCGGCGACGTGAATTCGACGCTCGCCTGCGCGCTGGCCGCGGTGAAGCTCGAGATCCCGGTGGCGCACCTCGAGGCCGGGCTGCGCAGCTTCGATCGCCGCATGCCGGAAGAGATCAATCGCATCCTCACGGATTCGATCGCGCAGCTGCTGTTCACGACCGAGGCGAGCGGCATCGCGAACCTGCGGCGCGAAGGCGTGGCGGCGGAGCAGGTGCACTTCGTCGGCAACACGATGATCGATTCGCTGGTGCTGTGCCGCGACGCGCTCGAGCCGATGGACGCGGTGGGGTCCTACCTGCTCGCCACGGTGCATCGCCCCGCGAACGTCGACACGGCCGACCACCTCGCGCAGGTGCTCGACATCCTCGAAGCGGCGAGCGCGCTGGCGCCGGTCTACTTCGTCACCCATCCCCGCACCCGGGCGCGTCTGGCGCACCAGGCGGCCCGGCCGCGCCTCGTCCAGATCGACGCGCCGCCGGCCCAGCCCGAGCCGGGCGTCGTCTACCTCCTGCCGCCGCTGCCGTACCTCGAGTTCTTCCGGCTCATGTCGTACAGCGCCGCGGTGCTGACCGACTCGGGCGGCGTGCAGGAGGAGACGACGTTCCTCGGGGTGCCGTGTCTCACGCTGCGCGAGAACACCGAGCGCCCCAGCACCGTCACGCTCGGCACCAACGAGCTCGTGGGGCTCGACCGGGAGCGCGTGCAGGCGTGCCTCGAAACCATCCTGTGCGGCCGCTGGAAGGCGGCCGCGGTGCCGCCGCTCTGGGACGGCCACGCGGCGGAACGGGTGCTGGACGTGCTGCGCGCCCGGTTCCGGCCCGACTGAGGGAATGCCATGGAATGGACCAATGTGATGGGCTGCCCCGTGACCAAGCTCGACCTCGACGGATTCGTGGGCGAGGCGGAAGAGTTCATCGCCTCGCGGCGGCCGCATTACATCGCCGTCGTCAACGCCGCCAAGCTCGTCTCGATGCGGGACGACCGCGAGCTGGACCAGAGCGTCCGCTCCGCCGACCTGATCGGCGCCGACGGCATGCCGATCGTGTGGGCGTCCCAGCTGCTCGGCGATCCGCTGCCGGGCCGCGTCAACGGCACCGACCTGATGGTCCGCCTGCTCGAGCGGGCCGATGCGAAGCAGTACCGCGTCTTCTTTTTCGGGGCGAGTCCCCGCGTGCTCGATCAGGTGCTGGCGTGTGTGCGGCGCGATTACCCGGGCGTCGGGATCGCCGGAGCGCAGCACGGCTACTTCGCGCCCGACGAGGAGCGGCAGGTCGTGTCGCAGATCCGCGACGCGCACGCCGACATCCTGTTCATCGCCTTCGGGACGCCCAAGAAGGAGCTGTGGGTGAAGCACTACCTCGCCGACATGGCGGTGCCGGTGGTGCACGGCGTGGGGGGAAGCTTCGACGTGCTGGCGGGAGTCATTCCCCGCGCGCCCCGGTGGATGCAGCTCGCGGGGCTCGAGTGGTTGTTCCGCCTGGCGCAGGAGCCGCGCCGTATGTGGAAACGCTATCTGATCACGAACACGGCGTTCCTCGCTTTGCTGGCGCATGTCTGGCTGCGCCGCTGGGTCTGGGGATGGCTCACCGGGCCTGCCAACGAGAGTGCGCGATGATCCAGCTCGAGTCCGAGATTCCACGTCTCCAGGACCACCTGAGCGCGACGGTCGATTGGCTGAAGGAAGCGCAGGACTCGCAGCGCGACGGCGGCGTGTCCGCGCTGTACAGCCTGGCGCGCGGCTGGCATTCCTCGTACCCCGAGACCACGGGCTACATCATCCCGACGATGCTGAACGTGTGGGAGGCGCTGGCCGACGAAGGCTGCTACGAGCGCAGCGTCGCGATGGCGCAGTGGCTTCTCGGACTGCAGTACGCCGACGGCGCGTTCCCCGGCGACCGCGTCGGCCGCTCGTCCGGGCCGTCGGTGTTCAACACCGGCCAGATCCTGTTCGGACTGATCCGCATCTATCAGGTGACCCGCGAGTCGCGCTACCTCGATGCCGCGCATCGCGCGGGGCGGTGGCTGGTGTCGGTGCAGGACCCGGACGGCGCCTGGCGGGCGTCCGACTATCTCGGCAAGACGCACACCTACAACACGCGCACGGCGTGGCCGCTGTTGTTGCTGCACCAGGAGACGCAGGACCCCGAGCTGCTGCGCGCCGGCGAGGCCAACGTGCGCTGGGCGGTGACGCGCGCCGACGAGACGGGATTCTTCTCGCACTGCGCGTTCGATCCGCAGGACAACGGCCATGGCTACGGGCTGGGCGCGTCGCTCGCCGCGATCCTGCTCACGCGCAATTGGCCGGCGTTCTATACGAAGGCCTCGCTGCACGCCATCGCCTACGCCATTCAGGGGCTGCTCGAATCGGCGTGGATTCTGCAGGACGACGTGGCGGAGGCGACCGCGCGCCGGGCGGCGCGTGTCCTGGGCGACCACGTGCTCGCGGGGAAGCTCGCCGGCTGGTACGGCCCCGGATGGAAGCCGGAAGCGCGCAGCAGCTGCCTCACCGGAGTGGCGCAGATGTGCGTCGTGTGGCTGCGCATGGCCGAGCGGCATGACGAACGCGCGTCCGCGGCGGCCGACGCCGCCCTCCGTTTTCTGTGCGACAGCCAGAACATTCGGTCCACCAATCCGGCGATCCGCGGCGCGCTCGCGGGGTCGAGGCCGTTCTACGGCCTCTACCATCCGTTCCGCTATCCCAACTGGGCCGCGAAGTTCTGGGCCGACGCCCTCCTGCTGTCGCTCGCCCTCAAGTCGCAACCCGAGCTGCTCTCCCGTCTCCGCGTCTGGTGAACCGATCACCCATGGGGCTCCCAACATGATGCCGCACACCGCAGTCGATCCGCAGGCCGCCGATCCGAGCGCGGCCGCAGCCGCCCCGATCTCCAAGCCGAAGACGGCGGAGATGAATCCCGGTCCGGGATTTCGCATCCGGCGCAACGCAATTCGTCCCGAGCCGGCGCTGCTGCAGGGGTTCGAGCCGTTCCCGACGCCCGACATCTCGGACATCATGAACCGGCTGTACACCATGGTCCCGGAAATCCGCTCGCATACCGATCCCGATCGTTCGCTGCTCGGGCCGGCGTGCACGGTGAAGGTGTTCCCGGGTGACAACCTGATGGTGCACAAAGCGCTCGATCTGGTGCAGCCCGGCGACATCATCGTGGTCGACGCGGGGGCGTCGCCGATGAACGCGGTGCTGGGCGACCTCGTCACCACCAAGGCGCGCCACCGCGGCGTCGCCGGCATCGTGGTCGACGGATTGATCCGCGACATCGAAGGGATCCTCGAAACGGGAGTGCCCGTGTTCGCCCGCGGGGTGACGCCCATCGGGCCGCTGCACCGCGGCCCCGGCGAGATCAACTATCCGATTCAGTGCGGCGGCATCGTGGTGCATCCCGGCGACATCGTGATCGGCGATCGCAACGGCGTGGTCATCGTGCCGCTCGAGGCCGCCGACACCGTGTTGCAACAGCTGCGGGCGCGCCGCGCCGGTGAAGCGCAATACCTCGCGGCGGTGCAACGCGGCGAGTTCTCCAACGCATGGGTGGACGGGCTCCTCAGCGAGGCGCGATGCAACTCGGTTTGAGCCGGACGTCGTGGCTCGGTTGGTGGCGCACGGCGCTCCTGGCGCGACGCGCGCTGCGGCGCTGGCGCCGGACGGGAGTCGGCGACGGCGACGATACGGGCCGGACGGCGTTCTACACTGCGCTGTGGCGCGATGCCGCGGCGGGGCTCGGCGAGGGCGCCCGGTTCCGCGAGCTGGACGACGCGTTCTGGGAGATCCGCTACCGGGGGCGCTGCACGCGCATCGCCCGCGGGATGGTCATGCTGGACAATCCGGTGACGCTGGCCCTGGCGGGACACAAAGCGCTGGTGCACCGCCTGCTCGCGGCCACCGATCTGCCGGTGCCGCCGTCCCACGAGTTCACGCTCGCGACGCTGGACGAGGGGGAGGCGTTCGTGCGGGAGTACGGCTCGCCCTGCGTGGTGAAGCCGGCGCGCAACAGCGGCGCCGGTGAGGGCGTCGCCACGCACATCACGCGTGCCGAGCTGGTGCGGGCCGCGCTCAACGCCTCGCTGTACAGCCGCTACGTGCTGATCGAGCGGCAGATCCCCGGTGACTGCTACCGGCTGCTCTATCTGCACGGCCGGCTGCTCCACGCCATCCGGCGCCACGCGCCGAGCGTCACCGGCGACGGCCGGTCCACCATCCGGCAGCTGATCACCGCCGAGAACGCGCGGCGCGCCCAGGATCGCGGCGCCAGCGTCACCCGGCTGCGCATCGACCTCGACATGAAGACGACGCTGCGGCACGCCCGGCTCACGCTGCGCTCGGTACCGGACGCGGGGGAAGCGGTCGTGGTGAAAACGGTCGTCAACGACAATGCCCGCGCCGACAACGTCGCCGTGACGTGCGAAATCGGCGCGGCGCTGCGCGACGAAGGGGCGCGCGCCGCGGCGACGCTGGGGGTCTCGCTGGCCGCGATCGACGTCATCACCCCCAACCCGCGCGTCTCGCTGGGCGAGGCCAACGGAGTCATCATCGAAGTCAATTCCACTCCGGGGCTGCACCACCACTACAACGTGCGCAACCCCGACGGCGTGGACGTCGCCGGGCCGCTGCTGCGCTGCCTCCTCGGGTTGCACGACTGATGCGGCCGCTCGATCCGTCCCTTCCGCCGGCGGTCCTCCTGGGCGGCGGCGCGAACGCCCTGTCGGTCGCGCGCAGCCTGCGCCGCCGCGGCATCCGGGTGGTGGCGCCGGGCGGGCCGGACGCGCTGCGGCATTCGCGCTGCGCGCAGTGGCTGCCGCTGCCGGGAGCCGGCGACGTGGTCGAGCGTTGGCGGGACTGGCTGACCGGCGCGGCAGGGCGTTCGTTCGCGGGCGCGGCCCTGATGCCCTGCGGCGACAACGGCCTCGAGCTGGTGCTGCGCTACCGCGCGCAGCTGGTGGACGACTTCCGTGTCTACGAGGCCAACGATGCGGTGCTCGCGGCGATGCTCGACAAGGCGGCGACCTACGAGCTGGCCAGGAAGGTGGGTGTGGCGGCGCCGCAGGTCTGGCTGACCGAATCGCGCGAGGATTGGGCGCGCGTGCTGCAGCAGGTGCGCTATCCCTGCGGGCTCAAGCCGCGACTGTCGCATCGGTTCGCGAAGTTCGCCGAAGAAAAAATGCTCGTGGCACATGACGCGGCAGAGCTCGAGGCGGCGCACCGCATGGTGGAGTCGTACGGCGTGCCGATGCTCGTCACCGAGCTGATCCCGGGCGGTGAAGCCGACTACTGCAGCTACTACACGTATCTCGACGACGCCGGCGAGCCGCTGTTCCACTTCACGAAACGCAAGCTGCGGCAGTATCCCATCGGGTTCGGCACAGGGACCTACCACGTCACCGACTCGAATGCCGAGGTGGCCGGCCAGGGGTTGTGCTTCTTTCAGGCGATCGGGCTGCGCGGGCTGGCGTGCATCGAATTCAAGCGCGACGCCCGAGACGGCAAGCTCAAGCTCATCGAGGTGAATCACCGCTTCACTGAGCCGAACGAGCTCCTGAGCGTGGCCGGGCTCGATCTCGCATCGCTCGTCTACAATCGCCTGATGCGGCTCCCGCTGCCGTCGCTGAGCCAGTACGAAAGCGGCCTCACCCTCGCGAAGCCGTGGGAAGATTTCCTCGCCTTCCGAGAGCTGCATCGCAACGGCGAGATCACCTGGCGTGCGTGGATCGCCAGCCGCGTGCAACCGGCATGCTTCCTGTACTTCAAGTGGTGGGACCCGGGGCCGTTTGTCGCGCGGTTGGGCGGCAGAATGCGGGCGGCATTCAAACGGGCGTCGGGCGAAAACCCGATGACCACCCGCCGCAGACTCGTGACAGCCTCGTGATCCTGTTGATCCATACACGTGACGGCTTCCCGGAAGAGGGCACGTCCCTTGCGGACCTTGCCGCCGGTTCTCTCAAACTCCGACTTCGAGGTGATCATGTCGACACTCTTCTCCTTCGATCCCGCTGAGTACGCCGCGCGCTACGCAGCACAGGGATGGGTACACATCCGGGGCGGGCTGTCGCCCGACTTTCTCGAGCAGGTCGCCGCGCAGGTACAGAACCATCTCGACGCGCACCGCCTGAAGGACTGGGCGATCGGCGACAAGCAGCAGGGGCTGTTCGAATTCCCCGCGGGCACCGACTACTACGAGCAGTTCCTCGCCGGCGTGGGCGGCGTGACGGGGCTCGATCCGAAACGGCTCGCGCTCTCGGAGCGGCACATCAAGGCGTACGAGGCCAACGCGGATCCCCATCCGCAGCCGCACAAGGACCGCTACGCATCGCAGGTCTCCGTCGGATTCTCGGTCACCGTGCCCGCCGGGTCGCAGCTCGTGCTCTATCCGCTCGACGACGTGTGGGTGAACCCGTACAACACCGCGGCCCGCCTGCGGGCGAGCCTCGGCCAGGAGCCGAGCGAGCGGGTGCGCAGCGCCACCCGCGTCGTCATCGAGGACCAGCCCGGTGACGTCATGATCTTCAAGGGCAACGCCATCTGGCATCTGCGCGAACACGCGGCGAATACGACGAACATCTATCTCAAGCTGAACGACTTCAACTGCGACCCCCTGGGCGAAGACTTGCACAGCGAGGCGGTGCGCAGTCGTTCGGTCGAGCTGCTCGGCGGACCGGACGCAGCGCTCGGCGATTTCGTGCCCCTGCTGGGGCGCCGCGTCGACTACTTCAACCGCCAGGTCTCGCGCGACGGTCAGGAAGCGGGGGAAGTGGTGCTGTGGGGCGGGGAGACGGTGCGGGTGAGCCTCGCGGAGCTGGAGACGCTGCGCGGCCTCAATTGGGACGGCACCGTGGACGGTATGGTGCGGCGCCTCAATGGCGGCGAAGCGAGCATAGGATTCGCCGCGGTACGCCGGATGGTGTCCGCGGGTGCGGTCGATCTGTTCGCGGCGGTGTGAGCGACGGCGCCGGTGAGGTGGCGATCCGCCACTTCACCGGTCCACGTCTCATCGCTTTCGCAGACTCACCACGGCGCGGTGACCTTCAGCCTCTGCGCCAGCGCCGCCACCGCCTCGGCCGTCGCGTCGGGTAATGGGATGCCATTGCGGGTGTAGTCGAGAGCGGTTGCCCCCCGCAGCTCGCCCGGGAACCGCACCGCCGCGCCATCCGACTCCGCGATCCACTCGAGCAGCCGCTCGATGCGGTCGAGCACGGCGGCCAGCGGGCTGAAGGCGGTGATGTTCAGCGCCAGGAAGAAGTGGCCGGTGTCGGCGGGTCGGTCCCAGGTGCTGACCATCGACCCGACCTCCTTGCTGAACGCCGCGCCGGCGACCGCTCCGCAGAGAATCTCCACCATCAGCGCGAGTCCGAACCCCTTCGGGCCGGCGGCGGGGAGTAAGGTCCCGTCCGCGAGGTCTCTGGGGTCGGTCGTCGGCTTGCCGTTCTTGTCCAGGGCCACGCCTTCGGGGAGCCGCGTCCCGGCTTCGCCGAGGCCGCGCGCCGTCGAGCCGGCGATGGCGCTGGTCGACAGGTCGACGAGGATCGGCACACCGGAGCGCGTCGGGCAGCCGAACGCGAGCGGATTCGTGCCGAATACCGGCCGCGTGCCGCCGAACGGCGCCACCTTCGCCACGGCGTTGGTGCACGAGAAGCCGAGGTATTGCCGGTCGGTCGCGAGGGAGCAGAACCACGCCGCCGCGCCGTAGAGATTGCTGTGCCGCACCGCCGTGACGCCGACGCCGTGTGTTGCGGCGAGCTCGATGGCGCGCTGCATCGCCGCATGCCCTGCCA
>Ga0126383_10001839_pt1 | contig 13404 bp, 12 predicted proteins | sample PanSoiMetPlot_35_FD_96882 | JGI IMG/M metagenome (GOLD analysis project Ga0126383, IMG submission 96882) | Tropical forest soil microbial communities from Panama - MetaG Plot_35 | ecosystem: Environmental > Terrestrial > Soil > Tropical forest > Bulk soil | place: Panama | collected 2016-02-17
GCCTTCTCGAAGTCCTGCGAGTCGATCGCCGACTCCTTCTCGCGCCGGACGTCAGCGATCCGCTCGTCGAAGTCGCGCAGATCTGGCGGCGCCGTCATCCGGCGGATCCGCATCCGCGAGCCGGCCTCGTCGATCAGGTCGATGGCCTTGTCGGGGAGGAACCGGTCGCTGATGTAGCGGTCAGCCAGCTGTGCCGCGGCCACCAGGGCGTCGTCCGTGATCGTGACGCGGTGGTGCGCCTCGTACCGGTCACGGAGACCCTTGAGGATCTCGATGGTGTGCGAGATTGTCGGCTCGGCGACCTGGATCGGCTGGAACCGGCGCTCGAGCGCGGCGTCCTTCTCCAGGTGCTTCCGGTATTCGTCCAGCGTGCTCGCGCCGATGGTCTGCAGCTCGCCGCGGGCGAGCATCGGCTTGAGGATTGAGGCCGCGTCGATCGCGCCCTCTGCCGCGCCCGCGCCAACCAGCGTGTGAATCTCGTCGATGAACAGGATGATGTCGCCGCGGGTCTTGATCTCCTTGAGGACCTTCTTCAGCCGCTCCTCGAAGTCACCGCGGTACCGGGAGCCGGCCACCAGGGCGCCAAGGTCGAGCGTGTAGAGCTGCTTGTCCTTGAGCGTCTCCGGCACCTCGCCCTTGACGATCTTCTGAGCGAGGCCCTCCACCACCGCGGTCTTGCCGACGCCTGGCTCGCCCACCAGCACGGGGTTGTTCTTGGTCCGGCGCGACAGCACCTGCATGACCCGCTCGATCTCCTTCTCGCGGCCGATCACGGGGTCGAGCTTGCCTTCCCGCGCCGCAGCAGTCAGATTGCGGCCAAACTGGTCAAGAACGAGCGAAGTCGACGGCGCACTCTCCGAGGGCGCGCCCGTCGTCGTGGGCTCCTTCCCCTGGTAACCATGCAGCAGCTGAATCACCTGCTGCCGAACCCGGTTAAGGTCAGCCCCCAGCCGGACCAGAACCTGGGCGGCCACACCCTCGCCTTCCCTGATCAGCCCCAACAGGATGTGCTCGGTCCCGATGTAGTTGTGACCAAGCTGGAGGGCCTCCCGCAGGGAAAGCTCGAGCACCTTCTTGGCACGGGGCGTGAACGGAATGTGGCCCGAGGGCGCCTGCTGACCCTGGCCTATGATCTCTTCAACCTGCTGACGCACCGCTTCGAGGCTTATGCCGAGTGATTCGAGAGCCTTGGCGGCTACGCCCTCGCCCTCATGGATGAGGCCGAGCAGGATGTGCTCAGTGCCGATGTAGTTGTGGTTGAGCATCCTGGCCTCTTCCTGTGCCAGGACAACAACCCGCCGCGCCCGGTCGGTAAACCTCTCGAACATCTCGTCGCTCCTCACAGAGCGGTAGGTGCGGGGCCGTGCTACCCCGTCCCTTCCGCATGTTAGCCCGTACGCCGGGCGGCGCCATGACGTGCGACGGCCGCACTGGTCAAAACGTTCCCAGCCCTAGAGGCGTTCACCCCATTCAAACCCGGGCTAGCTGGCCAGTCTTCCCCCGTACGCCGGCAGCGAAAGCAAATGCGCCCGGCTTCGCCAGCAGCGAACGCGGCAGAGCGATGAGCGAAGATATGGCGTCTGCAGCGCCCGCCGAGCCACCGGGAGCGGCGGCGATTTGCCCAGCATTCGGGTCGGGCAGCAACCAATAACCAACGCGAACAGGACGCTAGCGGGTCAAAGCTCTCAGAGTGGGTCCTGCCCAGCCAGGCGGCTGACCCTGAGTCAAAGCCGTCGGTCACGCGTCCTGCCAAACCTCGGGGTTGCGCTCAAGCGAAGCCGTCAGCACGCGGGGGAAACCAGCAGGCGCGGTAGGCCGGGACGCCAGTCCGGGCGCGAATAATCAGCCGCCAGCGGTCAGTCGAGCAGTCACATCGATCAGTAAGCGCGCCGCCTCCGGCCGGATAACCAGCCGTTCCGTGTTAGTGAGAGGCCTCGTATTCCTGAATGATGGACGCTGGAATGCGACCGCGCTCGCTGACCTTCTCGCCGCGCTCGCGGGCCCATTGACGAATTTCCGAGCTCCGCTCGCGGCCAGGACCGCTGCGGGCCTTGCGGCGCGGCCTTGCAACTGCGCTGGCGCGCCGAGCATGAGCTATGTAGCCGCCGAAGATGTCGTGAAGTTCCTTCGCATGGGCCGAGCAGACGTCGATCTCGTAACCGGTGCCGTCAACGGAGAAGGAAACTGTCTCGCTTCCGCCAACCTCGTCGTCGTGGGGTAGATCACAAACCATCGTGACCACGGTCTTCTGGACCATCCAGCTACCTTTCGGTGAAGTCTTTTCGGCACCTAAAGATATACCACAACACTCGGGCATGACAATTCCAGATTGCCGTTTAGCTTTCGCGCGGACCCGCACAATGAACTGGCTAGCGGTTCTCACCTATGCGTCGCGACGCCGCCCGCTATCGTCGGCAGCGGCTGGCGATACATTGGTCAGCTTGTCCTGGTCCTTATCCGGAGCGGCCGAGCTCATCGCCGTCGGGACGTCGCCCTCCGGACCTGGGGCGGAACGGTCGGTGCGCGACCGGCGCATCTCGTGTCGCAGGAACGCGACAATGGCGACGATCACCACGGCGCCGACCAGAAGCGGCGGCGTGAGCGCAGACAGAGCTTGCATCTGACCCGTGGTCCTTCCGGTTCGGCAAACCCGGTATGAGCACCAGGCTAGTACGTGCGCCACCGGCTTTGCCGGCTCCCGTCGCGCAACGGCACCTGCCGGGCTGCGGCACGCGCCTGCTAATACGCCGCGGCCGGCAACTCCCGCCAGACCTAAGCCGGCAGACGGAATACTTGCGGCATGTTAACAAAGCATCGGTGTCAATTCTGCTCCGGCCATGCGAGACGGCAGTAGCCGGTTACCGAAGATACCGGAGAAGGCATGCTCACAATCGCAGCAGCATGCGGGTGTTGCCAAGGGTGTTAGGTTTCACGCGGTCAAGATCGAGAAACTCTGCGACACCCTCGTCATATGAGCGCAACAGTTCGGCATAGACCTCAGGAGCGGCAGCCTGCCCGGCGATCTCGGTAAAGCCGCGCTTGGCGAAGAACTCTACCGCGAACGTCAGCACGAATACTCGCCTAACGCCAACTTCCCTGGCCGTATCAAGGAGGGATGCGACTATAAGGTTCCCGGCGCCACGGCCTTGATGATCGGCGGCCACCGCGAGTGTGCGGATCTCGGCCAGGTCCTCCCACATGACGTGCAGCGCTCCGCAGCCAGCGATCTCTCCGTCAGGGGTCGTGGCTACCCAGAACTCCTGGATGTCTTCATAGAGGGTCACCGTCGGCTTATCCAGCAGCCGGCCCGACGTGACATTCGCATCCACCAATGCCCGGATAGCGCGTACGTCGCTCGTCCTGGCCCGCCTGACCCCGTAATCCATCCAGAGCCCGCCTCCGTAAGAATCAGCCAGCCGGAGCGTCCCCGGCCCGAGTGGCCGCTGGCAAGCAGATGACCTGCGGCCCCGCCCCGCCGCGCGCCGGATGCCAGCATCCCAAACAACACCAGACATCGCCAATGCTGACGCTTAACTGAGCGTTACCAAGTCAGCACATATTGCGCCTGCAAGCGCCCGAGCCAACCAGGCCGCGACAGATTACGTGCAGATCACGATTGCGCGCCCGTACCCACGACACGCCGTCTGACCTGCGTATACAGAGATAAGGGCGGACCAGGCAGGGCTTTGGCGGACCATGAAAAGGCAAAGCGCGCCTCGGCGCAGACAATACGGGGGTGCGTCGGCATGACCATGAGGGCCGGAGCATTTTTCCCATTCTGGCCCGGGACGATGGCGGATTCGATTAATCTCCATCGCTGAAACCCTGCTGCAGGCGCGTGAGCTTGCGGCACCCGCCGAGTCCCTGATCGCTGCCGAGTGATCGGGGAGCCGGGGACCCAACCGATCCCCGGGGTGAATCGGCAGGCTGAGGATGCTCCGCTGGCCCGCAGCCCGCCGTAGGGCTCCTCCGGCCCGAACCCGTCAGCTAACCCGGTAGGCGGCCAAGGAGAGGAGACGATGCGTGATGCGCATGCCGGGCAGGCATGTAGCACGGTCAGCATCTCTAGGACGTAGCAACCACCCGCGGCCTAGCCGGACGGCCGCGCGGATCGGCGGGCGAACGGTGATCGTCGCGGCCGTGGCGGTGGTCGCCACTCTCCTCCCGACAGCCCTCACGGGGGCATCCGCGGCCTCGTCGGCCACCGGCAATCCGACTCTCGACGCGACCCTGGCGCAGGCGAACAAGCTGGGCCAGCAGATCGACTCGCTCAGCCAGCAGTACGACAGCCTGCGGATCCAACTCACTCAGGCCAAGAACGAAGCCAGCCTCGCGCGCAAGAACGCCGCCAGGTATCTGAGCGTTTTCTCCAAGGACCAAGGTTCGATCGCGGCTATCGCCGTGGAGAGCTATATGACCGGCGGCCTCAACCCGACCCTGCAGCTGCTGTCCACCAACTCTCCGCAGAGCTTGCTCAACCGGGCCTCGATCATGAGCCAGTTGGAGCGGGAGAACGGCGCCAAGGTCAGCCTCGTCGCCAGCGCTGAGACCGCAGCCCAGCGCGCACTGGCCGCTGCGGCCCAGCAGCAGCGGCGGGCTACGCAGCTCGCCGCCCAGATGCAGTCCAAGGTTGCGGCGATCCAGCAGCGGGAGAACTTCTTCAACAGCTCGGCGTTCGCACAGGCGGCCTCGATCTACCAGAAGACAGGGCAGTATCCGAACATAACGGTCAACGGCAACAGCGTTGGCGTCCAGGCGCTGAAGTTCGCGTTGACTAAGGTCGGTGATCCCTATGTCTGGGGCGCGGCCGGGCCTAGCTCGTTCGACTGCTCGGGTCTGGTGATGTGGGCCTACGCCCAGGTTGGCATCAGCCTGCTGCACTTCACCGGGGATCAGTGGAACGAAGGCGAGCACATCTCCCGAGCTCAGCTGGCGCCGGGCGACCTCGTGTTCTTCTTCTCCGACCTCAGTCACGTCGGCCTGTACGTCGGCAACGGGCTGATGATCGACGCGCCTACCTTTGGCGTGCCGGTTCACGTCGAGCCCGTGTTCTGGAGTGCCTACCAGGGCGCCGTCCGCATCGTCGCCTGACGCGACATCGACTCCTTCCCACCAGCTGCCCGGCCGGGTCCGCCCTCTGGCCGGGCAGCGTCGTATCCGGCGGGCGGCGGCTGTGCCGGGCTCCGGGTCAGCCAGGCTTGACCAGCGGGAACAGGACGGTCTCCCGGATCGGCGCACCCGTGAGCATGATCAGCATCCGGTCGATACCCATTCCCATGCCCCCGCTCGGCGGCATCCCGTGCTCGAGCGCGAGCAGGAAGTCCTGGTCAAGCTGCATCGCCTCCGGGTCCCCGCCAGCGGCCAGCAGCGACTGAGCCGTCAGCCGGGCCCGCTGCTCGATCGGGTCGACCAGCTCGGAGTACGCGGTGGCAATCTCCGTGCCGAACGCCACCAGGTCCCACTTCTCGGCCAGCCTTGGATCCTGCCGGTGCTCGCGGGTCAGCGGGGAAATCTCGACCGGGAAATCCCGGTAGAAGGTTGGCTCCACGGTCCGCGCCTCGACGAGGCGCTCGTACAGTTCAAACAACACCTGTGCCCTGGCCCAGGACGGCTGCAGCTCGATCTGCCGCTCCGCCGCATAGATCCGCAGCTGCTTCTCAGACGTGTCCGGGGTCACTTCCTCGCCGAGAGCCTCCGACAGCGCGCCGTGCACCGTGACCGATCGCCACTCGCCGCTGATGTCGACCTCGGAGCCGTCCGGGCGGCGCGCGACCTCGCTGCCATTGGCTGCCACCGCAGCGGCCTGCAGCAGTTCCCTGGTCAGGGTCTGCATCGTGTTGTAGTCGGCGTAGGCCTGGTAGAGCTCGAGCATCGTGAATTCCGGGTTGTGTGTCGCGTCGACACCTTCATTCCGGAAGATGCGGCCGATCTCGTAGACCCGCTCTATTCCGCCCACGACGAGCCGCTTGAGGTAAAGCTCCAGCGCGATCCGCAGGTAAAGGTCGAGCCGGAACGCGTTGATATGGGTGGTAAAAGGCCGCGCGTTGGCACCGCCGTGCAGTGTCTGCAGCACCGGCGTCTCCGCTTCCAGGAAACCGCGGCCGTGCAGTTCCTCCCGGACCGACCTAGTCACCGCCGCGCGCACCTCGGCTGCGCGGCGCGCCTCGGGATTGACGATCAGGTCCAGGTATCGCTGCCTGACCCGCGACTCCGCGTCGGTCAGTCCCCTGTGCTTGTCCGGCAGCTGGCGCAGCGACTTGGCGGTGATCGCGAACGAGTCGGCGAGCACCGAAAGCTCGCCAGACTTCGACGTGATGACCTCACCGGTCACGCCGACGTGATCGCCCAGATCGATGTCAGACTTCCAGGCGGCCAGCGCGTCCTCGCCAACCCGGTCGAGCCGCACCATCGCCTGAATCTCGCCGCCGCCGTCACGCAGGCGCGCGAAACAGAGCTTGCCACCGTTGCGGTAGAGCATGACCCGGCCAGCGACGCCGACGGTGACACCGGTGTAGGTGTCGGCGGGGAGCGCTCCGAACTGCGCCCGCACTTCCTCGATGGAGTGCGTCCGCGGGTAGCTGACCGGATAGGGGTCGATCCCGGCCGCGCGTAGCCGCGCAACCTTATCCAGCCTGACCTGCACCTGCTCGGGTGTGCTGATCCCACCGTCGGCCGGCAGCCCGGCTATCGCGTCGTCTCGGTCGTCCTGCGTCACATGCCGAGGTTACCGGGGCGGACGTCAGCCGGTGACCGCAGCGTCATGGCCCGCAGCCTCGCCGACGCCCTCCTGACCCGTACTGACCCTGTCCGCGCCGACGCGGCCGCTGCTCTCTCGGCCAGGGCCTTCCCGGCCAGGCCGCGCGGCGGCGGTGTTCCGCTCGTAGGTCAGCCGCAGGCCGATCAGCGTGAGCCACGGCTCGTACGCATCGATCACGCCGACCTCATGGATGACCAGCGGCGCGAGTCCGCCGGTCGCGATGATCGTGACTGAGTCGGGATCCGACGGCGCTAGCTCGGCCGCCATCCTGGTCACGATGCCCTCGATCTGGCCGGCGAAGCCGAAGATGATGCCGGACTGCAGCGCCTCGACGGTGCTTTTGCCGATGACGCGGGCCGGCCTGGCCAGCTCGACCTTGAGCAGCTGTGCCGCTCGCCGGGAGAGCGCGTCCACCGAGATCTCGATACCCGGCGCCAGGGCACCGCCGACGAACTCGCCACGCTCGCTCACCGCGTCGAAGTTCGTCGACGTGCCGAAGTCCACCACGATCGCCGGCCCCCCGTAGAGGTGGACGGCCGCGACCGCGTTCATGATGCGGTCGCTGCCGACTTCCTTCGGGTTGTCGTACCGCAGCGGCACGCCTGTCTTCACACCCGGCTCGACGATCACCGCGGGCACGTCGCCGTAATACCGGCGGCACATCTCCCGCAGTTCGTGCAGCACCGACGGCACCGTCGAGCACAGCGCGATCCCGCTCACGTCAGGCTCGGCGAACAGCGTGCTCTGCCGCAGCAGCCCCTGCAGCAGGACGGCCAGCTCGTCCGCCGTGCGCACCGGGTCGGTGGACACCCGCCAGTGCTCCACCACGTCCGTGCCGTCGAACATGCCGAGCACCGTGTTGGTGTTACCCACATCGATCGTCAGCAGCATGGCGCTCCCGATTCGCTAGCCGGGCGGCCGCAGGTCCAGCCCGAAGTCGAGGGCGGGCGCCGAGTGGGTTAGCGCCCCTACCGCAAGGTAGTCCACGCCCGTGGCCGCGACTGCACTGGCTCGGCTCAGCGTGAGGCCGCCACTCGCCTCCAGCAGCGCGCGGCCCGCGGCCAGCGCGACCGCCGCACTCATGTCGGCGATCGCGAAGTTGTCCAGCAGGATCAGGTCGGCGCCCGCGGCCAGCGCCTCAGCCACCTGCTCGAGCGTGTCGCATTCCACTTCGAGGGGCAGCCCGGGCGCCTGGGCACGGACGGCGGCGAACGCGGCGCTGACCGATCCCGCGGCCGCCACGTGGTTGTCCTTGATGAGGGCTGCATCGGACAGCGCCATCCGGTGGTTCACCCCGCCGCCACAGCGCACCGCGTACTTCTCCAGCGCCCGCAATCCGGGGGTGGTTTTGCGAGTGTCACGGATGCGCGCCTGCGTTCCGGCGATCGCGTCCGCCCATTGTCGGGTCAGCGTCGCCACCCCGGAGAGGTGGCAGAGCAGGTTCAAAGCGGTGCGCTCAGCGGTCAGCAGCGCGCCGACGGGGCCGATCACGGTCAGCACGGACTGGCCGGGCGCCACCGGTTCGCCGTCGCTAGCGTGCGGCGTGCATTCCACCTGCCCGTCGGGCGACGCGAGCCAGAAGGCTGCCTCAGCGACCGGAAGCCCGGCCACGACACCGGCGCCCCGCGCCACAACGTCTGCCTGGCCTCGAGCTCCGGCAGGAACGGTTGCCGCCGTCGTGACATCAGCGCCACCGGCTAGATCCTCGGCGAGCGCGGCGGCAACCAGGGCCGAGACAGGCGCGGGATCGAGCCCGCCCGCTCGCAGCCGCTCCGCGATCTGTTCATTCAGGAGGGGAACGGGGCCGTGATTGGTGCATGCGCCGCCAGCCTCGCGGTCGCCGGGGTCGGTCATGCTCCGTCCAGTACCGGCTCGAACACCGACGTCAGCCCGGACTCGCCCGCCGACACGACCAGGTGCCCGCGCCACGCCTCGCGGGCGTCGGCGAAGTCCTCCCGCCAGTGGCTGCCTCTCGTTTCCTCACGGGCCAGCGCGGAGCTGACCAGTGCGGTGGCGATCAGGTGCAGGTTCGTGGCCTGCCATGCGTCCGCGTCAGGCTTGTCGCAGTCCTTCAGGCCGAGTTCGGACAATCCGGCCGCCGCCCGCGCCAGGCCCGGCCCGGACCGCAGCACGCCTGCGTCCGTCGTCATGAGCTGCTGCAGGGGCCCGAGTATCGCCGGGTCCGCCAGACCGGCAGGGCGGGTGTCGGCGGCCGGCTCCCCGGCTGGGGGCAGGCCGCGGCCTAGCGCGAGTGCTATCCGCTCTGCGAACACCAGGCCCTCCAGCAGCGAGTTAGAGGCGAGCCGGTTCGCTCCGTGCACACCGGTGCAGGCGACCTCGCCGCACGCGTACAAGCCTGGAACGCTCGTCCGGCCATGTAGATCTGTGCGGATCCCGCCGCTGACATAGTGGGCCGCGGGCACTACAGGGATGGGCTCGGTCACCGGGTCGATCCCGTGTGCACGGCAGCTGGCCAGGATCGTCGGGAACCGCCGCGCCCACTCCGCCGCGCCCAGGTGCCGCCCGTCCAGGTAGACGTGGTCGGTGCCGGAGGTGAGCAGCTCGCGCATGATGGCCTTCGCCACCACATCGCGCGGGGCCAGGTCGGCGAGCGGGTGCTGTCCGGCCATAAACGCCCGGCCTGCCGCGTCGATGAGCACGGCGCCTTCGCCCCGAACGGCCTCGGAGATGAGCGGCTGCCGCCCGCGCGAGGCCGGTCCGAGCCAGAGCACAGACGGGTGGAACTGGACGAATTCCAGGTCGGCGGCCTCCGCGCCAGCCCGCAGCGCCATGGCCAGCCCGTCACCCGTCGATACCGGCGGGTTGGTCGTGGCCGAGTAGACCTGGCCGAAGCCACCGGTCGCCAGCACGACAGCACGGGCATACACGGCTCCGACGCCGTCCCGCTGACCCTCGCCCAGCACGTGCAGCGTCATGCCGGCCGCCCGGCCGTCTAGCGTCCGGAGCAGGTCGATGGCGAGCGCGTGCTCGATCACCTCGAGCTCTGCGCCCTGGCCGGCGTCGGCGAGCGCGGCGAGCAGTGCACGGGAAATCTCGGCACCGGTCGCGTCGCCGCCAGCGTGGGCGATCCGGCGGCGCAGGTGGCCGCCCTCCCTCGTGAGGGCCAGCGGCCCTGAGGATCCATGCTCCCGGTCGAAGGAGGCGCCGAGCTCGATCAGCCGCCGCACCGCGGCGGGGCCGTCGGTCACGAGGGCGCGGACGGCCCGCTCGTCACAGATCCCGGCGCCAGCCGTCAGCGTGTCCTGCAGGTGCTGCTCAGGCGTGTCGCCGGGCCCGAGGGCCGCCGCGACGCCGCCCTGTGCCCACCGCGTTGAACCGTCATCAAGCACCGACTTCGTGGCGAGCAGGATCTTGGCGGTCGGCAGCGCGCGCCGGACCGCCAGCACGGCCGTGACACCCGCTACCCCTGACCCGACGACCACAACGTCGGTCTCCCGCCGCCAGCCCGGCGCAGGTGCGAGGAGTCGGCGGGCGATCACGACAGCCGGCCCGGTCGGGCAGCGGAGTGGCCGACATCGACGGGCATGTTGTCGATCAGCCGCGTGCCGCCGATCTTCGCGGCCACCAGCAGGATCGCCGGGCCCGCATGGTCGGCGCTGACCTCCTCGAAGCTGTCCGGGTCAGCGAGCACAAGATAGTCGAGAGAGACAGGCGGGCTGGTCGCGGCCGCCCGGCCAAGGACAGCGCGCGCGGCCGATACAGCGGGCCCGGCGCCGGCCGGGGCGGCAGCGCGAGCCACCTCCAGGGCTCGCGACAGCGAGAGGGCCGACGCTCGCTCGGCGGCCGACAGATAGGCGTTGCGGCTCGATGCCGCAAGCCCGTCCGGATCGCGGTGCAAGGGCGCCCCGATGACCTGCACGCCGAGGTCCAGGTCGAGCACCATCCTGCTGATGAGCGCGAGCTGCTGCGCGTCCTTCGCCCCGAACACGGCCGCGTCCGGCCTGGTGAGCTGGAACAGTTTCAGCACGACGGTCAGCACCCCGTCGAAGAACCCCGGCCTGGATGCGCCCTCCAGCAGCAGGCCCATCGGTCCCGGATTGACCGTGACCATCGACTGCGTCCGATACATCTGCGCGATGCTCGGGTTGAAAACGGCGGTCACGCCTTCCTGCGCGCAGAACGCCAGGTCCCTGGCCATCGGCCGCGGATACCTGTCGAAGTCCTCAGCCGGGCCGAATTGCAGCGGGTTCACGAAGATCGAGACCAGCACTGAGCCGTCAGGACCGGCGTGCTCGCGCGCGACGCGCAGCGGCGAGCGATGCCCGTCGTGCAGCGCGCCCATGGTGGGCACCAGCACGACCGGCGCGGGCAGCGCGGGCCGGGCAGCGGCCAGCCCACGCCGGGTCCTGACGAGTATGGGCGCAGGCAGCGCGACCGGCTGGGATTGCGTGACCCCGCTCATTGTGCTGGCCCTCGTCATTGCGACTTTCTCACCATGCTGGGTTTCTCATTGTGCTGGCCTCACTGGGGCACCTCCGCGAGCACGTCAAGCAACCGCCGGGCATCCGGCGCCGTCAGGGTGCCAGCAGCCAGCGCACGGGTCGCGGTCAGTCGCGCGAGGGCCAGGTAAGCGGGTAGTGCCTCCGGAGCCTCTGCGCGAAGCGCGGCCACATGACCAGCCACCGTCTCGGCATCGCCGCGTGCGACCGGTCCGGTGAGGGCCGCATCGCCGAGTCGCAGGGCGTTGTCTAGCGCGGCAGACAGCAGCGGTCCGAGCATCCGTGCCGGCTGCCCGACCCCGGCTCTCGCCAGCAGCTCTTCGGCCTGTACGACCTGCGTGACCAGGTGGTTGGCCGCGCCCGCCAACGCGGCGTGATACAAGTCCCGGTCCGCTTCGGCGATGAACACCGGCTCGCCGCCCATCTCCATGACCAAGACCTCAGCAGCCGGTCGAAGCACCGCTGGCGCGGTGACTCCGAAGCAGATGCCTGCCAGCCGGTCGGCGTCGTCAGCGCGCCCGGTAAAGGTCATGACCGGATGGAGCGCGAGCGGCAGCGCACCCTGCTGGACCGCGGGCTCCAGTACTGCGAGCCCATGGCGACCGCTTGCGTGCATGAGCATCCGGCCTGCCAGCGGAGCCCCCGTCGCGGCGAGCCCCCGTACGAGGCCCGGCAGCACGTCGTCAGGTACGGTCAGCAGCACCAGGTCGGCGGCATCGGCCACGTCAGCTGGCTGGATGACCGGGGTTCCGGTCAGGTACGTGCGCACCCGCTCCAAAGACGCGTCCGACACCGCGGAGGCCGCGGTGATGCGGTGACCTGCCCTGCTCAGAGCTACCGCTAGCGCCGTGCCCACGCGACCCGCGCCGATCACCCCGACCCGGAGGCGTGCGGGGTGCTCCGATCCTTCGCCGGGCTCGCCAGCCCGGCGCGGCGCGTCCTCAGGCGTCACGCCGAGCATCCTCGCCGATGGCGGTGGGCGCCTCATCGCCGGGGGTTAGCCGTGACCGGCTCACGAATGCCATTGCCAGGTGTCCTGTGAGCGATCGGACTCGTCGTCGGAGTCGTCCGGCGGTTTCGGTGCCCGGCAGCAGCGCTCGAGGTAGAGCGCGGCCGCCGTGAGCACGAGAGTGGCGGCCAGCGTGACCCCGGCCACCCGGGCATCGCGCGCGGGCATGGGCTTGTCCAGCTCTCCGAGCATGAAGATCAGATACCCGCCGACCAGGCCGCCGAGGGCGGCGCCCGCGGCTGAGCTGGCCTTGGCCAGGGCGACCAGGCGGGCGACGGCGATCGGGGCAAGCGGCTTTGCCGTCTTGCGGCGCCCAGTCAGCCTGCTGTGCACGCTCCGACCGACCGCGGCTTCAGCCAGCGCCAGCGCGGCGAATGCGGGCACTGAGGTGATCGGCAGGAGCGGCAGGCCGGTGAATGTCGACCGCGTCGCCAGCCAGCCGACGATGGCGCAGATGCCGAAGAGGGCGGCGAGCATGCCGGGCCGGGTCATCTGCATGGCGCGCCCCCCGCAGCTGCATCCCGGAGGGGCAAGGAGATCCCTGGGGGCACCCCAGACCCCGGTGGCCCGGAACCCCCCGCGGATGAACGCGGCAGGGTGAGCCGCAGCTCCGGCCGACGCCACACACCGGCCATCGACGTGGCGGCCAGCAGGTCGGCGACCCGGCCCCGGCCGGGCAGAACAGCGGCCGGCTCGACGTCCAGCCATGGGGCGAGCACGAACGCCCGCTCGTGCGCCCGCGGGTGCGGCAGCGTGAGATCAGGCTCGGCAATGGTCTCGTCATCGCAGGTGATGATGTCGACGTCCAGTGTCCGTGGTCCCCAGCGCACCGTCCGCACCCGGCCCGCAGCTGCCTCCGCCGCGGCACACCTCGACAGGACCTGGTGCGCGGACAGCGCACTCTCCGCCAAAAGCACCGCGTTGAGGTAATTGTCCTGGTCGGGGCCGCCGACCGGGGTGGTCTCGAAGACTCCGGACACAGCCGTGACCGTCATCCCCGCCCCGTCGAGCTGCTCGACGCCAAGCCGGAGGTTGGCCAGCCGGTCACCGAGGTTGCTGCCGAGCGCGAGCACGATCGGGCGCTGGCTGCTGGTCACGCCCGGCTCCGTCGGATCGTCACGCTGATGTCGGCTAGATCGAGCTCGACAGGCGCCTGCGGCTTGTGCACGGTGATCTCC
>Ga0126383_10001840_pt1 | contig 13397 bp, 8 predicted proteins | sample PanSoiMetPlot_35_FD_96882 | JGI IMG/M metagenome (GOLD analysis project Ga0126383, IMG submission 96882) | Tropical forest soil microbial communities from Panama - MetaG Plot_35 | ecosystem: Environmental > Terrestrial > Soil > Tropical forest > Bulk soil | place: Panama | collected 2016-02-17
GCGATCGATGCGGAGGCTCCGGCGAGTCTCTGAGAAGAGCCGGCTTCGGGAGGGATCGACGGAGGTCCGCCATGGTTCTTGTGACTTCGGCCATCCTGATCTTTCCGCTCCTCGCGGGTTCCGCCACGCCCGAGCCCATCACCATCTCCCTGGCGCACGACAAGCCGGCCGAGCGCCAGACCAAGGCGCAGCTGGAGCGGCTGCTCGCGACTTACGATCTGTCGCACTGGACCTTCACGCGCACGCTGGCGATCGACGAGGACGCGATCCCGCACAGCCATCCCGTCTTGACGCTCCACACGCGGCATCTCAAGGACGACGACTTGATGGTCTCGACCTACGTCCACGAACAGATGCACTGGTTTCTCTCGCAGCACAAGGAGAAAGCAGACGCGGCTTTCGCCGACCTCATGGCGAAGTACCCGAAGATCCCGGTTGGCTTCCCCGAAGGATCGAACGACGAGCACGGCAACTACGCGCATCTGGCCGTCGTCTACCTCGAGTACCGCGCGGATCGCCAGCTCCTGGGCGAGCTGCGCGCGCGAGAAGTGATGGAATTCTGGAGCCACGACCACTACACATGGATCTATCGGACCGTGCTCGAGCAAGCTCGCGACATCGGGCAGATCCTCCTCAAGCACGGTCTGATGCTCTGACGGCGATGGAGCAAGGCTCACCTTCCCTTCACCACCCGGGGTGGCGGACGCGAGGGGGAAAGCGTGAGGGTTCGGGTGAACACGCTTCCGCCGTACGTGCCGGCAAACAGGATCGCGGGTTGCGCCGGGTCGATCGCCAGGGACAGCGCGAACGGATTGGTCAGTCCTTCGTTGATCGCGGTCCAGGTCGCTCCGCGATCGCGGCTTTGTCCGACGCCGGCATAGGTCGCCGCGTAGAGCGTGCCCGGCGAACGCGGATCGGCCACCAGAGAGCCGACCGGCGCGCCGCCCGGAGCGCCAGCCGCGGTCCATGACGCCGCCGTGTCGGAGCTCGAAAAGACCAGTCCGCCGTCGGTCCCCGCGTACAGCGAACCCGGCCGCAGAGCATCGAGCGCCAGCGCCGTGACGTTCAGCCCCGAAAGCGGACTCGAGGTCGTCGTCCAGGTCGCGCCCGCATCCAGCGATCGAAAGACGCCGAGCGACGTTCCGGCGCAGACGGTGGCGGGCGCGTTGGGATCGACGGCGACTGCGGAGACCAGAATGCCTCCGAGACCGACGGCCGTCCAGGTCGCCCCGCCGTCGGCGGACTTGTAGACTCCTCCGCCCGTGAAGATGCCGGAGCCGAGCTCGACGAGCGCGCTTCCGGCATAGACCGTCGAGGGGGAGCCGGGCACGAGGGCGAGCGCAACGATCGATGCCTGGGAGAGTCCCGCTCCGGCCGTCCACGTCGCTCCCCCATCGGCGCTGACGAAAACTCCGCCGGCTCCTCCGGCGTAGATCCTGGAGCCTCCGGCCGCCACCGCGGAGTACGCGCCGCCGGGCAGGCCCCCGGCAGGCAAAGACCACGCTGTCCCGCCATCAGGGCTGGAGAAAACGGTGTGAGAGGTCGCTGCGTAGACCGCGGCCGGCCGTCCGGAAGCGACGGCCAGCTCGTTGACGACGGCTTCGCGCATTCCGGCGCGGCTCGTCGACCAGGTCGCGCCGCCGTCGGCGGTGCGGGAGACTCCCAGGCCTCCGGCATAGAGGATCGCGGTCGAAGCGGGATCGAGCGCCAGCGCCGCCACAGTCGAAGGTCCCCCGGGCAGCGAGGACCATGTCCCCCCGCCGTTGGAGGTCCGGAACACGAGTGATCCCGACCCGCCATCGACCGACGCATAGGCGACATTGGTCGAAGCCGGCCCCGCGGCGACCGCGCGGACGATTCCGGACGCGAGCCCGTCTCGAACCGACGACCAGGTGATTCCGAAATCGATCGACTTCCAGAGATCGCCGGCCGTCGCTGCGTAGACCGCGGAGGGCGACCCGCCTCCGACCGAGAGTGCGAGAACCGTCGCGGAGGGGAAGTTGCCTGAGGGCGTCCAGGACGCGGCGCCGTCGGGGCTCTTGAAAACGCCGATCCCGGTCCCGGCGTAGAGCGTCGAGGGATTCGCGGAATCGATGGCCAGCGTTTGGACGGCCACCCCCTGCAAACCGAGACTCGAGCTGTTCCACGAGCCGGCGCCGTCTGAGGACTTGAAGACGCCGGACGGCGTGGCCGCGTAGAGCGTGCTCGGCGTGGCGGGGTCGACCGCCAGGTCGGCGATCCCGATGTCGGTCAGGCCGACGTTGGCCGGCGACCACGTCGCCGCACCATCGCTCGAACGGAAGACGCCGGCGGCCGTGCCGGCGTACACATTCGTCGGGTGCGAGGGATCGACGGCGACCGCGGCGACCCGTCTTGCGGGAAGGCCGGCAGACGACAGTCTCCAGTGCGCGCCCGAATCGACACTCTTGTAGACGGACCCTCCCGCGGGGCCCCGGGGCAGCTGAAGCGACGTGCCGGCGTAGATCGTCGAGGGCGTCGTCGGATCGACGGCCAGGGTCTGCACCGCCGCGCCGCTGTCCGGGCCGATGCTCGTCCAGGCCGGACCGGCCGGAGCGGGCCGGCCGTCCGCGCGGAGGATCGCAGCCAGAGCGATCGCAACGAATCCGAGAGCCATTCTCGTCCAGGACGCGGACCTGGCAGCCAGCCGGAGCTCGATCGAAAGTCGTGCAGAAAAGGACATCAGGCGCTACTTGAAGAGCAAGGCAAGGTCGGGGAGTCCAATGGCCAGTGTACGACAGCGGGCAACGCTACACTTCGCGCATGAAGCCGACTGCAGACGCCTGGCGCCGGCTCGCCACGGAGCGGCCGCATCCGCGCTCGGCTCGCCTCGACCGCCTGGGAATCGCCGGCATCGTCGCTCTCATGCAGGCGGAAGACCGGCGCGTGCTGGCCGCGGTCTCGCGGGCGCGTCCGGCGATCGTCGCGGCGGCGCGTCTGTTCGCGCAGGCGTATCGCTCGGGCGGGACCTGCTGGCTCTTCGGAGCGGGCACGAGCGGGCGATTGGCGGTCGTAGAGGCGGCGGAGCTTCCTCCCACCTTCGGGACCGATCCGCGTCGGGTGCGCGCGGTCATCGCCGGGGGCGACCGGTCGGTCTTTCGAGCGCGGGAGGGGGCCGAGGATCGCTACGGAGAGGGCTTTCGCGCCGCCGGGGCGGCGGCCGCCGGGGACCTGGTCATCGGCGTCTCCGCGAGCGCGGTCACGCCGTTTGTGCGCGGCGCTCTGGAGCGCGCTCGCCGTCGGGGCGCCTCGACCGCGCTGGTGACCGCGAGTCGGTCGCCGGGCCTCGCGAGGGCCGCGCAGATCGTGGTCCGCGTCGACACCGGACCCGAGGTCGTGGCCGGGTCGACGCGCCTCAAAGCCGGCACCGCGACCAAGCTCGTCCTGAATCAGATCACCACCGCGGCCCTGGCCTCGTCGGGAAGCGTCTTCGGTCCCTGGATGGTGGACCTGCGGGCGGGCTCCGCGAAGTTGAGAGATCGCGCGGCCCGCATCGTCGCCGCCGCAGCGGGTGTGTCCGCGGCCCGGGCCAAAAATCTTCTCTCCAGCGCCGGCGGAGAGATCAAAGTGGCGATCGCGATGGGCCGGCTGAGAACGACGGCGGGCGAGGCGCGCGCTCTCCTGAAAAAAGCCGGCGGCGACCTTCGCCGCGTGCTGGCCGAGAAACCCTGATTCGCCGACCACGGCGTTCGACGCACCGCCAGCCCGACAAAATCTTCCGCCGCTATCCGCTTAACCTGTTGTAGGCTCTATCAACAAATCCGGCGACTGCCCCAGTCCGACGAAACAACAACGGAGGACCTCGATGCTCGCCAAGCGAACGCTGCTCGTTCTGGGCGCTCTGTGTTTGGCCGGTCTCGCCTTCGGCGCCACGACCATCGAGATCAACGACGCGACGGACACGATCCACAACACCAACCCGGGCGACTGCGCCAACAGCGGGACGGGAACCTGCTCCCTGCGCGATGCGATTCTCTTCGCCAACTTCACGGGGTCGTCCGGGCAGCCGTACACGTTCAAGTTCGATCAGCTCGCGGCGGGCACCCACACCATCACGCTTTCCAACGCGCCTGGCCACGGGTCCCTCGACGCCATCAACGTGACCGTGGTGATCGACGGCACGACGCATCCCGACGGGAAGGTCGAGCTTTCCGGCGTCAACCTCACGAGTGGCTCCCCGCCCGGTCTGGTCCTCGACGGAACGGGCGCCAGCACGGTCAAGGGCATGGTCGTGAACAACTTCCTCGGGGACGGCATCGACGTCGGCGCCACGGCCACCGGCTCTCTCATCACCGGCAACTACATCGGGACCGACTTTACCGGCACCAGCGCCGCCGCCAACGGCGTCGACGGCCTGGCCCTCAACGCGACCCTCGTCACGGTCAACAGCAACGTGATTTCGGGCAACGGGCAGTTCGGCCTGCACATCTTCGGCAGCTTTTTCCCCACCGCCAACGGCGTGAACGTCCAGAACAACAAGATCGGCACGGACGTCACCGGCTTGCTCGCCCTCGGCAACACGTCCGACGGCATCCGCATCGACGTCGGCGCGTTCGGCAACGCGATCGGCGGCGGCAACGTGATCAGCGGCAACGGCGGCAACGGCATCTTCGTCAACGGCAACGCGAGCTTTCCGGGCGGCAACGTCATCTCCGGCAACTTCATCGGGACGCGCATCGGCGGCGTCCTCGGCGCGATCTCCAACACCCTGGATGGCGTCCGGATCGATCAGTCCAATCTCAACATCGTGGGGGGCGGACCGTTCGGCGGAAACCTGATCTCCGGCAACCAGGGCAACGGCATCGAGATCAACGACTCCGACAACACCCTGATCGTCAACAACGTCATTGGCCTCGACGCGCTCGGCGGTCTCGGCGGGCAGGAAGGCAACGGGGGCGACGGCATTCTCGTCGCCATCTCCACCCATACCGACATCGGAGGCCCGGGCGGCGTCGCGACGTTCAACGTGATTTCTTCCAACACCGGCAACGGCGTGCACATCAACGGGAACTCCGGGACCACCACCAACAACATCGTCGAGGGCAACATCATCGGCGCCAACGTGCCGGGCATCGCGCGGCCCAACGGCGGCGCCGGTGTCTTCGTCGAGGGCTCCAGCGCGGGCAACAACACCGTCGGCGGCGGGAGCTCCAACCAGGGCAACACCATCGCCTTCAATACCGGCCCGGGTGTGCGGATCGGCTCCACCGCCGGCGATTTCGTGAGCCCGGTCCCCATCCTGTCCAACTCCATCCACGACAACGTTGCGCTCGGCATCGACCTCGGCAACGACGGCGTGACCAACAACGACTCGGGGGATACCGACATCGGGCCGAACGAGTTTCAGAACTTCCCGGTCTTCACTCTCGCGCTGCTCTCTCCCTCGACCGGCAAGGTCCTGATCCGCGGCACGCAGGACTCGCAGCAGGCGTCGAACCAGATTCAGATGTTCCTGGCGGCGGCGGATCCCTCCGGCCACGGCGAAGGCAAGACGCTCATCCTCGACCAGTCCGGCGTGGTCAACGGCGCCTTCTCCTTCGGTCCGAGCACTCCGTCCTCGGCCGTCGCCGGCGGCGACCTTCTGACCGGGACGGCGACGACGGCCGACGGCACGTCGGAGTTCTCTCTGAACATCCCGTTCGTAGTGAATGCCCTGCCCGTTGCCAACGCCGGGCCCAACCAGAGCCTCCCGACCGGATCGACCGTGGTCCTGGATGGTTCGGCGTCGATGGACCCGGATTCCCTTCCCAACGGGCCCACCATCGCCAACGGCAACTTCACATGGATACAGACCGGCGGGCCGGCCGTCGTGCTGACCAATCCCACCAACGTCAATCCGTCGTTCGTGGCCGCGTCTCCCGGCTCCTATGTCTTCTCGCTCGTCGTCAGCGACGGTCTGGACTCCTCGATCAACCCGGCCTCGGTGACGATTACCGTCACCTCTTCGAGCACGACCACGCTCGTCTCGAGCGTGAATCCCTCGGTCTTCGGACAGTCGGTGACCTTCACCGCGACGGTGTCGGGCACGGGGCCAACCCCGACCGGCACGGTGACGTTCTTCGACGGAGCCACGAACATCGGGACCGGGTCGCTCAATCCGAGCGCGCAGGCGACGCTGACGACGTCCACGCTGGCCGTAGGCACGCATCCGATCACCGCGGTGTACGGCGGGGACCCGAACTTCAACGGCAGCACGTCGAACCTCGTCAGCCAGGTGGTCAACAAGGACAATTCGGCCACCGCTGTCGTCTCCAACATCAATCCTTCCGTGTTCGGGCAGACGGTGACCTTCACAGCGACCGTCACCGCCGTGGCTCCTGGCTCCGGAGTCCCCACCGGCAGCGTCACCTTCTTCCTTGACGGCACGCCGACCGCACCGATCTTGTTGAATCCGAGCGGCCAGGCTACGTTCTCTACCTCGGCCCTCGCCGTCGGCACCCACACGATCACCGCGACCTACGGCGGGGACCCGGGCTTCAACGGCAGCACGTCGCCGGCCGTCAGCCAGGTCGTCAACAAGGCCGACACCACGACGACGCTGCTCTCCAGCGTAAACCCGTCGCTCGTGGGCCAGTCGGTGACGTTCACCGCCACGGTGACCGCGGTCGCTCCGGGAGCGGGAACGCCCACCGGCACGGTCGACTTTTTCGACGGCGCGACGCCTCTGGGCTCCGGGCCGCTCAACCCCAGCGCACAGGCAACTTTCTCGACGTCCGCGCTCACGCAGGGCAGCCACTCGATCACTGCGGTCTACAACGGCGACCCCGATTTCAACACCAGCACTTCCTCGATCCTGACTCAGGTCGTCAACCCCACCGGCGGCACGCCGAGCGCGACCGCGCTGGTCTCCAATATCAATCCGTCGGTGTTCGGCCAGGCCGTGACGTTCACCGCGACGGTCACCGGCTCCGGCCCGACGCCCACGGGCATGGCCACGTTCTTCGATGGGGCGACCCCCATCGCCACGGTGTCTCTCAATCCATCGGGGATCGGGACCCTCACCACGTCCTCTCTCCTCGTCGGGACCCACCCGATCACCGCGCAATACGCCGGCGACGCGACCTACGCGCCGAGCACGTCGTCGATCGTCAGCCAGGTGGTCAACAAGGCGGACACCACCACCACGGTCATCTCCAGCGTCAATCCGTCGATCGTCGGCCAGTCGGTGACTTTCACGGCAACAGTCACCGCCGTTGCGCCCGGCTCGGGAACGCCCACGGGCAACGTCACCTTCTTCGACGGCGCAACGATGCTGGGAACCGGCGCGTTGAACCCAAGCGCTCAAGCGACGTTCACGACGACCACTCTGACGCAAGGCACGCACCCGATCACCGCGGTATACGCCGGCGATCCCGACTTCAACGGCAGCAGCTCCTCGATCTTGAGCCAGGTCGTCAATCCGTCCGGCGGCACGCCCAGCACGACCACTCTGACCTCGAGCCAGAATCCGTCGGTCTTCGGACAGGCCGTGACGTTTACCGCGACCGTCACCGGCTCGGGCGCCACGCCCACCGGCACGGTCACCTTCCTCGACGGAGCCACCACCCTGGCAACGGTGGGCCTGAACCCCTCCGGAATGGCCACGTTCACCACTTCGGCCCTCGCCGTCGGGACTCATCCGATGACGGCGAGCTATGCCGGCGACTCGACCTATGCGCCCAGCTCGTCTTCGCCCTTGAGTCAGGTCGTCAACAAGGCCGATACGACCACGACGGTCGTCTCCAGCGTGAACCCGTCGAAGGTCGGCCAGTCGGTGACCTTCACCGCGACCGTCGCCGCCGTCGCCCCGGGCTCCGGGACGCCCACCGGCAACGTCACCTTCTTCGACGGCGCCACGATGCTCGGCACCGTCGCGCTCAATCCGAGCGCTCAGGCGGCCTTCTCGACCGCGGCGCTCACGCAGGGCACCCATCCGATCACCGCGACGTATGCCGGCGATCCGGACTTCAACGGCAGCAGCTCCTCGGTCTTGAGCCAGGTCGTCAATGCCACCGGCGGCACGCCGAGCGCGACGGCCCTGGTCTCCAGCCTCAACCCGTCGCTCTTCGGGCAGGCGGTCACCTTCACGGCCACCGTGACGGGATCGGGCGCGACGCCCACCGGCTCGGTCACGTTCTTCGACGGGGCAACGCCTCTAGGAACCGTTCCCTTGAATCCCTCGGCCGTCGCGACTCTCACGACGTCCACGCTCGCGGTGGGCAGCCACCCGATCACCGCCGCCTATGCCGGCGATGCGACCTACGCTGCGAGCACTTCGCCGGTGGTCAACCAGGTCGTCAACCCCGCCGGCGGCCTGCCGAGCGTGACCACGGTCATCTCCAGCCTCAACCCGTCGACCGTCGGGCAGTCCGTGACGTTCACCGCGACGGTCACGGGAGGCGGCGCGACGCCGACCGGCAACGTCACCTTCCTCGACGGAGCGACGATGCTCGGAACGGTCGCTCTGAACGGCGCGGCCCAGGCGGTTTTCTCGACATCGGCCCTGGCGCTGGGAAGCCATCCGATCACCGCGTCCTACGCCGGCAGCGCAACCTACGCACCGAGCAGCGGAGGCCTGACCCAGATCGTCAATCCCGTCATCACGGGGGGCGCGGCGATTCCGGTTCTGGACTACCGCGGCGCGGCGGTCCTCGCGCTCCTCCTGGCCGGCGCGGGACTCTGGATCTCAAGGCGGCGTTAGCGGGAGCCGATCCCGGCCGCGGCAGGACTGCTGCTCGCGGCCGGGGAGACCCCGGCGCCCGATCGGGCCGCTTCGCGCGGCTCGAAGCCGGACGCTGAGAGCAAACCTTCCATGGCCTCCCGCGTGACGCCCAGCTTGTGAGCTGACTGAAGCAGAGTCCGTGCCTCCATCGGATGCCAGTTGCGGCGGCTGCGATCGGAGAGACCGGCCACGTCGAGCGGCTCGATCGCTTCGAAGATCTGGTCGATCAGGCGGCCGCGTTCGCGGGCGAGCGTCCGGCGCTTCGCGGCCTCGATCACATCGGCGCAGCAGCGAGAAAAGGCCCGGCCGAAGGTCGGATGGTTCGCGCACAGGAATCGATCCGCGAGCTCCGGACGGGAAAGCCGCCGCGCGGTTTCTGAGAAGCTCGCCGCAGCGAAGTAGAGGAGCGTCACCGCGCCAAAGAGCTCGAAGTCCGCAAAGGCGGCGAAGAGCGCCGACACCAGCAGCGCCGCCGTCCCCGCTTCCTCCAGGATCGTTCTCTCGTAGGCCGCGAGCGCGTGGGGCAGCGCCGCCGTCCCCCATCCCTCTTCGAGCGCCAGCGCGAGCCGCTGGATGCCCAGAAGGGCCAGCGGGAATCCCGTGGAGAGGAGCGGATCGACGAAGGCCGCCGCCGACGGCAGCAGGGCCCAGCGCGCTCCGGCCGCCTTGGAGACCCGGAAAGGCAAAGGCGCTGCGTGGACGAAGGGCCGGACCGTTCGCGCCCTGGCGAATTGCGCGTGGAGGGTGGGAAATCGGCCCAGAAGTCGTCGCCAGGCCGCCTCGCCTTCCGACAGACGCAGCTCTCCGGCGAGGCCCGGGAGGGCGGCCACCCCGGCGCTGACGATTCCGTTGTTGAACCTCAGAACCCAGACCCAGCCCTCTTCGAAAACGTGGTGCACGGCGGCATCGTCGATCGGATATGGAGGCCGTCCTCCAAAACTCTCCGAGAAAGGCTCGAGATCCTCCAGACGCGGCACGCCGGTGAAGTGGGTGTACAGCCCTTCGGTCGAAGGGAAGCCTGGAAATCCGGCCTCCGGAAGACCCAGAGCGCGGAAAAGAAACCCCCGCGGACCCGAGGCGTCGACGACCAGCCGCGCCCGCACCGCCAGCGGCTCCTGCCCTCGCGCGCCGCGCAGAACGACGGGGCCGTCGCCTTCCTCCACGCAGCCATCCAGTTTCACGCGGTCGAGGTATTCCGCGCCGGCCGCCTGCGCCTCGCGCACGAGGAAATGGTCGAAGTCGGGCCGGTACCAGTGGGTGTCGGCCACCTCATCGCGGGGGCTGGCGGCGACCAGAAGCTGGTCGCGCCTCCAGGGGTCGCCGCGGAACGGCTCGCCCGCCTTGTGGCCGTAAAACGTGAATCCCCGCTTCAGGCCGCAGCCGATGCGCGGATAGGTGCGCTGCCACGTTCCCCAGGCCGCGAGCGGCCGGATCCGGTCGAGGCCGTATCGATTGCACAGCTCCTCCAGAACGAGGTTGGCAAGGGGCGAGCTCGACTCGCCGATCGCGAAGCGGGGGTGCGTCTCCTTCTCCAGCAGCACCACGGACCGGCCCAGCCGCCGGGCGATCACGGCGAAGAGCGAGCCGGCGAATCCAGATCCGACGATGGCCACGTCGCATTCCAGATCGCGTTGCGATCCCGCTGCGATCCCGTTGCGATCCCGCTGCGATCCCTGAGAGTCGCTCACGCGGCTGCTCCGCAGACTTCACAGCGCACCGGCGCAGGCAGGACCTGCGACAGATTCATGCGTCGCAGCCGCTCGACCCGACCCGGAAAGCACGCCGGGCAGCGACGCAGACGCTCCACGTCCCAGAGGTCGGCGAAAACGCGTCCGCGGCCGAGGGCGAGGCCGAAGGCGGCGGCCTCTTCGAGCATTTCGAGCGTGGGCGGCGCGAACGCGCCGATGGATTCGAGCTCGTCCATGGCGCCGTTGCCCGTTCGGGTCGGGATGACCGAGACGGCCGTGGCGCCGAAGTCGAAGGCGGCTTCGATCGACCGGCGCGTCCAGAACTCGGACTCCTCGCGGGAGACGAAGGGAAGGCCGAGCAGCACGAACACGCGCAGGGCGACTCCGTTGGCGCGAAGGGAGTCGGCCGCTCGCCGGAAGCCGTCGAGCGTCATCCGCTTGTTGAGTTTGGGCAGAACCTCAGGATGAACCGTCTCCAGCCCCATAGCCACTTCCAGCTCCGCTTCGAGCATGCGGCGCCACGCGAAGCAGCGCTGCCCCACCAGATCGGGATGCGACTCCACGATCACCCGTTCGAATCCGGCGAGCATCCGGGCGATCGCAGGAAGGTCTTCCGGCGCGACGGCTCCCGGATCGAAGAAGCTACCGGAGTTGTAGAGCTTGATCCGGGCCGGCCGGACGGGTTCGAGCGAAGCGAGCGCGCCGCGGATTTGCTCGGGCAGGACCCCGGCGCCCACGGGCTTCTCGGTGGTGTCCTTCCAGAGATCGCACATCAGGCAGCGCCACGGGCATTCCCTGTTGGTCAGAAAGAGAGTGGCCGTGGCGACGACGTCGCCGCGCTCGGTCCGTTCGTCTTCCACGGAGATCTTCGCCGGCCGGCGCGGATCTCCCGCCGCTCGCGGGCCCCGTCGGGCCAGAATCCACCGATCCCGCGCGGCACGTTCCGGTGGATAGCCGGAGTCAGGAATAGAGGGAAGCAAAATGGCTCCGGTAGTCGGCTTCCGTGCCCGCCAGCCGGCCGCGTTCGCGCGCGGGCAGGGCCCCGTGCTGGAAGCGCCGCTTGGGGAAGACCGGCATGTCGAAGCCGATGACCTGCCGCACGCCGCGCGCGACGATCTCCCCTTTCAGAGCGTAGAGGCGCTCGGGGTCCCAACCGGTCAGCTCGGCGAACGGGATCCCCTCGGCGGCGGCGATCACCGCCGGGCGGGTGAACGGGCTGAAGCCCTCGAATCCGTACCGCCGCAACGGCGCGTAAGTGCGCGTGCAGGCGCGGCTCTGACCTCCCGAATAGATCCGGGAGTGCTTGAACGTGCCGACGCCCCAACCTTCCTGGTAGAGCATCGCGTTGTTGAGGACGCTCTTGAGGGTCAGCTCCGGGTTCTCTTCGATTGGATAGTCCTTGAGATTCTCGTCTCCGCCGTCCCCGTCGGCAAGATAGGTCCAGTCCGGATAGCGCTCCCGGATGCCGCGGCAGAGCGCCAGGGCCATGGCCGCGCACTCGACGTCGAGCGGCTTGTAATCTTCGATGACCGCCACCGCCGCGAGCGGGTCCGCCGCCTCCGCCGGCATCTCCACCGGCTCCAGGAAGAGGTCGAGGTCGAGCGATTTCAGGAAGGCCCGAGCCTGGGTCACATCCTCGCCGCCGTCGAGCGACAGGGTGAAGGCCTTCAAGCGTCCGAGGTTCGCGCCGGGGCCGGATAACAATTTATATATTGTTAGGAAAACCGCGCCGCTGTCCACGCCGCCGGAGAAGCACACCCCGATCGGCGCGCCGTCCGGAAGGCGGGAGAGCCACTTCTCGATCTCCGCCGCCAGAGCGCCGACATACCGCCGGCCGAGCGCATCGACGTCCCGCTCGAAAACGCCCCGCTCGGGCGCGAAGAAACGGGTGTGGCTGGCGTCGGGGTCCGGGCAGCCGACGAGCCGGATCTCGACGACGTGATGCGCCGGAACCATCCGGGTGTAGCTCGGGTGGAATTGCGAGGCAAGGCCGCGGGCCGCCAGGAAGTCCCGGATCGCGTCGATGCGGTCGGAGACCACCAGGGCCGGGCCTTCCGCCCTCTTGGCCAGGAAATACCGCATCGGACGGTCGAGCGAGCGGGCCATCCGGACGGTCGTCCCGTCCTTGGCCACCGCGACGAGCGCGAACGATCCGTCGATCTCCGCCACTCGGCCGGGAGAACCGTCCCCAACGCGCCGGCGCGCCTCTTCCACGGTCATCCGGCAGAGGCGCTGAACCTCCGGATCGATCAGATCGACGACACTTTCGATGGGGCGACGGTCGAGCATGGCAGCCTCCGGCGACCGTAAGATCTTACGGCCTGGCGGCTCTCGGCGTCGCCCGGGCTTCGGGCAGGCGGCCGCGCCTGCGCTACTTGCGACGTTTGCGAGTCGCTGCCGCCTTGCGCGCCGATTGCGACCGCGCGGATCTCGACCGTTTGGCCGCGGCTCCTCGAGCCTGCCGCGAAAGGGCGCTTCGCGAAGCGGCTCCATGACCTTCGCGTTTCAAGGCTCCGCGGGTCGCTCGCGAGCGGGTGCGGGATGTCTCCCGGCGCGAAGAGGACTCTGCCTTGCTCACGTCGCGGGCCGCCTGGCGCCGCGTTCGCGACGAGGTTGTTCCTTTCTTGGGAGGTGGAAGCTTCACACCGGCGCGGCGGGCCTTGGACAGACCGATGGCGATCGCCTGCTTGGTCGACTGCGCGCCGTGCTTGCCCTCGCGGATATGGTCCATCTCCTCGCGGACGAACTCTCCGGCCTGAGTACTCGGCGACTTGCCCTCTTCCTTGTCCTTCTCCGCCCGCTCCAGCGTCTCTTTATCCGGCATCGGAACTCCTCCTGATCGGGGACGGCCTTCGTGGACGTCCCTCACGATGAAGGGAGCAAGATGCCTGCCGATGGGTTCCGAGGCGCGTCCGCGGCGCGCGAAGCTCCCGCAGTAACCAAGGGAGGACGTCGCGCGCCGCGGGGAGCCGGAGCGGAGAGAGACGTCA
>Ga0126383_10001842_pt1 | contig 13396 bp, 10 predicted proteins | sample PanSoiMetPlot_35_FD_96882 | JGI IMG/M metagenome (GOLD analysis project Ga0126383, IMG submission 96882) | Tropical forest soil microbial communities from Panama - MetaG Plot_35 | ecosystem: Environmental > Terrestrial > Soil > Tropical forest > Bulk soil | place: Panama | collected 2016-02-17
AAATATTTTGGAAGATTTGGCGCGCGCGATTCTGGCAATCCCCGGAGTGACCGAGGCGGCGGAGGAGCCGGAGTCCGTGCTGCGAGCCGCGGCGAGGACCCAGAAGATGCGTCGCGAAGCCGTGGGCGAAGGAGTGTTTTCCGCGGAAACCTTGCTTGACGTGCTTCGCTACCGCGCCAAGCACAACGCGGAGCAAACGCATCTGTTGATCACGGAGGACGCTTCAGAGGGAGAAATCAGCTCCGCGCTGACATTCGGCGAGTTGCATGCCGCGGCTCAGCGGCTTGCGGAAGAACTAGCGCGGCGGGGAGTGCCCGTGGGTGGGCGCGTGGCGCTGATGTTGCCGACGTCGCGGGCGTTCTTCATTTCCTACGCCGGAATCCTTCTTGCCGGAGCTGTGCCTGTTCCGATTTATCCGCCATTTCGCGCAGACCGCATTGAAGAGTACGCGGCGCGGCAGTCGGCGATTTTGAACAACGCCGAAGTGTGCATGTTGCTGACGTTCCGCCAAGGGGAAGCCGTGGCGAAGCTGCTGCGGCCGCGAGTGCGCTCCTTGAAGGAAGTCGCGGATGCAGAAAAAGTGATTGAAGCGGCGGACAAAGCGCCTCCGCCGGCGCCGGGCGCGCGCTCGGCGCACATCACCGGCACGCGAGTCCGCAAGGGCAGCGACCTGGCAATGCTGCAATACACTTCGGGCTCGACGGGAGATCCCAAGGGGGTGATGCTGACGCACGCGAATCTGCTGGCCAATATTCGCGCGATTGGCCAAGCGGTGCAGGTTGGGGCAGGAGACGTGGCGGTGACGTGGCTGCCGCTGTATCACGACATGGGCTTGATTGGCGCGTGGCTGACCCCGCTGCACTTTGGGCTTCCCGTCGCGGTGATGTCGCCGCTGGCGTTTCTGACGCGGCCGGAAAAATGGCTGCAGGCCTTTCACAAGCATCGAGGAACGATTGCGGCGGCACCGAATTTTGCGTACGAGCTTTGCGTGCGGAAGATTGCGGACAAAGACATTCAAGAAGTGGACCTTAGTTCGTGGCGCGCGGCGCTGAATGGCGCGGAGCCGGTGAATCCGGAAACGCTGGAGCGTTTCGGAGAGCGTTTCGCGAAATATGGATTCCGCCGCGAGGCGCAGCTTCCGGTGTACGGGCTGGCGGAAGCAACGCTGGGAGTGACCATCCCCCCGCTGAATCGCGGGCCGCGAATTGATCGCGTGGAGCGCGAGACGCTTACGGCGCGGGGACACGCCGTGCCGACGGCGGCGGAAGACGAAACGGCGATTTCGTTTGTGTCTTCGGGGAAGTCACTGCCGGGGCACGAAGTGCGCATTGTGGATGAAAAAGGGAACGAAGTGCTGGACCGCACGGAAGGATTTTTGTGGTTGCGCGGCCCTTCCGCGACGAGCGGGTACTTTCGCAATCCCAAGGCGACCGAAACGTTGTTGCCGCAAGGCCCGGTGGCCAGCGACGGGGGACTCCCTTGGGTGAACTCGGGCGACCGGGCGTACCGCGCGGACGGAGAGATTTACGTCACCGGGCGGGTGAAGGACATCATTATCAAGGGCGGACGGAATTTGTATCCGCACGAAGTCGAGGAGATGGCAACGCGCGCCGAAGGGATTCGCAAGGGATGCGTGGTTGCGTTTGGATGGAACGACGAAGCGAGCGGCACGGAGAAATTGGTGGTCGTGGCGGAAACGCGCGAACGCGATGCGGCGCGGCGCGCGGCGATTGCGGCAAAGGTCACTAAACAAGTGTCGCAAGGGCTGGGGCTTCCGCCAGATCGCGTGGAGCTGATCCCGCCGGGAAGCATTCCAAAAACCTCCAGCGGCAAACTGCGGCGGGAAGAGACGAAACAGCTTTACCTCGCGGGAACGCTTGCTGCACGGAGGCCTCCAGCCTGGGTGCAAATTGTGCGGCTGGGGACGATGAGCGGAGTGCGCCATTTCAGCCGCGAAATTCTCGCGGGGCTCAAGCGGGGTCTGGAAATGGCGTACGGCGTGTACTTCTGGGTGGCGTTTCTGCTGTGGATTGTGCCGACGTGGACGATACTACATCTCATCCGAGACCATCGCGCCGCGGGACGCTACACGTCTTCGGCATTGAGGATTCTGTTCGCGCTTATCGGATGCAAGGTGCGCGTCGCGGGCAAGGAATATGTGGATGCTCCGGGCGCAAAGGTCTTTGCGTCGAATCACGCCAGCTATTTTGATGTGCTACCGCTCATGATGGGCCTGGGCGTGCCGTACCGATTCGTTGCGAAGTTGGAAGTCCGTAGCATGCCGTTTATTGGGGCGTTTCTGGACCGCATGGGGCATTTGAGATTCGACCGCAGCAATTCGGGGTCGCGGCTGCGTCAGGTTCGCGAAGTGGAGGGACTGCTGCGTCAGGGCGAGTCGGTTTTCTTTTTCCCGGAAGGCACTTTTACTAGAGAAGACGGCGTGCGCCCGTTTCAACTAGGGGCCTTCCAGGCCGCCGTTGACACGGGCGCGCCGATTCTTCCTATTTCCCTAGCCGGAACGCGCAAGGGTCTGCGAGACGGGACCTATTTGCCGCGTCCCACTCGCGTGACGATTACCGTGCATCCGCCGATTTATCCGAAGGCGATCAGCAATGATGGGAACCCGGGGGACTCTTCGAAGTGGCAGGAATTGATTCGGCTGCGCGACGAGACACGCGAAGCGATTGTAAAGGACGCAGGAGAGCCGCTGCTGTAAAAGTTTCTTGGGACGCGCTAAGGCGCGCCCTACACTTCTCTTTTGATCCTTCCATTTCTGGTAGATTCCTGACAATTGTTGTCACATCACCGCGCGAGAAGAATCTCGAAAACTTGCAACTAAGCGCCCGCTTCACGCATCTCTATGAGCAAAACAAATCGAGGGATTGCGGCGTGTTGCCTCCCCTGCCTGAGGCAGACCGCGAAACGCGCGGCCGCGTTTTGATCTTGCGAGCCTGCGCAGAAAACTAAATCCATTTGGAGGATTCATGAAATTGAAGCTATGGGTGTCTTTACTCGCAGTGCTTGTGTTTTCCGCGGTTTCCGCTTACGCGCAAGAGAACGTGCCGAAGTTCGATGTATTCGCGGGCTATTCTTACGTGCAGGCCAATCCCGGAGTGAGCGGCTTTGACAGTTTCCATCTCCACGGTGGAAACGCCAACGTGGCTTACAACTGGAGGAGTTGGCTTAGCGGCGTAGCTGATTTCGGCGGCTATACGAACGGCAACATTCTGAGTTCCGGCCGGAGCGGCACTTTCTCGACGTATCTGTTCGGGCCGCGGGTTTCTTACCGCCACTACAACAGGATCACGCCGTTCGGGCAAGTGCTGTTTGGCGTGGCGCACGCGAACGCGGCGGCCTTCAATACTTCGGACACGCAGAATGCGTTTGCGATGACCGCCGGCGGCGGAGTCGACTACAAGGTGTTGGATCACATCGCAATTCGCCCCTTTCAAGCGGAGTATCTGCTGACGCGGTTCCACGAAGGAACACTCCCGGGCAACAGGACGCAGAACAACTTCCGCGTGTCGACCGGATTCGTTGTCCGGTTCTAATGGAATCAGTGGCCGGAGTCATTGCTTCGCGGACTCCGGAGCGGATAAAAATCGGTTGCGAGGTGCAGGCAGAAGGGGCCGCGCGGTCAGGCAGAAGCGGCCCCTGCACCTTTTGGGGAAGTGTCGACGAGTTTGTGATCATCCCATTGGTTGGGCATGGCGGAACCATGCCAGGATTCCTCGTGCTTCGCTCCTCGGAATGACACCAACGAGGCGTTTTCGATGAGGATGTTAATGCGGCATCGTGTAGATTACGGTGATGTGCGTGTCGATTTCAACGGCCTGGCCGTTGAGAAGGGTTGGTTTGTAATGCCACTGGCTTACCGCATCCACCGCTGACTGATAAAACATGGGATCGCCACCAACAACCTCCAGAGATTTGATGGAGCCGTCCGTCGCAATGATCGCTCGCAGCTCCACACGTCCTTCCTTGTGAATCTGTCTCGGCAGTGTTGGGTAAACCGGATCAACGCGGTGAATCAGCATTGCCCGGTCGAGTTGCGTCATGCGCAAGACGGTTGGCCGCGTGCCGTGATGCTCATCTGGCGGAGGCGGCACATTGGTTCGTGTCCCCTGAATGGGCATCAACCCACCTGGGCCGCCGGCAATACCCGGAACCAGGCCGTCCGGAACTGCGTCGTCGGCCCCATCAGTCGATGGGCGAGGGTCGTGCGTCACAATTGTGGGTGGAATGTTGGTGGGTGCACAGATGTGGCACAGGTTTTGCTGCCCACGAGGCACCTGGGCGCCGGCGTCGCGTGAGGGACTCTTGTAAGGGGAGTAAGGAAGCATGGGCGTGCTGATAGCGAACGCGATGCGATCGGTTTTTCCAAAGAGGGGAAGCAGAATCAGCAAAGCGACGACGGCGGCCTGCGTCAGGATTGAGATGACGAGCGAGCGGCGGCGAACGCTGCGTTCCTCGGAGTCGCCTTCGACGAGGCATCCTCCCAGAGAACCCAGAGCTTCTTTTGGAATTGTTTCAGAGACATTTCGAGAATCGTGCGGCATCGCGCACCCCCAAATTTTTTTCGGCGAGGCTTCGCGGATCGCCGGGACACAGGGACCGCGGAAATTTTGCGACGCCGACCTCCTGGGGTTGCTCTAGCCCCCGGGAGACCGGCGCCGCGCTCGCAGGGATGTGAGGTTGCGCGCGTCCTCCTTGCGTTGGACACCGCGGGAGGGAACAAGTTCCCTGAGCGCGCAGTTGTAAGTCGTAAGTTTTAAGTGATAAGTAGGGAGACTCGGGGAACTTTTTTTAAGAAGCCATCTTCGCGAGGGGTACCAGACGAGGGAGAAAGAAGCGCCAAAGGGCTTGGGTTCTTATTCGAGGGGCGGACCAAGACGACCGTAAAACCCGAGGGAAGGAAGTACCGGGTCGCCAAGTTTCCATGCCGGCAAGCGGTGGCTTATAACACATTTAGATTGAATTGGTTACAGAAAACTGTACCCATATTACGTCACTGTGCATCTTAACCAATGAGGACGTGGATCCCAGGAGGTTGAGCCCATGGACCGGCATAACGCGGAAACTATCGGCGTGCGCCGCACCGGGTGGGCGGCCATGGACCGCGATCCGCAGCAAGACAAGGTGGAATTCATCTGTCCGCACTGCGGCGCGCGGGACCAGAAGAACGCCCGGCGCGAGCGTATGTTGTATCATTTCACGGACGGCTTTCTGCAGGACTTGCAGGGTGAAGTCACGGTTTGCCATTCTTGCAAGAAGTCCCTGCGCGTCGTTCCCATTGTGATGGTGCACGATCAGGAAGAGGTGCGAAGGTTTTCAGCAGTGTTTTCGGACGAGAACCTGGTCACGGCGAACTGAAGGTTTCACTAAAGGGATGCGGGGCGCTACCAGCGGCGCCCCGCGTTTTTGTTTTTGACGTCCCGTCTCTCTCATTGATTTGCGAATTGTCCAAATCCATCCAGGATTCATCGCGCGAAAGCACCGCGATGGGACAAAGTTGCGCTCCAAACGAATGGAGCGCCGGTTGCCATGGATCGCCAGTGACCGGTGATTAGTGGCGGTCGTGATCGTGGTCATCCCAATCACGATCGTTGTGCCAGCGGTGCCCGTCTTCGTCCCACCAACGACGATACTCACGCCAGCAGCGTTCGCGGGCTTCGCGGAGCTCGTGGCGTGCGTGGTCCGCTTGCCTGCTATACCAACCGTGACGCTCAATAGCTTCGTGCAGTTTGTAGTCTTCCTTGGCGATACGGCGTTGGCACTTGTAGTAGGGATCGTCATGAGCCGAAGCGCGCGGCGTGGCCGCGAATGCCAGCAGGCCAACCGTTGCCGCGGTAGCAAGCAACATGCGTTTCAGAGACTTCTTCTCTCCCGTGTAGTTGGTCATCGATTCTCTATCCTTCAATACTCCCCGACTGGGATGGGGCGTTGGTCCCGCTTTATCAAACCCTGTTGCGGGGAGAATGTAGCGGTGGCGAGACCAGTTTCAGAACTCCCTCGTGAGCGTTTGACGTTGCTCTTAACGAGTCGCGTGCAGCCGAGACCTAGCCAGGATTCATCGCACAAAAACCGGGCGATGGAGCAAAGGTCCTCGCTGCGCTCGGAATGACACCGCCTGCAGGCGCAGGCTCGCTGCAATCAGTAGGCTTGCAAAAAAGGTTCGGCTTGCATGTGGTATTTTTCGAGCCCGGCACGAATGCGGTCGAAGGCTTCGTCCACGTTGTCGGCGAATTGCAGCATTTCGTATTCTTGCTCGTTGATGGTGCCCCAGCGGACCATGGCTTTCCAATTCAAAATGTCGTCCCAATATTTGCGGCCGTAAATCAGAATCAAATTGCGCTTGGGCAGCTTGCCGGTCTGCAGCAGCGTGAGCATTTCCCATAGCTCGTCCATGGTGCCGAAGCCGCCGGGGAAAACAATGAGCGCTTTGGCGATTTGCGCGAACCACAGTTTGCGCATGAAAAAGTATTTGAAGTTGAAGCTCAGCTCCGGGCTGATGTAGGGATTGGCGAATTGCTCGTGGGGCAGCTCGATGGAGAGGCCGATGGATTTGCCGCCGGCTTCATAAGCGCCGCGATTGGCCGCTTCCATAATACCGGGGCCGCCGCCGGAACAAACCACGAAGCGGCGCGGCTTGGGGCCGAGCGTGAGCGCCCAAGTGGTGAGTTTGTGCGAAAGCTGGCGCGCCTCTTCGTAGTAGCGCGACATTTCGAGCGAACTTTTGGCGCTGCGCAAAGCCGCGCGGTGCCGGCTTCGATCTTCAGCGGACATTTTGCCGGTTTTCGTGTGCTTCAGCCGCGTGTAGCGAGCCTGCGCGGTTTCGTGGGACTCGATGCGCGCGGAACCGAACATCACGATGGTGTCGCCGATGCCCTCGTTCTTGAGCTGCACCAGAGGATGAATGTATTCGGCCATGATGCGAATGGGCCGCGCCGGCACGCTGCCCAGGAATTTCTGGTCTTCGTGTGCGACCTTGGGCGCGTGTTGCGGCTTCATTTTTTTGCCGTCGGGCATCTGTTTGCTCTCCAGAAAGGACGAAGTTTGATTGTAGGGATTCCAAGCGGCTTGCGGCAACGCCTTCCGGCAAAGCTGCGTCGAATCAAGTACACTGCCTGAGGAAAAGCGCCCTTATCGAGCGAATAGGACATCGAAGGAATGGTATGGAAGGGATGAACCAAAAGGGATGTCGGGCGATTGGGCCGCTGCTGGCGCTGCTATTCGCAGCGACGCGGCTGGTCGCTCAAGCGCCGACAGGGCCGCTTCCGCCAAAGCCGGGGGTGCCCGTCCAGCAGCCACCCAAAAACGAAATTAAAGTGCAGGTGGCGCTTGTGACCACGCCGGTCACCGTGCGGGACGGGCGCGGCGAAATGGTGCATGACCTCGAGGCGAAAGACTTTCGCGTGACCGATCATGGGATCGCGCAAAAGATTTCGCATTTTGATTTGGGCGGCGATCCGATTTCGCTGGTGATTCTGGTCCAGACGGGTTCGCGCATAGAGCCGCTGGCTCCCCAGATTCGGAAGACCGGCATTCTTTTTACGCAAACGGTTATGGGACCGACGGGTGAAGCTGCGGTGGTTGGCTTCAATGATTCGGTGGACAAATTGCAGGATTTCACCGGCAACGCGGACCAGATTGAGAATGGCATCGCGAATCTGCGCTTCGGAACCTCCGGTTTGAAGTTGTATGACGCGATGGCCGTGGGCGTGGAAATGCTAATGAGCCGCCCGCAAGCGACAGCGGAAAAGCCGGGGCGGCGCCGCGTGCTGCTGATTCTTTCGGAAGCGAGCGATAACGGCAGCGAGAAGACACTGGGCGAAGTGCTGCGGCAGGCGCAGCTCGCAAACGTGACGATTTATAGCGTGGGACTTTCTACCACACGGGCAGAATTGCAGGCCAAACCGAAGCCTCCGCAACGGCCTAACATCCCGGTCGGCGCGATCCCCCCTCCGCCTGGGGTACCGGCAACGCCAACCTATGAGGACAACTACCGCTATGGCAGCGCTGATTTGCTGGCCGCGGTGGTTTGGGCGGTGCAGCACATCCGCGATCAGGTGAAGGGCAATCCTCTAGAGTTGGCGGCGGCGGCTACGGGTGGAGCCCAGCTCTCCACATTCAAGGACCGGTCCATTGAAAAAGCCATCGACGAGATTGGCGGGGAGCTGCATTCGCAGTACACGATTAGCTACACCCCCACGGACGCCAGCGTGACTGGCTATCACGAAATCAAAGTGTCTGTGATTCGCAAGGACGCGAAGAACCTGAAGATTCGCGCCCGGCCAGGATACTACCTCGCACCGCCAGAAAGTTAGGGCTCACTACTGTCATTCTGAGTGCATCCGAAAAGGATACACGAAGAATCTCAGCCCATTCGAAAGCCTCAACTGTAGATCGGTTGAGATCCTCCGCTTCGCCTGCTGGGCGCAGGCAGGCTCAGGATGACAATCGTCCTTCCAACAAGCGCTACGCGATTTGCTTCCAGAAGGTACCGTCGCGGGAAGTGAGGAGCGCGTCTTTGCGGGCGTTCCAGCGCAGGAAATGTGGCGTGTGCATGTGCTCGGTGTGCGCGTCGCGGCTAGCCCAGACTTCGTGAAGCAGAAAAGTGCCCGTCGGGTCCACGGCGCGGTGCAATTCGTAGGAGATGCAGCCCTCCTCTTTTCGCGTCGGGCCAATCAGGGCGCGAAGCTCGGCTTCGAGCAGGATTTCCTGGCCTTCGCGCGCGCGTAGCATGACGATCAGCGTGACGGCGTCCTTAGGCAGCTTTCCACCGGACGCCGCTTTCCTGCGCGACTTCGGTCTAGCCGGCCTTCGAGGCCTCGGTTTGCGCTTCGGCATGGTGGCGGGGATTGTAGCGCAAAATGCTCCCGACGCAAGTCATTCGCGTGTTGGCGCAAGTCAACCCGGGATTCCTCAGACGTAAGAGTTTCCGGTGCATGGGGCCAGGAGGCTGCGCAGCTCCAAAGCCTGCGATAACGACTAGATCAACAAGCCGGCTATTGGGCCGCGTCTTTGCGGCCGGCATTGAGGCTGTCGAAATTGAGGATGGTGTTCAGCACCATCGAATAGGACCCCCACGTCTCGCCGCGATAGACGGGATTGATGGAGAACAGCACGATGTGGCCTTTGCCGGAGGGCGCGTCCACTACCGCAGGATGCTGGGCGATTTCGTCGCCGCCCTCCACTAAGCCGGAGATGAGCAGGTCTTTGCCGTCGGCGTAGCGGAAAATCACGCGCGGCCGGACGGAGGGAGGAATCACGCGGAAGCCGTTGCGCTTCTGCTCGTCCATGACCGGCGGTGACTCCCAGATTTCGGACTTGGGCTCGTCCGGAGCTTCCACGCCGACGCGGCCAATGTTGAAGTCCGGATCGTCCATGCTGCCGCGGCCCGTGGGGCGCGCATGCATTTCCGGGCCGAGGCGGCGCCGGCCACGCTGTCCGGCGATGCTGCTGAGAGAAAAGATCGGTCCGTTGTCGCAATAGGCTGCGCCCTTTTCGTCGTAGCCGTAAGCGATGGGGCTGCCATCGTCCACGAGACGCGTTCCAACGACGGAGCCGACGATCTTCATTTTGTTTGCGTTTTGTGTGCTGATGCCCTCGGCAAAACCGAGGGAGAGCGCAAGGGACGAAGTGTCCATCGCGGTTAGCAGCACGCCGCCGTTCTTCACGAATTCCTGCAAACGCGCAACGCCTTCCCAGCCGAGCCCGGGGCGCATATCGTCGGTCGAATCGTTCTTGCCAACGAGGTTCGGCGTTTCCGGAGTGTTCTTCCACGGCAGCGGATTCCCCCACCCGGTCGGAATGCCGTTCACGACGGCACCGACGCCGGCACTGAAGCCGACTGGAGGAAACAAAATCACGTCGTATTTCGCGTTCAGGTCGGTGATTTTCGCGATCGCCTGCGTGCTCATGTAGTCGTAAGGAATCAGGAGCTTGTCTAGCGCCAGGCGCCACCAGCCTTCGGTCTGCGTACTGAGCCAGGTATGCACGAAGGCGATGCGCGCGGCGCGAACGAGATGAGTTTTCACGTTGGGCGCGGCGGCGAGTGCCGCGACTTGTACGCCGAGTTCCGCGGCAGCGCGGTCGAGGTCGGCGCGGTTGGCGTTGTGCACGACAAACGAGCCGCGACGGAATTTTTTCCCTGCACTTTCGAATGGCTCCTCGGCTGCTTCGATGGCGGCATCCTTCAACTTATAGCGCAGTGTGGCAAGCGCAGGTTCGGCGTTATTGTTGATAGCAAAAACTACCCCCTCACCTTTCACGCCGCCTGGGGCGCGAGTCTCCGTTACGTGGTCCATCGGCACATCAAGAACTTTGCTATCGGTCACGCGCGTGACTTGCACGTGAAAAAGCTCGCCGAAGGTCCATCCCGTGTCGTCATAAGGAGTTTTCTGCGGATCGTCCGGGCTCCAGTATTGGTGATCGAGCAACGCGTCCGCGATGCGCGAATAGGGCTGATCCATTCGAATGACGTAGCTGCCTGCGGGAAATTCGCGAGTCGTCGGAGCGGGGAGCTCAGCTTTCTCGTCTTTGTCCTTCTTGCCTTTGCCGGATTCTTTGGACTTTTTCGCAGGAAGGGTCAAGGTAAACGATGACCTCGTGCGTGAAATTTCCACGGCCTGTTTTTGCAGGACCTCTAACAGTTCTGCCTGCAAGCCGGGCCGCGGATCGTCCGCGGGCAGCACGTAAGCCGCGGGGCCTTCTGCGCTAGGCTTCATCGTGGAACGCTTGGCCTTTAGGTAAAAATTTTTCAGGAACATGCGTTTGTTTTCGTTGAAGAAATGCAGCGAAGTCAGCAGGGCGGTCTCTTCGTAATTGTTATTGTCGCGCTGCGACCAGAGCACTTTGGGAAGCGGAGGGTTCTGCCGATACCAGGTGCGCGCGTACTCTTCGGGCTGGAGCGTGCGCTCCTCGGTGTCCGCGCCGCCATTGCCAAACGTCTCGTAGAGCCGGCTGATGCCGTTGTGCATGGCCGCAATGAACATCAAATAGCCCGGTGACCAGGTGTCGAAATCGCCGTGCGTGAAAACGCCGGGCATGCCGAATTTCGTCATCGCCGAAACGTTGTTCCAGCCAATGATTTGCCACTCGTCGGCCAGAATCGGATCAATCCACGCGTTGTAGGGCTCGTCGCCGATGGTGTTGTCGTAAAGATACGGCACGGACTCGTGGAGGTCGTGTAGCACCTGCGCCTTCCAGCCGAGATAAGTGTTCAAAACATTTTCGGTGAGCTTCAAGGTCACGCCCATGGCGTCGCGGTTGTTGTCGTGTGCGACGTACTTGCCCCAATAGACGAGCCAGGGGAAGAATCCTTTCCGATGAGCGAGGTGCCATTTGTAGATGTCCACCATGCGGTCGCGGCCGTCTACTTCCACGACCGGCGTGATCAGCGTGATGGTTCCTTCACGAATTTCCTTGATGTACGGGCTTTCGTCCACGGCGAGGCGGTAGGCCAATTCCATCAATGCGGTAGGCGCGCCAGTTTCGGGAGAATGGATTGTGCCGGTGATGTAGTAGATAGGAACAGACTGTGCGACGAGCTTGTCGGCCTCGGCGTCGTCGAGCTTGATGGTGCGAGGATCAGCGAGCTTGGCCAAGCGCGCGCGGTTCTCCTCGAGATTTTTCAGGTTTTCTTCCGAGGAGACTGCCACAACAATCATTTCGCGGCCTTCTTCCGTCTTTCCTATGGAGAAGACTTTCACTCGCGGAGTGGCCTTCTCCAGCAGCCGCATGTACTTGTACACATCTTCTGCGTAAGGAAGGATTCCCGGCGCGCCGGAGACGTCGCCAAGCACCGCTTGCGGCGTCGGCACATTCTTCGCCGCTGGCAAGTAGTCCACGAGCGGCGAAGTGAAGTACGGCTGCGTCGTGTACTTGTGGATTTTCTCTGTGTAAGCGGCGTCCACGGGCTGATTGGGATCGCGCGCTGGAGCGGTTTCGCCGTCGCCCAAAGCGTGCGGCGCAAACGTGACGCAGGCCAGGATGACCGGCGCGAACGTAAACCAAAACACACGATTCATGAGACGTCTCCTCGATTTCACTGGAAAAGAATGCAGATTCTAACTCACTTGGACGCATGTAAGGGCGTTTTGCGATACAGCGAGTTAATCGAGTGGAAGAAAAGCGAGGCAGACCGGCGAAGGCACTTCCACAGAATCTCCTGTCGGCGTAAGCGCGCCGCTCTTCTGGTCGATGCGAAAGGTGACGATTTTGTTGGAGAGCTGGTCTTCCGCGAGCAGAAAGTTGCCGGAAGGATCGATGGCGAAGTGGCGCGGCTCCTTGCCCAGCACGGAGAAATCGCCGGCTGCGGTGAGCTTGCCGGACGTGGGTTCAACTTGAAAGAGCACGATGGAGTCGTGGCCGCGATTTGAAGCGTATAAGAACTTGCCGTTCGGGTGCATGGCAATTTCCGCGGCGTCGTTGCGGCCGGAGAAGCCGCTGGGCAGGGCGGAGATTCTCTGAAACGAGGTAGGGACAAAGTCATCGAGACCCATCATATCGAACGCCGTAACCGTCGATGGCAGCTCACCGACGACGTACATCCGCCGACCTTTGCTTGAGAAAACGGCGTGCCGTGGCCCTGTGCCAGGGGATAGCTTGGCAGATTCATCGAGCATCTTGTGAGACCATCCACTTCGCACGGGACCCGCGCTCAAAGTGCCCTTGGTCGCATCGAATCCGTACCACAGCACGCTATCAAGGCCGAGGTCGGCAACATAGACAGAAGTGTTCAACGGGGTCGCTTCCACCCAGTGGGCATGCGGGCCTTCCTGGCGCTCCTTGTTGGGGCCCAGCTTGCCCTCATCGCGGATATTCGCGGTGGCGGCGCCGAGCTTGCCGTCCGAGCCAATCGGGAACACGACAACATTGCCGGAGGTGTAGTTGGCGACGAAAACGTATTTCCCGGTGCGATCAAAAGAGAGGTAGCACGGATCTTCTCCGAGCGCGGGCACTTGATTCAGCAGCGTGAGTTTGCCGCTCTGCGCATCCAGCGAGAATGCGCTCACCATGCTGTTCTTTCCGGCTTCATTTACGCTGTACAGAAATTTCTCACTGGGGTGAATTGCCACCCAGGAAGGATCCTGAGTTTCCGCGGCGACGCCCATGGGCGTTAGTTTTCCCGAGTTCGCTTCATAACGAAACGCGTAGATGCCTTTGCTCGCTGTCTTCGTTGTGTACGTGCCTAAGTAGATCAAGTAGCGCTGGCCCGCAGCGGCCTTGGCTTCGATCCGCGCGAAGGTAAACGGAAGCAAAAAAGTTGCTAGCAGAGAAACGGCTAAGAACGTTCGTTTGGCTGTTTGCATGGCGCGGAATTCTAACATTGGCGCAGGAATCTCTCGTCCGGCCCGGCGGACTACTTCTTTTCTTCTTCGTTTTCTTCCTG
>Ga0126383_10001843_pt1 | contig 13394 bp, 17 predicted proteins | sample PanSoiMetPlot_35_FD_96882 | JGI IMG/M metagenome (GOLD analysis project Ga0126383, IMG submission 96882) | Tropical forest soil microbial communities from Panama - MetaG Plot_35 | ecosystem: Environmental > Terrestrial > Soil > Tropical forest > Bulk soil | place: Panama | collected 2016-02-17
AGCGTATGCTCGCTTGTCTCGCTCCCTACTGGGAAGGGTTCATGCGCGGTGGAGCCTGACGAGCGCGGCAAGCATCTGACCGCTGATCAGTACCGGAGCTGGGGTTCAGTCCGGGCTGTGGTGATCACGTTCATCGTGATCGGCCTGATTCTCGGTGGTCGCGGTATCATTCTCAAAAAAACCGGCCATCACCTTGCGGGCTCCGGACGGTACTGACTCGTTACGAACCCATGTCCTGCTCGGAGACGGACAGGGTTGTGGAGCGCGCTTATCGCAGCTTGATGCCACGCTCCTTGGCCAGTTGACGAAGCATCTTGTCGTGCTCGCGTTGCGTCTGCGGTATCGCTCCCTTGGCCACGGCCAGGTCACGCTCTCCCTCGTCGAGGTCGTAGTGTCCGACGAGCGGCAGCACCTCTGATCCGGCCATGCGCGGATGGTAGAAGTGGCGGTACATGCCGATGTCTTCGGCGAAAGGATGCAGCTCTTCCTCGGTGTCCGCGGTGAGCCCAAACCACGGATGCGGCCACGCGTCTGTCATGGCCTTCGGCTTCTGGCCGCCATACATGTAGACGTAAACAGCCATATGCCTATCATCATCCGTTATTAGCCGTTAGCAATCAGGCTGGCCCCCGCGCAGCGCGCTGCTGCCGCAAGGAGACTGCACGAACAGTGCCTCGGGGCGCTGACAACCGTCTCAGAGCTTCCTGGCGAAAATCGGTAGGCTCACTGGCGTGACCACGCGAGTTTTCAGTGACGCACCCTGGGAGAAGATCGTCGGCTATAGCCGGGCGGTCGCGGCCGGGGACTATGTCTTCGTCACGGGCTGTACGTCGATTGACGGCGCCGAGTTCGTCCACCTGGGCGACGCGGAGGCCCAGACCAGGCAGGCCATCGCGAACGTGGCCGCGGCCCTGGCCAAGCTCGGCTGCGAGCTGGCCGATGTCGTGCGGACCAGGATGTTCGTCACTGACATCTCCCGATGGGAGGAGTACGGCCGGGCGCACGGCGAGGCGTTCGGCCAGGTCATGCCCGCCACCTCCATGATCGGAGTGAGCGCGCTTATCGACCCCCGGATGCTCGTTGAGGTCGAGGCGGTCGCCTACAAGCCGGGAGTGGGCGCGTCATGACGGTCGCAGTGCGGGTCATTCCGTGCCTGGACGTCGACGGCGGCAGGGTAGTCAAGGGTGTCAAGTTCGCCGACCTCCGGGATGCTGGTGACCCGGTGGAACTGGCGGCGACCTACGATCGCGAAGGCGCGGACGAGCTGACCTTCCTCGATATCACCGCTTCCAGCGACGACCGGGAGACCATGTACGAGGTGGTCAGGCGCACGGCCGAGCAGGTGTTCATCCCGCTGACGGTCGGCGGTGGCGTGCGGTCGGTGACTGACGTCGACAAGCTGCTGCGAGCCGGAGCCGACAAGGTCGCGCTCAACACGGCCGCCGTCGCGCGGCCCGAGGTGCTCAGGGAGGCGGCGCACCAGTTCGGGTCGCAGTGCGTCGTGCTGTCGGTCGATGCCCGCCGATCCCCGGGGACCGAGTCCGGCTTCGAGGTCACGACGCACGGCGGTCGCCGTGGCACCGGCATCGACGCCGTGCGGTGGGCCCGGCATGCGGTCGAACTCGGCGCCGGGGAAATCCTGCTCAACTCCGTCGACGCCGACGGGACCAAGGCGGGCTTTGATCTGCCATTGATAGCGGCCGTCCGCCCGAGCGTGCCCGTTCCCCTCATCGCAAGCGGGGGAGCCGGGGCAGTGTCGCACTTCGCCCCGGCCATCGCAGCGGGGGCGGACGCGGTACTGGCGGCGAGCCTTTTCCACTTCGGGGAGCTGAGCATCGGCGAGGTGAAGCGGTCGCTCGCGGCCGACGGGTACGTGGTCCGGCCAGTCCTGGAGGTCATCGATGCGGATTGAGGAGTCCGGGCTCGATCCGAAGGTCGCCGCCCGGCTGAAGCGAGACGCCGACGGCCTGGTCGCGGCCATCGCCCAGCAGCACGACACCGGCGAGGTGCTGATGCTGGGCTGGATGGACGACGAGGCGCTGCACCGGACGCTGACCACGGGGCGATGCACGTACTGGTCGCGTAGCCGGCAGGAGTACTGGGTCAAGGGCGACACCTCCGGCCACGTGCAGCGGGTGGTTTCGGTCGCGCTGGATTGCGACGGCGACGCGGTACTCGTCCGGGTCGACCAGACCGACGGGGCCTGTCACACCGGAGACCGCACCTGCTTCGACGCTGACGTGCTGCTGGGCGAGGATTAGGGCAAGCCAGGGAGCGTCACGGCGGGTAGATCCCGGCGAGCCGGCACTGCGCCTGGTAAAGCCGGGCGGTGCGGTCGCTGGCCGCATAGGCGTGGCGGCAGGTGTTCCTCGCGGCGTCCCCGCACTGGTGCACGATGTTGCCGCCCATGGGCCCCGGCAGGTTGACGCTGATGCAGCCGTTCCTGGACACGTCGTAGCTGCCCGGCCTGACCGCCGCCCATGTCGCCACGCCAGCCAGTACCAGCACGACCGCCGCGATCACGGCAACGATCAGCCGCCGGTCTCGCCCGGTGGCCTGCTCAGCGGCAGGAATAGTGGCGAACGGCATGCCGCGAAGTATAGGGCGCGCGCGCCCTCGGGCCGCCCGGCCGCTTTCCTGGCTGGGGGTCTGACCGGCCCACTCGCGCGCCTTCGTTATCAGGCGGCGACGAGTCGGGTGCTGATGCCGGGGAGGGGCCTGCCGGCCTGGAGCGCGCTGGCGATGACGCCGATGACCTCCGCGGGCTTGTCGCGCTGCTGCCGGGGGCTGAAGTGCAGTACGACGATCCCAGCCGCCGACATCCGGGCATGCCGCGCCATGGTCGCCTCCCAGTCAGCCGGGGACAAGTGCCATTCACGGGAGTCGACCTCGGCGGCGACGCCATGGCGCGGCCACCAGGCGTCCGGCTGAGCCAGGAAGGCTCCCCCCGGCAGGTACAGCTTGGGGTTGTAGAGCGGCTGCGGCAGCCCCGACCGGGTAATCAGGGCGCGCAGGTCAGCCTCGGCCGGAGATCGGATGCCGTCGATCACCTCGGTCAGCACCGCGCGCAGGGTGGCGGATCCGCGGACCGGGCCGGCCCGCAGCTCCGCGGCCAGGTCGGCAATGGTGCAGCGGCCCTGCTGGACAGCCCCGGCCACCACGGCGCGCACTCCTGGCAGGTCCGGGGACGCCATCGCACGGACCGTGTCGGCCACCGCCCGCTGGGGTGGCGCGTACCGGATCGGCCCGTCGCAGATCGCCTCGCTGGGCATCCGCCGCGTCCGGTGCACGATCACCAAGTCAGGGCTGATTCGTTGACGTTCCAGCGGTACAAGGACGTCAACGACGCGCGGGACTGCCTTCACTATCCGGTAATTCCATAGGGCCGCGGGTCCGGTAATGAGGCTGTCGGCTCCAGCGAAGAGCAACGCTGCGACTTGCCGCTGCTCCCACGTCGGCTGCCCGGTCGCGGTCAGGTACACGCCGGGCAGCAGTCGCTGCCACGGCCCATCGGTGCGGATGCGATGGCGCAGGCCCGCGTCAGTGATGCCGCATCCAGCTGCTTGCTCTCGCAGCAGAACACCGTGCTGATATGCGACCAGCCAGGCGAGCGCGCGTTCATCAACTGTCATGGCGGCCAGCGTGTCAGCGGCTGCCGACAGTTTCGCTGGGGCGCCAGACCGTCGGAGTGGGTTTGCTGCTGCTATAGCGACAGTGGAGTCACTCCCATGGAGCGGGGACTGGTCGTCAGGGGACGAGGATGGCGCGGCCGCGGACGCGGCCGGCGTCGAGGTCGGCCAGAGCGTCGGCGGCCGCATCGAGTGGGTAGGTCCTGGTGTGCAGGGTCACCCTGCCCGCCTGGGCCAGCGCCATTAGCTCGGCCAGCTCGTTGTACGTGCCGACGATATTGCCGATGATGTTCCGCTCGGTCGAGATGATGTCGAGCGTCGGGACCTGGACCGTGCCCCCGTAGCCGATGACGAAATACGAGCCGGCCCGGCCCGTCATCGCCCAGCCGTCATGCTCGGCGCCCTGCTCGGCGACGAAATCCAGCACGACCTCTGCGCCCGCCCCGCCGGTCAGGTCCCGGACCGCCGACACCTGATTGCCGTCGGCGACCACCGTGTGCTGCGCGCCCAGCTGCTCGGCCAGCTTCAGCGCGTCCGGGTTGCGGTCGACCACGATGATCTTCGTGGCGGTCAGTGCCGCCAGGCACTGGACGCCGATGTGGCCGAGCCCGCCTGCCCCGATCACGACGCATGTGGTGCCGGGGTACAGCAGCGGAATGGCTTTGCGGACGGCGTGGTAGGCGGTGATGCCAGCGTCCGCCAGCGCGGCCACGTCCTGGGGCTGGGTCTGCGGGTCGAGCTTGACGCAGGCCCTGGCGGAGGTGAGCAGGTACTCCGCCATCCCGCCATCAGTGGACAGGCCGGGGAACGTGGCGTCCACGCAGTGCATGTCGTCACCGGACCGGCAGGCGCGGCAGAGCCCGCATGTGGGGGTCGGGTGCAGGATCACCGTGTCGCCAGGAGCCACGCTGGTCACGGCAGCACCGACCTCGTGCACCCACCCGGCGTTCTCGTGCCCGAGGGTATACGGCATCGGCGTGCCCATCGCGGCGTCCCACTGCCTCTCGATGATGTGCAGGTCAGTCCGGCAGACGCCGGCTCCGCCAATGCGCACGATGACGTCGAGCGGCCCGGTGATCTTCGGCTCGGGTACGTCATCGACGACCGGCGGAGAGTGGAATTCGTGCAGCCGGACAGCTTTCATCGCTTCTCCTTGTGGGGGCGTGGCTCACTCCGGACAGACTCACCGAGGCCGGCGGAGCGGTATCGGTTGTGCAGCATGCCGCGGCAGATGCTCGCGTTGGCCTCGATGCTGACCGCCGTCAGGCGCGCGCGGCGCAGGTGAAGCGGCACCACGTCTGGCTCGACGGGGTCGCCGGACGCCGGGTCGATCAGCAGCAGGGCGTCGTCACCGGCAGGCAGGCCGAGCTCGGCCCGACGCCAGCGGAGCCGGTCGGCCGCGGGGGACGGCGGCACCTCGGCCAGTGTGAGTGTCCTCAGGCGCTCGAGGCCGGCGTGGCCGGCCGGCACGGTGGCACTGGCGTGCAGCGCGCGGCAGACCTGATCGGTGCCCGCGAGGACGGCCTTGCGCAGGAAGTCGGTCCGCAGGCGATCCAGCTCGCCGGCGGCCTCACCGCTGAAGGCCTGCACGAAGCCTGCCTGGGCCGCCACTCCGGAGTTGATCGCATCAGCGGCGAAGTGATCGGCCAGCAGCACCCGGACGGTGCGGACGCCGGGCAGGCTGATCACCGCGTCGTAGGCGTCGGCGGCCATCAGGTAGGCGAAGTTCGGCGCGCAGAAATAGGTCGGCAGCCGGAGCCGGACCTCCGCATCCCCGTCGGCCGAGATGGTGCAGGCTGCCACGAAGCCGAGTGAGGTGATGGATTCGTCAAGCTCCGGATCGAAGACACCATCCAGCGCCGCAAGCAGCCTCGCGACGCCCGGCGCCGTCGTCGTGGCCGTCATGTCCGTCAGCTGCCTGGCGCGTGCTCGACGAGCCGGGCAGCCTCCTGCGCGGCGGGTGTCCCGGCCTCTGGCGGCAGTCTGAACTCGGCAGGCACCTCGAGGCCGTAGAGCCTGGCTGCGTTCAGGCCGAGGATCTTCTTCTTCCCGGCCGGTGACAGGCGCGGGTACTCGGAGAATTCAGCGCCGTCCGGGTAGTCCCAATCGACGAAGCCCTCCACCTGCCACCGCGGTTCCCAGATCGCGTAGTCGCTGCCGAACAGCAGCTTGTCCTCGCCGAGCCAGAACAGCAGCTCGCCCATGACCTTGGCAAAGAACCGCGGCCTCGCGTGCATCAGACCGCCGATGACCACCGCGAGGCCCGCGTAGACGTTCGGCTCCTGCACCGCCACAAAACAGAAATCCTCGATTCGCGGCAGTCCGACGTGTTCCACGATGAAGTTCAGCTCGGGGAAGTCGGTCGCCGCGTGGTCGACGTCGGAGACGTCGAACGCGTCCTTGTCGAGCGGCCAGATGGTCGGGCCCTTGTGCACGTGGATGTTCTTGATCCCGAGCTCCTGGGCGACCGCGAGGCAGCGATAGGCAGCCGGGTCGGTCAGCTTGTAGCCGCGGGACCCGGCGTTCCACTCCGCGGTATAGAGCTTCACGCCGCGAGAACCGAACCGCTCGACATTGCGCCGCAGCTCGTCCAGGCCCGCGTCACCATCTCGCGGGTCGAACCGGGTGTTGTAGACGAACTTGCCAGGGTGCTTCTCGCCCATGAGGGCGTTGCGCTCGGTGGTGTTGAAGCCCTCCTTGTACCACTCCTTCAGGTAGGTCGGCTGGAAGATCGCCATGTCCACGTGACCGTCCGCGAAGACGTCCTTCATCAGATCGTCCTCGGAGTACCGCTGGAACTTCTCGATCGGCCAGTGGGTCTCCGGGGGCGCCAGACCCATGTAGGCGTAGAAGCACTCGATCCAGCCCTTGGCGTACTGCTCCTGCCCTGGCACCCAGTTGTCCGGAGCCGCGTTCCAGTAGTGCATGTGGCCATCGACCACGAAGTACCGTTCGCCGTCTTTCTCGTACATCGCGCCTCCTCGCGCAGCTCGACCGGTACTTTCGAGGCTAGGCTCGGACCGGATCGGGGTGAAGTGGGTGGGCGAACTCACCGGGCGGACGTTTCTCGTCACCGGCGCGAACACGGGGATTGGCCTGGCCACGGCCACCGACCTGGCGCGCCGGGGCGGGCGGGTGTACCTGGCCTGCCGATCGCGGCCGAAGGGCGAGGCCGCTGCCACCCAGGTCGCGGCCACGACCGGCAGCGATGAGGTTGCCTTCCTGCCGCTTGACCTGGCGGACCTGGAGTCCGTCCGAGCCTGCGCACGAGACTTCACCGATCGCGGCGAGCCGCTGCACGTGCTGATCAACAACGCCGGCATCGGCGGTACGCCTGGGCGGACCAAGGACGGGTTCGAGCTGGTCTTCGGCGTGAACCACCTTGGCCACTTCGCGCTCACCATGGGCCTGCTCGACTGCCTGACCGCCAGCGGCGCTCGCATCGTCAACGTCGCCAGCGACGCGCACTACCAGGCCAGGGGAATCGTTTTCGGCCGGCTCCGGCAGCGCACCCGCGGCATCACCGGGATGCGCGAGTACGCGGTGTCGAAGCTCTGCAACGTGCTCTTCGCCGCCGAGCTCGCCCGGCGCCTCGACGGCACGGGTGTGACCAGCTACGCGCTCCACCCAGGGGTCGTCGCCTCGGATATCTGGCGCCGGGTGCCCGCGCCCGCGCGGCCATTCGTGACCCGGCGCATGCTGACCGTCGAGCAGGGCGCGCGCACCTCGCTGTTCTGCGCCACTGCCCCTGCGACGGACCTGGTCAGCGGCGCATACTACGACAACTCTGCTCGGCGGGAGCCGAGCCCGGTCGCCACGCGTGAGCTCGGCGAGCGGCTCTGGGACCAGAGTGAGGCCTGGACCAAGGCTGGCTGATCTGGCGCATATCGCCGGCGGCCCCAATAGGGTCTAGGCAATGCACCGAAAGCTTCCGGCCGCTGCGCTCGTCGTGGCGGCCGCACTGGCCAGCGGCTGCGGCGCCGCAGGCCGGGCAGCTGACCCGGCAGTGGGCGCCACCGCCCCGGTCGCTGCCAAGTCGGGTGAGGTGGTGCCCGCCGGGGCGCTATCGCCGCATGCCAGCCTCACCGCTTCTGCTAGCCCCAGCCCGCCTGCATTGCCACTGGCCGGGCGCGTCATCGGCATCGATCCCGGCCACAACGGCGGCAATTTCTCCGACGCTGGATTCATTAACCAGCTGATCTGGAACGGCCGCGAGTCCGAGACGTGCGATACAACCGGCACGGAGACGGCTTCCGGATTCACCGAGGCCAGCTTCAACTTCGACGTGGCCACCGCCCTGCGTGCCGACCTGCTCGCGGCCGGTGCCCAGGTCGTGATGACGCGGCAGAGCAATACAGGCGTCGGCCCGTGCGTCACCACAAGGGCGCAGATCCTCAACCATGCACACGCCGACGTGGCCATCGACATTCACGCTGACGGCGGCCCGACTTGGGGCCGTGGCTTTACGGTGCTCGAGCCGGTTGCCGATGGGCCGAACAACGCGGTCATCTCGTCCTCGCTGCAGTTCGCCGCGGACGTCCGGGCCGCGATGCTGCGCGGCACGCCCATGCCGGAGAGCAACTATTACGGCACGAACGGCCTTATCACCAGGGATGACCTGGCCGGGCTGAACCTGACAACAGTCCCCAAGGTGCTCGTCGAATGCGGGAATATGCCCAACGCCACCGACGCCGGGCTGCTGGCGAGCCCCGCGTTCGAGCGGCAGCTGGCCCGTGCCTTCACGGCCGCGATTATGGTGTTCCTGACCGGCCATCCGGGCTAGAGGAGGGGACGACGTGCTCGATCACGTCAGCCTGCAGTGTGTGGACATGGTGGCGAGCGCCAGGTTTTATGACGCAGTGCTCGCGCCGCTGGGCGGTGTTCGGATCATGGACTTCGGTAACGTGATCGGCTATGGCGTCCCGCCGCAGCCGGACTTCTGGATCGGCGCGCAGACGACAGGCGAAGGCTTCCGCGAGTCACATATCGCCTTCACTGCTCCAGACCGGGCCGCTGTGCGGGCATTCTTCGACGCCGCGGTCGCCGCTGGCGCTGAGGTGCTGCACCAGCCCAAGGAGTGGCCCGAATACCACCAGCACTATTACGGCGCTTTGGTCCGGGACCCGGACGGCAACAACGTGGAAGCCGTGAGCCACCGGCCGGAGTAGACGGTAACCTCGTCCGGCGGCTAGATCCTGCTCTCCAGAGCCGGGATGGGCGAGGCGGTGCAGACGCTGGCCGGGGCGTTCCCGGTGACCTTGCAGATCGCGGCGGTGAGCAGGTTAGCCGAGCCGACAGCGCCCCGCGCGACCGCGGAGGACGGATTGTGCAGGTCGGTCGCGATCTGATTCCACGAGAGCCCCTGCAGCACCTGAGGGTTGTAGGTGGTGGTCGCCACGAACCTGTTCCCGATGTCGATGAACGGGTAGGCGTTGCCCGGCGGCTCGTATTTCGCCCACAGCGCCTTCTGCGCGGCGGTCGGCGCCTGCAGCAGGTTGTGGTTGACGTCCTGGTTCTCGACCGGCGTGAAGACCAGGTACTTGCTGGTGTACGTGGAGTCATGGAAGGTGAGCGAGGCGGTGTTCGGGTAGACGTCGGTGGGGGAGGAGTGCACCCCGCGCAGCGGAGAGAAGCTGCCGAACCGGCTCAGCGCGACGGCCATGGCCCACCGCTCGGCCGCGCAGTAGGGGCACCACTCGGCGCCGATGTAGAGCATCTCGGGCTTGCCGCCTGAGGCGAGCGCCGGCCCCGTCACGGGCTTCAGCAGCTGAGTACCTGAGCTGCCGATGCCGACCGTGGCCAGCGTGCCGACGGGAACGCTCAGCTTTGCCTGGACCCCGGCGGGCAGCGGCCTGCTGCCAGCGGCCGGCTGGCTGGCCGGCGAGCTGCGGCTCACTACTGCGCCGACGATGATGCCGATGACCGCCAGCAGGGCGACGGCCACGCCCCCGATGGCCAGCATGCGCCGGCGCTGGTCCTTCCGTCGCTGTTCGGCCTGCTGGGCGGCGATCCGGGCGCGCGCGGACTGCTCCCTGGCGCGCTGCGCCTTGCTCATGCAGACGACCGACCTTTGCCCTGGCGGAAATGACCCTCTGCTAGCCAATGATTACAGAGCCGGACTATCCCGGGCTGGGCACCCCTGGCCAGCCAACCGCTGGCGGGCGGGTTATCGGCGGGCCGTCGACTGCGTACCAGATCCGGCGAACGACTCTCGGAAGACCACCAGGACAAAGATCAGGAACGTGGCCACGTGGACGCTGGTGCACCACAGGCAAATGGCGTTGATCTGGATCAGCTCGGCGTAGACGAGGTAGATCACGAAGCCGATGCCCACGATGACCGACCCCAGGCGGGCCCACCGGACGAGGGGCTGCGAGCGGGACAGCCGCCAGCCCCACGGCGTGTTGACCGCCACCATGAAGACGTAGAACGCCAGCCCGAGCACAGCGACGGGGATGACCCCGAACACCATCGACTCCGAGCTGGTGGTGACCGCCTGGCAGTTGACAATGCCGTTGTCCGTGCAGGCGAGCCTGATGCCCGTGTCGTAGTGCGCAATCGTCAGGTAGATCGAGGCCCCGAGTCCGTACAGCGACAGGACGAAGGTGGTCAGCGGCAGCCAGCCCATCGTGCGCCACGGCGCAGCGAGCCGGCCCAACGGACTGGTGGCGGCCGGTGCTGCGGGCTGGCTCGCGGTCGCGCTCCTCGCTGCGGCCGTCCGGGCGGAACCTGCCGAGCCGGTTCCCTTGGCCGCTGCTGCGGTTCCTGACGGGCGAGACTTGCCCCCGGCGGCCCCGTTACCCGACGTCCTTGACTGTGGCGCCGGCCCGTTGCTCCGGGCGCCCGGCCGCTGCTGCTGCCTCGCGCTTCCGGTCCGGCCGGCTGGCTTGCGTGAGGCCATCAGAGCGACCCTGCCCCGGCCTGCGCTGCCGGCGAGTTGCATACCGCCGCGGGCGCGTTCGGCACCACCTTGCAGATCGCGGCCGTGATCGAGTTCGCCGTGCCATCGATCTCCTTGGCGACGGCGCTGCTGGGGTCCCTGATGTCGGTCGCCACCTGCGCCCAGCTTAGGTGGGCGAGGTTGCTCGGAACGTACTGGGCGCCGATGACCAGGTACTTGTTGCCGATGTCGACGAACGGGAAGCTACCGGACTGGTTGGTGGACTGCACGTACGGCGGGGCGTCGTACTTCGTGAACAGGGCCATCTGCGCACTCGTCGGCACCTGCAGGGTCTTGTAGGCGCCCTGCTGGGCCGCCGGCTTCGTGCCGTACCACTCAACCGGCTCGAAGTCGAGGTACTGGCTGGTGTAGCTGGACTTGTAGAAGGAGAGCGTCGGAGTGTTCGGGTAGACGTCGGTGCCGGAGGAGTGGATGAGCTTCAGGTTCGAGAACGTGCCGAACCGGCTCAGCGCTACGACCATCGCCCACCGCTCGGCCGCGCAGTACGGGCAGTACTCAGCGCCTACGTAGAGGATCTCCGGCTTGCCCCCGCTCGTCAGAGTGGCCGGGTTGCCCTGCGTGGGCAGCAGGTGGCTGACTCCGGTGCCCGCGCCGACCGCATTCAGGGTGCTGGCGGGGACCGTGGTGATCTTGTCGCTGACCTGGCTGACCTCAGCTGCTGTGGCCGTGCCGCCCCCCGATGTGGCGGAGCCTGACCCCACGGTCTTCGCGACGATAAGCCCGACGACGATGGCGATGACGGCGAGAACGCTGCCGCCGGCGAGGAACAGCCGCCTGCGGGTCTCGGCCTTGCGCGCGGCTGCCTGCTGCGCGGCGATCCGTTGTCTGGCGTTCATCTCGCGGATGCGCTGAGCCTTGCTCATGCCTGCCTCATGTTGCTGTGGGGGGTTGTCACGCCTCGCACCCTTACCGGGCGAGATGCCGCAGTCCATGCTAGGCCGCGACGGCCGGTGCGGACGCCTTCGTTATCGAACCGAACGCTGCTGAGGATCAGCTGAACACTGGCTAGCGCCGGGCTGAACGTCATCGCGCCGCGCTGACAGCGGCGCGGTGTCCATGATTCTTGCGCGGTGCAACCTATGCTAGCTATTGTCTGAGGCCATGTTGGCCCCTGGCCCGGCACGACATCGCCGCTGCGGACGTCGCGGGGTACCAGACCCGGGCAACCGGGCATCTGGAGGTCGCGGCCGCCATCGCGGCCGGTCTCGCTGACGCGGGCATCGCCAGCGAGCCGGCCGCGCTCGCCTACGAGCTAGCCTTCGTGCCGCTCACGCAGGAGCGTTTCGACCTGGTCGTGCCCGCTACCCAAGCGGCGTCGCGGGAAATCCAGGGCCTGCTCCGGGCGCTGTCCTCACCGTGGCTGCACGACCAGCTCGCCAGCCTGCCGGGCTACTCCGTGGGCCAGTGCGGGGAGCGGCTCGCCACCGTCGGCAAGGCCGGGCCTGCTCGCTCCTGACCCTGATTACGGCTGTCGACTGCCCGACGTAAGCTGCGCTGCATGTACGACAGCGACCCGGCAGATATCGAGGAGGTCGGCTGGGCCCAGTTCGTCACAGACGCCTGGACGCAGATCTTCGTGGGCTACGAGTCGATGACGGGCATCCGGACGCTCGGCCGGCGGTGGAGCGACCTGCTGCAGGCGGGCCTTGACTGCTCGCAGGAGGTGGCCGACCTGCTGGTGAGGGCCGAGGTCGTCGAGCGCGCGGATCGCGATCTCATCAGCATCCACGATCCCGGCCGGCTTCTTTCTGCCATGGACGAGGTGCTCGCTGACATGGGCGCGGACCTGGCCGATATGGCGGAGGTACCGCCCGCCGATCTGGACCGGCTGCTGGCCAGCCATCACGACCTGCGGGCCCTGCTGAGGGCGAGCTTCCTGGCATCGGACGGGCCACGCAGCACAGAGAGCTCCGCAACTGGCTGAGCCAATGGCCTTACGAGCAGCCGGTCACAGGAAGGGTCGCCCGGCGATCTCTGGACCTTCCTCGCGGTCTCTGGTCAGGAAGTAAGAGCCGATCGCGGTATACGCGGTGTCCTGATAGTTGGTGTGGTTGGCTGCCGTGTTGATGTCACGGAACGCTTGCTCGATCAGACGACCCCGGTACACCGCACTCGATCCGGCCATTTCGAAGATGAGGCCGACCGCCTCCTTCGCAGCCCTGACGCTGAAAATGTTTGCCTGGCGCAGGCGGACCCGCAGTTCAAGGGCCAGTTCTGGGTGGGCCTCGGCTTCCTCGTAGGCCGCGCGCACGGTCTCGTAGAGGAGTGCCCGCGCGGCGCGAATGAGAGCGTCGGCCCGCGCGAAGGCGATCTGGTGAGCCTGCATGTGGCCCATCGCCATCTGCCGCATCGACCCTGGAGCAGGCCTGGCATTGACGGCGTCCACGAACGACGCCAGCGCAGCGGACGCGATACCGAGTGCGTGAGCGGCGTGACCGACTTCCGGCATCTCCTTCATCCGGAAGAGGGCCCGGTCGTAGATCGGCGTGGCGTAGAACCCCGGGTTGACCTGGTCGTCCGGAACGAAGAGATCGGATATCTCGACGTCGCCGCTTCCGGTGCCGCGCAGGCCGAGGCCGTCCCACGTGTCGATGAGGCGGGCCTGGTCGGCCGGCCATATCGCGAGCAGGAGCTGAGGCTGGCGGTTGGCGCCCAGGACAGGTGACCCGTCCTCGCCGGAAACGGTGGACATCCCGCCCAGCCAGGTGGCAAACGGTGAGCCGCTTGCGAACGGCCACCGGCCGCTGATGCGGTAGCCACCCTCAACCCTGACTGCCTTCCCGCCGATGCGGCCCAGGCTCATC
>Ga0126383_10001846_pt1 | contig 13380 bp, 11 predicted proteins | sample PanSoiMetPlot_35_FD_96882 | JGI IMG/M metagenome (GOLD analysis project Ga0126383, IMG submission 96882) | Tropical forest soil microbial communities from Panama - MetaG Plot_35 | ecosystem: Environmental > Terrestrial > Soil > Tropical forest > Bulk soil | place: Panama | collected 2016-02-17
CGGGCTCTGAAACATCGGCACGTTGACCAGCGACTGATCGACGATGGCAAAGCTTCGGAAGTTCCACTCGAGCACGCTGGCCTCTTCCTCGACCGTATTCACGTGCTTTAACCGCGCCGACGTCAGATCGTCGGTGATTGCCTGCAGAGCGGCGCTGTATTCCTCGCCGAACGGCAAGTCGCTGAGCGTATGCCAGCGTTGAGCAAGCGCCCGTAAATCATCCTGACCCTCGACCGGCAGCTCGAATTCGAGAATCACCCAAAAATGTATCGGCTGGCAGAAGACGTTGGTCGCCACGTACTCCATTCGGAACTCGCCCTTCCCATCTTGCGTGCTGAGATCGATGCGGTTGACGATTGACAGCAGGCGGAAATAAGCGCGCCCAAGGTCGAGACGATCCCCGCCGCTCGCCGCCAGCCAAGGGATTGTCACGAATTGATCGATCCCCACCGGCGCCAGAACGTGGCCGTTGACGACTTGCTCCGTCGTCCAGGTGTCCAGCCAGTCCTTGACGAAGGCAGAGGCATCCGGCGCGCCAGCCTGGTCTGCCACGATTTGCATGACTTTGCCAAAGCTCCACGGTGGGAGTGGCTCTTGACCCGCGACGCACGGGTCGAGCGAACGCGTTGCGTCACCGACGACGCTGAGGTCGATAATGGAGAGCTCTTTGCCCGGGTTGACCGCGTTCGAGAGTGGCGCTCTTAGACGATCGACCGTCGAGCCGCCTCCACATGCGGCGAGCACGGCAACGGCAGATAGCACCGGCAGTGTGTTGCCCACTCGCCACCGTGGCTTGCTCGACCCCTCGCCGGCTTCGAATTCGCTTGTCATGCGTCTGCGACCTCTGATTAGCTCCGCCCGCTCCTTGGACGCTGTGCTCCGCGGGGGGCGGGATTGTATCGGGGGATATGGGGATGGCAACAGTGAACCTTTTCACGGGACTCGCATCGTTTGTTTTCCCGTTGTTGGCGCTCGGCGGCACCGCGCGCGCGCAAGATATTGCGCTAGCGCCGCCGGTTAAGGTGCAGCAGGTTTTGCCGAACGATCCGTTTGATCCGGTGTTTGCCACGATGACGCAGCAGGAGGGCGGCGACTCGCCCGGTTGTCGAGGCTGTCACGTCGGGCCGGCGCCGTCTTTTGGCCGCTGGTTCGGAGATACACAGGACGACGTGCTCGACTATTTTCTGAATGGCCCTGGGATGATCCTCGTCTCCGGGGGTCGGCAGAGCCTGCTCGCTGGAGCGCTCGGGCTGATCCCAGGAATGGATCCGTTCATGCCGAGGGATGCCCCACTCGATGGTCGATTCTGGGAGGACAATCCTTGCTTGGGACGGACGGAGCTGACCGACCTCGGAAACTGGCTGGACACGATCGATTTTTAACTGCGCATCACTGCCCTCTGCAAAAGGGGGCCTTTTCAATCATAGGAGGGTAGCAAGAATGAGATATGTGACAGCGGCAGCGCTGCTGCTGATCTGCGGCACCGCGCGCTCCCAGGAGGCCTGGCTCCAGCGTTATCACGACGCGCAGCACACCAGCTTCATCAACGCGCCGATCGACCCGATGAATCAGGAAACGTTCCGCATGGTTTTCGACGCGAGCCAAGTGGATGTCGGCTCGGGCCTGATCGCGATTCACTATACGGACCCCAAGGTCGAGTCCAACGGCGATCTGTACGTACCGATGCGGGACCGGGGGCCCCCCATTGTGTACAGCGTGCAGCAGATTACCGGTGGACTACCGGGTTGGACTTTTACCAGCGACTACGTTCGTCAGAGCCAACTCGGCGCTTGGGAGCCGGTCTTTGATTTTGCCATCAACAACGGCGTTGTCTACGTGATGGGCAGATACGGCTGTGTGTGGATCCTCTATGAAGCCGACGGAAGTCTTCTGGACTACAAGTGCTCCACCGATCCGGTTGACCCGACGGGTGAGAACATCTGGATCGTGTCGCCTTTCACTATCGATGGTAATGGAAATGTGTACTGGACCATTCATTCCAGCTCGACACTGATCCGATCTTCGCTGGTGCAGCTGGGTCCCGGTGACGTTATCACCGCAACGGATTTGGCAAATCTCGCTGGGACAGGACAAATCGCCGGCAATAATTCGGCTCCTGCGATTTCAGCCGACAACAACACCATTTATGTCGCCACCACGGGGGCAGGTGACTCCGGTGGCAACCTGCTGGCACTGGATGCCACGGATCCCACGCTAACGACCGTGAACTGGATTGCGAGCCTGGGTGCCCAGTTGGGCTGCCCTGAGGCGCGGCTCAATAGCAGCGGCACTTCCTCTCCCGTTGCCCTTCCCGACGGGGGAGCGGCGATTGGTGGCTACAATACGAACCCCAGCTCAGAAGGCGCGTATTACAGTTTCGACGCCAACGGCGTGGCGCGTGGTTGCTATCGATTTGGCTGGGACGACACGATGGGGCAGATCACGCTCAACGGGACGACGTATCTGGTTGGAAAACACAATCACTACACAACAACCTCATCTCAGTGCGACAACGGGATCGATCTGCCGGTCAACCCTCCGTGCTACGAGCTGGTCGTCCTAGACGCAACGACGATGGTCAAACAGTGGAGCTATATTGCAGAAAATCGGGATCCGGTTCATGGCCCGTACGAGTGGTGTATTGATTCCCCGACTCTGTTTAAAACGACCGACGACGACGGTACCGAGACGGGATATGCCGTAGTCCAAAGCGAAAGCGGTGACCTGTATAACGTGACGCTCTTCAGCAACCCGGTGATCGAGACCGACTTCCCGGTCGGCGGTCCACAAAACGCAGCCTATGTTCCAACCGTGAGCATCGGCGGTGTGGCGTATACGATAAATCACGGCCAGATCATCGGCGTCGCCAACGGCATGTAGTTCGAGCGTCAATCGCGGTATTGAAACTGGGTTGCTTCGGCAGCCCAGTTTGTTTTGCTGACCTGCTCAGCTGTCCTTCGAACGCAGAGGCGTCGGGCACGCCGGCCTGGTCTGCCACAATCTGCATGATTTTTCCCAAAGCCTCCACTGGGGGAGTGGCTCTTGACCTACGTCGCACGGATCGAGTGAACGCGTTGCGTCACCGACGATGCTCAAGTCGATCACGGTGAGTTTTTTTCTCGGATCAACGGAGTTCGAGAGCAGCGCTCTGGAACCCCGGTCGTCGGCCTACTTACACATCGCCGAGGAGGGCAGCGGCAGACAGCGCCGGCCAGAATGTTGCCCCCTTTACCACCGGCGCGTGCGCGACCCCTCGCTCGCTTCGAATTCGCTTGCCATGCCTCTGCGACCTCTGATAGCTCCACCCGCCACTCGAACGACACGTTCGGCAGGGGGCGGGATTGTGTCGGGGATACAGGATAGCAACTGTGAAACGTTTCACGCGACTCGCCTCGTTTGTACCGGTGGTGGCGCTTTACAGCATCGCCTGCACGCCAGATTTGGCACTCGCACCGCCGGTGCCCGTGCAGCAGCAGGCTTTGGTGAACGATTCATTCGATCCCGTCTTTGCCACGATGACTCAGCCCGAGGGCGGCGACTCGCCCGGCTGCCGAGGTTGCCACATCGGACCAGCGCCGTCGTTCGGCCGCTGGTTCGGAGACACGCAGGGCGACGTGCTGAACTATTTTCTCGATGGGGATGGAATGATCCTCGTCTCCGGAGGTCGGCAGAGCTTGCTCGCTGGGGCGTTGGGCCTGATCGATGGAATGAATCCATTCATGCCAAGGGACGCGCCACTCGATGGTCGATTCTGGGAGGACAATCCCAACCTGGGACGGACGGAGCTCACCGACCTCGGAAACTGGCTCGACACGATCGATTTCTAATTTTCTAACCGTGTAACACTGCCCTCTGTTATGGGGGGCTTTTCAACCACAGGAGGGTAGCAAGAATGAGATATGTGACAGCCGCGGCATTGTTGCTGATCGCCGGTACTGCACGCTCGGAGACCTGGCTCCAGCGCTATCACGACGCCCAACACACCAGCTTCATCAATGCACCGGTCGACCCGATGAATCAGGAGACGTTCCGCATGGTCTTCGACCCCAGCCAGGTCGACGTCGGCTCGGGCGACATCTTGATTCACTATACGGACCCCAAGCTGGAGTCGAATGGAGATATGTACGTCCCGCTACGTGACGCGGGCCCCCCGATTGTGTACAGCGTGCAGCAAATCACCGGCGGCTCCCCGGGCTGGACTTTTACCAGCGACTACGTCCGGCAAACGCCGTCGGCGGCGTGGGAACCGGTGTTTGATTTTGCGATCAATAACGGCATTGTATACGTTATGGGCAGGTACGGCTGCGTGTGGCTCTTAAACGAGGCCGACGGAAGTCTCGTGGACCACAGGTGCGCTACCGATCCGATAGATCCGACCGGCGAAAACATTTGGGACGTGTCGCCATTTACAATTGACGGAAATGGAAATGTGTATTGGACGATACGGTCCAGCTCGACCCTGATCCGCTCCTCCTTGGTCAAGCTGGATACCGGTGGGAATATCACCGCAACGGACCTAGCTAATTTGGCTGGAACAGGTCAAATCGCTGGCAATAATTCGTCTCCCGCAGTTTCGGCCGACAATAGCATCATTTACGTTGCCACGACGCTGTCAGGTCAGAGCGGCGGCAAGCTGCTGGCACTCGATGCGACGGATCCAACGTTAACAACGGTGAACTGGACAGCGAGTCTCGGTGCACAGCTTGGGTGCCCAGAAGGACGGCTCAACGACAGCGGTACGTCCTCGCCCATCGCGCTTCCGGACGGCGGCGCGGCTATTGGTGGATGGAACTCCCCTCCGTCGTCCGAGGGCGCGTATTACAGCTACGACGCCAACGGCATGGTGCGTGGTTGCTATCGGTTCGGCTGGGACGACACGATGGGGCAGATCACGCTCAACGGCACGACGTATCTCGTTGGAAAACACAATCACTACACAACAGGATCATCTCAGTGCAACAACGGGATCGATCCGCCGGTCAACCCTCCGTGCTACGAGGTGGTCGTCCTAGACTCAACGACGATGGTCAAGCAGTGGAGCTTTATTTCCCCAAACCGAGATCCGGGCCATGGTCCGTACGAGTGGTGTATTAGTTCCCCGACTCTGTTTAAGACGACGGCGGACGACGGCACCGAGACGGGATACGCTGTAGTCCAAAGCGAAAGCGGCGACGAGTATGAAGTGACGCTTTTCAGTAATCCACCCGTCGAGACCGACTTCCCGGTTGGCGGTCCACAGAACGCGGCCTACGTTCCCACGGTGAGCATCGGCGGTACGGCTTACACGATCAATCACGGCCAGATCATCGGCGTCGGCAACGGCATGTAGTTCCAAACATAAATTGTTGTATTGGAACTGGGCTGCTTCGGCAGCCCAGTTTTTTTTCGTCGCTATTCAGCGTCGCAAGCTCCACCTGAGCGGTCCTACCTGTTCACACCGCAGGCAAAGGCGATCCCGCCGGCGATCCATCGCGCAAAACATGCGCAGGAGCGAGCGGCCGGCGCACCCGTTTCGTGCATCCAGGTAAAAACTGGCTCTGTTTCCCGGCACGCGCGGTGCAGCCCAGACACCTCATGACTCTCATCGACGACTTGATGCCTGACTACTCATTTCGCGAGGTCGACCACGTGGCGGTGACCGCGGATGCCGTCGCCACCTGGACGGCGGCGCGCGCGCTCGACCTCTACCAGATTCGCTGGGTCCGCAATCTGTTTCGGTTGCGAGCGCTCCCCAACCGGATCGCCGCGCTGCTGCGCGAAGGCCTGCCGCCATCGGAACCGACCGCCCGAATCGAGGACATTACCAACCAGACCGGGTTTCTCATCCTCGGCGAGGAGCCGGCCCGCGAAGTTGTCGTCGGATCGGTGGGCAAGTTCTGGCAAGCGAAGATTGAATTCGCGCGCGTTGCGCCGGCCAACTTCGCGAGCTTCTCCGAGGCCGACTTCGGCAAGCTTGCTTGGAGCTTGCGGGTTGACCCGCGGGACGACGGCGGCGCTTGGATCACGATCGACCTGCGCGTCGCCGCCACCGACGGGGCATCGCTGGCGCGGTTCCGCCGCTACTGGTCCATCATCGGCCGTTTCTCGCGCGCGATCCGACGCGCCGTTTTGCACGAGTGCGCCGAAAAACTTGGCGCGCTGGTGCTCGACCGCACGCGCAGACTACCTGGCGACGAAATCCTGCCGGTGGCGGACGCACAGCAGACTCACGCCATCACCATCGAGGCGCCGCCGGCGTCTGTGTGGCCGTGGCTTGTACAAATGGGCTGCCAGCGGGCGGGGTTCTACAGCATCGACCGCCTCGATAACGCCGGGATCGAGAGCGCGGATCACATCATTCCCGAGCTGGAGCATATCGCGGTCGGCAACATCATCCCCGCGCGGCCCACCGGCGAGGAAGGCTTCGCCGTGCTGCGCGTCGAACCCGATCGGCTGTTGGTGCTCGGCTCGCCTCAGCTGCTGCCAAACAGCGGCAAGGCGTGGTCGCTTCCTTATGTGATGACATGGGCATTCGTGCTCGAGCCGATTGGCCCAGCCGCGACGCAGCTGATCGTGCGTGTTCGCGGAGCCGCCCAACCGGGCCGACGTCTGCGCGCTCGCGTGACGGCCGCGGCGGTTCTCGCGGCGCACGAGATCATGGAGCGGGCGCAGCTGAGCGGCCTGAAACGGCGCGTCGAACGGCTGAACGCGGCGGCGCATCTTCTTCGCGGCTAACTCAGACCTTTGGTTGGGGTGCGTGGCGAGCGTCTGTTGAGACACGACAGCCGTCGCAACAACGGCTGTCGTTTCTTCGGCCACGACCTCCGCCTTTAAGGCGTCCCGCAGATTCTGTTTCGCGTCGGCCCGTAGCAGTTTTTGCAGTAGGCGAGATAGGCGCAGGGCCAGTAGGCGATGGGACCTGCCCGAGTGCACAGGAGCAGCGCCGCGATATACAACCTGTAGTTGCAGCCGTCGCGCGCAGCTGCAGCGCTTCGCCCACTTACAAATCCGCTGGCACCTAGGAATTCACTTCGAAACGCTGCAAATGCCGCGTCGATAGTGTCGGTGCAGTTCGTACAGCCCAACTGATTGATTGCCATCGTGGCGAGGTCTGGATCGTCCGCCAGTAGGCTCTCCCTGTCAGCGTCGAGTCGATTCTGCAAACTGGCGATCTCCCAAGCCGAGTAGTTGAGCATGTTCGCCACCGCAGCCCAGTCGCTGGCCTCCCAGGCCGCCTGCAATGGTGCCAGTGGGTCTCCGAGGGACGGATCCGACTCGGCAACATACTGGAGAATGCGCGCGCTGATATCAGCTTTCACTGCGACCATGTCCTGGACGCGGGGGTCAGTTTCATCCTCCTGTGCCCAAGTGACGCAGGGCACCGCCAACAGCACAGGTAGAACTGAGAAGCAACAAATCCTCAGTTGACGAGATAATACATTTAGATTTGACATGTTCCCTCTCCTTTTCGTGGCGTTTGTTTCCTTTGGCCACGGAAAAGGCTAAGGGCAAATTAGGTGCCGCACTGGAAGTGTCCATTTTGATAGGACGCGCTTACGAGCGATGACACGTCTGGCGTAGGCAAGCGCACTACACATTGTAGACTGTGAGACTGCACTAATTGTTGCGGAGTCGATTCATCGAGAAGCAGGTCATCCGAGCGGCGCGAGGCCGGCGGTGCCCGGGAATCACCTCGTTCTATTGGCGAGAGGATCTCACGAACGAGCTCGGCCGAAGCCGGAGAATCTTTTCGAAATACTCGCGTCCTCAGTGCGCAGAGCCCGACGCCGCCCAAGCATAACGAGTACCGAGTATGTCCCTGCGCCAGCTAAGAGGTGCTTTAGACTATGACCGCTAAGGGCGCGACCAGAGGCATCCCATATCTGAACATCGAGAAATTCGGTCACCTTCGCCGCTGCGTAAAGCAGCATCATCAACCATAGCCATTTCGAGTTCGTGTATCGCGGTGAGAAAAGCAGCATCATCATTGGCAAAGCAAGCATGGGAAAGCCTTGGATGAAAATGTAAAAGCGCAGATCGCCCGAGCCTCGCTGCTCCGAAAGACGCCAGACAATAACACTCGCCACCGCAGCGATGACAAAAGGAAGCAGAAGGATCCGCGACCACTTGACGCTGATTCGTTCGGCGACCACCGTTGCAACGAGCGAGGAAAATGCAACAGACATCGGGAGACGATCCCAGAACAGGCGCTCCGTAGTCGGCGCCAAATGGTAATAGGACGAACCAAAAGCTGTCAGCAACACGCCGGCAAAGAAGACGGCATAGGCAGGCTTTTCCAGCTTTGGCAGCTGTCCTTGCGCATCGCCCGTGATGCGCGGAGCCGAGCCACTATCCCGAGCCAGGAAAATGAAGCCCAACAGCCCAACCGCGAGGAACGGCAAATTGCTCAACACGTTCAGAGCGCTCGGCACGCCCCAAAGAGTTCGAGCATCGGCGAAGCGATGGTACGTTTCGGGCTGAGGAATCGGGGGTCGGGCAACGAGTGCCGCGCCTAGGGCTACTCCGGCGACGACGATAACTCCAATTCGGCCGTACCGAGACACGCGCCATTTATACCCCAAGCAGATGGTCGAGTTGGTGTTCTCCGCTCCTCAGACGTGGATCGCGCGAAGCAAATCGCGCGACACGGGCGCCTCAAGCTCAACCTGTGCGCCGCCATGATGAAGCCAACAGCCCGGCGGAATGCCGCCGGCTTCACCATTTTTTTGCGAGCACCGACTTGAGCGCCTGGACGTCGAGCGAAAGATCGGTGACGATCTGCTTCAGCCGCCGATTTTCATCTTCGAGCTGTCGCAGTCGCTTCGCCTCGCTGTCATCCATTCCAGCAAACTTGGCTTTCCAGCGATAGAACGTCGTCGGAGTTACGCCGAGTCGCCGGACGACATCTTCCACCTTCGCGCCGGCGTCGGCCTCGCGAAGCGCTCGGATGATCTGCTCCTCGGTGAATCGACTCTTCGGCATGCGTTCTCCTTGTGGTCCAGTTTTTGGGGGGCAGGTCACGATCAACAGCACCGGAGCAGCAGCTCCACCCCTTTGGGCGCCACTCCGACTTGGCCGTGAACGCGCCGCGAGCAAATCGCCGGTCCACAGGCTCCACTCTACGGCACCTTGATGAAGGCCATGCCCTGCTCGTTGACGCCGCCGAGGAAGGAAGAGGGCATTACCGTGAGCGCTCCGGTGATCTGATTCACGGTGAACCCGATCAGGAAGTTATGCGGCGCCGCCGCGGTGTTGGTCAGGTAGAGAAAACGCCCGTCGGGATCTAGGACGATGTGCTCGAAGGTCTCGTTCAGGCCGGTTGTGGTGACGACGCCTGTGGCCGGGCTCAGCGAGCCGTCGGCGGCGATGTTGAACCGGGTCACGTCCCCTCCGCGGTTGAGAACGTAGAGGAAACGGCCGTCCGGACTCACCGCCGCGCCTCGGGTGCTGAACCCCTGCTCTGCGGTATAGGTCCCCGGCTGCTGCGACATGATCCCGGTCACCGGATCAATGCTGTACGCGCGGACATTGGCGGTGTAGTCCGCGGAGTAGGCGTAGCGTCCGCCGGGCATGGGCGCAAAGTCGTAAACCACGTTGCCGGCGGTGGCGTGATCGGGGGTGGTGACCGCTCCGGCGCTGGTGCGAAACACGAGCAGGTCCGTGGACCCGCTGCCGAACAGGAAGTTGCCGGCGGCGGAAAGCCGCGTAAGCGAGTACGTGCTCCAGGAGTAGGGCGAGCCGGCGACCGCGGACAGTGTTCCATCGGCCGAGATGTGAAAGGAGTACAGCTTGGTCGCCCCGCCTCCGGCATAGAGGTAGGTGCCGTCCGGGCTGACCGCCACCGCCGAGCCCGAGACGCCGGCAACGGCGTAGGGAGAGCCCGCTATCGCCGTCAGGGCTCCGGTGTTCAGGTTGACCCGAAACGCGTCGACCTTTCCATTGCAGCCGACGTAGAGGAACCGGCCTTGGGCCGTCGCCGTGGCGCTCGGCGCGGAACCCGTCGGGGAGGTCGCCGGCGACGCCGCGAGCAGAGCGCCGGTGCTGCGGTCCACCCGGAAGACTGAGACATTGTTATCGCTTTGGTTCGCCACGTAGGCGAACAGGGCGCTGGGGGGTGCCGGGGCAACGTGGAGAGTCGCCGGGCTGCTGGTCAGCGTGCCGCCGCTGTTGGTGACCACCGCGGTGAAGGTCGCGCCGTCGTCCCCGAGCGCAGTGGGCGGGGTTGTGTAACTGGGCGACGTGGCGCCCGGAACTGCGATGCCATTCTTCTTCCACTGATAGGTCAGCGGGGCGGTTCCTTCGGCCACCACGGTGAAGGTGGCCGTAGCCGGTGCCGTGACTTCCTGATCGATCGGCTGGCCGGTGATGCTCAGCGAGGTTCCCCCGTCGGGCAACGAGACGACGTGCTGCTCACCGCCGCACGCGACGAGACACGCGGCCGACAGTGCAACCAGGATAGCGATTGAGGTCCGCACGGTCCTTCTCCTTGGGCGAATGAAACAGCGGGCGGCATGCCCGCGGCACCGGGGCCGTGTGCAAATCGCCGTCCAACCCTGATCGAGTGCTGAGACTGGGGAGTTCGAGGCGAAAGCTGCGATCTGACGCGCGTCGGACTCGGACCCTGTTTCATTCCGGCAGCAGGCTGGTTGACATCCGGCAACGCGGCGCCGACGGTGCGCGCAATCGAGCGCAATCAGTTTCTTGAACCGAGGCGCTCGCCGCCCACTCAGAATCCCGATGACGGATGCTTTCTATCAGTCCTAGGAGTCCGCGACGACCCACACTCTTGCCGGGAATCAGTCGAACAGGGGCTATACGCAGAGCGGTTCGGAATTAAGGGATTGTTAGCACCGTACACAGGGCCGTTGGCGGCGCACAGTGGTCTGTCGGAGTCGGCCGCCATCCGCCGACTACTTCGTCCAGCTGTTCGGCGACAAGATTGCGCAGCGTCTCGCGATTGACGGAAAGCTTCCGAGTCTTCAGGCTTTTCTTTTCGGTGTTCATCTTGTTCATTTTCGTTTTCTCCTGAGTTGGTAGGCGCGCAAACGCCCCGGGCCTCTACCTAGGAAGATCGAAAACAGACGGGAAAAGACGACAAGTGCGCAGCTGTTCTTCGGACTGGCCGCGAGCGCTAAATGCGCCTCCCCAATCCTGGACTCGAGCTCTGGAGGAGAGTTTCGTGAGCGACACTTCTCGCCGCAGTCGTGATCAGCCCAGACGAGACCGCGGTCCCGACCGTGCAACGCCGGCTGGTAGATGGCCGCTACGACTGCGTGGTGGTCGGCGCCGGCGTCCGCCTGCCGCCGCGGCAGCTGGTGCTGTTCGAGGCGGTCATCACGCAATCCATCGCGCCGCGCCGCAGACGGCCATCGCCTTCAACACCCGCCCCGAGGACACCGGCGCGGCGGCCGCGCGCTGGATTTGACACGAGACTGGGCGGCCTGTAACGGAATGTGCGCGACTGTGTCTCCGGGAGCGTGCGCAACCGCGCGCTCGTCGTGCGACAAGTACATTGCGCTAGCATCAACGAGCAACGCTCTTTCCGGTAAAACGCTGGAGGTCGCCTCGTGGATCAACTTCTTCGCGCTCTCGCCGCGCTGTTCATCATGGCTATTGTTGTCAGCGGCTGCACGTCGGCCGATCCTAGACTCGTGGGGAAATGGGTTTCGCTGCGCAAGGCAGGCGACCCCACTGTTGCGCAGACGACAAGAATTTTCTACAGCGACGGAAGGTATGAAACCTACGACGACGAAGACGTCAGCAAGGGTCTGCAGCCCGAGAGGGGCACGTGGAAAACGGACAACACAATTCTCAGCACCGAGACGAGCTCAGCAAAAGCCACGCTCGCTTGGCAAAGAGAAGGTGACCAACTCGTGTTGACTTACTTAACGACAGGCGAACGGGATCTATCCAAGATGCCAATCGAGAAGCGAATGTATCGTTACGAGAAGTTGTCCGACCCTATTCGCTGAATCAATAAACCGACGGCACGTAGCGCTCTTTCGGAATCGGTCCGCGCAGATAGTCGGGATTGTGCACGCGCTCGGGGAGCGTCACGCCCGGATGCTGCACTTCTTCGCATGGGATGATCGAAAGCAAGTGATGAATGCAGTTGAGGCGCGCCCTCTTTTTGTCGACGGCCTCGACGATCCACCAAGGCGCCTCGGCAATGTGCGTGTGCTCGATCATTGCCTCTTTTGCTTTCGTGTATGCCTCCCAGCGGCGGCGCGATTCGAGATCCATTGGGCTGAGCTTCCACTGCTTCAGCGGGTCTCTGATGCGCATCAAAAAGCGAAAATGCTGTTCCTCATCGGTGATCGAAAACCAATACTTCACCAGGATGATGCCGGACCGAACGAGCATTCGCTCGAGCTCGGGCACGGTGTGGAAGAACTCTTCGACGTCCGCGTCCGTGCAAAACCCCATCACGCGTTCGACGCCCGCGCGATTGTACCAACTGCGATCGAACAGAACGATTTCGCCGGCCGCCGGCAGATGGGTGAGGTAGCGCTGAAAATACCATTGGGTGTGCTCGCGCTCGCTTGGCGCGGGGAGCGCGACGACGCGGCACACGCGCGGATTCAAGCGCTGCGTGATGCGTTTGATGACGCCGCCTTTCCCGGCCGCATCGCGTCCCTCGAACAGCACGACCACTTTGAGCTTCTGGTGGACGACCCAGTCCTGGAGCTTGACCAGCTCGCGCTGTAAGCGAAAAAGCTCCCTGAAATAAAAGCGGCGATCGAGCGGTTGCGGTCGTGCGCTGAGCGCTCCGCTGTGTGCGTGCGAATCGGGCGAATCCAGGTCGCGGAGGAGCTCAGCGAGGCGCTGGTCGTCGATTTCCATTTCGAGCTCCTCGTCGAGGCTCTCGAGCATCTCGGTTCGGATGCGTTCTTGGTCCATGGGCGCCAAAGGTACCACCGGTTTCGATGGTTCTGAATGGGTCAGTGCTTGTGGCAATGGCTCGGAGACGGTTACCCGCGCTACTCGAGGTGAATGCATTTCAAGACTTCGTGGAACCGCGGCTCCGCGCGCAACTTGTCGTAGAGCGGATTCACCTTCGCGTCGCGCAGCCTGGTGTCGAGCTCCGCGCAGGCCGTCGCAAGCAGTTTGTAACCGCGCTCCCTTTCTCCAAGCGCGAGCCAGATAAGCCCACGCACAGCCGGAGACGCGTACTCGCGCTTCGCCCGTTGCTCCAACTCCTCGACGACGCGCTGCGCGTCCGCCTGTCGCCCTGCGAGCACGTACGTCAAGCCGCGATAGAGCTTCTCGGCTTCGCCGTAGGCGGCCTTGTCGTATTCGGCAAAGGCCTCCGAGTATTTGCCCTGGGCGGCATACGTCACTCCAAGAAACGCGTGCGAGACGCCGAAGTCGGGGGCAATTTCGAGCGTCTTCCTGAACGCC
>Ga0126383_10001847_pt1 | contig 13379 bp, 10 predicted proteins | sample PanSoiMetPlot_35_FD_96882 | JGI IMG/M metagenome (GOLD analysis project Ga0126383, IMG submission 96882) | Tropical forest soil microbial communities from Panama - MetaG Plot_35 | ecosystem: Environmental > Terrestrial > Soil > Tropical forest > Bulk soil | place: Panama | collected 2016-02-17
GAGAACCTGTTTCGCGGCATCGGAACCGTCATGGTGAGCACACTGTGAGGATCGAAACCCGGCTGGACTTTGCGAAGTTCCCATAAGCTGCGGATCATCAGGCCTGCGCCAATCAGCAGCACGAGAGAAAGCGCGACCTCGGAAACGACGAGAAGACGGCGCGTTCCCCCGCCGCGAGCATCGGAAGTGCCTCGGCTTTGGCTCTGCTTGAGTGCTTCGTTGACATCTGCTTTGCTGAAGCGAACCGAAGGAATGAGACCAGCGAGGGCGCCGGCGACAACAGAAAGCAAGAGAGTAAAAGCCAGCACGAGGACATCCAGCGTAATTTGCATGAATGCGGGAATGCGATCCCCAAGGACTTTTACGATAAGAGTGATGCCGAAACGCGCGAGGAAGAGACCAAGCATTCCGCCGGCAACGGAGAGAAGCACGGTTTCGCCAAGAATCTGACGCAGAACGACCAAACGCGAGGCGCCGAGCGCTGTCCGAATGGCGATTTCTTTGCGCCGCGCCAAAGTCTTAGCCAGGACCAGATTGGCCACGTTTGCGCAGGCGATGAGCAGAACGAAAGCAACGGCTCCAAAAAGGACAACCAGGGCCGCGCGCACATCGCCGACGAGTTCTTCCCTCAGAGGCAGGATGATGGCGCCCCAGCCTTTGTCGTCTTCGGGATACATCTGCTCGAGGTGCCTAGAAATCGCACTCAGCTCGGCCTGCGCCTGGTGGATGTCCACGTTCTTTTTCAGGCGCGCGATGACTTCATAGTTGTGATTTCCGCGAACCGCGCGAGTCTCGTTGTCCCATGCGAGAGGGACCCACAGTTTGGCCCAACTCGGGAAACGAAAAGTTTCCGGCATTACGCCGATGACCGAATAGGTTTCGCCGTCAAGAAGGACGTTACCGCCGACGATGTTTCGATCGGAACCGAAATGATCGCGCCAAAAGTTGTAGCCCAGCACAACGACGTGGCCTTGGCCAGGACTATCTTCCTCGGTCGCAAAAGTTCGGCCGAGCTGCGGTTGGACGCGGAGCAACGGAAAAAAGTCAGACGCCACGGTTGCGGCTTGGATGGCTTCGGGGCGTTCGACGCCCCCGACGGTGAACGACCGGAAGCCGTAAGCAGCCATTTGCTCGAACGAAGAGCTTTGAATATGCCAGTCGAGGTAGTTGGCTGGAGAAACGGAGAACATGGTCATGCCAGGGAAGCTCTTAGCAGGAGGAACGTGCCACACCTGCAGGATGCGGGAAGGATCGTCAAAAGGCAGTGGGCGGAGGAGAACCGCGTTGACCACAGAGAAGATCGCCGTGTTGGCGCCGATGCCCAAGGCTAGCACGACGATGGCCGCGACGGAAAAGGCAGGATTGCGCCGGAGCAGGCGCAAAGAAAAGCGAAAATCCGAAAGCAGGTCTCTCATGGACATGGAAACACTCCTCGTCATGGCCTGGGCACAAACCGACGACATTTATTAAAACGAGAAAAATAGAAAATAGTTTCCTAAAATATACTTGGCGAGCCTGAGAAACACGATCGGAAGGGATTAGCTCTCGAAAAGCCTGCGCAAGCGGAACGGCGGGTGCGGCGCCGGTTTCTTGACGGAGGAACCTTCAGGGAATAGAGTTTTTGCGGCTAGCACATTTTGCGGTGAACGCCCGCGGTCAGCCGCATTTAAAACGAGGCCTTTTGGCAACGAGAGAACATACGGAGGCGATCGCGGGCCACCTGCCGGACAGCGCCGAAAACGTCATCGAATCCGAAACCATTCAGAAACTCCAGATTCGGCTCATCCCTTATCTCTTTCTGCTTTACGTCATTGCAATGATTGACCGCGTCAATATTGGCTTTGCCGCCTTGACGATGAACAAGGATCTGGGGCTAACAAGCCAGCAATTTTCGATCGCGGCGGGAATTTTCTTCATCGGATATTTTCTTTTCGAAGTTCCCAGCAATCTGATCCTGCACAAGGTCGGAGCGCGCGTGTGGATTGCGCGCATTCTTTTGAGCTGGGGTTTGGTAGCCTCGCTAACCGGACTGGTACAAAGTGTCCACCAGCTGTACGCCGCGCGAGTCGTGCTCGGGTTTGCCGAAGCCGGCTATTATCCGGGAATTGTTTTGTATTTGACCTACTGGTTCCGGCAGCGCGAACAGGCGCGAGTACTTTCTTTGTTCCTGACAGGTTTCGCCGTGAATAACGTCATGGGAGCGCCGATCTCCGGCTTGATTTTGCAACACGTGCACTGGCTGGGCGTGCCAAGCTGGCGGTGGCTCTTTATTCTTGAGGGTTTGCCGGCCATCGCTCTGGGATTCTTTACCTATCTGGTGTTGCCCAACCGTCCGAGCGAAGCGAAATTCCTTACCACAGAGGAAAAGGATTGGCTTCAAGCAAATTTAAGGCGTGAAGAGGCCTTGAAACCTCCAGGGCGGCACTCGGCGATGGAAGGAATAGCGAACCTGCGTGTGTGGCATCTCGCCCTCATCTATTTCGGAATGATGATCGGTAGCTACACGCTTAGTTTCTATGCACCGAAACTCGTTGAATCTTTGTCGAGCGAATACTCCTTCAGTTTCGTTGGCTACTTGGTGATGATTCCGTACCTCGTGGCGCTCGTGGGGATGATTTTTGTCGGACGAAGTTCCGACCGCCGGATGGAGCGCCGCTATCATGCAGCGGCGTGCTTGCTAGTGGGAGGAATTGGGTTTTTGTCTTTGGGCAGAATGCATTCCCCCTTTGTTACGGTTGTGTTTCTGTCGTTGCTGGCGATCGGTTATTGCAGCTCCTTGGGCCCCTTCTGGGCCATGCCCAGCGAGTTTTTGACAGGATTCTCAGCCGCCAGCGGAATCGCATTTATCAATTCGGTGGGAAACCTGGGCGGTTTTTTCGGGCCCTCCATGGTCGGGTTCATCACAGAAAAGACCGGCACGCTATACGGCGGCCTGGCTTTTGCAGGAGTTTCCCTGCTGGCGGCCGCGACACTCGTGCTGTTGTTGCCGAAGGCAGCGAATGTGCGTACGGCTACGGAAGCGCCAGCGAATCATTGAGCCAGACGCAGGTCCTTTTAGTTGAGAGAGGCAGTCGCCTGGGTTACGCGTCCGAAATCAATTTCGATTTCCGCATATTGCGGAAGGCGGACGTCGCGGCCGTGACGGGTCACGAGAAAAATAGCGGACGCCCCCATTCCAAAATAGCGGGCGGCATTGGCAATGGCGGCGTGACCCATTGCAGCGCCCACCGCACGAATGGGAGTCTCCGCGATATCGTCAACACCCTTTCCGAGGACGTAAGACATGCCGATGTCGACCAAAGCATCTTTCAGTCCGGGCTTGCGGCCCCGCAAAATCCCTTCGTCGTCAAGTACTGGCGCAACCGTCGTTCCGGTCTCGGCTGCGTCCAAAACGCCATCAACTGCAACGGTTTGCTCCCGGGATATGAGGCGATCGACGCGCAAGGATAAAGATCCGGCGCGGCTCAAGATACGCGGCGGAGTGCTGCGAACGACTCTGCCTTCGACCAGGCTTCCCGGGCCAAACACGCGATCACCGAGGCGCACAGGCTCGGCGAGCACCGCCTGGAAGCGGTCGCCTTCGCGGTTTTGCTTGGCGCTAAGTGCGTTCAACAAGAAGACGTGGCCTTTCCTTTCCCGGGAGCCCATTGTGGCCTGGCTCGCATCCACCGGGACTATCGGTGCGGGCCAAGAAATGCCTTCTTGCAAGCGAAGCAGCATTCGTGAGTGCGCTTCTCTGGCCTTCGCGTTCGCGCTTTCCCCGGCGGGAGCCGGATTTGCGGCGCCTTTGGGCAGATGTTTCTCCGGGGGAATCAAAAGGCCAGTTCCGGCCCGCAAAGGCTGGACGATCATCGGCAGACTCTGACCCTCCGGCAAAGAAATCTCGGCTGCTTTGACTTTGATGCGGTACTCCGGCGCGACGCTGACATCGAGAGGGTTGAAGGCCTTCACGATGGCGCGACCGACTCTTTTCCACGCGCTGGATTTGTCCGTGACGCGCTCGACGGACTCGACGGTGAGGTGGATTGCGGTCCCCTGAGGTAACGCGACTCGCTGCGCGGCGTACAGCGGCAGAGCTACATGGCCCTCGAGAGTCTGGTTGCGGCGAACGCGCTTCCAGCGCTGCACGCCCAGGTCCACAGAAATCAGCGTGCCTGGGGATAATGACAATTTCTCCGCTGTGTCAGGCCGCAGCGAATCTTCAACAGGGTCGGCGGCAAGTTCCTGGGAATCCGCAGCTGGAATTCCCCACGTGACTGTACCGATCAAAACCGCAAGAAGCGTGACAATAAGGCGCAAAAGGATTTGTTTCTTGTGCATGCAGCTCTCCATGGCAGCGACCCTGAAACCCTGCGGTTGGGCGTTGTGTCCGACCTCCGGTTAGGGAGGCGCTAATTTTCCGCCGCCCTTTGCATAGAGCTTGATTCTTCGAAGAAGTCAGCCACGGCCTGCGCATCAGGCTTTCCCTTGCTTCCCTCCGCAGTTGTCTCTCCGTCCTGGTTCCGTGACACCCTTGTGAACAACCCGTGATTTTCTTGGCGTGGCTGGACCAGCCCCGGCACGTTAGGAGGAATTTGTTTCAGTCTGTTCTTACAAAAATGAATAGTCAGAAAAATTGGCGGTGCTATGCATCCACCTTGTCGTTCTACCGAGAATTACCTGCGCGGAAATATCTGGCCGCGGCAACAATTCTTGAAGTACAAGCAAATTCCGGTAGCCTAATCGCCCAACGCGAAAGGGCCAACGTGCTTCTGCAGATCATTCTCCGCTCGACGACAGGCGAGAAGTGGCAAAGCCCTACAACAGGTTCGTCCGTCTAAGGGCTGGGAGGGGCCTCGAATCATGAAACGACTAACGATGTTTGTGCTTTTGGTGTTGGCGGTTCCCGTTATTGCGCAGGACAAGAAGCCGACGACGCTGCGAGAAGTGTTGCTGGCGGAATTGAAGTCCACGCACGGCGCAGAAGAATGGTTTGTGCCTGCGAATATTGCGGTGAAGGGCTTGACCGCGGAGCAGGCAAGTTGGACCGACGGTAAGGGCAATCACTCGGTTGGCCAGTTGGCCTATCACATCGTGTACTGGAATAGGCGGAACCTGGCGAAGTTGAAAGGGGAGCCGCTGGAGAAATTTAGCGGCAACAACGACGAGACTTTCGACAAGTTCGATGCGAAGACCTGGAATGAAACCGTCCAGCAACTCGACCAGGTCATGAACGAGCTGGAGAAATGGGTGGAAAGCGTCGACGAAGCCAAATTGAAGGAGAATGCGCAAGTTTTCACGCACATCAGCACGCACAACGCATATCACATCGGGCAGATCATTTACGTACGCAAGGAGCAGGGCTCCTGGGACCCGAAGAACGGCGTTAAATAACCGCGGACAGGGAATGCTGCCGCTCGGGCACTTGGCGTTTACCACAAGGCGTTTGAACGCAGGTTTTGCCCGCCCGCCTTTCCCGGTATATAGTGAAAAATAACCGCGCGCACCTCGGTGCGCGGCCGGGGCAAATTCAACAACAGCAAGCCTTCAAGGGCAGTTCAGACGGATGGCCGCCGACGTCAACAAACATCTGGAACGCGCCAAGCGCTTCCTGGAGAAGAATCGTGTCGAAGACGCGATTCAAGCGTACCTTGCGGTGCTGGATGAGGCGCCGCAACACCAGGAAGCGACGCAGGCGTTAGGCGATCTGTACGCCCGCATTGATCAAGCCGACCGCGCTGCCGTGTATTACGGCATGTTGTTTGATTTGCTCATTGATCCGAAAGACGAAAGCAAGGCTTTGGCGATTTACAACCGGTTTCTCCGCTCCATTCCGGCGCAGCAGGCTCCCGAGCGTGTGGCGCGGTACGCTTTTCTCCAGCAGAGGCAAAACCGCGCGGACGAGGCGATCGAACAATACAACAAAGCCGGAGAGCTTTTTGTCGTGGCGGGACGCGACGAAGACGCGTTGTTTTGCTGGGAGCGCATCGCGCAGCTCGAGCCGGACAACCTCGCGCGGCAGATCAAGCTGGCGGAAGGCGCGGAGCGCTTGGGAAAGATTTCGCTGGCGGCGCGGGCGTTCCTTCGAGCTGGACAGCTGGCTACCACCAAAGGCTCCGCATCGGATGCGTTGAATCTCCTGGGGCGCGCGCAGAAGCTGGCGCCGCAAGAGCGCAGCGTGGCGCTGCTGTACGCGCAAGCAAACCTGCAAACCGGGAACGCCGTGCGCGCGGTGTCGATTTTGGAGCCGATCGCGACTTCGGAGAATGACGCGCCCTTTCTGATGACATTTTCTGAAGCGCTGATGGGCGCGGGCCAGCTCGAGCGCGCCAGTGAAGTGCTCCAGAAGTTGCTGCGGGAGAAGAATGAAGGGATCAGGCAACTTTTTGATTTGGCAGAGCATCATGCTGCGGCAGGCCAAGACCAGAGGGCGATGTCCGTTCTCGAAATGCTGAAGCGGCGGACTTTCGCCGACAAGCGGCAAAACGATTTCGCAACGATGATGGACGCCTTGGGCGCGAAATTCCCCCATTCACAAAGTATTTTGGAATTTTGGGCCGGCATCCACAACGAACTGAACCGAGAATCGCAGTACTTCGAAGTGTTGATCAAGCTGTTCGATGTGTACTTGAGTTCCGGAAATGTGAAGAGGGCAGCGGAGTCGCTTGAGCGCCTGGTAGACATTGATCCCTACGACTTCCGCAATCAGGAGCGCATGGAAAGGCTGCGCGGGCGCGTGGATGACGCTTATGTGAGCCGCCTGTCGAGCCGGATGTTGAAGGCGGGGCAAGCCACGGGCGGGCACGCACCGCGAACGGGTGCGCCGGCATCGTCCATTTCGCATGCAAACACGGAAGAAGCGCGGCAGATGCAGGCGCTGGAAGACTTGATTGTGCAGACGGAAATCTTTCTGCAGTATTCGCTGCAGAGCAAGGCGCTGGAGCGTTTGCAAAAAATTGCCTCTCTGTTTCCGGGAGAAGAAGCGCGCAATGCGAGGCTGTCGAGTCTGTATCAAACGGCGAATTGGTGGCCGCCGGGCGCGCAGAAACCAAAGGCGGACGCAGCGGCGAAGAGCGAGCCTGCGGTTGCGGCACCATCGGCCGGCGAGCCGCAAACGGGAGCGATGACCGGCAAAACAGGAGTGTATTCCGCGGACACGCTGCGCGACCTCTCGAAAATTTCGGAGATCAACCAGAAAATCTTCCGCCAGCAGACGCCGCGGGCCATGCTCAATACGGCGGTGAACGAAGTTGGATCGTATTTGCACGTGACGCGCGCGCTGGCCGTCGTGGGCGCCCCGGGCCGGCCGCCGGAAATGGCCGCGGAATTTTGCGGGACCGGCGTGAAAGCCGCGCCGGGCGCGCAAGTCGTCCTGCTGCTGGCGCAGATGGAGAGGGCCAAGCCCGACGAGCTTGGCGGCTTGGTGGTGCAAGCGTCGGAGGGTTCGATTCTGCGTGACTTGGGAGTCGAGACGGCGCTGGGCGTGACGATTTTGGACAAAGAGACGCAGACGCCCGCGGGCATGCTCATTGCCGCGCAAGCGGAGCGACACAAGTGGAAGCCCAACGAAGTTTATTTTTTGCAAGCCATTGGCGATCAGATGCTGATGAGCGTGAGCCACACCCGGCTGCGGTCGCTGGTGCGGCGCATGGGCGTGTCTGACGAACGCTCGGGACTGCTGAGTCGCAGCTCTTACCTGAGTTGTTTGTTGACCGAAGCGGACCGTGCGAAATCGCAGGGAACTCCGCTGTCTTTGGCGGTTCTGCAAATCGACCGCGGCGGTGAAATCCTGCGGCAGCAGGGCGAGCCGCCGCTCGAGCGCTTCTTGGAACAACTCGCGCGTGCGCTGCAGCCGATTGTGCGGCAAAACGATGTGGCGGTGAAGTACACGGCGTGGTCGCTAGCATTTATTTTGCCGGACACGACTTTGCAGGGTGCGCACAACTTGGCGGATAAGTTGCGGCGCGCGGCTTCCGGCCTGCGTCCGCCGTGGGACTCCACGGAGATTACGCTGAGCGCGGGAATTGTCGAGGCGGTGCCGAAGCCGGATTACGACAGCGAAGACATTGTGACGGACCTAATCAACCGCGCAGAGTTTTCCATCGAAGAAACTCGAAAAAAGAGCGGCGACAGCATCATGGCGCTGGCAACGCCGAAACTCTAGGCTCGCGCAAAAGCCGATGAAGCCGGCGGCTTGTTTGTGAGCATCGCAGTGCCTTAGGTTCCTATGTACAGCACGTGGACGTATCGGCCGGTATGGACGTTGTACAGCAAATACCAGCCATCGTGGTCCGGGTCTTCGTACACTACGAAGTCGGCGCTGTCGCAATCCCCAGCACCAATCAGCGGTAACGGCCCAGTCCCAGGAAGCAATCTGAAACGAGAAGCCGCCAGGGAATCAAAAAGTCTGACGGTCGCGATCGAATCGTTCCACTCGGTACCGGTAAGATTGACCGAAGTGCTCGAAACGTCCGTGTTCGAACGGATAATCTTCGTGATAGCGCCTATCGTTGGGTTTGTCGTGGCCGTACCAATGATCATCGTGCACGTGCGGCAAGTTGCTGACGCGTCCGCCTTCCCGGCGATCCTGCTCGGGAGGGGCGGAGCGTGATTCGCGGCGCTTGGGAGGATCGGGGATGCGCCCATGGTTGGCGCGAGGCGCGTTCGGTCCATGCTCTTCGTGCCTTTCTTCGCCTCGTTGCTCGTTCTGGCTCAAGGCGGGTAACTGGGGCCGTATTCTTCTGGGCCGGGCGTGATGGGTGTTTGCTTACGGTGCGACGTAGCAGGACGACTTTCCGGGTACAGGCGATCCGAATTGGCGGTTTTGCGCTTGAACTGTAAACTGTGAATCAGTCATTCCCGAAAGTGAGGCAAGCATGTTTCCGACGGATGTGGTGATTGTGGCGGGGGCGCGGACGCCGATGGCGCGCTATACCGGCGCGTTTTCGGACGTGAGCGCAATTGATTTGGCGGCGCACGCTTCGAAAGAAGCGATTCGGCGCTCGGGCGTGGACCCAGGCGAACTGGATCACGCGATTTTTGGCAATGTGATGCAGACGAGCTCGGACGCGCTCTATGGCGCGCGGCACGTCGGCTTGAAGGCTGGATTGAAACTTGAAACGCCTGCGGTCACGGTAAATCGATTGTGCGGGTCGGGCATCGAAGCGATCGCGCAGGCGGCCCAAAGGCTGTTGCTCGGCGAGGCGACAACGGTACTCGCAGGCGGCATGGAAAACATGACGCAGGCGCCGTTTGTGATTCGCGGCCTGCGCAACGGCTTGAAGCTCGGCGGAGGCGCGCTGGAAGACTCGCTGATGGCGGGCCTGACGGACACCTATTGCGGATTGCCGATGGCGCTGACAGCCGAAAAGTTGGCGGAGCAGCATGGAATCACGCGCAAAGACGCCGACGCTTACGCGCTTCGCAGCCAACAAGCGGCGGACGCGGCCTACAAAGCGTGCCGCATCAAGGAAGAGCTCGCACCGATCGAAGTCAAGCAAGGCAAAAAGTCGATCTTCGTCAGCGAAGATGATCACCGGCGACCGGAGACAACGATGGAGACACTGGAGAAACTGCCGCCCTCGTTCAAGAAAGGCGGCATTGTGACAGCGGGCAACGCGAGCGGAATCGTGGACGGCGCAGCGGCTGTGGTCGTCACCCGCGAAAAGACTGCAAAAGAACTCGGCCTAAAGCCTGTGGGGCGCATCGTGGCTTGGGCTGTAGCTGGCGTTGACCCGAGCATCATGGGAATTGGGCCAGTGCCGTCCTCGCAAAAGGCGCTGAAGCTCGCGGGGCTGACGTTGGAGCAGATGGACCGCGTAGAAGTGAACGAGGCGTTTGCCGCGCAATATCTTTCGGTCGAAAAGGCGCTGGGGCTAAAGCGCGACAAGACCAACGTAAACGGCGGGGCCATTGCGCTGGGGCATCCGCTCGGCGCATCCGGAACACGCCTTGTGATCACCATCTTGAACGAGCTGCGGCGCAACGGATTGCGCTACGGACTTGCGACCGCGTGCATCGGAGGCGGGCAGGGCATTGCCATGATTGTCGAAACCATGAAGAATTAGTGCTTACAAGAACCTCTGAAATTGCGTTGAGGACGTCTACAGGACATCTTCCAAGGCTGTTTCTGATAAACTTTCCGTTCCCGGACCAGGGTTTCGTCCGCGGTCTCAGCGAGGAAAAGCATGGCGATTCAAAAAGTGGGAGTCGTGGGGTGTGGGCTAATGGGCTCGGGCATCGCCCAAGTGTGCGCGGCGGCGGGCTTTCCCACGCTGGTGCGAGAAGTGAGCGTGGAGTTGGTGGACAAAGGGCTGAAGGGCATTGATAAAAACTTGAGCCGTCTGGTTGAGAAGGGGACCATTAGCGAAGACGTGAAGGGCGAAATTCGCGGGCGCCTCAAAGGAACCACGTCGCTCGAGGATTTGAAGAGTTGCGACTTGATTGTCGAGGCAATTATCGAACGGCTGTCGGCGAAGCGAGAACTTTTTGCTGCGCTGGAAGCGATCTGCCCGCCGTCCACAATTTTTGCCAGCAACACTTCTTCGCTGACCATCACGGAAATCGCCACGGCCACGAAGCGCCCGCAACGCTTTGTGGGGCTGCATTTTTTCAATCCTGTCCCAGTGATGAAGCTCGTGGAAGTGGTGCGGACGATTGCGACCGAGGAGTCCGTCTACGAAGAGATGGTAGCGTTCGGCGCGAAACTCGGTAAAACGCCGGTGCGCGCGAAAGACAGCACGGGCTTTATTGTGAACCGTTTGCTGGTCCCGTATTTGCTCGATGCGATTCGCGCATTGGAAGAGGGCGTGGGCTCGATCGAAGACCTTGACAATTCCATGAAGCTTGGCTGCGGCTATCCTATGGGGCCGCTGACGCTGCTGGACTTTGTGGGCCTCGACACAACTTATTACATTTCGCAGATCATGTTCGATGAATTTAAGGAAAAGCGGTTTGCCGCGCCGCCGCTTTTGAAGCGCATGGTGCTGGCCGGGTGGAACGGGCGCAAGTCCGGCCGCGGATTTTACGATTACGCGGATCCGCAGAAGCCGAAGGCGATGAAGCTCTAATCGCTCGCAGCAAAGAAAAAGATTCGGAATTAACGCAGAGATCACCAAGCGCGCAGAGGACACAGATAAGAAAGAGAAATGGCCTACGAAAATATTCTGTACGAGAAGAAAGTCGCGATTGCGTACATCACCTTCAACCGACCCAAGGTGCTGAACGCGTTGAATCGCAAGACCATCGAGGAATTGCACCACGCCTTGCTCGATGCGCGTGATGACGCAAGCGTTCGCGTGCTGATTCTGACAGGCGCGGGCGAAAAATCATTCGTGGCGGGGGCGGACATCAGCGAACTGGCCGTGCAAACTCCCGTTCATGGCAAAGAGTTTTCGCTGTACGGCCAAAACGTTTTTCATCTGCTCGAGACGATGGGTAAGCCCTCGATTTGTGCGATCAATGGATTTGCACTGGGCGGCGGCTGTGAGCTCGCACTCTCCTGCACGATTCGAATTGCCAGCAAGACCGCAAAGCTCGGACAGCCCGAAGTGAAGCTCGGCATCTTGCCTGGTTATGGCGGCTCGCAAAGGCTGGCGAGACTCTGCGGAAAAAGCCTAGCGCATGAGCTTTGCCTGACGGGTGAAATGATTACCGCTGAAGAGGCCATGCGTATCGGCCTGGTGAATCATATTCACGAGCCGGCCGACCTCATCCCCGCCGCCGAAGCCATGGCGAAAAAAGTCATTGCGAACGCGCCGCTGGCGGTGAAGTACGCCATGGAAGCCGTGGAGCGCGGCGTGGAGATGCCTCAGGAAGAAGGCTTGTTCCTCGAAGCGACGCTCTTTGGCCTCGCGTGCGCGACGGAAGATATGCGTGAGGGCACAAAAGCATTTTTGGAAAAGCGGCCGGCGCAGTTCAAAGGGAAGTAGAGGTATAGATCAGGTACAGTAAGTAGGGGATAAGGGAAAAAAGAGAAGCTGCGGCATCAGGAAAGAATGTCCGAAAAACTCCAATCCAGCAAAATTCAAGGCGACCTCAGCGCCGCAGGTTCACGCTTCGGAATCGTCATCAGCCGCTTCAACAGCTTTATCACCGACCGCTTGCTCGCCGCCGCCACGGATGCGCTGGAGCGCGGGGGCGCTGATAGCAAAGATGTGGATGTGGTCCATGTTCCCGGTGCGTTCGAATTGCCCTTGGCGGCAAAAAAACTTGCCGCGACCGGGAAATACGACGCGCTGATCGCCATTGGCTGCGTTTTGCGCGGCGAAACTTCTCATTACGATTATGTTTGTTCCGAAACCGCGCGCGGTCTGCAGCTCGCGCAGATCGATACCGGGCTGCCCGTTATTTTCTGCGTGCTGACCTGCGACACGCTGGAGCAGGCCATCGATCGCGCGGGGCTCAAGGGCGGGAACAAAGGATTTGAAGCGGGGTTGGCGGCAATGGAAATGGCGCAGCTTTCGCGCAAGCTGCGTGCGCCCGAATCGAAGTCGGCGACGGCTGCTTCGACGGGCCCACGGCGGCGCAAGTAACGTGTCTCTCCGCACGAAATCCCGTGAATTTGCGATGCAGATGCTCTTCCAGTGGGACATGAGCCAGCAGGATCCCGCCAAACTCGAAGCAAAATTCTGGAAGAGCGCCAAAGCCGCTGACCGGACGCGCGAGTTCGCGAATCAGCTCTTCGAAGGCGCCGCAAGAGAAATCACCGCGCTCGACGAAATCATCGGCAGGCACTGCGAAAATTGGCGCTTCGAACGGCTCGCAGCCATTGATCGCGCGATCCTTCGACTGGCCATTCACGAAATGAGTTCCGCCGATACGCCTCCCAAAGTGGTGCTGAACGAGGCCGTTGAGTTGGCCAAGAAATTCTCTTCCGAAGAATCGGGCGCGTTCGTCAACGGCGTGCTCGACTCGGTTCATAAGTCATTGACAATAACATAGTTGCGCGAGCCAAGCCGGCCCTGCGACTCGTCAATCGGAACCCGCCGGACCTTCTCGAAACTTTGCCCCTGTCTGCGTGTTTGAGTTGGTAAGTGTGGTGGTGAACCAGGGAACGTCTTTACAGGAGAAGAATAATGAAGGCTGAACTCATGGTTCGTCGCGGTGTGCTCGCAGTGGCGTTTGCCGGTCTCCTTGCCGCTGGTGCTTACGCCCAGGACCCGACCCCGCAGCAGCAGGACATCCAGAACGACAAGAAGGACATTCGACAGGACAAGAAAGACCTGGCGAAGGATCGCGCGGATCGCAATGCCGACCAGCGCGACATCAACAAGGACAAGCGCGACCTGGTCAAAGACCGCGCGGACCGCAACGCCGATCAGCGCGACATCAATCACGACAAGGGCGATCTCGCGAAAGACCGCGCGGATCGCAATGCCGACCAGCGCGACATCAATCAC
>Ga0126383_10001848_pt1 | contig 13378 bp, 8 predicted proteins | sample PanSoiMetPlot_35_FD_96882 | JGI IMG/M metagenome (GOLD analysis project Ga0126383, IMG submission 96882) | Tropical forest soil microbial communities from Panama - MetaG Plot_35 | ecosystem: Environmental > Terrestrial > Soil > Tropical forest > Bulk soil | place: Panama | collected 2016-02-17
ATGAAGGAGACCACTTCGCCGGTGGCACGCCCACGCCAGCGAACTGCGACGGGGTCCATGCTCTCTGTTCCTATGGGCAGATCGGCGAAGCGGATGTCAACCTCAACGGACTGGTCGCGGCCCAGACTGGCGACAGCGCGAATTTCAGCATTCACTTCGATATGGCGCCAACCGTGTCCATTATCGGTAACCCGCCATATACCGGTTCCACAGCGCGCCAACTGGAGCCCGACCTGGCGAGCTTAACCGTGGTGAATCCTATCACTGGTCAAACCGATAAACTGACAACGGCGCTTGCTGATCCAGTGGAGATGGGCTTATTGCCATGATCACGGACGATCCGGCGCGCACGCCTACGTTTACGATGTTCGGGGACCCGGATTATTTCTTTTCGTCGTTCGGCTCGAACAGTCCAGTCGTGGACCCAGGTTTTGCCTGGAACCACGGTGGAATTCAGCCGGAGATTGCACAAACGTGGCTTGGCCTGGTGGGGCCAGGTGTGTTGCAGGGCAGCACACGGACAGACGATGGATTGGGAATTGTATTCTCCGATCACACTGATATCCGTCCGACCCTAATGGCACTGCTGGGGTTGGAGGACGACTACGTTCATGACGGCAGAGTGTTGTTCGAAGCCCTGAGCCCCGCCGCCCTGCCTCACTCGCTGACGACACATTACGGGACACTGCTCAGCTTGGCGCGACTCTATAAACAGATCAACGCGCCTTTCGGTCAGCTGGGTCGGGACAGCCTTGTGGTCTCCACGACGGCCCTCGAAAGCAACGCCACTAACGACCAGGCATACACAAACTTGGAAAACCAGATCGTCGGGCGGCACCAGCGTCGGGATGCCATTGCTGGGCAAAATGACGGCGTTGCTGGAAGGTGCTGCCTTCAACGGCCAGCCGATTGGTCAGCACCAGGCGCAACAACTGATTCATCAGGCACAAGCCTTGCTGGACGAAGTCAACTCCTGTGCACAGGACATACCCTCCTGCGAACAGCAATGACCGAGTGCCCACATCTGCAAGAGGCAGCACGCCGATGTGGGCGATTTTTTCGGGGACCAAATCTGCCTCTGAAGCAATTAGTTTTATCGAGTTTTTCCAATCGCTTCCGCTGTAGCCGTTGCTGCTCCTGGCCATCCGTTCCTGCTGTCGCTTCATGTGCTTTTCTCGCGTCCGCAACTGTTCATTTTCCTTCGCCAAATAGGGCCAAACGCCTTTCCGAGAAATACTCGTTCTCGACCCACATGGGTCGGCCGTCGGCAACCGACAAAATGGGTTGCTTACGCCGTCGCGCTTGAATGCTGGTTTTTCAGCGGCAGTGATGAAAGCAGAACGGAGCCATCGGTACCGCTTACACGGCGTAAGCGGCGGGTGCTCGAAATCGTGCCCCTCATTTCTCCCGTCCTATAATTCCCAGATGCAATCCTTGCTTCGTAACCTGCGTTTTGCCGCCCGTCTCTTGGTCAAGAATCTGGGATTTACCGCAGCGACGATTCTCACACTCGCTCTCGGAATCGGCGCCAACACCGCCATCTTCACCGTGACCAGCGCTATGTTGCTGCGGCCGTTCCCGTATCATGATCCCGCGCAACTTGTGACGGTGAGTGCGAAGGATCAGGCAAAGGACTTTGGCACCACCCTGGGCCGCTATGAATTGTTGCGCGATGAAAACCAGTCGTTCCAATCGGTCGCTGTCTGGACCAACGACAACTTGAATCTCACCGGATCCGGCGAACCGTTGCAGGTGCCCATTGCGCGGGTCTCGCCCAGCTTCTTCTCGATGCTGGGCGTGCGGCCGCAACTGGGCCGAATCTTCACCGCAGAGGAAGGCTGCTCCGAAGGCAAGCCGGTAATCATGCTGAGCGATGCCATCTGGCGCAGCCGCTTCCACGCGGATCCCAACATCGTCGGCCAGTCCGTCACGCTCGATGCGGCACCACAAACGATCGTCGGTGTGCTCCCCGGTGACATTCAGTTTCCATTTGTCGGACAAGCTGAGATCTGGAGTCCACGGTACTTCGAGTTCTCGCTGATCCCAGCGCAGAGGCTTCGCATGGGTGTGGGCTATCTTTCGATGATCGCCCGCCTACGTCCGCAGACCACTCTCGAGCACGCCAACGATGAACTTTCCCTACTGAACCGGCGCTACCGGGAACAGAATCCCAATGCGCCCGATGCGGATGCATCTGTCGTGATGTCTGCCGAATCGGTGCGCGAGTCTGTGGTTTCCAACGTGCGCGGCAAAATGCTGGTGCTTTCTGCCGCGGTGGCAGTCGTGCTGCTCATCGCGTGCGCCAATGTCGCCAGCCTGCTGCTTTCGCGTGCGCTCGCGCGAAGAAGAGAAATTGCGGTGCGCACCGCGCTCGGAGCGAGCCGGGGAACACTTGTCGGCCAACTTCTCACCGAAAGCATGCTGATTTCATTCGTCGCCGGTGTGTTCGGCGTGGGATTGAGCTGGATCGCCACACGCTTCCTGCTTACATTGGGAGCCGCCCAGCTACCGCAAGGCATTCCCATCGGCATCGATCAGCGCGTGCTGCTGTTTACCATCATCATCTCGGTGCTCGCGGGACTTATGTTCGGCACGGTCCCCGCGCTCGAACTCGCGCGCGCCGATCCGAACGCGTCACTGCACGACGACGGACGAGGCGTTTCCGCCGGCCAAACCCGCACTCGCATGAAGAGTGCTCTCGTCGTCAGTCAGGTTGCACTGTCGCTGTTGCTGCTCACCGGTGCGGGACTGCTTCTGCGCAGCTTCGTCCGCCTGCTTCGCGTCGATCCCGGCTTCGATTCGCAAAACGTGCTCACCATGAACATCTCGTTGCCCACGGTGAAGTACTCGAAGCCCGAGCAGCAGATCGCCTTCTTTGACGAGGTCGTGCGCCGCGTCTCCGTCCTGCCCGGCGTACACACGGCCGCGATATCCGCTACCCTGCCTCTAACCTGGAAGCGCATCACTCCTGTATTAGCCGAAGGACAGCCCGATGTGCCGCTGCAGCAGCGTCCATTCATCGACATCGAGGCCATAAGCCCGCAATGGTTCCAGACATTGCGCATTGCCTTGCGCTCCGGCCGCGAATTCACGGATGCCGACAACGCTCAGGCACCGAAAGTTGTGATTGTGAATGAAACTCTTGCCCGCAAGTTCTGGCCGAATGAAAATGCGTTGGGCAAGCACATCATTGTCGGCCGCTGGACGACACCGGCGGAGGTCATCGCCGTCGCCACCGACATCAAGAACAATGGACTCGAGCAGGACACCCAGACGCAGCTCTATCTTCCCTTCCCGCAGTTGCCCTGGGTCGACATGAACCTGCTTGTCCGCACCGCTGTTACGCCGCAGAGCATGGTGTCCTCGGTGCGTGCACAGATCGCCGCAGTCGATCCGGACCAACCGGTTACCAATGTTCAAACTGCCGACGAACTCGTGGACCGCTCGCGCTCCCAGCCGCGGTTTATCATGCTGCTGCTCGCCGGCTTTTCGGCGACAGCGCTGATTCTCGCCATTGTCGGAATTTACGGAGTACTGTCGTATTCGGTAACGCAGCGCCGGCAGGAGTTCGGCATTCGCCTCGCGCTCGGCGCGGAACACGCCGACATCCTGCGACTGGTCCTGCGTCAGGGCATTTTCCTGGCCGTTATCGGAATCGTCGCGGGCGTGGTCGCTTCCTTGCTCTTAACGCGGTTGATGTCGAGCATGCTTTACAAGACCGGCGCGCATGACCCGATCACATTCGTTCTCATGCCGCTGCTGTTTTTCGTCATTGCGATGCTGGCCAGCTATCTGCCTGCCCGCCGCGCCACAAAGATCAACCCGATCGAGGCTCTGCGCTGAATACAACCGTAAGGTTACCTGTGCCCCACCCTTATCGCGTTTTGACGAGATAGGGTGGAGGTTTGAATGTTCGCAAGTCGAGTCAGGACACCACGTTAGATCTTAGTTTGATTTCTTCTTCGGCAGATACTTCTTCTGGATCGAAGCCACCACCACGTAGTTCGGATCCACCATCTCGTTGAAGTGGATTCTTGCCACCTTCGACAACAACTCGTATGCGTCCATCTCCGACAGCCCGTAATCGCGATGAATCCAATAAACCAGTTCGGTGAGCGCAATCCGCACCGCATCATCCGCAGGGCGATACGCTCCCACCGTCATGATCGCCTCATCGTTTTCGAACTGCGGCCATTCGATCTTGCGTCCTTTGATGACGTTCACTTGTACGCGCGCTTTCAGTGGCACTTCAACTGCCGATCCCGCGGCCTCGCCATCTCCCATGGCCGCATGGCCGTCTCCGAGATAAAGCAGTCCGCCTTTCACATTCACGGGAAAGTATACGGTGTTGCCTGCGCTGGCCTCGGGAGAATCCATGTTCCCGCCAAATTCCGCCGGAACAATCGAGCTGCGCGCCTCTCCATTTGCAGGCGCTACACCAATGCAGCCGAAGAACGGATGCATCGGAATCTTCGTCGAAAAATCCGAGTCGAGTGCCTTGAAGGTGGCGGTGTTGTCTGCGTGATTGATGGGATAAAACCACACCCGCTCCTCCCATGGCGACTTCTCCAGCACCGGCGTGTATTTCGACGAATTAATCGATCCAAATCCCGGCGAGAACGCTCCCACCCCATAATCGCCATCCACCTGCAGATCGAGAATCTTCACCGCCAGCGTGTCCCCTGGCTCCGCACCCTCCACGTAAAACGGCCCCGCCAGAGGATTGTCTCCCTTCGCCATGCTCAACGTATCGCCCGGCTTCTTGAGCCCGTTGCCAAAGCAGTCGAGCGTGTTGGTATCGAGAATGTCGCCCGGCTTCAGCCGCGCGACCGGCTCCGCCGTGGCAAACAGATACTTCACATTGGCGTTGGTCGTGGTGTAGTGCACAACATTCTGCGCAGATGCTGGCTGCGCCGCAACGAGCAACAGGATTGCCGAAACACGAGCGATCACGAGATCCTCCCCGATGCAAACTTACTTCGACCGCTGATTGTAATGGGTGTCGACTCGCGCCGCACAATCGCGGTTAGGTCTCCCGCTCGCCTCCTGAGCGCGAAAACGCTGACACCGTCGTGGCTTTTTGGTATGACCCCATTCCGGGAACCAACCGGCCCCCTTTCCCTCAAAGTCCAACCTCGCAATGCATAGGAGGATCCGATGTCAGCCTTCACTCGCCTTCCGATGCGGTCTGCACTCTTGCTGATCGTCGCCACGACGCTAGCCGCCCTCACCGTGTCACGGTGGCTAGAACCCAGTCGCGACCGCCCGCCGCCGAGCGGCAAGACGTGACCGACGTTTACTTCGGCACGACCATTACCGATCCTTATCGCTGGCTCGAGAACTGGCATGAAGGCAAAGCGGCCGGATGGCTCAAGGCGCAGGACGGGTATACGCGCTCCGCCCTAGCCGCCATTTCCGGACGCGACAAGTTTCTCGCGCGCGTGAAGTCTCTCGATACCGCCAGCACTGGCGTGCGCAATGCACAAAGCTGGGGTGGCAAGCTGTGCTATCTCAAAGCTGACCCCGGCGCCGACAATGTGAAGCTTTATGTGAAAGAGCAGGGATCCACCGAGCGCCTGCTGGTCGATCCTGAACTGCTCACCAAAGATGGGGTTCACTACTCCATCGACTAATAGCCAAACAGCAGGACTGCAAAAACCGCGTCAGATCGCTCTACAAGGCCGGGACTATGGGCAGGACGATGTGCGACGGGTGTTGCGCGTCTTGGTATATGGTGTTCAGCGCGACGGCCCAGTGGCGATTGTCGTTCAGCGGTTCACCGGTGTTCGGGTTAACATCAAAACGTGGGAAATTGCTGCTGGAAATATCCAAACGGATGCGGTGTCCCTTCTTGAACAGCAATGACGTGGGATACATCTCCATGGTAAATGGATAAATCGTTCCCGGCTTCATCAAGGAGGAGTGTTCCAGTGATTCACGATAGCGAGCACGCACGATGCTGTCAGCGACGTTTAAGTCCACACCTGCCGGAAAGTCGGAGTTCGGCGGATAGACATCAATAAGCTTGGCAGTAAAGTCCGTATCTGAAGCGCTCGACGCAGCCCAGAAATGAACCATGAGCCGTCCAGTGACCTCCATGTCCTGAGCCAGCGGTTCGGTCTGGAACGCCAGCACGTCGTTTCGAGCCGAGAGTGGGCGGCTATCTTCGCAGGTCCAAATTTCTGGACGGCAACGCTGATCGTAGGCGCCCTGTTCCATCAGATTATTGCTGTCACCCGGCCGAGTGATCGTGTTCCTGTGCGACGGCGGAGGGTTGTGCGAGGAGATGTTGCCCCCTAGCGTTGGGACCGGATGCAGGGGATCGAACTGATAGGTAGACGGTGCTTCCATCGTCGGCTTGTCCCCTGAGAGGACGCCGTTCGCTCGCAAATAATATGGTGTCTCAATGGCGCGAGCTAGCGGCCATTCGCTCTCGTTACGCCAATGTCCACCTACGAAGATACGGCCCTCGGATGTCCGGTGCGCATCACCGCCGCCCATTACGAAGATCCGCACTGGCGGCTCGCGATCCACTCCATTCTCAATTCCCTTCAGCCAGTGATCGAACCACCGTTGCTCAAAGGCATTGAAGTCGATGGCCGCCTCTGGGCCGAACTCCGCTTCGCCAGCGTAGCTGCGGGTGCGCCCGCCGTGTGTCCACGGACCCATGATTAAGCGCTGCATACTTTTCTTGGCTTTGCTCAAGGTGACGTAGTTCAGGTTAGCCACCAGTGTACCCCAGGAGTCGTACCAGCCGCCCAGGTGATAGACCGGGATGTCTTTATATTCGGCCGCGTGCGCCACGACGTCAGCTCCGGCATCTTTCCAGAACGAGTCATAGTCGCCGTGCGTCATCGCTTCGACCAGCCAGTCTTCATATTCGGGATTGAGCTTCAGCGGAGTCGTCCCGCGCCGCAGCGGCATGCCCTTAGCATACTCGCGCACTTGTTCGCCAAGCTTCAGGAGAGCTTCTCTTGTGTTGGGATCACGCGCAGCCCGGCTCCCTTCCGGCCCCCCGATGTTGAAAATCCAATTCATCCAGCGCATCTCGAACGCGCCGTTATGACGTACTCCGTACCGACCGAAATCGGACATGGCGTCCGCCGGTATCATCGCCGCCAGCAAGGGCGGATTGGCCAGCGCCAGCGCATGCTGCGTGCCCCCTGGGTAGGACGTACCCACCGTTCCCACACGACCATCGGACCACCCTTGCGCGCCGATCCATTTCAGCGTGTCGAACCCGTCGGGACCGTCGTCGCGGAAAGGTCTCCATTTTCCTTCCGAACCATACCGGCCGCGCACGTCTTGTCCGATGGCGATGTATCCGCGCGGAACAAAATAGCGCGCCCAGCTTTCTACCGTTTGCTTACCATACGGCGTTCGCTCCAAGATGACCGGGAATTTTCCTTCCACGGCCTTGCCATTCATCGCGGGGCGATAAATGTCGCCTGCCAGCGTAACGCCGTCGCGCATTTTGATCATCACCTTGTGTTCGACAACGATCTCGTAGCTTTCATCGGCTGGTTGAACGGGCTTCTGGGCGTGCAGAAAGAGCCCCAGCGCCAGGATCAGCAAGACGAAGGGCAATCCGCGAAAGAATGTGCAGTACCTGTGTAAATCAGAATCGGCCATTGGAACTCTCCCCCATGACGGTCATCACTTCTATCGCAGCGACCAGCTCCATGTCCACAGTCGGAGAGACCCAGAGACTCTTGAGTTTTTTCCGGTAGTGGACCAGCGCCACTTGTTCAGGCAGGCTTTGAGACGGTCTGGCAGGAAATGCCTAATCCATTCCACGTTTTCGCAGTATGGTATGTTCCCTCGCGACCAGCAGCCGACAATGGTCGGGGTCATGTATTCTTATGGTTGCACGCGACAAGAAATAAAATCGAAGTCATCGATCGCCACCAAGCGTTCTGTGCCGGCGCGGTTAGCCCATTTTTGTGGAAGACGATTTCCCGATGGCGCTCGACGAAACCAATCATCGCCTGTTCCGTGGATTGTGGAAACCCCTGCAGTTACTGGTCTCTAATACCGAAACGGGTAGGCAAGTCCCAGCCGGCAAAATCGCTCGCAAGACGGACGATCTTTTCTACGATTCGGCTCGGTGCCGTGTGTCCGTCCGCGGGGCGAGGGATACCTCGAGGTTTTCGAACAGAAAGATGCCCACCACTATGACTGGATCGCCTATTATCCGACTCGGTCGCGCTGGCAGACGGGTCCTTCTTGTTCCGGAGTGGGAGAAGCTGTTTGTTGCCGTGCCCGCGCAACGACAGATAGTTAAAATACCCGTGCCCGTGACACACCGAGCATCAACCACGGAAGGCGGTTGGAAATGAGGGCCTTAAGGCCATTCCTCTCGGTGCTTCTCATTCTTGCAATGGTCGGAGCCATCGGGCTGGCCATTTTGGTTCGTAGAGGGTTCCGCGCACCGCGAGGCCCTTACCACTCGAAGCTGCCCTAGCTCGGGCGGTGCGAAACTTGGCAATCCCCAAAACCGAACGAAGCCAGAAGAATCCGTTCCGCCCAATGTCGGAGGCCACGCAACAGGGTCGAGAATACTTTCTAAGGCAATGCGCGAGTTGTCATGGAATCGACGGCAGCGGAAATACCGAGGTCGGACAGCATCTTTATCCGCCCGCCCCCGATCTGCGCGCATCCCAAACCCAACTCCTGACTGATGGCGAAATCCACTACATCATCGAAAACGGAGTTCAGTTCACCGGCATGCCGGCCTGGGGCAATCCCCACGGTCAATCGTCAAGCAACAGTTGGAAACTCGTTCTCTTTATCAGATCCCTCCGTCCGCTCAACCGTGAGGAAATATCGCAACAGGCGATGACCGGTCTTTCAGCCCATTACGTCGGTTCCCCAGCTTGCGAACAATGTCACGCCCAGATTTATCAGCGCTGGAAAAAGACGCCAATGGCAAATGTCGTGCGTGATCCACACAGTCATCCAGACGCCATCATTCCTGATCTGGCCTCCAACGGTGTAGCGAGGTTTACCCAAGAAAAAGTGGCGTTCGTCTACGGCAGTCTCTGGAAGCAACGCTACCTTACAAAGATCGGGGATGATTACTTCCCCTTGCCAGTACAGTGGGACATCGGCACTCACAAATGGCTTCCCTATATGGTTCCGGTGAAAGGTGGAGATTGGTGGGGCTCTCTGTATCCTCCCGACAACATGCAACGGCCCACGGGTCCAACCTGCGATGGCTGCCATTCGGTGGCCTACAACATTCAAACCAAGCATGTGGCGGAGTGGAACGTCGGCTGCGAACGCTGCCACGGGCCGGGTAGTGAGCACGTCATTCACCCCTCACGAGGCAACATTGTGAATGCAGCAGAAATGGAGTCAATCTCGGCAAATGACACATGCATACAGTGCCACTCGCAAGGGCAGCCGCTGACCAATCCCATTAACGGAAAATATTACGACTGGCCGGTCGGGTATCACGTCGGTTCGAGGCTGCGGGATTTCTGGAAACTCGAAGACTGCACGTTTGGTCAAACCACTTTCTACTACTTCCCGGACTGCACGGCGCACAAAAATCGTATGCAAGGCAACGATTTCGTGCAGAGCGTCATGTACCGCCGTGGTGTCACCTGTTCCTCCTGTCACGATGCACATGGAACGTCAAACTACGCTCAGTTAAGAAAACCTGCGGCCGAAATCTGCCTGGATTGTCATAGCCCCAGATCCGCGAACGGTCCGCGAGAGGTCAGTATCGAAGGACACACTCATCACAAAGCTGGCAGCACGGGAAGCCAGTGTGTCGCCTGCCATATGCCAGCAATTGAAACCGAAGGTGTACCGAGCGCCCTTGTTCACGCTCACACTTTTCGTTTCATTCCACCTTCTATGACAGACAAATACAGGATTCCCAATCCCTGTACATCTTGCCACCAGGACAAGTCCACGGCATGGGCAGAAGATACTATGAGCCGCTGGCCGGAGTACTCATCGTGGCGGTCTCACTTTTGACCTTGTTGTATCAACCGAAGTGACGAAACTTGTACTTCTGGCTACTCATCCTCGCCACGTCTTTTCGCCATCTGAAAACTCTCGAAGATATCTTTTGGGGGGCGTTCATGTTGCCTTCAGGTGTGGATGCCATAATGATTTTCTGTGATTCTCAGAATGAGCAGACGCGACCATTTGTCCGAAGTGTTCCATGTGGCGATCGCTTGTGTACGAACGGGCATCAGGCTTTCTTGGTGCGCTGCATTCTTCTTAATTTCTGTTGCTCAAGCCCAAAACGCAACGTTGCGCGGAACTGTTTCCGATCAGACTGGAGCTCGCGTGTCCGGCGCTACCGTTACCCTCGAGGACGCGTCCGGCACGCCACGCAATGTTTTGTCGGATCAAAACGGCAACTACTCCTTCCTGCAACTTGTGCCGGGCAACTACCTTTTGCAGGCATCAGCGCCAGGAATGGGAACTAAGGAACCCCTCTCCTTGATTTTGAAGCCGGGTGCCCAAACTGCAAGTCTGACGCTCCGTGTACAGGCTGAAAAGCAGAAAGTAGAAGTGGAAGAACAGATCGGGCCGAGCATTAGCACAGAGAATGTTAATAATGCCAGCTCTATAACGCTGCGCGGAGACGATTTGCAATCACTAGGAGATAGCCAAGAAGACTTGGCTCAGGATCTGCAAGCTCTTGCTGGACCTTCTGCTGGTCCCAGCGGCGGTCAGATGTATATCGATGGCTTCAGCGGGGGCACTCTGCCCAGCAAGGAATCGATTCGAGAAATCAAGATTAATCAGAACCCGTTCTCTCCGGAGTACGACAAGCTTGGTTTCGGTCGCATTGAGATTTCTACCAAGTCCGGCGGCGAACAATTGCACGGGCAGACCTTCTTCAATATTGGCGACAGCGTGTGGAATTCGCGCGATCCCTACGCGCAGCAGAAGGCCCCATTCTTGCTCCGTGAGTACGGTGGAAATATCGGAGGGCCTTTTAACCGTGCTCTTTCCTACTTTCTTGACGTTGAGGGGGCCGCAATAGACAATGGCGCAATCATTAATGGCTTCGTTGTCGATCAACCTGCCTTCACGATAAGCCCTTTTAATTCTGTCTTCACTGTGCCGCAGCGCCGAATCATCATTTCTCCCCGCGTCGACTATAGGTTGGATGCGAATAACACGCTTTCATTTCTCTACCGAGTCGAGCAGGCCAATATACGGGACTCGGGTGTTGGCAACTTGAATCTGGAGTCGCTCTCGAACCATGTCCATTTCCTCAGCCACGCCTTTCAGGCCAGCGAAACTGCAACAATTGGAAACAGCTTGTTGAACCAGGCGAGGTTTCAGTTCTTCCGGATTGGAAGCTCGACTCTGCCGAATACGTCTGGCTCGGAAGTCCAGGTTCTCGGAGCCTTCAACGGCGGTGGCTCACAGCTTGGACCGGTATTCGACACCCAGAACAATTTTGAAGTTCAGGATTATGTAACGCTCATTCACAATCGCCACACCCTTCATTTTGGAGTCAGAGTGCGAGAAACATCCGATTCCAATCTTTCCTTGGCAAATTTCGCCGGTTCGTTCACGTTTGCGAGTGCTATCGGGCCCGAACTAAACGCGAACAACCAACCAATTCTCGATGGCAACGGAAATCCGGTTCTCATTCCGTTGCAATCGAGCGAGCGCTATCGACGGACCCTGTTGTTTCAACAGCTCGGGTATTCTCCAGCACAGATCCGCGCACTCGGGGGTGGGGCGACTCAGTTCCTGACGAATGCGGGAGACCCGAGGATTTCAGCAGATCAAGCTGACGTTGGAGCATTCTTCGGTGATGAGTGGCGTGTAAGCCCGAATCTGATCATCTCCCCCGGACTTCGCTACGAGTGGCAGACGAATTTGAGTGATTGGCGCGATTTCGCTCCGCGACTCGGACTTTCTTGGCGTCCCGATAAATCGAAATTCGTGTTCCGGGCTGGCTTCGGCATGTTCTATGACCGTTTTGCGTTGGCAAACGTAATCACCGCTCTCAGATTCAACAGAGTCAGGCAGCGGCAATATGCCGTCTATAACCCCGATTCATTCCCCGTCGCCCCTCCGATAACCGTTCCCTCCTCCATTCAGCAACTCAGTCCATCATTGAGGGCATCCTACTTATTGCAGTCTGTGTTGAGCGTCGAGCGGCAACTGGCTCGAAACACCACGCTCGCCGTCACGTACTCCAACACGCATGGGCTGCACCAACTCCGCACGGAGGACAAAAATGCGCCTCTGCCGGAAACGTTCAATCCATCCGTGCCCGGCAGCGGCGTATTCCCAATGGGTTTTGCTGCTCCCGTGTTTCAGATGGTCTCCGACGGGCTTTACAATCAGAATCAAGTCCTAATTAATGCCAACTCTCGGTTGAGTTCCGCCGTTTCGTTCTTCGGCACCTATACATTTAGTCGTGCCCTCAGCAATACTGACGGAATCAGCACGGTGCCTGCTAATCCATACAATTCCGCCGGTGAATATGGACCTGCGGCCACAGACATACGAAACTCAGTAGTCATCGGCGGTTCCTACGAGCGGTGGAAATTTCGTATTTCTCCTATGCTGACGATTCGCTCCGGCCCACCTTTCGACATCACGACCGGCAGCGACATCTACGGCGACACAATGTTCAATGCACGACCGGGAATGCCTACCGATTTAAACAAACCCGGACTCATTCAAACACAGTACGGGTTGCTCGATCCCAATCCTGCGCCTGGCGAGCCAACATTGTCGCGGAACTATGGCCGAGGACCGGGGTACATCCTCTTGAACCTTAGATTCAACAAGCTGTTCGAGTTTGGCGGACGCACTCCGGTAGCTGCAGCTGCGGCTTCCTCTGGCGGAAGCGCTACCAGTTCCGAAGGTCATCGGTACACAATTTCCCTTTCAGCATCGCTTCGCAATATCTTGAACCATAAGAATCCGGGTCCGATCATCGGCGATGTTACTTCTCCGTTGTTTGGACAAGCGAATCAGAGCTATGGCGCAACCAGCCTGGGAGGCACGGGATTCTTGGAAACCGCGAACAACCGACGGCTCGAACTGCAAGCAAAATTCATCTTTTAAAACCATGGCCACGAATTCCGCATAAGCATTGTGCAAAAATCCCTTGCATCGAACGCTTCGGATCTGGTCGGTAAGCCGACCATTCCATGCTCGGCTACTGCAAGGCGTACCGTACAACGTGGAGAAATCAGATATAGCGTCCGTCGAGGTCGCACTTCGGTGATTGTTCCGATGCCGTTCAGTCAGGACCGGCCTTCAGCTCTGAGCGAAATCGTCAAACGTCTCCGAACAGCCGTATCTTCGGGGCGCAGTGTGGCTGTCCTGTCATTCACCAGATGCAGCAGGACAGCCTCTCTTGCGCTGTGATGATTCC
>Ga0126383_10001850_pt1 | contig 13376 bp, 10 predicted proteins | sample PanSoiMetPlot_35_FD_96882 | JGI IMG/M metagenome (GOLD analysis project Ga0126383, IMG submission 96882) | Tropical forest soil microbial communities from Panama - MetaG Plot_35 | ecosystem: Environmental > Terrestrial > Soil > Tropical forest > Bulk soil | place: Panama | collected 2016-02-17
AAGGCCGGTCTTTTCTTCCACGGGCAGGGCATCGAGCTCGGTGCGTAGCATGATGGTCGGTCCGGAACCGTTCTTCATGAGTGCAACGATGCCGGTGCCGCCAACGTTCTCTGTCACTTCGTAGCCGAAGCTCCGCAGTTTCTCCGCAAGCTTCGCAGCCGTTTGCACTTCATGCGACGAAAGCTCGGGATTCTGGTGCAGATCGAGATAGAGGGCGTACGAGTCCGGATAGACGGCTTGCACTTCTTTCGAGGGCGAGGGCGCCTGCGCGACAAGAGAAACACTGATGGTGGAGATGACTAGGAAAAAATGAGCTTTCGACATGGTTTTTCGGGATTATACATAGCTGCACGCGGGCGGTCGCCGGTTTACACTCGCGGAGCGACTCCAGAAGGGGAATGAAACGACCGTTTTGCTGTGCTGCGCTCAGGGTTGATCTTCGGAACCGTGAGCGCATGGTGTCAGAGGCCGGATACGCCCGCCAGGACGGTGCGCGCCAACTTTATTGATGTGGACCGCCGATTACAAGCTCAAGCCGGAATTGCGTACTTTTGGCGCTGTGCTGGTGCATATAGTGTCCGGTGATGTGTACGCCGCAAAGAAGGGCAAGGGGGAAAATGTGAAATGGGACGAGCTTGATCCCAAGAACTATCCGGACAAGGCCTCGGTGGCAGCACTGCTGGAGAAACCGTTCACTGATTCGGAAGCCGTGCTTCAGAGCTGGCCCGACGAGCAGTTCACCAAAACGGTAGAACCGTGGCTCGATGTGTTGGAGCACAGCGGTGATCACTACGGATTGCTGGTGGCTTACTACCTTGCGAATGGTGCGGCGCCCCCGGAGTCGCGGCCAAAAAAGCAGACCGTGCTCAATGGCGCCCAGGCATGCGAAAATAGAACTTCCACCCTGTATCGCCATGAGTTCCATCGAATCCGCAAAATTTGACGCTACCGCTCCCGCCGAAATCACACCTCAACTGCTGCGCGACCACGGAATTACTCAGGAGGAGTACGAGCGGATCCTGAAATCGCTGGGACGCACGCCGACCCTTACAGAGCTGGGCATTTTCAGCGTCATGTGGAGCGAGCACTGCTCCTACAAATCATCGCGGGTACACCTGAAGCGTTTGCCGACCCGCAGCAGGCGCGTGCTGCAGGGGCCGGGCGAGAACGCGGGCATCATCGACATCGGCGAAGGTTGGGCCTGCGCGTTCAAGATCGAGTCGCATAACCATCCCTCCTTTATTGAGCCGTTCCAGGGAGCGACGACGGGAGTTGGCGGGATTCTGCGGGACATCTTCACTATGGGCGCACGTCCCGTGGCGGTGATGGATTCGCTGCGGTTCGGGCCGATTACCGGACCAGTTTCGAGTAAGTCCAGGGAGGATTCTGATCCCATCCTTTCCCAGAAGATGGGAAAGGATGCGGCACCGACTTCAATAAGTAGTTCGGCCATTGACCGCGCGACTCTCCATAAGAACCACTCGGTGATGGAAGGAGTGGTGAGCGGTATTGCGTCGTACGGGAACTGCTTCGGCGTGCCCAATGTCGGCGGAGAGGTAAAGTTTGAGCCGTGCTACTCGGGCAATCCGCTGGTCAATGCCTTCGCGTTGGGCTTGGTGAGACGCGATCAGATCTTCTACGCCAAAGCTTCGGGCGAAGGGAATCCTGTGATCTATGTGGGCTCCAAGACCGGCCGTGACGGCATTCACGGCGCGACCATGGCGAGCGAAGAGTTTAGTGAGGAATCTGAGGCCAAGCGCCCCAACGTGCAGGTGGGCGATCCGTTCCTGGAGAAACTGCTGCTGGAGGCCTGCCTCGAGGCCATGCAGACGGGAGCCATCGTCGGAATTCAGGATATGGGCGCGGCCGGATTGACCTGTTCCACCTGCGAGATGGGCGGGCGCGGCGGCGTGGGGCTTGAGATCGAGCTTGACCTAGTGCCCCAGCGCGATACCGGCATGACACCTTATGAAATCATGCTGAGCGAGTCGCAGGAGCGCATGCTGCTGGTGGCTGAAAAGGGTCGCGAGCACGAGGTCTTTCGCGTGTTCGAGAAGTGGGGCTTGGACGCGGTGACCATCGGGCGCGTGAACCCAGAGTCCACAATGCGGGTGCTGGAGCACGGCAGAGTTGTGGCAGAGATCCCAAACCAGGCGCTGACCGACCAGGCTCCGGTGTATCACCGGCCGATAGAGCGCTGGGAGCCTCCGGTTCCGCGCGAGATGCCGGAAAGCGTTCGGCTGGGTGACAAGGGCGACCTGACGGATGACCTGAAGAAGCTGCTGGCAAGCTCAAACATCTGCTCCAAACGCTGGGTCTATGAGCAGTATGACTCCATGGTGCAGACCAACACGGTCGAGGGCCCGGGGCGCGAGGCCGGAGTTATTCGCATCAAGGGTACGAATCGCGGGTTGGCCATGGCGCTCGACGGCAACGGGCGCTGGTGCTACCTCGATCCCAAGCTCGGAGCGATGCACGCTGTAGCTGAATCAGCACGGAACGTGGCGTGCTCAGGCGCGACACCGATTGCAGCGACGAATTGTTTGAATTTCGGGAATCCGGAAAAGCCGCACATTATGTGGCAGTTCGCGCAGACGATTGACGGTATGACCAAAGCCTGCGAGGAACTGGAGACGCCCATCACCGGCGGCAACGTGAGCTTCTATAACGAGACCCTAGGCGAAGGAATTTACCCGACGCCGGTGATCGGGATAGTGGGCATCCTGGAGAATGTCCACCAAGCAATGGGATCTGACTTCCAGCAGACGGGCCGAACGCTGGTTTTACTGCGCGGCTCTGAGCCCGGCGATGCGGCTGATGCCGAGGCGGAGTTCGGATCTTCAGAATACGCAAAAGAAGTCTTCGATGCCCTGTGGGGCTTCCCGCCTGCACTTGAAATTGACAAGGAAGCGGCGGTACAGAAAGCCATCGTGCAAATGGTTGGCGAGGGGATAGTCGAGTCGGCGAAGGACTGCACCGAGGGCGGGCTAGCCGTAACCCTAGCGGAATGCGGGTTCGCGAAGGGCGTCGGCGCAGAGGTTAATCTGGCTTCCGACGACCTGGTGCCTGAGTTTGTGCTGTTTGGCGAGGATGCCAGCCGAATCCTGATTTCATGCGACCCGAAAAACGTGGAGCGAATCAAACAAATAGCGGTACAATTTGGCCTCTCGGCGGAAAATATCGGCACCACGGTTCCTGAAAATCTGGAGATCAGAGTGGACGGCAAGATGGCCGCGAGGGCAGCAGTGTTGGAACTGAAGAAGGTTTGGGCAAGTGCGCTGGAAGAGGCGTTGCATACGGAGACAGAAGAGCGAATAGCGGTTAGCAATTAGCTTTCTTTAACTGGCAACTGACTACTGACAACTGAACGGGTGAGCAATGCTGATTGAATCTGACAAACTGCGCGAAGAGTGTGGTGTGGCGGCCATCTACGGCCACCCGGAGGCTTCGAAGCTCGCTTACCTCAGTTTGTATGCGCTGCAGCATCGCGGGCAGGAGTCGGCCGGCATCGCCTCGGCCAACGGGGAAAAGATCGAGATGCACAAGGCGATGGGTCTGGTCTCGGACATATTCACCGCTGAGCGGCTGGCGCAACTGCCGGGGTCGCTGGCCATCGGGCACACCCGTTATTCGACGACCGGCGATTCGGCCCTGCTGAATGCCCAACCCATCCGGGTTGAGTGCAGCAAGGGCAAGATCGCGCTCGCGCACAACGGGAACATCGTGAACGCGCATGAGATCCGCTCGCAACTGGAGCACCAGGGCTCGATTTTCCAGACCACCAGCGACACGGAAGTCATCGTGCACCTGATAGCACGGTCCAAGGAAGAGACGCTCGCGGCGGCAATGAGCGATTCGCTGCGCCGCATCGAAGGCGCATTTTCGTTGGTGATGCTGACACCCGACCGCATCTTTGCGGCGCGTGATCCACGAGGGTTTCGGCCGCTGGTGATGGGCCGTATTAAGGCACAGTCGGAGCACCACAAGGACGCCATCGTTTTTGCTTCGGAAACCTGCGCCTTCGACCTGATCGGCGCCGTGTACGAGCGCGAGGTTACTCCGGGTGAGCTGGTAATTGTTGGCCCCGAGGGGGTGCACTCGCGCTTCTACGCGTCGAAGCAACCTATGTCGAGCTGCATCTTCGAGCACGTCTACTTCTCCCGTCCAGACAGCATCGTTTTTGGACGTTCTGTGCAGGCCTCGCGCGATGCGATGGGCCGACAGCTTGCGCTGGAATCTCCGGTTGAAGCCGACATCGTGATCCCGGTGCCCGACTCGGGCGTGACCGCCGCGATGGGCTACTCGCAGCAGAGCGGAATTCCGATTCAGTTCGGGTTGATTCGCAACCACTACGTGGGCCGCACGTTCATCGAGCCGGAACAGCGAGTGCGCGATTTTGGCGTCCGGCTGAAGCTGAATCCGGTGCGGCACGTGATTGAAGGCAAGCGCGTGGTGTTGATTGACGACTCCATCGTGCGCGGAACTACGAGCCGCAAGATCGTTCGCATGGTGAAAGACGCAGGGGCGAAGGAAGTCCATATGCGGATTTCGTGTCCGCCGACCATTTCGTCCTGTTATTACGGCGTGGACACGCCGCAGAAAAACCAGCTCATCGCCGCCAACAAGTCGGTGGAAGAGATTCGCGAATATATTGGCGCCGACTCGCTAGCCTATCTTTCGCTGGAGGGACTGCGCAAGGCAGCCGCCGAGAGCGAGGAACGAACCTACTGCACTGCCTGCTATACGGGACGGTATCCGACGCGGCTGGTGGACGTCGAAGAAATTCAGGCAGCACCGACGCCGGAACCTGCGCCAGTGCCCGCATCCCTGATGGTGGCGGTTGACTGAGATCGGAAGCTTGCAATGAACTTTTGCGCAGAAGCTGATTCGCCGTGACCACAATTTCTTCCACCACGACACTCGGCACAGTTTCCTATGCGGCGGCAAGTTTCTTGTGCACATCCTGAATATAGTGGTCTGTCATGCCGGCGATGTAGTCACAGACCACGCGCACCAGCTTTTCATGCGCTATTTTTTCCTGATAACTCGGGGGCAGGGCTGTGGGATGCCCCACCAAGTAGTCGAAGGTCTCAGTGACGATTTTTTCGGCCTTCAGCTTTTCCGGGAGCAGAGGCTTACTCTCGTAGAGCGTGCGGTAGAGATAGGCTTTCGCTTCGCGGCGCTCCTGCTCGACCTCGGGGCTGAAGCTCGCCAGCCGCTCCGGATATCCTCGTATGCCTTCCAGACTGGCGACGCCTGCCTGCGCGATGCGTGAGCTTGTGTTCTCGATGAGATCGGTTACGAAGTGGTTGAGCACACGCTTGAGTGCCTCATTGAACTGCAGCTTTTCGGGCGCCCTGGGATAGCTCGCTTCCATCTCCCCAAAGTAGTGCTCAAAGGCGCGCACGTGCTTGCACACATCAGGAAGTTTGAGCAGCTTGGCCTCGTACCCATCATCGAAATCAGCGGTGGTGTAGCCGATCTCGTCTGTCAGGTCGATGAGCTGTGCCTCCAGAGGCGGCCGCTGGTCCAGCAGGTATTCGGCGAGCTCGGGGTGCTGGGCAGAGGTGTAGTCGTGCGAGTGCTTGATGATGCCCTCGCGTACTTCGAAGGTCAGGTTGAGGCCCCGAAACTCGGCGTAGCGCAGTTCGAAGTCCTCCACGATCCGCAGTGCCTGCAGGTTATGGTCGAAGAACTCGCCATGACGCTGCATGCAGGCGTCGAGAGCACGCTCGCCGGCGTGGCCGAAGGGCGGATGCCCGAGGTCGTGAACCAATGCCAGTGCTTCCGTAAGGTCGACATTCAGATTCAGAGCGCCTGCGATGGTGCGCGAAATCTGCGCCACTTCCATCGTGTGCGTGAGGCGCGTGCGGAAGTGGTCAGAGTAGCGGCGGGTGAAAACCTGGGTTTTGTTCTCCAGCCGGCGGAATGCGCGCGCGTGAATGATGCGGTCACGATCGCGCTGGAAGGGGTTGCGGTAGGGGTGGAGCGGTTCAGGGTACCGGCGCCCGCGGGAGTCGTGAATCGATACCGCATAGGGCGCGAGCATAAGAGCAGTTTCCAGTTTCCAGTTTCCAGTTTCAAGTTAAAAGCAATTGCCAGTTATCAGTCGGCAGCCGCCGGATGTGCTCGATCACCCTACGAAAGCTTGGTATGCAAACAACTTGCGAGCTGATTTTTCCGGCAGGCTGGAAGCCAATTGTTCCGGCGAACGGGTGGAAGACAATAGGGAAGAACCGCGCAAAAAGAGGAAGGGCTGTGACCTTGGTTATGCTCTAGCCCGCTACTCCTGCGAGAGAGTTGCCGGCGTGGACGCATGTACCGTCACAGCCCTTGATGTGATCACCGCTTTCGCGGTTCCTGACCCCGGCTGACATCTCGCAACGCAGTCGGTTTTTTCGGGTCTGGCCGCTCGCCGAGTCGCCTCGGGAGTCGGATCACTCAGCCTACTTCGCTCTGGCTACCTTACAGTTGCCAGCCTTTTCGACCGTCGACGAAGGGAATCCTATTACAGAAACGTGACTTGTCAACGCCCAAGGTTGGTGCAAATGCCGATTATTTTCACTGCGGTGGGCTGTTACGTAAGTCACTGAAATCATGAAATTTGATTTTTGAGAGTGCAGGAAATTTCCGCATTTGTCACACGTTTTTCACAGAAGAGCGTGGCCCGATATGACACTGGAACCATGGCAGTCTCTTGACGACGGTTCGAACCTGCGGCATTGTCAAATCAACGACTTTGATGCCCAGCCTGATTGCCTATGTTGACGGGGGCTCGCTCGGGAATCCGGGGCCGTCGGGTATTGGGGTTGTGATCGAAGATCCCTCGGGAGAAACGGTGCGGGTTGCCAAGCCAATTGGCTGCCAGGACAATAATGTCGCCGAATACCTCGCCCTTCTGGAAGCCCTGCAGCACGCCGTGTCGGTGAAAGCCCATGCTCTGCATGTGTTTACGGACTCAGAGATTGTCGTGAAGCAGATGACGGGCGAGTACGCCTGCCGGAGTCCGCGACTGTACTCGCTCAATTGGACGTGCCGCAAGCTAGCGAGGTCGCTGGATTTCTCGATTGCACACATACGCCGCGAGCACAATGCAGAAGCTAATGAGTTGGCCAAGCTCGCAGCGCGAAAGCGGAAGGCAGAGCAGGAAAAAGATCACCGTAAGATGTTGTAAGAGCGGATTCGCCTTTCGAACCAAGATTTCAACGACCCGTCCCTGAAACCAACCGCCCAGTCCGGATGGTTCCACTTGGGCCGAACAAAAGACCCAGCCTGTCCAGAAAAGAAGGACAGGATGCAGCACCCGGATCTAGAACTACAGTCCCGAGCCGACGAGTAGGATGGGTGAGGTCGGCTTGTCAGAGCCGGCGGCGTCTTCCAGAGTGACCGCAAAGGCCTTGGCCTCAACGCCTTCGGGCATGATATGGTCTGCCATCACGGCATTCCCATTGGCGTCGGGCTTGAACATACCGGCCGGCATAGGCGAGCCCTCTTTGGGAATCAGCCACAGCTGATATGCCTTGCCCGGAGGAACGGGCGCAAGACCGCTGGCGACAAGCATGCAGCGTTTCATCGACGGGCTGTAAATGGCAGTAGCGTGCGGCCTGCTCGCCTCCATCTTCGGAGTGAGCGCGACTTGTACAGCATCGGGCGCCGAGAGCAGATGCAGGCGTTCCTGCGACTGCTTTAGCTCAGCGCTGGTGTTGTTGTAAAGCGCGGCAAGGCTGGCGAGATTGTGATGCAGCTCATCGTTCTGCCGCAGCAGAGTGCCTGCCCATACCAGCAGTCCCAGTGCAATCACGGAGGGAATGAGCCCCCAACCCAGTCCTCTGCGGGACACTTGCACTGGCGCGGGCGCCGATAGGCCTCGCGGTTCAGCGGCAATGGCACGCATGAGCCGCGCTTTGCTGCGAGCGGGGGGCCGCGGACCGGCGGCACTCAAACCGAGCAAGCCGAGGTCGCTACGCAGGAATTGGACTTCGCGACGACAAGAGGCACAGGTCTCCAGGTGCTTTTCCAGCTCGAGCCGATCGCTGCCTGTCAGCTCTTCGAGAGCATACAGCGGAAGGTCCTCAGCGAATTGTTCGTGCGTCTTCATGTCATCAAACCGCGAAGCGCGTCCGCAACATCTGCAGGCCGCTGCGTATGCGAGTTTTTATTGTGCCCAGTGGCTCTCCCGTCTTCTCGGCAATTTCCGTATGCGTCAGTCCCTGAAAAAACGCCAACTCCATGGCGGTGCGCTGATCGGGACTCATCTCCTTCATCACTACGCGCACTTTCTCGATGACCAACGAACGCTCGGTTTCGTCCCGCAAATCCGTAGCGTTGGCGATCACACAATCTTCGATGTCACTCTCAGGCCGGCGCTGCCTGAGCCGGTCAATGGATCGATGCCGGGCAATAACCGCCAGCCAGGCTCCGAGGCTGCCGCGGCTGCTGTCGAAAGCCTCGGGCTTACGCCATAGCTGCAGGAAGATGTCCTGCAGGATGTCTTCGGCTGCCCCGGTGTCCTGCAAAATACGCAATCCCACGGCGTACACCACGCTGGAATACCGGTCGTAGAGCTCGGCCAGAGCCTGCGGGTCGCCAGCGCGGACACGGGCTACCAGCCGCATGTCGTCGCCCGCGTCTGTACCGGTTCCGGCACTCTTGTCCATCGGTTCCATCATGAATACGCGGTAAAGGGCCTGGGCAGATTGTGGCCTCCCACGGAAGTGGGAAAGCCGATGCAGCTGCGGGAACTCCCGCGAACTGGCAAATCCGATTTCGCTCTTGCCCTCGTAGGGCATGCGGCAAGCGGAAACCAAGTGAAAATACCATACCAGGCGCCAGCAGTCAGTCGCCAGTTGTGAGTTGCGCAGGGGTTCGCGAGTTTCCTCCCAATTTCGATCGAAAGGAGAGAAGACAATGACTCGCTGGGTTTTCGCCGGTGCTGTTCTTACGATTGTTTTGTTGGGAAGTATGTTGCCGACCCCGGTAGCGGAACGGCGACCAAGGCGCCATCGCTCTATACGCAGTTGGCGAGTATGACGCAATAGCCGCTGTTAGGGACGATTTTCATTACCCGATTGGCGACCGATCCGTCGCTGGCCAAGTTTTTCACGAGGCTAAAAGACACGTCGAATCAGAGAGTGCGGCAGCACGTGGTCGACTCTCTGGGCAACGCGCCCGGAGGTCCGTGCCTGTACCTTGGGCAAGACATGAAAAGGGCGCCAAAGGGCTCGACAGCGTCGATGCAGAATGGAACACATCGGCGCTGCAGCTAGTGGAGACGCTGAATAGGCTCAATGTGCCGCCGGCGCAGCCGACGGCGGTGCTGGGAGCGATCAACGCGCTGAAGAGGGGCTTCGTGGAACAGTAGGCGGTTGTCAATAGCGGTTGTCGGTGGCCAGTTGTCGGTTATCCGTTCCCGCTCCAGCGGCCAACAGAGGGTCGCCAGAACGAGGGGCGCCCACCTGACGACGGATACTGGCAACTGGCCACTTCCTTATCCCTGTTGGCGGCGGGAGCGCATTTCGGCCAGGATGGCGTCCTGCTCGGTGAGCGGCAGGCGCTCGCGAATCGCCGGGAAGATGAGTTCTTCCTCCAGCTTGAGATGCGCGTCGAAGACTTCCTCTAGAGCTTTTGTTATGGCGCACATCTCGCCCCCGGTTTCATGCACGACTGCGGGATTTCGCTCCAGCAAGACGAGAAGGGGCCAGAGGCGCTCGATCAGTTCATCCATGGCCATGTGCTGGTGGTGCATGGCAACCAACGCGTGGGAGATGTGCTCATCAGAAAGGGCCTCAAGGCGAGGACGAAGCGAGTCTTCTTCGTCGGCCTCGTGCAGCGGCAGAGAGACCGAATAATAGCGTTGTATGCCGGCGGCGGCCAGGCGGATCTCGTCAGGAGACGCCGATTGGGCGTGCGCCAGCTTGATCGCGGCCGCTGTGAAGTGGCGGATGCGCTGGTGACATCCCACGAGCAGGTCGAAAGCGTCTTCGGTGGTGGAAGGTCGGGGCGAGGTGATTTGGTGAAGCATCAGCTTCTATTATCGCGCGGCGACTATTCCCATCGTAAGCTTTCGACGGGATCGAGTTGGGCGGCGCGGGCGGCGGGCATGGTGCCAAAGAGGACTCCGATCAAAGATGACACCAAGACTGCGATGATGACTGACCATCCCGAGATTGGGATGCGGTAATTGGTAAGCACGCGCACGGAGATGGGAAGCGCCATGCCGATTGCGATTCCGACGAGACCGCCGATCAGGGAGATCAGCACGGCTTCGGTGAGAAACTGGGCGCGAATTTCAGCATTGGTGGCGCCGACTGCCTTGCGCACTCCGATTTCGCGAATGCGAGAGTTCACAGTGGCGAGCATGATGTTCATGATGCCAACACCGCTGACGAGCAGCGTGAGTACAGCAATCAACAGCAGGACCATGGTGAGCGCATTGGCGATTCGAGCTGCGACGGTAAGCAGTTCGGTGAGGTTATCCACCTTGTAGACCGACTCGGAACGATGCCGCGATTGCAGAATGCTCTGGATCTTTGCCGAAGCCACCGGGATGTCGGAGGGGTCGCTTACGGAGAAGTAGAGTTGCTTCACGGTGTTCGTGCCAGTGAAGAAACGCGCCACAGTATAGGGAATGAGCACGGTGTCGTCGGTGATTTCTGACTGGCCAAAGGTGTCGACTCGCTCGCGAAAAGTGCCCACCACCATGAAAGGTATGCCGCTGAGCTTGATGGTCCGACCTACGGCGGCTTCGGTCGTACCATACATCGTGTTGGCCAGACTCTGGGTGATCACCGCGACTTTGCCGCGGGTCTGGATGTCGTTGTCTTCCAGGAAGCGGCCGGTGAGAGTCTCAAGGTTGCGCACCCAGAAATATTCAGCGGAAACCCCTAAGACCAGCACGTCACGCACCTGACCGCCGGGAATCGTGATTTTCTCGTGGAGCTCGATAATGGGCGAGGAGAAAGCGATGTTCGGAACCTGCTGACGAATGGCGCTCAGGTCCTCGATGGTCATGTAGTCGTTGGCCGACTCTGCGCTGTATATGGCTCCGCCCTGGTATTCGGCAAAGATCATGTTGGCGCCGATGGACTGAATTTGCTGCAGGACGTACTGCTTGCCTGTGAGGCCGATGGTAACGACCAAGATCAACGAAGCTGTGCCGATGACCATGCCAAGGGCGGTCAAAGTGAAACGCACGCGATTGCTGCGGAAGGTCTCGAGCGCAACATTGACGGTTTCACCCAGAACCAGCTTGGGATAGTGCCGCACGCGATTGCCATTGTTTGACATGCCTACGCTGGTTAGACTAATCCCAAGGCGGTCTGGCTTCAACGATGCAAGCACGTCGCGAGCCTGGGGCGTATCATCGAAGAATACCGTTTTTTATCTATGCATCAGTCGCAGTCTCGACCAATGATTGTTTGCCTGCACAATACCTATTTGCGCTGGCTGCTCGCTGGAACGGTGGTGTTTGCAGGAGCCCCATGGGCGATGGCTCAACAGGATGTTGGTGAGCTGTTTGCGTCGGATGCGAGCGTGAAGGGCAGCGTAGTGTTGGCGAGCTCGGGGACGAAGGTCATGAGTGGCTCGTCGATTGCGGCGGGCGGGCAAACCGCGACACTCAAGCTGGAACGTGGTGGCAGCCTGTTGATCTGTCCGAGAACCAGCATGGCGGTTACGACTTCGCAGAATGGCCGCCAACTCATGTTCAGCATGAATACCGGTAACGTCGAGATGGATTACCCGATTGGGGCGGCCTCGGACAATCTGCTCACGCCGGACTTTCGCCTGCTGCTTCCCGGGCCCGGACGATTGCACCTGGCACTGCGGGTGAGCGCGAATGGCGACACCTGTGTACAGTCTCTGGCAGCGAACTCGTCCGCCGTGGTCGTTTCGGAAGGGATGGGCGAAGAGTCGTACCAAGTGAAGCCGAACGAGGCGGTGATTTTCAATGCCGGTCACATCAGTGGGGCCATGCCGACGCATGAGAGCTGCGGATGTCCGAAGCCTCCGCCGACGCAGGTAGCAGAGGTCAAGTCTCCGCCAACGCAGGTAGCAGAGGTCCAGCCTCCGCCGACGCAGGTAGCAGAGGTCAAGCCTCCGCCGACGCCTCCAGCCGAAACGCCGAAAACTGATCCGCCTGAGCCGCAGACGCATATAGTGGTGGATGCGCCGTTCATTTATCGAGCGAGCGATCCGGTGGACCTGACGGAGAACGTGGCTCACTTGCGACTGGAGAGCAAGCCAATGGGATTCGAGCCTTCAGTGTTGCCACCAGCGACGCCAGCTAAGAAGGAGAAGCCTAGCAAATATATTACGGCGGGCACGAGCAAACCCTCCCAGCAAAAGCACGGGTTCTTCTCCAAGATTGGGGCGTTCTTCGCGTCGATATTTCGCTGAAAACCCGCTATTCGCGGTTTCCTTTTCGCTGCCTGGAACCGAAGCTAGCGAAGAGCGATTCCGGTGTTACACTTAAGCCTTCCTTATGAGCGACCAGCCACGTTCGCGGGTGTTTCTTTGGGTATTGCTGGGAGGCGGGGCCTTCTTCCTGTTCCTGCTGGCGGTATTTGCGCTGGTCTATTTCACTGCTCGTGCACAGCAAAAAGATTCATTTGCAGGATTTCGCGACAAGATTGCGGTCGTCGATCTCGAGGGTGTCATCCTGTCACCCAAGGATACTGTGGAGCAGTTGCGCAAGTTTGGTGATGACAGCTCTATCAAGGCGATCGTGATTCACGTAAATTCTCCGGGCGGAGGGGCGGCGGCTTCGGAGGAGATCTATCGCGAGGTGCTCAGAATCCGCGATGTGAAAAAGAAGCGGATCGTGGCTTCAATCGAGACTGTGGGCGCCAGCGGCGCCTATTATGTTTCGTCCGCTACCAATAAAATCTTCGCCGACAACGCTTCGATCGTCGGGTCGATTGGGGTGATTGCCGAGTGGTACAACTACGAAGAATTGATCAAGTGGGCAAAGCTCAAGGCCATCGTGATGAAAGCAGGCGAATTCAAGGATACGGGCTCTCCCGTGCGGGAGATGACGCCAGCGGAGCGATCGTATCTCCAGACTCTGATCGACAATATGCACTCGCAGTTTATTACTTCGGTTGCGGCGGGGCGCCGGATGAAAGTGGATGACATTCGTCCTCTAGCCGACGGCAAAGTCTGGACCGGCGAGCAAGCGATCCCGCTGAAGCTGGTTGACCAGATCGGTGACTTTCGAGCTGCCGTGGACGACACAGCCAAGTCCGTGGGAATAAAAGGGGAACCGACGATTGTGCGGCCCGAGAAAGAGCGCAAAAGCGTGCTGGACTTGCTGTTTGGCGACGCGTCCGAGTACCTGCCCGATCCGGCAAAGCTGATGCAGACGAATACCGGTTTCT
>Ga0126383_10001851_pt1 | contig 13375 bp, 12 predicted proteins | sample PanSoiMetPlot_35_FD_96882 | JGI IMG/M metagenome (GOLD analysis project Ga0126383, IMG submission 96882) | Tropical forest soil microbial communities from Panama - MetaG Plot_35 | ecosystem: Environmental > Terrestrial > Soil > Tropical forest > Bulk soil | place: Panama | collected 2016-02-17
CATCCCTTCTCCTACGCCGGGGAGCACGAGCATTACGCCGCGGGAGACCGCGTGGTGACGGTCGAGATCGAGGGCGTGCGGGTGACGCCACTCGTCTGCTACGACCTGCGCTTTCCCGAACCTTTCCGCGTGGCCGCGGCGGAAACCGACCTTTTCGCCGTGGTCGCCAACTGGCCCGAGCCGCGCCGGGAGCACTGGCGGACGCTCTTGAGAGCCCGCGCCATCGAGAACCAGGCGTACGTCGCCGGTGTCAACCGAGTCGGCGACGGCGGCGGGGCGCACTATGCCGGCGACTCGGCCCTAGTCGCGCCCCTGGGGGAGACGCTGGCCGAAGGGGACGACCGCGAGCGGGTCCTGGTGGCCGATGTGGAGCCGGAGAAGGCGGCGAAACTGCGGGCGCGGTTCCCGGCGCTGCAGGACCGGAGGCCCGAGGCGTACAAGCGTTAACGCGTCCCTGAGCGTACAAGCTTCTGCGGGAGTGCATGGGCACGGGAGGGCATGCCATGGCTTTCAGGAACCTCGTTCCGCTCCTCGTCGTTCCGCTTGGAATCGCCCTGGACGCTCGGGCGGTCTCCGTCGTCACGGAGGTGCCGCTTCCGACTCCCGCCAGCCATGCTCTCAACATCGGCCAGGGCGGCTATGACCTTTGGATCACGGAGTACGACGCCAACAAATTGGCGAGGATCGTGTGCACTGGCTTCAACGCGTGCAGCGGCTTGGCCTTGGAGGTCGGTGTTCCGACCCCCGACAGCGGACCCGAAGGGATTACCCCGTTCTCGGACGCTTTGGGAAACCTCGGCTTCACGGAGTTCAAGGCCAACAAGATCGGACGCGTCGATCCCTCAGGCAAGGTCACGGAATTTTCGGTGCCGACTCCCAACGCGGGTCCTCGCGGGATCGTCGTGGGCGGGAATCAGTCCCTCTGGTTCACCGAATTTGCCGCCAACAAAATCGGCGTCTTGAGCTTCCAGGGAGTCTTCACCGAGTATCCAATCGAAACTCCCTCGAGCGGGCCGCTGGCGATCACGCAGGGCCCAACTGGGATCGCCTGCTGCAACAGCGACATCTGGTTCACTGAGTTCGCCGCCAACAAGATCGGCCGGCTCGGCGAGAACGGACTGACGGAGTACGCGATCCCGACTCCCGACAGCGGGCCTTCCGGGATCACGGAAGGGCAAATCGGATCCTCGGACACCGAAGCCGTCTGGTTCACCGAGCTCAATGCCAACAAGATCGGGCGCATCACTGCCGACGGCAAGATTCAGGAATTCAGCATCCCGACGCCCGACAGCGGCCCCCTGGGGGTCTCCTTCGGCCCGGGCGGTCTCTGGTTTACCGAGAGCCGCGTGAACAAGATCGGGCGCGTCAATCCCGGCGGCACGGTGAGCGAATTCTCAATCCCCACGACCAACAGCATGCCGGCCGGCCTGAGAGGAACGTGGTTCGTCGAGTCGGCCGGAAACAGAATCGGCCATATCGAGGAGGACTGGCTGGTCGCGGTGGGATCCGGGCACGCCGGCGCGTGGAACACGGAGTTGGATCTGGCCAACGGCCGCGGCGCGACGGTGACGGCGCGGGTAGGTCGGCGCGGTCCCCAGATCTGCGGACTCTGTTTCGACCCCACGCTCGCGACAGACATCCCGGCGCTGGGCGCCCGCCGCGTCTCGGCGACGGACGTTCCGTTCGTGGGTGAGGGCTTCGACACCTTTCTCGTCACGACCGGCCTTACGCCGGAGGACGATCTGCCGACGACCCGCGCCCGCATCCTGAATCGCGCGCGGCCCTCGCAATCCGCGGAGATACCGGTCGTCCGCTACTCGACGATTCGCAGACTCAACCCGTCGGTGCTCACGTTTCCTTCCGCGACTCGAAATGTCGAGGCGCATACGAACCTCGTCCTGGCCGAGGTCAGTGCAGGAGAGGGAGAGGTGCAGGTGATCGTCGAGGCGTATTCCGCCGACGGGGAGCTGGAAGGGCGAAGTCGACCGATGATCCTGAGCGGCGCGCAGACGATCGTGTTCGGCGACGTTCTCGCGATGCTGGGCATCGGTGATCTGGAGGGTGGCCAGATCCGTGTCACGAAGCTTTCGGGAAATGGCCTGATGTGGGGTCTTCTGGCCACGGCGTATGACGACGGGCGGCTGCTTGTGAGCGCCGGTCTGAATCCTTGACCGGTGGCATCGAGAGAAACGGGCTACCTGGTCGCGGCGGTCGCGCCGGCGACCGACTTCAACGCCTCCACACCGCCGGCGATCGTCTCTTCGGGGACGGAAAAAGAGAAGCGCAGGTGTCCTTCGCCTTCCGGACCGAAGACGACTCCCGGTACCGTGGCCACGCGCGGTCCGTCGAGCAGCGCCCGGGCCGCGTCCACCGAGCTCGAGGCCACCGCGGGAGGGGTTCGGGGAAAGAGATACAGCGCGGCGCGCGGCGGATCGATCTCGAATCCCGCCGCTCGAAGGCCGGCGACCAGCGCGTCGCGCCGGCGCCGGTAGCCCGCCCGGGCCTCGGCCAGAAAGCCGTCGGAGAGCTTGAGCGCCGCGAGCGCCGCCCACTGCGTCGGTGTGGAGACGCCGTTGATCGAGTAGAGCACCACCGTCTGCATCGCCGTGCGCCACCGCTTGGGAACCAGGACGTATCCGGCCCGCCAGCCGGTCATGGAGTAGGTCTTGGAGAGCGTGAAGACCGAGAGCGTCCGATCGGCCATCCCAGGAAACGAGGCCGGCGAGACGTGCGGGTCGCCCTCGTAGATCAGGTCCTCGTAGGCTTCATCGGAGATCAGGGCCAGTCCCTGATCTCGCACGAACGCGCAGGTTTCCTCGCACTCTGCCCGGGAGAACACGTATCCGGTCGGATTGTTCGGAGAGTTCCAATAGAGAACTTTGGTTCGGTCGGTCTTGCGCCGGGAGAGCGCGGCGGTGATGCCGTCCCGGAGCGCCTCGGGCATCGGCACCAGCACCGGAACCGCTCCGTGGTAGGCCACGACGTCCACGATGGGCGTCCAGTACGGCGATAACATCAGGACTTCGTCGCCCGGGTCGAGCAGAGTGGCGAAGGCCGAGAAGAGGCCGTGCATCCCGCCGTTGACGACGATCGGGGACTCCTCGTCGGCGGGGATCCCGTTCTTGCTCCGGACCTTTTCGACGATCGCGCGGCGAAGCTCGGGCACGCCCGAGGAGGGCGCATAGCGCGTTTCGTTGCGCGCCAGCGCCTCGGCCATGGCTTCCTTGATCGGCTGGGGCGTGGGCATGTAGGGCTCGCCGCCCTCGAAGCGCCAGACCCTGTGCCCCTGCGCCAGCAGCTCCAGCACGCGGTTGCGGACCTTGACGATCTCGGAGAAGCCGACCGAGTCGAAGCGGCGCGCGGCGCGCGGAAATCCTCCCTCCGAGGTCATGACTCCACTCGAATCCCGTATCCCGAATCCCGAATCCCGCCCTTCCTCACAGCACCTTTCGCCGACCTGGTCCCATCAGGAAATACAGGATCATGCCGAGCAACGGGAGGAAGATGATCAGCAGAAGCCAGAGAATCTTCGTCCCCGTGTCCGCCCCGCTCTTGAGCAGAGATACGACGGCGATGACGTCGAGCACGGTAATGAGGATCCACCAGATCGGATGGAAAAGCATGCGAGCCTCCCGATGTGACGGTCCGGTTTCTAGATCTTTTCCGCGATCGATTTGGCCTGGGTGAAGAGATAGAGATATTCGCGTCCGCCGGCCTTGGAGTCGGTCCCCGACATGTTGAAGCCGCCGAATGGGTGGACGCCGACGAGAGCTCCGGTGCACTTGCGGTTCAGATACAGATTGCCGCAGAAAAGCTCGCGCTTGCCGCGCTCGAGCCGGGCCCGGTCTTTCGAATAAAGGGCGCCGGTCAAACCGTACTCCGTGTCGTTGGCCGCTTCGATTCCTTCGTCGAAGTCCTTGACCGTCATCACCGCCAGCACGGGGCCGAAGATCTCTTCCTTGGCCAAACGCGAGCCACGGGCCAAGCCGTCGACCACCGTCGGCATCACGAAAAACCCGTCCCCAGGGCCCGCCGACCCGCCGGCGACGACCTTTCCTTCTTTCTTGCCGACCTCGACGTACTCCAAGATCTTCTTCTGCGCCTTCTCGTTGATGACCGCTCCGACCTGAACTGAGGGATCCCGCACGTCGCCGACTTTCAGGGCTTTGGTCTTCTCCACCACTTTGGCCAGCAGCGCGTCGTGAACCTTCTCGTGCACGATCAGGCGGGAGCAGGCCGAGCACTTCTGCCCCTGGAAGCCGAAGGCCGACGCGACGACGCCTTTGGCCGCTTCCTCGAGGTCCGCCGTCTCGTCCACCAGGATGAAGTCCTTTCCGCCCATCTCCAGGATGGCCCGCTTGATCCAGATCTGGCCGGGCGGCACCTTTCCGGCCTTCTCGCTGATGCCGACGCCGACGTCTCGCGATCCGGTGAAGGCCACGACCCGCGTCTTCGGATGCTCGACCAAAGTGTTGCCGACCGTTGAGCCGCCCCCGGTGACGAAGTTCAAGACTCCCGGCGGCACGCCCGCTTCCACGGCCGCCTCGTAGAACATCGTGGCGATGCCGGGGGCGTCGGAAGAAGGTTTCAGGACCACGGTGTTGCCGGTGACCAGCGCCGCGGTGGTCATGCCGGTCAGGATCGCCAGCGGAAAGTTCCAGGGCGGAATGACCGCGCAGACGCCCAGCGGCAGGAAGACCAGCTCGTCCTTCTCCCCCGGAGACTGGACGACCGGCTGCGGTTGCGCCAGCCGCTCCATATCGCGGGCATAGAACTCGCAGAAGTCGATGGCTTCGGCGGTATCGCCGTCCGCCTCGACCCAGGACTTGGACTCTTCGAGAACCATCAATGCTGAGAACTCATGTTTGCGGCGGCGCAGAATCGAGGCAATGCGGACCAGCAGCTCGACCCTCCGGCCTGGCTCGGTTGCTCCCCACGAGCGGAAGGCCTCGTGCGCCGCGGCGACCGCTCGCTCGGCATCCTCGCGGGTTCCCTCCGGAAAGCGGCCGATGATCTGCGCGGGCCGGGCCGGGTTGACCGATTCGAAGCTCTTCGAGGCGCCGGCCTCCTTGCCGCCGATGTGGTTTTTCCCCTGGATCGGCAGACGTGCCTCGACGGTCTTCAGCGCCTCGGCGAACGCCCTCGAATTGGCCGGATCGGAAAAATCGGTCAGGGCCTCGTTCTGGAATTCGGGAAGCAAGACGGCGCCACCTCCGGACGGAAATCTATACCAAGCACCTCCGCGCTGGATCGTCCCGCGCGGTTTGATAGGTTGGCAAAATGGCGAAGCACGACACCCTCGCCGATTTCACGACTGACCGCCGAGTTCTGATTCTTTCCGCCATGGCCGTCGTCGTGGGCGCCATCGGAGCGGTGGTTGCTTATGCGCTCGTCTGGCTGATCGCCGTCATCACCAATCTGGCCTACTACCAGCGGTTCTCTCCGGCCTTCGTCTCCCCGGCAGGGCATCACCTCGGGGCATGGTCGGTGCTGGTGCCGGTCGCGGGAGGCCTGGTCATCGGCTTGATGGCTCGGTTCGGGTCGGAGAAGATCCGCGGCCACGGCATCCCGGAGGCGCTCGAAGCGATCCTGATTGGCCGGAGCCGCATCGAGCCGAAGGTCGCCGTCTTGAAGCCTGTTTCGTCCGCGATCTCCATCGGAACCGGCGGACCGTTCGGGGCCGAAGGGCCGATCATCATGACGGGCGGAGCGTTCGGATCTCTCTTCGCCCAGTTCTTCCACCTCTCGGGCGCCGAGCGCCGGACGCTGCTCGTCGCCGGCGCGGCGGCCGGCATGTCGGCCATCTTCGCCTCGCCCATGGCTGCGGTTCTCCTGTCCGTCGAGTTGCTCCTCTTCGAATGGAAGCCGCGGAGTTTCATTCCCGTGTCGGTCGCGTCCGTCGTCGCGGCGGCGTTGCGCGTTCCGCTCCTGGGTGCGGGGCCGATTTTTCCCGCGCCGTTCCACGCTCCCCTGCAGATGAAGGGGCTTTTCTTCGCGCTGCTGGTCGGCCTGATCGCGGGCCTGGGTTCGGGACTGCTGACGAGCCTGGTCTACGGCTTCGAAGATCTGTTCCTGAAGCTTCCCATCCACTGGATGTGGTGGCCGATCATCGGCGGGCTATTTATCGGACTCGGAGGCCTTTTCGATCCACGCGTTCTGGGAGTCGGCTACGACACCATCAACCTCTTGATCCTCGGCAAGCTCGTGGGGATCTCGGTGCTCGGGCTGCTGATCGGCAAGGCGCTGGTCTGGTCCATCGCTCTCGGCTCCGGCACCTCGGGAGGGGTTCTGGCGCCGCTGCTCATGATGGGCGGCGCGCTCGGCGCCCTGGAGGCGCCCTGGATCCCGGTGGGCGACGCCGGGTTATGGGCCATGGTCAGCATGGCGGCGATGATGGGGGGAACCATGCGGTCGCCTCTGACCGCCATCGTCTTCACGCTGGAGCTGACTCACGACATCAATCTCCTGCCGGCCCTTCTCGTCGGCTGCGTGGCAGCTCACGCGATGACGGTTCTCTTGCTGCGGCGCTCGATCCTCACGGAAAAGGTGGCGCGCCGCGGCCACCATCTGGTTCGCGAGTACACCGTCGACCCCTTCGAGATCCATCGGGTCGAGGAGGTCATGGACAAGAACGTGCCGACGATCCCGTCGACGATGACCGTCGCCGAGCTGTCCCGAAACATCTCTGCCGGCGATCCGGTGGGTCAGCGGCAGGGCACTCCGATCGTGAACGAGAAGGGAGAGCTGGCCGGCATCATCACGCGCAGCGACCTGATGAAGGCGATGGAGCGCACCCGCGAGCAGGTGAGTGTTCTCCAGGCGGGCACCGCGAGCGTCGTGGTGGGATATCCCGACGAGCTTCTGCGCGACGCCGTCAGGCGGATGCTGGATCACGGGATCGGGCGTCTTCCCATCGTCGAACGGGAAAACCCGAAGCGGCTGGTGGGGTATCTCGGCCGAGCCGGCGTGATGGCGGCCCGCGTGCGGATGTTCGAGGAGGAACACCTGCGCGAGCGGGGCCGCGCGGCGCGGTGAATCTCAAGGAGGCAAAGGCCGAGCGTTTCGGCGCGCTCGCCTCCCGGCTGTACCGCCGGTGGGCCGAGCCCATGCTCGAGCCGCTCTACCGGCGGGTGGCGGCCGAGGTTCCGATCCAGCGCGGCCGCCTGCTCGACGTCGGCTGCGGTCCGGGCCGCCTGGCCCGTCTGGTCGCGACGAGCCGGCCTGAGCTCACCGTGATGGGCATCGATGCCTCGCCGGACATGATCGGCCAGGCGCTTAAGGAGCCCAATCCACCCAACCTCGCGTTCCGCAACGCGGCGGTGGAGTCGACGCGCTGGGACGAGCCCTTCGACCTCGCCCTCTCGCTTCTCTCCTTCCACCACTGGGAGGACCCGGCCGGAGGTCTCGAGGCGGTCCACGGGGCGCTCGCTCCGACAGGGAGATTCTGGATCTACGAGCCCGACTCCGAGGCTTCCAATGAGGACGTCCGGCGCGACCACGCGCCGCTCTGGGGCTGGCTCCGGCTGCCGGGAGGTCTTCACCGGCGCATGGCGAAGAAGCACGGATTCTCGGCGGGCGAGATCGAACGGGTCGTGCGCCCGGTGGTGGCGCAAACGTCCTTTCGGGAGTGCGCTTTCGAGCGTCGCGAGTCGACGATCCGGATCGAGCTGGTTCGGCGGTGACCCCTCGTCGTGCCCCGGTCCTTGACAGAGGGGGCCGGGGCGGATACAAGGAAGGGGGATGACGATGAACGGTCGGGACTGCTGCTGCTGTTGTCCGATGACCCTGCGGGGTCCACAAAGCGGGCTCGCTCCCTAAGGCGCTTTCGCAGTTCAGTTCCAGAACGAGCCCGCCGAGCAACCGGCGGGCTTTTTGATTCTCGGAGGTCTGATTGGGCGACGGAATCGAGACCGATGTGATGAAGGCGGATCCGGGCCACGGCGCGGCGGAAGCCGCTGCGGGGGGCAAGAGGCTTCTCGACGCCGTCGGAAATACGCCGCTCCTCGATCTCGCCCGCGTGGCGCGGGACGTGCCGGGACTGCGCCTTCTGGCCAAAGCCGAGTTCATGAACCCCGGCGGCAGCGTGAAAGACCGGCCGGCGCGGGCCATGCTCGCCGACGGCCTGGCCCGCGGCCTGCTCACGCCTGGCAAACGGATCCTGGAGGCGACTTCCGGCAACACCGGAATCGCCGACGCCATGCTGGGACGCGCTCTGGGCTTTGGCGTGACCCTCTGCGTTCCGGCGAAGGCTTCGGTCGAGCGCAAGGCGATCCTGGCCGCGTTCGGGGCCGAACTGGTGCTGACCGATCCTCTGGAGGGGGCCGACGGAGCGATCCGCATGGCGCGGGAGATGTTCGCGCGCGATCCGGACAAGTACTTCTATCCCGACCAGTACTCGAATCCCGCCAACTGGCGGGCGCACTTCGAGACGACCGGGCCGGAGATCTGGCGCGACACCGCCGGGGCGCTCACGCACTTCGTCGCCGGACTGGGAACCACCGGGACCTTCGTCGGTGTCACGCGCTACCTGAAGAGCCGAAGCGCGGAGGTGCAATGCGTCTCGATGCAGCCGGACGGCCCGATTCACGGTCTGGAGGGGATGAAGCACATGGGCTCGCAGATGATTCCGCGCATCTACGATCCGACGCTCGCCGACGCCGAGCTGACCGTCGGGACGGAAGAGTCCTACGCGATGTGCCGGCGGCTGGCCCGCGAGGAAGGCGTGTTCGTCGGACCGTCCGCGGCGGCCAACGTGGTCGCGGCGCTCTGCGTGGCCAGGGAAACTCCGGCGCCAGCCACCATCGTGACCGTCCTCTGCGACGGCGGCGGCAAGTATCTGTCCCAGACCATCTGGCAAGGCTCGGGTCCATGATCGAGTTGTCGGCCGAAGCCGCCACCGCGATCCGCGCGCACGGCGCGGCGGAGTATCCCGAGGAATGCTGCGGGGCGCTCCTGGGCAAAGCCGCCGGCGAGGAGGCCCGAGTCGTTCGCGCCGAGCCGCTGGCCAATATCCGTGAAGACCAGCGGCGCCGCCGCTTTCGCATCGCGCCCGATGAGTACCGTCGTATGGAACGGCTGGCCGACGCGCAGGGGCTGGAGCTCCTCGGCTTTTACCATTCCCATCCCGATCATCCCGCGGTCCCCTCGGACTACGACCGGGAACACGCGTTCCCATTTTTTCATTATGTGGTGATGGCGGTCGCTGCCGGAAAGCCCGGGGAAGTGTCGTCCTGGGTCCTGGCCGACGACCGAGGCGGTTTCCGGCGAGAGCCGCTCGTCGCCCGCATCACCGGGAGGTCCTGATGCCGACCATTCATTTGCCCACACCGCTGCGGCCCCACACCGGCGGCGCTGCCAGCGTAGCCGTCCCGGCGAGGACGGTCCGGGAAGCGCTCGACGCCCTGGTGAAAGGGTATCCGGCGCTCAAGCGCCACCTCTTCGACGAGTCCGGCAAGCTGCGTTCCTTCGTCAACATCTACAAGAACGACGAGGACGTCCGTTATCTGGACCGCGATCGGACGCCGGTCGCCGAGAGCGACGCGCTCTCGATCATCCCTTCCATCGCCGGAGGCTCGCCCGCGGCGCCGGAGACGGCGGCGCCGCCGTCGCTCTCCAACGAGGAGATCCGGCGCTACGCGCGCCATCTGATCATGCCGGAAGTGGGGATGGAGGGTCAGACCCGCCTGAAGGCGGCGCGCGTGCTGGCGGTGGGCACCGGGGGCCTGGGCTCGCCGCTCGCCCTCTACCTCGCCGCCGCCGGAGTCGGCACCATCGGGCTCGTCGACTTCGACGTGGTCGACGATTCCAATCTCCAGCGTCAGGTTTTGTTCGGGAGCAAGGACGTGGGCCGGCGCAAGCTCCAGGCCGCCTCCGAGCGCCTACGCGATGTCAACGCCAACGTCCGCGTGGTTCCGTACGAGGAGCGGCTGACCTCGGAGAACGCGCTCGCCATCGTGCGCGACTACGACATCGTGGCCGACGGGACCGACAATTTTCCGACGCGATACCTGGTCAACGACGCCTGCGTGCTAACCGGAAAGCCCAACGTCTACGCGTCCATCTTCCGCTTCGAGGGGCAGGCATCGGTCTTCTGGGCCGCGAAGGGGCCCTGCTATCGATGTCTCTACGCCGAGCCGCCGCCGCCGGGCCTCGTTCCATCCTGCGCCGAGGGGGGTGTCCTGGGCATCCTGCCCGGGCTTCTCGGTGTGATCCAGGCCACCGAGACGATCAAGCTCATTCTGGGAAACGGGGATCCGCTGATCGGCCGGCTGCTCTTAGTCGACGCGCTGGCGATGCGCTTCCGCGAATTGAAGCTGCGCAAGAACCCGGAGTGCGTCGTCTGCGGCCCTTCCCCGAAGGTCACCAAGCTCATCGACTACGATTCGTTCTGCGGCATCGCGCCGGAGGCGGCGGCGCCTCCGAGCGGCGTCCCGGAGATCACCGTCGAGGAATTCAAGGCCCGGCGGGATCGCGGCTCGGCGACGGTGCTGGTCGACGTGCGCGAGCCCCACGAATGGGCCATCTCCCAGTTTCCCGAGTCGCTGAAGATTCCGCTCGGAAGCCTGACTCAGAGCCTGAATCGGCTCTCCACCGCCGACGAGATCGTGGTGCATTGCCGGACCGGAGGAAGGAGCGCCAAGGCGGTCGAGATCCTGAGAGAAGCCGGATTCCGAAAGGTCTGGAACCTCGCGGGCGGGATCAACCTCTGGGCCGAGCGCATCGATCCGCGAATGGCAAAATATTGACGGGGCCAACTCGGCCTTAAGACCGGCGCGGGCACGCTCCAGCGATATCCTTGCCGGGAAATGCTCCTCTTTCAAGACAGGCGTCTAACGCTCTTCGCGATCGCGGCGCTCCTCGTAACGGTGGGTGTCAAGGCCTCTGCGTCGGGCCAGGCCGCCTCGGTGTCTCCGCCGCAGCCCTCTGCTTCTCCGATCTCCGCGCCCACGGCGCTGTCCGACGCCGCAGTGGAGAACCAGGAAGCTCTCGCGAGGATCAAGGAGTTTCTTTCAGGGCGGGAGAATGAGCCGGCCGAAAAGGTCTTCAAGAACATCGAGCTTCTGCGCGGCAAGCCCGCCGGCCGGCTGCCCGGGATGATGTCCGCGCTGACCGGACTCCTGGGAGCGCGCTGCTCGACCTGTCACGTATCCGGAAATTTCCCGAGCGACGAGCTTGCGGCCAAACAGACTGCGCGCCGGCACTTCGCGATGCAGGCCATGCTCAACCGGGACTATTTCGCGGGTCGCAACGCGATCACCTGCCTCACGTGCCATCACGGCCATCTGCAGCCCCCGACCAACTGAACAACAATATATAACTTGTATTTCGGGTCCGCAGGTCGGAGGCGTTGCCGGGATCTGTCGGCCATTTGGCGGAGCACGTCCCGAGGGATAATGCCCGCCCAGAACGGCACAGCCGCGCCGGGCCCGCAGTCGGGCCCGCCCGGGAGCCGGAGCCCAGATGCTCCAGCAGAACGAATCGGCATTCGAAGAGCTCCGGAGACAGCTTGCGAGGTCGGTGTCGAGAATCTGTCCAGGCTGGCTCGCCGCGTCTCGCGACGACATCGTTCAGGTCGCCCTTCTCCGACTTGTTCAGATATGCGGGCAAGCTGAGAGGAGCGAGCCTTACCCGTCGTCCTATCTTCGGAAGGTGGCCTACAGCGCGATGATCGACGAGATGCGGCGCCTTCGCAGGGCGCGCGAAGTGGCGCTCGACCCGGAGCACGAGGACCGGCCCGCCCTGGATACCGGGTCGAATCCGGAACGCAACCGCGCCGGCAGGGAGATCGGCCGGGCCATCGAGGTCTGCCTGGGCGGTCTGCGGCGAGAACGGCGGATGGCCGTCACGCTGCACCTGCTGGGACATCCGGTGGGGGAAATCGCGAAACTCGCCGCTTGGAATCTCAAGCGGGCGGAGAATCTGGTCTATCGCGGTCTGGACGATTTGCGCGCATGCCTGACGGCCAGGGGGCTCGCCCCGTAGGAGCTCGATGAGCAAGGATCTCGAATCCCTGAGGGACGCCTTTCTCACGATGCCGGCAGGTCCGCCGCGGGTCGATTGCCCGCAGCCGGCGGAGATCTGGGAGGCAGCGCAAGGCGGCCTTTCGCCGGGCCGTCTCGCGCAGGTCGTCGACCACCTTGCGGCATGCATGGCATGCCGGGAAGCCTGGCGTCTGGCGAGCGACCTCCAGGAGAGCTCTCCCGAGGTGCGGGCGCCGGATGTCATTGCTCCGGCGGCGAACCCCTGGTGGCCCTGGGCCGCGGCGGCCGCCGCAGCTGCGGTCCTGGTCGTTGCCTTCGCGCTGCCCGGGTGGGGCACCTTCAGCCGGCGTCCCCGGCCCGGCGCGCCGCTGCGGGGAAGCATGACAGGGGAGCTCCAGTCGCTGATCTCGGAAACGGACCTGCAGCCACGAAACCATCTGCTCTTGCGATGGTCGCCGGCGGACCGCGGCGCGCGATATCGGGTTCACGTGACGACCCGGGACCTGACGGAGGTGGCCGGCGCCGCCGGCCTCGATGCACCCGAGTTCCTGGTTCCGGAAAAGAGCCTGGCGAGTCTGCCGCCGAAGGCGGCTCTCCTCTGGCAGGTTTCCGCTTCTCTGCCGGACGGACGCTCCATCACCTCGCCGACTTTCGTCGTGCGGGTTCGGTAGATGATCACCGCCGGGGCCCGGACGGCGGCGCTGGCGCTTCTTGCGCTCGCTCTGGCGCGTTGCGCGGACGCGGGTCCGGCGCCCTCGCTCGCGACTTGCCGCGATGGCGTCCGCCAGAATCCCGAATCTCTCGAGTCCTACGCCTGCTTTCGCTCCGCCGCGCACTTCGACGGGTCCTTCGAAGAGGCCGCGGCCCAACTGCGCGCCATCCTGCAGCGGAATCCCGGCAATGTCCTGGCTGGGCTGGTCCTCGCCGATCTCGACGGGGATCGAGGGCCCGGGCGGGAAGACGCCTATCGGGAGGTCGCCGACCGGGCCGCGGCGAAGAACGACCGGGCGACCGAGGCTCTCGCGCTCATCAAGCTTTCCTCGGTCCTGCTGCGGCGCCAGCGCGCAAACGACGCCGAGTCCTGTCTGGAGAGAGCCCGGGCCGCCGCCGCCGCGGCGGGATCCTACTGGCCGGCCGCGGTGGAGACTGCCGGATCGCGAATCGCCTACACGCGTGGCGACTATGCCCAGGCGATGATTCTCCTGAGGAACGCGGAGTCCCGTCTTTTTCCCGACGCTCCTGCCGACCTGCGCGCGAGCTGGCTGGGCGCCCTGGGGGCGACGTCCTGGTCTCTGGCGCACATGACCGACGCCGACGCCGCCTACCGGCGGCAGGCAAAGCTTCTCCACGACGCCGGTGATCGCTTCGAAGAGTCCATGGCGCTGGTCGATCTC
>Ga0126383_10001852_pt1 | contig 13375 bp, 13 predicted proteins | sample PanSoiMetPlot_35_FD_96882 | JGI IMG/M metagenome (GOLD analysis project Ga0126383, IMG submission 96882) | Tropical forest soil microbial communities from Panama - MetaG Plot_35 | ecosystem: Environmental > Terrestrial > Soil > Tropical forest > Bulk soil | place: Panama | collected 2016-02-17
AGGCGCGCAGACAAAAGTGCGCGAGAGCATGCGCAGATGCTGAAAGGTCTACTGCGAATCCGGAGGAACAACCAGCAAGAAACTCCGTACGCACTCCAAGAGGTAGAGCCGATCTCTTGGTATCAGTTCGGAGAGGCTTACTCGGCTTTGCGGGGCTGGCGCCCCATTCCGGCCGCTCTTCCGTCCCATTCCGTCTTACCTGTTCCGGGACCGAAGATAATCCTTCCAACTCAACGTCCCGAAAACTTCGGAACGCCCCACTCAGGTTAGTAACATCCCTGACAAACAAAAGAGTATAGGGAAGTCGACATGCTCTGTCAAATGCGAATTTTATTGGACCTGTGGGAAAAGCGCACCTAAACCCCTTGAATTCAAAGCAGTTCCTGGCAACCAAGCCTCAAATCTCAGTATAGGGCTGGGAAGTTCGCGCGGCCCGCGCTTTCTCTTATCCTCAATCCGATCCTATCTTGCTGATTACGCAGGGGTTAACAATGGTCAAGCAAGCTCCCGTCATTGCGGTTTTTTCGGGGCTGGTGCGATCGTGTGCCTGGGAATTGCCACCTTCCCTCCCTGCACGACCGTAAACCCATTCCTGATCACTAGGTCGACTTTCGCCAGGTCGTCCAGGTTTTCGTCCGGCCGTCCGTCCACAACGAGCACATCCGCCAGTTTGCCCGGCTCCAGAGTTCCAAGTCGGTCGTCCATGTCCAGAATTTCTGAATTGGTTTTCGTGGCGGCAACCAGCGCTTCGGGAATACTCCATCCGGCGGCAACGAAGTTCTTCAGCTCGCGAATATACGGCCCCGGCATGTAGCGATACCAATGAAGAATCAGATCCGTTCCAACGCCGCACCTGACTCCCGCCCGCTTCAGCCTTCTCAGCATCTCGAGGTTGGCATCGTTCGAAAAAGTGAAGCGACGCGACGTCGACCCGAAATATCCGCCCCACTCGTCAAAAATAATTTGATACGGAATTAGTGTGGGATCAGCGGCCACGCCTTTTTTCACCATCAACTGAATCGTCTCGTCCGTCCTCGGCAAAGGATGCTCGATGGTGTCGGCTCCGGCTTCCACCGCGCGCTGGATGTAAAACGTTTCCGAATCGACGGTCACTTTCAGTCCCAGTTCGTGTGCCTCCTGCACTGCCGCTTTGATTTCGTCCAACGAGAAATGACTTCCCAACTTGATGACGTCCGCTCCTTTGTGAAATTGTTCGCGCACCGCCAGACGCCAGTCGTCCGGGCCGGTTGCAATTCGTGTCGCGCCCATCGACTTGATCCATTCGTCGGGAGTGTTCTCCGTCGAATGTCCGCCCTCGGCGGTGATGAACTGTCCCGCGGGAAAAACTCGCGGACCAGCGAGCCGGTTGTCGCGCACCCACTCTTTCAAACGAAATGTCACGTCGCCTTGAGAACCGACGTCGCGCACGCTGGTGATGCCGCTCTCCAAAAAGTAGCGGAGCTTCTCGACGGCGCGCAGCGTCGCGTCCGCTTCACTCGGCGCGTGCAGAACATCTGCTTCGTTCAACGGATATGTCAGGTGCGTGTGCAGGTCGATGAGCCCCGGAAGAATCGTTTTGCCGGAGGCGTCCACGACTTCGGCGTTCTTCGGCCACTCCGTTGATGACGCTGGCACGATTTTCGAAATCTTGTTGCGCTCGATGACCAGATTGCCTTCGCGTGCCGCCGTTCCCGTTCCGTCAAAAATTCTTCCGCCTCGCAAAACCAGGACGCGGTCCGGTCCTTGAGGTCCGGGCTTCACTGGAATGCGCCGCGGGTCGTCGCTGACCGGCGTGGACGGGTCCAAGAATTTTCTCCGGTCCTGCGCCTTCTCCTGCGCGGTTACGCAAACGCAAGAACCGAGAATCACGATCAGTGAAGCAACACTTTTAATTCGCATATTCATCTCCGAAGGCTGGTGCACTCCCGAACGGCGCAACGATCGCATCGGTTCTCGGGAAACTAGGAACTGAAGCAGGATTCATCGAGCAAAAACCGCTCGATGGCGCAGAGTTCCTCGCTGCGCCCGGAATGACACGCACGCGCGGTCATATTCAGGCCCTGCTCAAATCCCTCACGACCGCGCTTCATATCACAAGTCGCAATCTCCCGTCGCCGAAAAATAATCCGCGCGGCCATTTCTTCATTCGTTGTTTCAGCTTTTCGCTGGACCACGGACTCCGGAACCGAGCCCCGCAGCAAAAAGAGTGGTATCCGAGAACGGTGTTTTTCGGTATGCTCTCTGTAGGCGTTGTCCCCCGTCCCTGGTCCGTTTTTGCATGGCAAGTCCTGATCTCGACGCCCCTGCCCGGGTCAGCTGCCTGGCCGCCGCAAAGTCCCCTTCCGGCTCTCTTCGTAGTTGTGTGCCCTTGGTTTTGATTTTGTCCTTCCTTCTTCTCGGCACGTCCCAGTGCCGGGCGCAGGATCAGACGCAAGACCAGGCCCAAGACCACAAAAAGCAAGACGTTGCGGAAGCTGCGCGTCAAGAACGCGCGCGCAAAGAAAGCCTGCAGAAAAAATCCAGGCATGTTTACGTCGCGGAAGACCTGAAGCGCGAGCACATCCTTACGCCGGAAGATCGCTCTCAGTTGGAAGCGCGCAAAAACCAACCGCAACCCACTCCAACCAACGCGCAACAAACACAAGGCGCGGTAGCCGGTTCTGCCGCCGCGCAAGACGTAAACCGCCCCGCGGTAACGCCTGACGCTGATGCCGCGGCACCTTCGACTAATTCCACGAACGTTCCGCTCGGCGACGTCGCCCGCCGCTTGCGGAAAGAAAAGCAATCGCAACAGCTTCAGCGCTCCGCGGAAGTTCATGTTCCTTTCGCGGATGCGCCCGTGCTCGCTTCGCCCAAGGCGCCGGCCCAGCCCTTGGTTCCTCCGGCTGTGACCGTGGACCCTCCCACGGTGGTTCAGTCTGCCCCGAGAGTGGTCGCCCCGTTGCGGCCGTTCGTCAAGCGGTCCCCCTTCGAACGGCCGCGTGTTTTGCCAGCGCCGCCCGTTGTTGCCGCTCCCCGCACAATTGTTCCAGCACCGCGCGCAATTGTCCCGGCACCCCTTGCCCCGCGCGTACTCCCTACACCACCCCTGCCTCGCGGCTCACCGTCGCCGGCAAGATCCGGAAAACTGACTATCGTCACCGTCAAGCCCGGGGACACGCTCTGGAAGTTCGCCGCATCGCGACTCGGCGACGGACGCCGTTGGAAGGAACTGCTTCCGCTGAATCCCGGGCTCCGCGATGCCAATGCTCTCGAAATAGGTTCACAAATCATTGTGCCGTCTTCCGTCGCTCCGCCGCCCGCTCCGACGGAGTACAACGTGCGCCACGGCGACACCCTCTGGACCATTGCGCAAACACAATTGCATCGCGGGTCTGCCTGGTCTTGCATCGCCCGCGCAAATCCGGAACTCAACGACGCCAACATCATTCACGAAGGCCAAGTACTCCTGCTCCCTTCTTCCTGCTGGCCCTGGGACTGACCGAAAGTTGTCGCGGCTGCCTTTCCTCTGAAATTCGCCGCGCGCCAGATGCAGTTCGCGCTGAAGCTGGTCTTCTAGCCGACTGCAGTTCTTCACGAGGGCGGGCTTCGGCTCGCTCTCTCTTCTTTTGAGAGGAAATTTCAACAGTTTGCAGGTTTTAGGGTTTAGCGGCGGCGTACGTCGGGGCGTTGCGGGTCAGCTTGCGGATGACGAATTCCTGCAACAAATTGTTCGCGGCGGTGGCGCCAATCCCGATGAGCGTGTTTTCCAATGTCACCGCCACATCGCGATCACTCTCGGGATAGTACAGATTCGAGATGCCGCCTGCCGCGAGACTGCCGAGAATGGCGGAGTAATTGGCTTGCCAGTGTCCGTTGTCGCCCTTGCAGATCACCGAACTGGCAAGCGCATAGAAAAATCGCGACCGCCGCGATCCCGTGCCTTTGTAGAAAAACCGCGGATCCTGCTTGAAGAGTGAGGGCAGGATGGCGCCGCCGATAAACGTGCCGGTAACGGAATCGGCGTAAGCAGCGCCCAGGCGTTTGCCGTAGCCCTGCGCCCCTTGTCCGTATCCGCTGAAGGAATTCGTCGCTTGCTGAATTCCGGCAATAGCCGCGGTCACCCCAAAGTTCACGGGATCAATGGTGAGCTTCCAAGCCAACTCAAATTTTTGCCTGGGGTGGAGAGGAACGGCGGCCGGATTGTAAGTGACATAGAAATTGGGAATCACTCCAAGGACGCGCTGTTTCTCTTCATCTTTGATTTCGGCTTCCGCTATTTCGACCGGAGTCATGGAAACTCGCACCTCGCTCGAAGACGCGGCCAAGCCCAACGCGACGGGAGGCACGGAGTAGTCTTCGCCCGCGTGCAGAGTTCCGGCAGCACTTTGCGGCGCGAAACCCGGCGCGGTAATCGTGAGCTGGAACGGTCCCGGCGCAATGCTGGCGAAGGAGAATTGCCCGTCGCTGTCAGACGTGGTTTGTTGACCTGAGGATCGATTTTCTTCCCGCGATAGCTTGACGGCCGCTCCCGCAATCACCGCTCCCGTTCGGTCCACAACGGTTCCGCTAATCGTTCCCGGCCGGACCGGTTGCTCGTGGGTTGCATCAGCTCCCGGTGGATCAGGGGACTGCTGGGATTGACCGAAACTGGGATAGGCGCAGAGAAGGAGCGCAGTACATGCGCTCAGTCGCAATACTGCTCCGTGAGCAAAGACCGACAGCTGGGGGTTTCGGCCCGAAAGATTCTTAGAGGACCCTGGTCTTCCGGAGTTCACGAGGAGGCCTGCCTTTAGTCTATGCCGTTTGTCTTTCTTTCACCCAAGGTTTGCCGCGCGAGGTTCCTTTAAGTTACTTACGACAGAGGCCCCCCAAAGTTCCCGCGAAGCCGCTGCAATCCCCACGAATTGCGCCAAGAATCAGGCTTCCCTTCTACGATGTCGCTTGATGGCCTAGGGTTGGATGCGCGAGGTCCTCTCCCGTTCCAACCAATCTTTCGCAACTTCGGTTACAATAGTGTTTTCGTCCCCGAGATCGAGGCGCAAGAGTGATTCACCCGTTCATTTTCCACAACGAGACCCTTCTCCCCATTGAGAAAGTGCGCCTTTCACCCGGCCAGGCCGGGCTCATCTGCGGGTGGGGCATCTTCACCACCGTGCGCATCTCCCGGGGGGAAGCCTTCGCGTACGAGCGCCACTGGCGCCGCCTGGAAAAAGACGCGGCCATCATTCGCCTTCCCATGGCGTACACCGGCGCGAAAGTCCGCGTGAATCTTCACGAAGTGATTCGCGCGAACAAGGTTACGGAAGGCTGTGCGCGCATTTATCTCGTCTACAACTCTGTCGGTTTCTGGCAAAGCAACGAACAGCGCCCGCCGGTTGACCTCCTCATTTACAGCGCGGGGCTACCGGAGCACCGCGAAATCGTTCGGCTTGGCCTTCGTGCGCACGGCCGACACGCGGCTTCCGCGCTGGCCGGCGTTAAAACGATCTCGTGGCTTAACAATGTTTGGTCCATCGCCGAAGCAAACAAAGAAGGTTTCGATGAAGTCGTGATGCTTAACGAGCGCGGTGAAGTGGCCGAATGCACTTCGGCAAATATTTTTGCTGTGAAGGACGGAAAGATTTATACGCCGCCGCTCAGTTCTGGCTGCCTGGAAGGCATCACACGCGGCATCCTTCTGGAAATTGCGCCAGAAGCGGGTCTTTCTGTCGTCGAGCAGACTCTGCGTCCCGAGGACCTCTATTCCGTAGAAGAAGTTTTCATCACCTCGACGAACCGCAATTTGATCAGCGTGGGAGAAGTCGCAGGTCACCCCATTCCCGCTCCCGGACCCGTTTGCGAGCGTCTGCTCGAGCTTTTCGACGCCTACGTTTCCGACTACGTCACTCGACGCCTCGCCTCCGCCGCCCGATAAAACTCATGCCCCGAAATCATGCAAAAGCGCTTGGAGAGCTGCAGGCATAGATGGCCACAGAAGCCAATGTGGGGACCCTTCAGGAGCGCGCGCCTGCTCAGGCTGCCGCAAAAGCCATTTTCCCGATTCTTCTTTCCATCAGCTTTTGCCATCTGCTGAATGACACGGTCCAATCCCTGATTCCCGCCGTATACCCTCTCCTCAGGGATGCTTTACAACTGAATCTTGGCCAAGTAGGCGTGATCGCGCTCACTTCGCAGTTCACCTCTTCCATCCTCCAGCCCCTCGTTGGCCACTACACCGACCGGCATCCGCAGCCGTACTCTCTCGCCGTGGGTATGGGAGTCACCATTCTGGGTCTGTTGTCCTTCTCGATTGCGCCGAACTACGGCGCAGTCCTTGGCGCGGCGGCGCTTGTGGGCATCGGTTCGGCGATCTTTCATCCAGAGTCCTCGCGCGTGGCGCGCCTGGCCTCCGGAGGACAACACGGAATGGCGCAATCGCTGTTTCAGGTCGGCGGCAATGCGGGAACGTCGCTCGGCCCCCTGCTGGCCGCCTTTGTTCTCCGCAATCGCCAGCCGCGCATCGCCTGGTTTTCGCTCTTGGCTCTATTAGCGATGATGTTGCTGGCGAGAATTGGATCGTGGGTGAAGACGCATCATTTCGATCGCCCCAAGTCCATCGCGCTCCGGTCCAAGGACATTGACCTTGGGCCGTTGGCCGCCGCGCCGCAGGTTGCCCATGGCTCGCAACTGTCCGCGAAAAAAATTGCTATCAGTCTAGCTGTTCTGGTGGCGCTGCTGTTCTCCAAATTCTTCTATCTCGCCAGCCTCATCAGCTACTACACCTTCTACCTGATGAACCGATTCCATCTCTCCGTGCAGAGCGCGCAGCTTCACCTTGCGCTTTTCCTTGGTGCGGTGGCCGTCGGAACCTATTTCGGCGGCCCAGTGGGCGACAAACTTGGCCGCAAACTTGTCATCTGGTGGTCCATTCTCGGCGTTCTGCCGTTCACCCTGATTTTGCCTTACGCGAATTTATTCTGGACCAGCATTCTCAGCGTCATCATCGGATTGATCCTCGCGTCCGCGTTCTCCGCAATCCTGGTCTATGGGCAGGAGCTTATGCCCGGAAGAATTGGCATGGTCTCCGGCCTGTTTTTCGGCCTGGCGTTCGGTCTGGGTGGCGTCGGCTCGGCCGCACTCGGCAAGCTCGCCGATCTCACCAGCATAAACTTCGTCTACCACGTCTGCGCGTATCTTCCCGCCATCGGCATTCTGACCGCCTTCCTCCCGGATTTGCGTCCTGCAAAAGTGCATCAACGCAAAGCCGCCACCGCCTAAGCACAACCCCTGTGTGAAGCTCTCTCGGCGTTTCGCGTGCTACAATGCCGGGACTGGAAAGCACACGTGTCGGAAACTGTTCTCCCAGGCGAAGAAGCCGTTCTCGAAGTCGTCTCTCCGGACGGCGCGCGCCGCTATGTCCGCGTGACACAATCACCTTTTTTGATCGGCCGCGGCGCGGAAACCGGCAACCATCTCCAGCTTTCAGACCGCCGCATTTCGCGCAACTGCGCCGCTATCGTTATCGAAGCCAACCGTTTTTACATTGAGGATCGCGGACAGCGCCGCGGCCTTTTCGTGAACGGCGAAAAAGTGGAGAGCCGCGAACTGCAAAATGGCGACGTCATCACCTTCGGCCTCGAGGACTCCTACGAGATTTTCTTTCGCTTCTCGAGCGGCTCGGACGAAGCATCCATCCCGCGCCTGCTCACGCGCATCGAGCACATTACCAGCTCTGAGCCGAGCGGTGGGCTGAGCAAGCTGAACCAGTTGCTGGAGGCCACGGCGTTATTGCATTCCCAGCTTCCGCTCGACGAAGTGCTGGCACGTATGCTGGATCACGCCGTTTCGATCACCGATGCGGACCGCGGCCTGCTACTGGAAGCAGACGCCTCGGGCGCGTTGAAAGTGAAGCTGGCAAGGCGCAGTGGCGGCCTGCGGCTCCCGCCCGAGAGCCTGACGCCCAGCCAGACCGCTATTCAGCTTGCGCTCAAGCAGCAAGCGCCGGTAATCACCGAGGATCTGGCGCAAGCCGAGATGGATTTACAAGCGGCCCACAGCATCGTGGCGCAGCGTCTCCGCGCTGTGGTAGTGATTCCGCTGTGGGCCATGACGCGCGCGAACACGCAGGAGTCCTTGATCAACATCAAGCGCGGCGAACTCCTCGGGGTTCTTTATCTGGACTCTCGACGCCCCGCGGCGTTCTCCAAGCTCGACCGGCAAATTCTGGACGCGCTCGCGGCCGACGCGGCCAGCACCCTGGACAACGCTCGCTTGATCGAGCGCGAGCGCGAGCGGCAACGACTGGAACAGGAGATCAATATCGCGCGCGATATTCAGCAGGCGCTGCTGCCGCGCAATTTTCCTAACACCCCCGAGTTCGCCGTGACCGGGGTGAATTTCCCGTGTCTGTCGGTGGGAGGCGACTATTTCGACGTTTTCCCGCTGAGCGACGGTCGCACCGCGTTTGTCATCGCTGACGTTTCGGGGAAAGGACTCGGCGCAGCCATTGTTACGACGATGCTCCAGGGTGCGCTCTCCGGCATGACGCTGGGCACGGACCCGGCGCTCGTGTTCAATCACGTCAATCGTTTTCTGTGCAATCACACTGAAGTGGGCCGCTACGCCACCGTGTTTTTCGGCTTGCTCGATAATGACGGCCATCTGGAATTCATCAATGCGGGGCACCCCTCGCCGTTTCTCATCCGCCGCGGTGCCGCCGAAGAAGCGTTCACGGAGGGCTCGTTCCCGGTGGGACTCGTGCCCGAGGCGGAATACACCGCGGCGTGCCTCAAGCTCGAGCCGGGAGACACGCTGGTGCTTTTCACCGACGGCGTAACGGAAGCGATGGATCCCGACGATCAGCTTTTTGGCATGCCGCGGCTGAAGAAGGTTTTGACCGGGCAATTGGAATGCCCGCTCGAACATTTGCAGAAATGCGTGCTCGAAGCCGTGGAGAATTTCACACGAGGAGCGCGGCAGGCCGATGATCTCACACTGCTCATCGTGCGCTACCGAGCCACCGCCGCCTCAGCCGCGTCGGACACAGATCTGCCATCTTCAGCGTCAGACTCTTCATCGTCGGCGGCAGCTTCCGGATCGTCTGCCCACGCGTAGCTAAGAGGCGCGTCAATTACTCTTCTCTCCGGCAGGCTGGCCGGATCAATGTGCAGCTCGCGCCGCGCGGGAATCCACATGGTCACAAGACCAAGCACCGCCATCGTGATTAGTTTAGGACTCCGCAGAACTATTGATTTCCTGTTATCCGGAAATCCGGCCGCCTTTGGTTTGCGCAGACCGCAAGAAAAAGCGAGGAGCTTGTTTCGTGCTCCTCGCGTGGATGCGATCTTTCTGAAGCTTGTCGATTCGAAAACGCCTGGAAAGCAAGAAGTTACGAGCCGAGAGTGTTCAGATCGTCTTTGGCCTGCTGCTCGGCGTTTTTGGTCGCGCCTTTAGCATCCGCTTCGGGATTCATGGCACGGATTGCCTTGTTCAGAGGCAGGGCTTTTTCTCCGTCGGCCACTTTGCATCCGGAAACGTCGGCATTGGTGTGCACGCCGGTCATGGCGGCACTCAGACAAGTGAAGTTCAACGCCAGGTTGTGGCTGGCGTGAAGCGCAGCGAGGCACTCATTGAGAGTCGTGAAGGCGGAGCAGGCTTCCGTGGCATTGGAGCTCGAGGGCAGAAGTCCGTGCGCCTGCAGCTTGGGCGTGAGTTTCTTCTCGAGGTCGGCGCGGCTTCCATTTGCCTCCGTGGATTTTTTGTCTTTCTTCACCCATTTGATGGGATTCAGAGAGTGAGCGCTGACCGAAGTTGACTTCGCGGCTTCGGCCGCGCCGGCGCCGGCGGGCCCCTGCGCCGCAGCATGCTGTGCGCCGACGGTAAGAAGAGCTGCCACACCCAGAGCAACGAGCGAGACCTTGAAAGCATTTCCTTTCATGTTTACCTCGTCGAGGATTTTTTGGAATGCGCAGAGAGGTAGTCGCATTCGGCCTCGCTTCCAGTAGGCCATGGAGCGGAGAAAATGCCGCGACCAGGCTGGAAAGTACTCCCCGAATCGGTCACGTTGTCCGTCGGTACAGGTGGAGCGAATTGAGGATGGAAACAGGGTGACCGCAAGCTTACGCGCCGCGAGAGTGGCGATGGAGACCGAGATCAGGATTTGGCTCTTAGAACGAGGCCGTAAAGCGTGAAGCTCAAGCCACCCAGGAATAGCAGCGGAGACAGATAATTCACAACAGCGGGTTGAATGGCGATGGGAATCTCCAGCGGCTTCGCATAGCCAGCAGCAAAGTAATAGATCACCCCCGCGAGCAACATATACAGGAGCCCGCGGCGCATCTGCTGGCTGCCGGCGTCCGTGGAGGTGCGGGACAACCGTACCTGCGGCTGCATCTCGCGGCAAAAGGGACACTGGTTCAAGTGTCCGGCAATCCGCTTTCCGCAGAACGCACACTGCCGCATTTGCATGGCCTGATGTCCTATCGCGCTCATGAAATTCCCGAGGAACGGCCCCTATTTCAGGCTAAAGGGGAGAGGGCGTGGGGTCAAGGCGAGGTGATGTACATGGCAATAGCGGCGCGGAATCGGCTTCAATGCATATTCATGGTAACCGAGGTCCGTGCTCACCCCCCGCAATGAGGCCCCTTCTTAGAGTTCGCGGAGAGCGGTCGCGACGGGAAGGCGCGCTGCGCGAACGGCCGGGAAGAAGCCGCCCAGGACGCCCATCACCAGAGCAAAAACAATTCCCTCGGCGAGCAAGCCGGGAGTGATCTTAAAAGCGAACGCGAGATTGGAGAAGGTCTGAAAATTGATCGTGCTAGTCGTGAGGCCGTTCAAGCGGAGAACGGCGAGGCAGCCGAGAAGCCCACCGACAAAGGAAATCAAGAGAGCTTCGATAAGGAAGGAGGTCACGACGGAAGGACCGCCAAAACCGAGAGCACGCATCGTGGCAATTTCCTTCCCACGATCGGCCACGGCGGAATACATGGTGTTGAGCGCGCCGAAGACGGCACCAATGGCCATGATGAACGCGACGAAACCGCCAAGAGTAGTGATAAGCGTGGTCATGCGCGTGGATTGTTTGGCGTAATAGTCAATCTCGCGCGTAACATCGACGTTCAGGCGAGGGTCGGAGGTGAGGGCGTCCCTCAATTGAGTCAGGGCTTCAGGGGAAGCAAGACGAGCGGTAGCAGACTGGAAAAAGGTGTCGGGCCGGTCGTACGCCGCGGTGAGAAGATGCGAATCCCCCCAAACCTCGGAATCGAAGGCACTCCCACCCGCATCGAAGATACCCACCACTTGCCAGTGCAACTTGCCGAGGCTAATGGTGTTGCCGAGGGTCAAACCGGAGTATGTCCGGTTAGCGTTTTTGCCTACGATTACTTCGGCAAGGCCGGGCTGAAACATGCGTCCCTGGACGATTTTGACTTGCTTGCGGATCTCGAGCACATTGGGCGAAACGCCACGGAGCTGCACATTGGCGTCCGTCCCCGTGGAAATCAGAGGGATGGGCGCCATGAGCACCGCTTCGGCGGTCACTAAGGGGCCGTTGGGGCCGCGGGCAATGCCGGGAGCATCTTGCATAACCTTCACGGCATCCAAGGCGACCCCGCTGGTCATTTCTGACGTGGCGCCGCCGCGGACGATCAGAGCATTATCGGGCGAACCCGACGAAACCAGTGTCGCTCTAAAACCCTTGGCAAGGGAGAGCATGGCGACGAAGACTCCTACGGTCCCGGCAATTCCTACGACGGCCACGATGGCCGAAGTCCACCGGGCCCGGACACTGCGAACGTTGTAGATGATCGGGATGGCCATGTCAGACTCTCCGCAGCGCATTGACCACGCGCATACGCATGGCACTAATCCCAGGAAGCAAACCGCTGATCACGCCAACGAGAAGAGCGAAGCCTAGGCCAAACGACAGCATGGGCTTTGATAACAGCAAGGGCGGCAACAAGCCGGTGAGCGCACCGCTGATACCTGGAATCATCACAAGGGCCAAGACGAGACCGAGCACGCCGCCAAACAATGCGATGGCCGACGCTTCGGCGAGAACCAAGAAAAGAACTGAGCGGTCCGTCACACCGATGGCTTTCAAGACCCCCAATTCAGCTGTGCGTTCGCGGACGGAAATAGCCATGGTGTTGCCGGTCACGAGCAGCAAGGTGAAGAAGACCACGCCGCCGATGGTCAGAATGAGGAATTCGATGTTGCCGAACTGCTTGGCAAAATAGCCGGCAAAGGCGGACTCGGTTTCCGCTTTAGTCTCATGAGAGGAATTGGCAAATTTTTCGTCAATGGCTTTTGCGACGCGGGCAGCATCGTCCGGACTGTCCAGCTTGACGATATACCACCCCGCGGTGCTCTTGATAACGCTGGGAACGTTCTCGTCAAAGTATTTCCATTGCAGCCAGAATTGTCCCTGATCTCCGTCGGATTTTTCCGTGTGATAGATGCCGTCGAGGTTGAACTCCCAGACCGCGCCACCGTAGAGCGTGGTTTTAATGGGGATGCGGTCGCCGACTTTCCAATGGAAGCGTTCCGCGAGTTTGGCGCCGGCGATGGCTCCCTGACGATCTTGCGCGAACTTATTCCACTGGTCGTCGGGCACGATAAACTCCGGATAGACCTTGCGATGGTTATCCACATCGATCACAAACTGGGGAAAGAAATTCTTTTCATCCTGGTAGACGCCGCCGAACCAATGGTCGTGCGTAACCGCCTTGACGCCGGGAATCGCGGCGATTTTGTCGGCGTAGGAAATGGGCATGAGGTTCATCAGACCAACACGGTCCACGACCACCAATCGGTCGGCGCCGGCAATCTCGACGCCGCGATTAAAGGCGCTCCGCACGACGGCCAAAAACGTGAAGAGAACCAGGGCGATGGCAAAAGACCCGACGGTCAAGATCAGACGAATCTTTTTGCGAAAAAGATTGGCAAAAATCAGGCGGCGGAATTTCATGCGGCACCTCCAGCAAGAACGCTTTCGCGAGAAGAAGCCTTGCCCTCAACGAGTACGCCCTTTTCCAGATGCAGGGTAGTGTGGGCGCGGCCGGCGACGACGGGATCGTGAGTGACCATCAAAACCGTTTTGCCGTACTTACCCACAAGCTCTTCGATGAGGGCCATGATTTCGTCGGCGCTTTTGCGATCGAGGTCACCGGTTGGCTCGTCGCAAAGGAGGAAGGTCGGATCGGAAACGATGGCGCGAGCGATGGTTACGCGCTGTTCCTGACCGCCGGAAAGCTGCCGCGGGTAGTGATGCATGCGGTCGGCCAGGCCAACGACGGCAAGCGCGGTCTCCACGTGCTTGCGGCGCTCCGAGCCGGCAAGCTTGGTTAGCAGCAGGGGCAGCTCGACGTTCTGATACGCGGTGAGAACGGGAATCAGGTTGTACATCTGGAAGATG
>Ga0126383_10001854_pt1 | contig 13371 bp, 7 predicted proteins | sample PanSoiMetPlot_35_FD_96882 | JGI IMG/M metagenome (GOLD analysis project Ga0126383, IMG submission 96882) | Tropical forest soil microbial communities from Panama - MetaG Plot_35 | ecosystem: Environmental > Terrestrial > Soil > Tropical forest > Bulk soil | place: Panama | collected 2016-02-17
AGCCGACCCGGGCGCGGTGGTCATCGCCGCGAGCACACGCCGGCTCGTCGGCCATCTGTTCGAATACGAGAGCCTGGGCGAGGCCGAGCTTAAAGGTCTGGCGGCGCCGGTCCCGGTCTTTCGGGTCCTCCATGAACGCCAGCTCGGCAGCCGGTTTGAGGCGCTGCGCACCGGCGAGACGCCACTCGTCGGGCGCGAGGAGGAGTTGGAGCTGCTCGGCCGCCGCTGGGCACAGGCGAAGGCAGGGTCGGGGCAGTTGGTGCTGATCTCCGCCGAGCCTGGGATCGGGAAATCCCGATTGGCGGAGGCATTCCGGGCGAGTCTCGAAAGCGAGCCGTACACCCGATTGCGGTATTTCTGCTCGCCGCACCATCAAAACAGCGCATTGTTCCCGTTCATCGCCCAACTGGAGCGGGCGGCCGGTTTCGAACGCGACGACACGCCGTCAGCGAGGCTCGATAAATTACAGGCGCTCGTCGCTGCGAACGAACCGGCAGAAGGCGACACCCAGTTGCTGGCCGAGCTCCTATCGGTGCCGCTCGATGGGCGTTACCCCGCTCTGGATCTGACGCCGCAGCGCACGAAGGAACAGACGTTCGCAGCCCTGTTGCGACAGCTCGCGGGTTTGGCCCGCCGCCAACCCGTGCTGATGATTGTCGAGGATCTGCATTGGGCCGACCCGACCTCCCGCGAGCTGCTCGACCTCACTGTTGAGCGGATAGAGCGCCTGCCGGTACTGCTGATCGCGACCTTCCGGCCCGAATACCAGCCGCTGTGGACGGACCAGCCGAATACAACGACATTGTCTCTGCGTCGCTTGGGCCGCGACGAAAGCGATGAGCTCATTCGCGGCATTATTGGCAACGCTCCGACGTTCTCGACCGAAATAGTGGACGAAATCATTGAGCGCACCGATGGCGTGCCGCTCTTTGTCGAGGAGCTGACCAAGGCCGTGCTCGAAGCCGCTATCAGCGGCGCCGGGTTGTCGGCGGTTCCGGCGGCGTCGCCTTCGGTTCCGGCGACCCTCCACGCTTCACTGATGGCCCGCCTCGACCGGCTCGGCTCTGCGACCAAGGACGTCGCCCAGATAGGCGCGGCTATCGGGCGTGAGTTCTCCTACGAATTATTGACTGCGGTGGCGCAGCGAGACGAGGCCGAGCTGCGAGATGTGCTAAGCCGGCTAATCGATGCGGGGCTTGTGTTCGGGCGTGGCGTGCCCCCGCAGGCGAATTTCCTCTTCAAACACGCGCTGGTGCAAGAGGCCGCCTTGGGGACGCTGCTACGCGGGCCGCGCCAGGCTCTGCACGCGCGGATCGCGGATGCATTGATATCGAAAAGCAGCGAGAGCCCGGCTGCGCCCGAGATTGTCGCGCATCACCTGCAGAATGCCGGGCGCTCGGCCGAGGCGGTGGTTTATTGGCGCCAAGCCGGCGGGGAAGCAGCGCGGCGTGCAGCCAACCGTGAAGCAATCGGACACCTTCGCCGTGCGTTAGCCTTGGTTGAGACGCAACCCTCCACGATTGAACGGCGGCGCGCCGAGTTGGCCGTCCTGTCGCAGCTCACCCCGGCCCTGATGAGCGTCCACGGGTGGTCCGGACCCGAAGCCGGCGAAGCCGCCGCGCGAGCCGCGGACATAGCACGTCATCTCCCAAGCTCGGCTGAGCTTGCGCCATCGATTGCCAATTTGTGGATGTTCAATCAAGGGCGGGGTCTGTTTGACCGAGCCGACGAAATATCGGCCGATCTGTTCCGGATCGCGCGCGATCTGGATGACCCGGAGATCCTGCTCCAGGCCCATCATAGCTCATGGCCGAACCGCCTGAACCACGGCATGCTGGCGGAGGCCAAGAAGCACATCGATGCCGGGCTATCGCTTTACGACGAAGAACGCCACGCGCACCACCGCTATACCTATGTCGGCCACGATCCTGGAGCATGCGCTTTTGGCACAGGCGCGTTCGTGCAATGGATGCTCGGCTATCCCAGTCAGACCAGGCGCTTCGAAACGGAAGCGCTGGCACTAGCACGACGGTTGGAGCACCCGCCGTCAATGGTCCAAACCCTGCGACATGTTTGCGACGCTCAGGCAGCGCGCAGCGACACCGCGGCAGTTCTCGCAAACGCAGCCGAGTTTCTTAAGCTGGGCGAGGAGCACGGACTACCTCAAGCAAAGGCGAACGCTCTGATATTTCTCGGCTGGGCCCTGACCTGTTCGGGCGAGAGGGAGGAGGGCCTCGCGCGGCTGGAGGAAGGGTTTGAGGTATTGAACCGGTCGGGCAATTTCGGCTTTCTGTCGCGTGCTTGCTGCCTGTTGGGTGAAAGTCTGCTGGCGTCAGGGCGCCCTGCCGAAGGACTGCAGCAGGTGACGCGGGCCCTCGACGAAGCGACTAAAACCGGCGAACGATGGTATTTTCCACGAATACACCGGCTGCGCGCGGCCTTGCTCCTTGCCCACGGGGCTTCGGGTGAGGCTGCCGAAGCCGCTCTGCGCCAGTCGCTGGCTGCTGCGCAAGAGATGGGTGCCAAAGGCCCGGAGCTGCAGGCGGCGATTGGGCTCGCCAGGCACTGGGCCGAGCGCGGCCAGCGCAATGCGGCTCGCGATTTGCTCGCACCCATTTACGGCTGGTTCACCGAGGGCTTCGACACACCTGATCTGAAAGAGGCCAAAGCCTTGTTCGACGAACTCAATGCGTAGTCGACTACGCTTTTAGCAATCTCGTCGGCAATAAAGGTCCGGATCCGGCACACCTCGGCTCCGATGGCGACGGAACGAATGGCAGCTTCCCATGCACTGAGACTCGACGACTGGCTCTATGCAATGGCCGCAATGGAGCACAACGGGCCGATTTGGCCGCAGGTAAGGAATAACCCCTTCGCCACTCGGAGCCGCGAGCCAAGCGTCAGATCTTCACCACTACTGCGCCGGTTTTTGAGGTAGGCCTGAGACCAGCCGGCGCGGAAGTCGGGTTGGAGTTGACAGCAGCGGAGACAGACGGGCGATTGTCGGTCTACAGTCGGCGGCGAGGCTGGCGCCAGGGTCCGGCTGCGGAGGGAGCAGATCGATGGAGTTGCCGTCGAGCGGACGCGGCAACCTGGAATCGGGGAGGTTGCGCCCGGCATGAGGCGCCGCGATCTCCTGGCGCTCTCTGCGTTGGGTTTCGTCGCCAGCGCGCCCGGCGCGGCGGCCGCCGCCGGCCCGGACGGGCAGCTGACCTGGGGGGTGCACGTCTCGCTCGCGCCGGCGTGGTTCGACCCGGCCGACATCTCCGGGATCATCACGCCGTTCATGGTGCTCTACGCGCTGCACGACGCGATGGTGAAATTGATGCCGGGCCAGTCCTCTCCCGCGCCGAGCCTCGCCGAGGCGTGGTCCGCCTCGGAAGATGGCCTCACCTACGATCTCACATTGCGCCAGGGAACACTCTTCCACAGTGGCGACCCGGTAACGCCCGAGGACGTCAAATTCTCGTTCGAGCGCTATCGCGGCGCCTCGCACGATCTGATGATGGAGCGCGTCGCTGCGGTGGAGATCCCCGACACCCGGCATGTGCGTTTCAAGCTGAAGAGGCCGTGGCCGGATTTTTTGACCTTCTATGCGACTGCCACCGCCGCCGGCTGGATCGTGCCCAAGAAATACGTCGAGAAGGTCGGGGACGACGGGTTCAAGAAGGCGCCGATCGGTGCCGGGCCCTACAAATTCGTCTCGTTCAATCCCGGCGTCGAGCTGGTCTTGGAGGCCTTCGACCAGTATTGGCGCAACCCGCCCCATGTGAAGCGGCTGGTCTTCAAGGTGATTCCCGACGAGAGCACGCGACTGGCCACTCTCAAACGCGGTGAGATCGACATCGTATATTCGATCCGCGGTGAACTCGCCGAGGAGCTGCGGCGCACACCCGCCTTGACCTTGAAGCCTGCTGTCGTGCAGGGCGTGTTCTGCCTCTATTTCCCCGACCAGTGGGACCCGAAGTCACCTTGGCATGATGAACGGGTGCGGCGCGCCGCCAGCTTGGCGATCGACCGTGAGGGCACGAACGAAGCACTGACTCTCGGCTACTCGCTGATTACCGGCAACCCGATCGTTGCCGACCATTACGAGTTCTTCTGGAAGCCCCCGGCCCCGGTCTACGACCCCGACAAAGCGAAGAACCTGCTCGCCGAGGCGGGCTACCCCAAGGGGTTTGACGCCGGCGATTACTACTGCGACTCGTCTTACGCGAATATTGGCGAGGCTGTCGTCGACAACCTGCAGGGTGTCGGTATCCGGCCGAAGCTTCGGCCGATCGAGCGGGCCGCCTTCATCAAGGGCTTTGCCGAAAAAACGTTCAAAAATATCATCCAGGCCGGCCCAGGCGCGTTTGGCAATGCCGCGACCCGTCTCGAAGCGCATGCCGTCAAAGGCGGAGTTTTTGCGTACGGCAGCTACCCCGATCTCGACGAGCTCTACCAGCAACAGGCGATTGAGCTCGATCACCGGAAACGCGAGGAAATCCTGCATAAGATGCAGCAGATCGTTTACGAGCGGACGATTTTCGCACCGATCTGGCAGCTGGCCTTTATCAACGGCGTCGGTCCGCGGGTCGGAGAGTCGGGGTTCGGGCTGATCGCCCGCTTCCCTTACACCGCGCCCTACGAGGACATCACCCTGAAAGGGGTCTAGCGCGCGGTTTTTTCGACAGCCGTGACACTCCCGTATTGCTGATCTAGCTTATGCGCAAGGCTCGAAAATGCAGCCGGATGAACGGAGGAGGTCATGGGTTCGTCGATCAGCAATCTCCAAAACTATGGGCAGAACTCAGCGAAGCCGGAGCTGACCCGACGAGAGCTTCTCGCGCTGAGCGCCCTGGGCCTCGTCGCAGGCGCGACGCGCTCGGCTCGCGCTGGCGCGCCTTCGGGGCAGCTGACCTGGGGGGTGCATACGACACTGGCCCCGACCTGGTTCGACCCGGCTGAGACGCCGGGTTACATCACTCCCTATATGATCCTTTACGCGCTGCACGATGCAACGGTTAAGCCGATGCCGGGCCAGCCGATGGCGTCGTGTCTCGCCGAATCGTGGTCGGCCGCCGAGGACGGGCTCACCTACGATCTCACGCTCCGAAGCGGCGTGAAATTTCACAACGGCGACCCGGTGACTGCCGAGGACGTCAAGTACTCGTTCGAGCGCTATCGCGGCAGCTCGAAAGATCTGTTGCACGATCGGGTGGGTGCGATCGAAACCCCTGATCCGCAGCATGTGCGCTTCAAGCTCAAATCGCCCTGGCCCGATTTTATGACTTTTTACGCGACTGCGACCGGGGCGAGCTGGGTCGCGCCAAAGAAATACGTCGAGAAAGTTGGCGAGGACGGGTTCAAAAAAGCGCCGATCGGCGCCGGCCCGTATAAATTCGTCTCGTCCACGCCGGGCGTCGATGTCGTGTTCGAGGCTTTCGACCAGTACTGGCGCAAGACACCGAACATCAAGCGCCTGGTATTCAAGATGATCCCCGATGAAGCGACGCGGCTGGCCGCGCTCAAGGCGGGCGAGGTCGATATCGTCTACTCGATCCGCGGCGAGCTCGGCGAGGAGCTGCGCCGCACCCCAGGGCTCACCCTCAAGCCAGCCGTCCTCCAGGCGCCGTTCTATGTCTATTTCCCGGATCAATGGGACCCGAAATCGCCGTGGCACGACGTGCGGGTACGGCGCGCCGCCAGCCTGGCGATCGACCGCCAGGGCATCAACGATGCGATCACGCTGGGCTATTCCAAGATCACCGGCAGCACGATTCCGGAAACCTTCGATTTCTATTGGCAACCTCCGCTGCCGGCCTACGACCCGGCCAAAGCGAAGCAGCTGCTCGCCGAGGCCGGCTATCCGGGCGGCTTCGACGCCGGCGAGTTCTACTGTGACTCGTCCTACGCGAACGTCACCGAGGCGGTGCTCGATAATTTCGTCGCGGTCGGCATTCGCTGCAGGCTACGGCCGCTCGAGCGAGCCGCTTTCTTCGACGCGTATTCCCACAAGAAGCTGAAGAACATCTTGCTGAGCGGCAGCGGCGCGTTCGGCAATGCCGCGACGCGTCTCGAGGCCTTCGTCGTGAAGGGCGGTATTTACGCCTATGGCAGCGACCCGGACATCGACGCGCTCTTTCCGCAGCAGGCCGCCGAGCTAGACCGCAAGAAGCGCGCCGCGATCCTGGACAAGATGCAGCAACTTCTCGCGGAGCGAGCGATTTACGCCCCAATCTGGCAGCTCGGCTTTCTCAACGGCATCGGCCCGCGGGTAGGGGAGTCGGGGTTCGGGTTGATGCCGGGGTACGCCTACACCGCGCCCTACGAGGACATCACGATAAAAGGCGCGTAGCCGCAGCGGTAGCCGCGCGAGAACTGGTTCAGATCGGGATCATCCAGCCCGACAATCCTGGGGAGGTATAGATGGCTTCACCTGAACTGCGCGGCGGGGACTCCATACCCCGCGCCGAGCTCGCTCGCATGACGCGGCGGGATGTTCTCGTCCTCGCCGCTCTCGGTTTGGTCACCCCTTCGCCCGGCAATGTCGCCGCTGCGGCACCAGCAGGGCAGCTGACCTGGGGCATCCACGTCTCGCTCGCGCCGACCTGGTTCGATCCGGCCGAGACGCCGGGGCTTATCACGCCCTTCATGATCCTTTACGCGCTGCACGACGCCGTCGTGAAGCCGATGCCGGGCCAGCCGATGGCGCCGAGCCTTGCCGAGTCATTCTCGGCAGCCGAGGACGGCCGCTCCTACGATTTCATTTTGCGCCAGGGCGCGAAGTTCCATAACGGCGACCCTGTCACCGCGGAGGATGTCAAGTTTTCGTTCGAACGATACCGCGGTGCCTCGCACTCGCTGATGCACGATCGGGTGGCGGAGATCGAGACCCCCGATCCGCGCCATGTCCGCTTTAACTTGAAAAAGCCGTGGCCGGATTTTCTGACGTTTTACGCGACCGCGACCGGAGCGGGTTGGATCGTTCCGAAAAAATATGTCGAAAAGGTCGGTGATGACGGGTTCAAGAAGGCGCCCGTCGGCGCCGGCCCCTACAAATTCGTCTCGTACACGCCCGGTATAGAGCTGGTGTTCGAGGCCTTTGACCAGTACTGGCGCAAGACCCCTAGCGTCAAACGCCTGGTGTTCAGGTCTATCCCCGAGGAGGCGACGCGGCTGGCGGCGCTCAAACGCAGCGAGGTCGATATCGTTTATTCGATCCGCGGCGAGCTCGCCGAGGAGCTCAGGAGCACCGCCGGGCTCACTCTAAAGCCGATCGATTCGACAGCTCCGTTCTGGCTCTATTTCGCTGACGAGTGGGATCCGAAATCGCCGTGGTACGACGAGCGCGTGCGACGCGCCGCCAATCTTGCGATCGACCGCAATACGATCAACGAAGCGCTGACTCTTGGTTACTCGAAGATCACCAACAGCATTGTTCCCAGGACCTACGATTTTTACTGGCAGCCCCCGCCTGCAGTTTACGACCCGGCAAAGGCGAAGCAATTGCTCGCGGAAGCGGGCCATGCCGGCGGATTCGACGCTGGCGATTACTACTGCGACTCGTCCTATGCGAATGTCGGCGAAGCCGTGCTCAACAACCTGCGGGAGGTCGGGGTCCGCTCACAGCTGCGGCCATTGGAGCGGGCGGCCTTCCTGAAAGCCTGGGGCGACAAGGCTCTCAAGAACCTCATTCAATGTGGCAGCGGCGCCTTCGGCAACGCCGCCACACGCCTTGAAGCTTTCATCGTCAAGGGCGGGACTTATGTTTACGGCAGCTATCCCGATATCGACGCGTTGGCGCCGCAGCAGGCTTCGGAACTCGACCCCAAGCGGCGCGCGGCGATCCTCGAGAAAATGCAGCAGCTCGTTCACGAGAAATCGGTCGTGGCGCCGATCTGGCAGCTGGCGTTCATCAATGGCGTCGGACCGCAGGTCGGGGAATCCGGTTTCGGCCTGATCACCGATTTCGCCTATACCGGGCCCTACGAGGACATCACGATAAAAGGCGCGTAGCCGCGGCGGCGGCCTCGCGAGAATTGGTTCAGACCGGGATCATCCAGCCCGATAATCCTAGGGAGGTATAAATGGCTTCGCCTGAAATAAGCGGCAGGGATTCCATATCCCACGCCGAGCTCGCTCGCATGACGCGGAGGGATGTTCTCATTCTCGCCGCTTTCGGTTTGGCAGCAGCCGCCCCCGGCAATGTCGCCGCTGCGGCGCCGGCAGGGCAGCTGACCTGGGGCATCCATGTCTCGCTGGCACCGACTTGGTTCGATCCGGCCGATACGCAGGGGATCATCACCCCCTTTATGGTGCTGTACGCGCTGCATGACGCGATCGTGAAGCCGATGCCGGGCCAACCGATGGCGCCGTGCCTCGCCGAGTCCTGGTCGGCCTCCGAGGATGGCCGCACATACGAATTTGTCCTGCGCCAAGGTGCGAGGTTTCACAACGGCGATCCGATCACCGCCGAGGACGTCAAGTTCTCGTTCGAGCGCTATCGCGGCGCTTCGCACGATTTGATCAAGGACCGGGTGGCAGGAATCGACACTCCCGACCCGCAGCATGTGCGCTTCCAGCTCAAAGCACCGTGGCCCGACTTCCTGACCTTCTACGCGACGGCGAGCGGCGCCGGCTGGATCGTGCCGAAGAAATACGTCGAAACAGTCGGCGATGACGGCTTCAAAAAAGCGCCTATTGGCGCCGGACCCTACAAGTTCGTCTCGTTCACGCCCGGCGTGGAACTCGTCTTCGAGGCCTTCGACCAGTATTGGCGGAAAGCTCCGAGCGTCAAACGCCTGGTATTCAAGGTGATCCCCGACGAGGCGACACGCCTGGCCGCGCTCAAGGGCGGCGAGATCGACATCGTTTATTCGATCCGCGGCGAGCTCGCGGAAGAGCTTCGGCACACGCCGGGGCTGACCCTGAAGCCGGTCGTCCCGCAGGGCCCGTGGTGGCTCTATTTCACCGAGCAGTGGGACCCGAAATCGCCGTGGCATGACGAACGGGTGCGGCGCGCCGCCAGCCTAGCGATCGACCGCAACGCCATCAACGACGCCATCACCCTCGGCTATTCCAAGATCACCGGCAGCATTATCCCCTACACCTTCGAATTCTTCTGGCAACCGCCGGCCCCGGCTTACGATCCGGCGGAGGCCAAGCGGCTGCTCGCCGAGGCGGGCTACGCCAGCGGCTTCGATGCCGGAGAGTACAATATCGACTCGTCCTATTCGAACTTTGGCGAGGCGGTGCTCGACAACCTCCAGGCGGTAGGCATCCGCGCGACGCTGCGGCCGCTCGAACGGGCGGCGTTCTTCGAGGCTTATTCCAACAAGAAGTTCAAGGGCCTCGTTCAGGCCGCCAGCGCCGCTTTCGGCAACGCCGCGACCCGCCTGGCGGCCTTTGCCGTCAAGGATGGCCCCTATGCTTATGGCGACTATCCCGAGATCGACGCGCTCTACGCACAACAGGCGGCCGAGCTCAGCCATGACAAGCGCGCGCAGATTCTGGATAAAATGCAGCAGCTGATCTGCGAGCGCACGATATACGCGCCATTGTTGCAGCTAGCCTTCATCAACGGTGTCGGACCGCGAGTGGGAGAGTCGGGGTTCGGCCTGATTCCCGGCTTCGCATACACCGGGCCTTTCGAGGACATCACGCTGAAAGCGGTATAGCCTTCTTCCGCCCTCCGCCGCTGGTCTACAATGACGGAAGGGTCCCGCAAGGGGCCGAGTGGAGGAAGGCGCATGAATAAGAACGCTGGCCTGACGCGGCGCGATGTATTCGGTCTCGCGGCTCTCGGCCTCGCCGCCGGCGCTCCCGGAACGGCGTTCGCGGCCGCGCCGAGCGGCCAGCTGACTTGGGGCATCCATGTCTCGCTGGCGCCGACTTGGTTCGACCCAGCTGAGACGCAAGCCCTCATTACCCCGTTCATGGTGCTCTACGCGCTGCACGACGCGATGGTAAAGCCGATGCCGGGCACATCACAGGCGCCGTGTCTGGCCGAATCCTGGTCGGCTTCCGAGGACGGTCTCAGTTACGAGTTCGTGTTGCGCAAAGGCGCCAAATTCCACAACGGCGATCCGGTCACCGCCGAGGACGTGCAGTTCTCGTTTGAGCGCTACCGCGGTGCCTCTCACGCGTTGATGCAGGATCAGGTGGCGGCAATCGAGACTCCCGATCCTCAGCGGGTGCGTTTCAAGCTCAAAAAGCCGTGGCCCGACTTTCTGACGTTTTATTCGAGCGCCAGTGGCGCCGGCTGGATCGTGCCCAAGAAGTATGTCGAGAAGGTCGGCGACGAAGGCTTCAAGAACGCTCCGATCGGCGCCGGTCCCTACAAATTCGTCTCGTTCGATCCGGGTATCGAGCTGGTGCTCGAAGCCCTTCGAGGGCTATTGGCGCAAGACCCCCAATGTCAAGCGCCTAGTGATGAAAGTAATTCCGGATGAAGCGACCCGGTTAGCGGCATTGAAGCGCGGCGAGATCGACATTGCTTACTCGATCCGCGCCGAGCTTGCGGAGGAGCTGCGACGTACGCCCGGGCTCAGTCTGAAGCCAGTCGTCGCCCAGGCCCCGAACTGGATCTATTTCCCCGACCAATGGGATCCCAAGTCGCCGTGGCACGATCTGCGGGTGCGTCAGGCGGCCAATCTCGCGCTCGATCGCGACGGCATGAACGAGGCGCTGTTCCTCGGCTATTGCAAAATCACCAACAGCATCATCCCCGATAGCTTCGATTTCTATTGGCAGCCGCCACCCGCGGTTTACGATCCGTCGAAGGCTAGGAAATTGCTGACGGAAGCAGGCTATCCCAGGGGTTTCGACGCCCGTCTCTTTTATTGCGACAGCTCGTACTCGAATATTGGCGAAGCCGCGGTGGACAGCCTGCAGCAGGTCGGCATCCGAACCAAGCTGGAGCCGATCGAGCGCGCCGGTTTTATCGCAGCTTATTCTGGAAAGAAGCTCAGTCACGGGATCCTGCGCGGAGCAAGCGGTGCTTTCGGTAACGCCGCGACCCGGCTCGCCTCATTCGTAGTCAAGGGCGGCGCTTACGTCTATGGCAGCGATCCGGAGATCGACGCGCTTTACCCATTGCAATCCGACGAATTCGACCAGACGAAGCGCGCTGCGATCCTCGAAAAGATGCAGCGTCTCGTTTACGAGAAGGAAATCTACGCGCCAATCTGGCAGCTCGCTTTCATCAACGGGGTCGGCCCGCGGGTCGGCCAGTCGGCGTTCGGGCTCATTCCCGGTTTTGCCTATACTGCGCCCTTTGAGGACATCACGATCAAGGGCACGTAACGGTAGCGACAAACGCTCAGCAAAACCCACCCCAAGGCTCTGATAAGAAACGTGGAGACATTTCCAGAAGGGTGGTCTACGTTCGGTGCAAGGCTCCCCAAGAAGTCGCTGTGTGGAGGAGGATGATGGATCTGGTCGACGGCCGGGGAGTAGGAAACACCGGCTCGAAAGAAGCTAATCTGACCCGCCGCGACGTTCTTGCTCTGGGCGCTCTTGGTCTTGCCGCGGGGGCTCCCGGGATCGCGTGGGCAGCCGCACCTAGCGCCCAGCTGACCTGGGCGATCCACGTCTCCTTGGCGCCGACATGGTTCGATCCCGCCGAGACGGAAGGCATTATCACCCCTACATGGTGCTATACGCGCTGCACGACGCGATGGTGAAGCCGATGCCCGGCAAGTCGCAGACGCCGTGCCTCGCCGAGTCTTGGTCGGCTTCGCCGGACGGGCTCAGCTACGAATTTGTGATACGCAAGGGCGTCAAGTTTCACAATGGCGAGCCGGTAACCGCCGAGGACGTAAGGTTCTCGTTCGAGTACCACGGGGCCGCACACCAGCTGATAAAGGACAACGTAGCGGCAATTGACTTGCCCGATCCGCAGCGTGTCCGCTTCAAGCTCAAAAAGCCGTGGCCCGACTTTATCGCCTTTTATTCCACCGCTACCGGCTCCGGGTGGGTCGTGCCCAAAAAATATGTCGAGCAGGTCGGCGACGAGGGCTTCAAAAAGGCGCCGATCGGCGCCGGCCCTTACAAATTCGTCTCCTTCACTCCCGGGGTCGAGCTGGTGCTCGAAGCCTTCGACGGGTATTGGCGCAAACCCCCCAGCGTAAAGCGCCTAGTCATGAAAGTGATCCCGGACGAGGCGACGCGTCTCGCCGCCCTCAAGCGCGGTGAGGTGGACATCGCCTACTCGATCCGCAGTGAACTCGCCGAGGAGCTCCGTCGCACCCCTGGCCTTGCTCTCAAGCCGGTCGTTCTACAGGCGCCGAACTGGCTCTACTTCCCGGAGCAATGGGACCCGAAATCGCCCTGGAGCAAGCTGCAAGTCCGTCAGGCTGCCAATCTCGCCATCGACCGGGAGGGTATGAGCCAGGCGTTGTTCCTCGGCTACTGCAAAGTCACCAACAGCATCATTCCTTACACCTTCGACTACTTTTGGCAGCCGCCGGCTGCGGTTTACGATCCGGCCAAGGCGAAGAAGTTGTTGGCGGAAGCAGGGTATCCCAACGGCTTCGACGCCGGGCTGATGTATTGTGACAGTTCGTACTCCAATATGGCGGAGGTGTCCGTCGACAATTTCCAGCAGATCGGCATTCGAGTGCAGCTGCAGCCGATCGAGCGCGCCCCGTTTTTCGCCGGTTACGCGGACAAGAAGTACACGCGTGGCATCATCCAGGGAGCGAGCGGCGCTTTCGGCAATGCTGCGACCCGACTTGCCTCGTTTGTCGTCAAGGGTGGCGCCTACGCCTATGGCAGCTATCCCGATATTGACGAACTGTTCCCACAGCAAGCCGCCGAACTCGACCACGAGAAGCGCGCGGCGATCCTCGATAAGATGCAGCAGCTCGTCCACCAGAATGCGATCTACGCACCAATCTGGCAGCTGGGTTTCCTCAACGGCGTGGGTCCCCGAGTCGGCGAGTCGGCTTTCGGCTTGATTGCGGGTTTCGCGTACACCGCCCCGTTCGAGGACATCACGATCAAGAACGCGTAAGCGGGCGGCCGACGAATGATTACTCAAATGACATCTGTTTTACGTCATTCCCGCGAAAGCGGGAATCCAGAGTTCCAGGACTTTCACGGTTGGCTCTGGATCCCCGCTTTCGCGGGGATGACGAATAATGCACCGGCAATGCCGTCGCTCTGCAATGCGAGGCCGAGGGCGTCATGAAGCAGTACATCAGCAGGCGAGTCGGTTATTCGCTGCTCTCGCTGTTTCTCTTGTCGCTGACGATCTTTTTTTTCGTGCGCGTGACCGGCGATCCGGCCGCACTGCTGGTCGAGCCAGGCGCCAGCCAAGCGGATATTGACGCTATCCACCACCAGTTCGGTCTCGACCGGCCCCTCTGGGTGCAATACGCCATC
>Ga0126383_10001856_pt1 | contig 13367 bp, 11 predicted proteins | sample PanSoiMetPlot_35_FD_96882 | JGI IMG/M metagenome (GOLD analysis project Ga0126383, IMG submission 96882) | Tropical forest soil microbial communities from Panama - MetaG Plot_35 | ecosystem: Environmental > Terrestrial > Soil > Tropical forest > Bulk soil | place: Panama | collected 2016-02-17
CGTCCAGCGCTACATCACAGCCGGTTACGAGGCGACGAAGCAGGCGCTCTAGGCTCGCAGCACCGTGCCCGCCACGAGTGCAACGAGACCAAGGCCGCCGGATATCGATCCCGCCCACACGAGCCGTCGCCGCAGCCCGGCGAAGCTCTCGGGCAGCTCGCCTCTGGGATCAACCGCCAGCCGCCCCAATCTGGCAGCCGTCGGCACCGTTACGCCGATGGCGATCAGCGTCCCGAGGCTCCCCGTCGTCATCATCAGCATCAGCCAGCCGGGCACGACCCCTTCCTTCATATAGGGCATCGAGAGCGGGATGCCCGATACGGCCACCGCCGCCGCTCCCGGCCCCAGTAGAACCCGCTGAATGGAGCTGGTCAGGCGATACGCCGACAGTCGCAGGTCGGGGGCGAAGTGCTTGGCTGCCACACCCAGCACCATCGTCGCGATGCCCCCGCCGAGCCACAGGGTGAAGCCAAGCATATGGACCAGCAACCAGAACCCGCGCATCAGGTCTTCCTTTCGGCCACAACGGTGGGAAGGGGCCGCCGCCCTGCGAAGCCGGCCTCGATTTCATGCCAGTGGCCGATGTGCTCCTCGCCGTGCTTCCAGCACCAGAAGATGTCGCGGCCGTCCAGCTTGCCGTAGAAGTCGACCAGGCCGACCTGCGGATCCTTGAGGACGCAGCCGACGCGATCGAGCTCCTCGTGGCAGTCGGTGATCTTGCGCGCGACGGACTCGATCTGGCGCTGCAGGTCGAGCTGCTCGGGCGACTCGCCCCACTCGGGATGGGAGCGGGCGGACAGGAGCTCGTGACGGTTGACGAGATCCCGCCACTCGGGGTAAAGCGTGGTGATATCCGAGATGATGCGGCGGACGAGCGGCAGTGTCCGCTCTGCTTCGGCGACAGTGAAGTACCTGGGCATGAGCCTAGGCGATGAGTATTCCCTGGACTTCTTCGGGGTGCGGAATGAAGCCGACGACTCGACGCTTCTCGTCGACTACCACGATGGTGGACCTGACATGATGGTCCTCGGGGTCCAGCTGCTTCTCGAGCTTGTATCCCTGCAGCTCCTGATCCGGCTTCACGACGGCCGTATCAGTGCGCATGTGGTCCTCGGCGTTGCACTCCTTGGGGTCGTGGCCTATCGCCACACAGCGGACCACGATGTCTCGATCCGACACTGTTCCCAGATAGCGCCGGTCCTTCGGATTGTCGATCACCGGCACCACCGAAATGTTGCGCGAGCGCATGAGGGCGGCGACTTCTGCCGACGTGGCGCCGGCGGCGGCGACGAGCGGATCAGCGATCATGACGGCAGATGCCAGCACGTGAGCTCCAGGAAGACAGGACCGGCAAGACTAGACGCACAGCAGCACCGCGGCGAACAGGATCTAGACTACGGGTAGGCGTAGGGCCTGTCTACTCTTCTTCCCTGTTCTCCCCTGTGCGTCTGTGCGTCTAGCATTGCCTGTCCTGCATTGCACTCGAACCGGACACTCGGGGCACTTCGGCTTTCTTGCCGTGCACACCGTCGCCCCCAGCTCCATCATCGCCTGGTTGAACTTCCACGCCGTCTTTCCATTCCGGGGCACGATGCGGTTGGCAATGTCCCAGACCTTCTTCGAGACCGCATTGCCGTTCCGCGTTCCGAGTTTCGCGTTGCCGATTCCCCAGACACGCCGGATCACGCGCGCGATGTTGGTGTCTACCGCCGCCACCGGCTTTTCGTAGGCGAAGCATGCCACCGCGCCCGCCGTGTACCGGCCTACCCCCGGTAACTCGATCAATTGGTCGGGGTCGTCGGGCAACAAACCGTCGTGCCGTTCCACAACGGTGCGCGCCAGCGCGTGAAGATTGCGTGCCCGCGCGTAGTACCCCAGACCGTCCCACGCCTCGCGCACTGTGTGGAGCTTGGCGCGCGCGAGATGCCCGAGGCTCGGGAAGCGAGCCAGGAACCGCGGGTAGTACTCGAGTACGCGAGGCACCTGCGTCTGCTGCAGCATGAATTCGCTGACCAGGACGCGATAGGCGTCGCGCGTGCGACGCCACGGCAGGTCACGGCCACACAGGGCAAACCATGTCAGGAGGCGTCGCCGGAAAGCGGCGGATGGACCGATCCGGCCACCCGGCGCGCCTCCCGAGGGGGTAGACGAAACCCGCATGGCTGCCCAAGATACACGCACATGAGGATATCGACCGTCGAGCGCGCGCTCCCGGTGCGCCGCTACGTGGGCCGCTGGAGCCTCCACGTCGTCGGCCACGCCGGCCGGTTCTTCATGATGATCGTGGACATGTTCCGCGGCTTCCCCGCCTGGCGCGCCTGGGGGCCGGAGTTCGTCGAGCAGGCGAACAGCATCGGCTACGGCAGTCTTTTCATCGTGCTCTTGATCTCCGGGTTTGCAGGCGGCGTGACCGCGTTGCAGACCGGCTACCAGTTCACCGGCGCCTACCCCCTCTACATCGCGGGGGGCCTGATCGGCGAAACGGTGATTCTCGAGCTGGGCCCGGTGATGACCGGGCTCGTGCTCGCGGGGCGCGTCGGCGCGCGCATCGCCGCCGAGCTCGGGACGATGCGGGTCACCGAGCAGATCGACGCTCTCGAGAGCCTCGGCCGCTCGCCGGTGACCCAGCTTTTGCTCCCGCGCTGCCTCGCCGGACTGCTGGTGATTCCGGCGCTCGTCATGTTCTCGAATGCGACCGGCTTCATCGTCGGGTGGGTGGCCGCGAAACAGTCGCTCGGCATCACCAACGCCGAGTTCCAGTACGGCGCGCGCTATTTCTTCCGTTCGTTCGATCTGTGGTACTCGGGGATCAAGGCGATCTTCTTCGCCATCGCCATCACGGCGATCCCCTGCTACATCGGCTTCAACACGCAGCAGGGCGCGGAGGGCGTGGGACGCGCGACGACCCAGGCCGTCGTCGTGACTTCGGTGACAATCCTGCTGCTCGACGTCGTCCTCGCCCAGGTATTGCTCGGCAAATGATCGAGCTGCGCAACGTTTCCAAGCGCTTCATCGAGAACGTCGTTCTCGACGACATCTCGCTCGATGTCAAGGCTGGCGAAACCCTCGCACTGCTCGGGCCATCGGGCGTCGGCAAGAGTGTGCTGCTGAAGCACATCATCGGGCTCATCCGGCCCGACAAAGGGGATGTCCTGGTCGACGGGCTGAGCGTGCCGAGGTTGAAACGGCGCGAGCTGTCGCAGCTACGCACCCGCATCGGGTACGTGTTCCAGAACGGCGCCTTGTTCGACTCGATGGATGTGTTCGACAACATCCGGCTCGGTATCACGAACGAGGAGAACTACCGCGACGACGACTTCGCGAAGGCCCGGGTCACCGAGTGCCTGCGGCTCGTGAACTTGAGTCCCGATGTCCAGATCAAGATGCCGGCGGAGCTGTCGGGCGGCATGCGCAAGCGCGTCGGGATCGCGCGGGCGATCGCCGGGAAGCCGACCTATCTGTTGTACGACGAGCCGACCTCGGGGCTCGACCCCGTCAACTCGGACGTGATCGACGGCCTGATCGAGCGGCTGCAGCACGAGCTGGGCGTGACGAGCGTCGTGGTGACGCACGACGTGCGTGGCGCGTTCCGCGTGGCCGACCGGATCGCCCTGCTGTGGCAGGCGAAGATTCGCGCCGTGGGCACGTCGGACCAGATTCTCGCCTCGCGCGACGAGGCGGTGCAGCAGTTCCTCGAGCGTGACTTCGACCTCGAGGCTCTCCAGGGCGGAGGGAAGAAGACCTGATGGACATGACCTACAAGCAGGAAATGGGCGTCGGAGCGATGGTGCTCGCCGGGCTCGTGCTGTTCGTCGTGGGACTCTTCTGGTTCAGCGGGCGCTCGATCAGCCACAGGGGAATTCTCACCAGGGTCGTGTTCACCAACGTCGCCGGACTGAAAGAGGGCGACCCCGTCCTGATCTCCGGCGTCGCTGTGGGCCGCGTGTCGAAGGTGAGTCTCGAGCGAGTGGGCAAGGTGGTGGTCACGCTCGAGCTGTCGGGCGATCCGCGCGTGCGCCCGCGCACCACCGCCTCGGCCGTGGTCATCTCCAAAGACTTCTTCGGCACCAAGATGATCGACTACTCCCCCGGCGCTGAAACCGATTCGTTCCTGCCCACCACGTCGGTCATCACAGGCACCAAAGCGCAGGAGCTGTCCGACATCGCTTCGGGCGTCGCCACCAACGCCAACGAGCTGATCGGCAACGCCAAAGGGCTGGTGTCGACGCGGCTGTCGGACGACATCCACAACACCATGATCGCAACGCAGCGCGGCATGGCGGCGCTCACCGCGGCGACCAATGGTCCGCTCGTCGCGCAGAGCACCAAGGCGCTGTCCGAGCTGGAACACGTGATGGCGCGCTTCGACACGCTGCTCGCCAGTGCCAACGTGCAGAAGACCGGCATGCGGATGGACACGCTGACCGCCAACCTGTCGCGGTTGACGAGTCAGCTCGCCAACTCCACGGCGAGCCTCGACTCGCTGCTCGGAAAGATCGCCCGCGGCCAGGGGACGCTGGGCAAGATGGCGACGGATACGGTGATGTATCAGGACATTCACAAGACGTTGGACGCACTGTCGAGCTTGCTGAACGATTTGCGGGAGAGACCGGGCAGGTACCTCACCGTCAAAGTGTTCTGAGACGCGGTCTATATTCCTGCCGGTGTTGACACTCACATTTCTCGGCACTTCCGCCGCGCGCCCCACTGTCGAGCGCAACGTCTCGTCCCTCGCGCTGCAGCGCGAAGGGGAAACGCTGCTGTTCGATTGCGGGGAGGGAACGCAGCGGCAGATGATGCGCTACGGGGTGAGCTTCGCCCTGTCCGAAATCTTCTTCACCCATTTCCACGCCGATCACTTCCTCGGCATGATCGGGTTGGTGCGCACCCTGGGACTGCAGGGCCGCGAGGAGCCGCTGCGACTGTACGGTCCCCGCGGGGCGAAGCAGGTCCTCAACAACGCGCTGCTGCTCGGCGTGGAAAAGGTGCCCTTCGGCGTCGAGATCCATGAGGTGAAGCCGGGTGCGGTGATCGGCGAGCGCGACGGCTACTCGATCACCGCGTTCGCCACCGATCACGGCGCCGGCTCGATCGGCTACGCGCTGGTGGAATCGGAGCGATACGGGAAATTCGACCCCGAAAAGGCGCGCGCCCTGGCGATTCCCGAAGGCCCGTTGTGGGGCAAGCTGCAGCGTGGCGAGACCATTGAATTCGCTGACGGCCGAAAGCTGACCGCTGAGAGCGTCGTCGGCCCGCGCCGGCCCGGTCGCAAGGTCGTCATCACCGGTGATACGGCGCCGTGCGCGTCAGTGGTCGATGCCGCGGCGGGCGCGAATCTCCTGGTGCACGAGGCGACCTTCGGAGAAGAGGAGAAGGACCGGGCGAAGGAGACGTTTCATTCCACGGCGCGGGAGGCGGCCCAGGTCGCGCGGGCGGCGAAGGTGCGCAAGCTCGTGCTCACACACCTGTCGGCGCGCTATTCGATTTCTGCGGATGAGCTCGTCAAGGAAGCGAAGGAGGTCTTCGCCGAAGTTGCGGCTGCCAAGGACGGCATGGTCGTGGAGGTGCCGTTCGCTGATAGCTGACTTTACTTCTCCAACGCCATCCGCAGGTTCTGCACCATCGCGTCCATTTGTCCCATGACGTTGCGGCTCTGGCGGAGCTTGACCTTGATCCACGCGATCAGCGACGGCGCCTGCCACACTGTCTGCACGGTGAGGCGGGTCGAGGCGCCGGCGAACTCGAGCCGGAAGAACGTTCGCCACATACGCCGTCCCGAGCGCTCGCTCCAGCCGAACACCGAGGGTTGATTGAAGTCGACCACTTCGATCTCGGCTTCCCGGGTGTCGTACACCACCCGCAACCGGCTTCCTTTCTTTAGGGGAGCCACGGCTTCCACGGCCCGGGCCGAGGGCAGCCACTGGGCCATCGTATGGGGGTCGGTCAGGGCCTGGAACACCCGTTCTACCGGGGCGGGAACGACGGTCGTGAGGGTATAGGTGGCCGGTTTCATGGGCCTCGAAGGTATGGACTGCCGCCCCGATTGCCAGCCGAACCGTGTCCGTCTAAGTTCAGCGTCCGCCTTGGGGCTGTAGCTCAGCTGGGAGAGCGCCTGGATCGCACCCAGGAGGTCAGGGGTTCGAGCCCCCTCAGCTCCACTCCCTTCACAATTCAATACGCAACACCGCGGGCAGGGCCAAATCCGGACCTGCCCGGGTTCTTGACACCTCGCCAAATCGGTGAATCATCGACTCCTGCGGGACTCTCCCTGAGAGTCGCTCCGCGCCAATCCGCCTAGTCGCGTTTCTCACTCTGCCGGGGGGCAGGCGTATGAGAGTAGTCCGTCATGTCATTCCCGTATTGGTCATGGGTCTCCTGTGTACCGCTCGACTGAGCGCCCAGGATTCCACCGGTGCCATCAGCGGCAAGGTGACCGACGGCACGACGCAACAGCCGATCGCCGACGTCTCGATCACCATCACCGGAACCTCCCACAGCGTCGTCTCCAAGAGCGACGGATCCTACACCCTCACAGGCCTCGGCAGCGGCGTCCAGCACGTCCGGGTCACCCGCATCGGGTACAGCCCGGTCACGCAGGACGTCACCGTCAACGCCGGTGGGGCGACGAGCGTCGACTTCGCGATGCAGCCGCAAGCCGCGATCCTCGACCCGGTCGTCGCGACCGGGTACGGCCGCCAGCGTCGCGAGGCGATCACCGGTTCGGTGTCGACGGTCGACGCGCCCAGCGCGAACAAGGGCGTGAAGACCAACGTCGACCAGCTGCTCCAGGGCCGCGCCGCCGGCGTGGAGGTCACGCAGAATGGAGGCGAGCCGGGATCCGGCGTGCAGGTCCTCATCCGCGGCGGCAGCTCGCTCAGCGCGAGCAACGAACCGCTCTACGTGATCGACGGCGTGCCGATCAACAACGTGCAGACCGAGCCGGACGCCACGGGGATCGGCGGCGCTCCGGCGCTGCCGCGCAACCCGCTGAACCTGCTCAACCCCTCGGACATTGCGTCGATCACCGTCCTGAAGGACGCGTCGGCGACCGCGATTTACGGGAGTCGCGCCTCGAACGGCGTGATCCTGATCGAGACGAAGCAGGGACAGGTGGGCGCCAGCGGCCCGTCGTTCGAGTATGACGGTTACGCGTCGACGTCGAGTCCGCTGCGCAAGCTCGACGTGTTGAACGGCTCCGAGTTCCGCACGTTCGTGCAACAGCAGGTGACGGCAGGCAACCTCCCCTCGTCCCACCTCGCGGCACTGGGACCCGCCAACACGAACTGGGAGGACGCAATCACGCGCGCCGCCGTGTCGCACAGCCACAACCTCGCGTTCACCGGCGGCAGCGAGGACACACACTACCGGGCCTCGCTCAACTACGCGAAAGAGGAGGGTGTCACCCTCTCCAGCTCGCTCGAGCGGATTCAAGGCCGGCTCAGCGCGAACCACTCGGACCTGGACGGTCGCCTGCGCATCGGCGTGAACGTCACGACCTCGCGTGTCAACAACACCTACCTCACCTACGAGGGCGGGTTCGGCGGGTTCGAAGGGGGGGTGTTCCAGAACGTCGCGACCTTCAACCCCACGCAGCCGATCACGGTGACGGATTCCACCGGGACGCACTATTACGAGATCGGCGGGGTATCCACGCGCAACCCGGTGGCGCTCGCCAATCAGATCACGGACCAAGGGCAGACCAACCGTACTCTGGCGAACGGCAGTGCCGACTTCGACCTGCGGCCGGGGCTGACCGCGCGGATCAACATCGGGCTGGATCACTCCAGTGGGCAGCGGCAGGAGTACTACCCGGCAGCGAACCCGGTGGGTGTTGCGCTGGGCGGTGGACTCGCGCGCGTGGCTGGTCTCAACAACACGACGCAGACGTTCCAGTCGCAGCTCAACTACCAGAGCACGTTCGGTGACCGGAATTCCGTCGATATCGTGGGTGGATACGAGTACAGCAAGTTCAAGGACAACTCGGTCACGGCGCAGGGGATCGGTTTCTTCACCGACGCGTTCAGCTTCAACAACCTGAACGCCGCGCAGACACGGACCGACTACTCGTACGCCGAAGAGAGCCGGCTCGTATCCTTCTTCGGGAGAGCCAACTTCGGGTACCAGGACCGGATCTTCGTGACCGGCGTCCTGCGCTACGACGGCTCGTCCAAGTTCGCCGTGGGGCACAAGTGGGCGGCGTTCCCCGGCCTCTCGGCGTCGTGGAACCTGAAGCAAGAGTCGTTCATGCAGAACACGCCGTTCTCGGACTTCAAGATTCGGCTCGGCTGGGGGTTGCAGGGCAACCCGGGCGTCGGCCCCTATACCTCGTTGATCACGCTGGCCGGCAGTACGGGTGCCACGTATCCATTCGGTGACGTGCCCCAGGGCGGGGTGCTGGCGGCGAGCAACGGCAATCCCAACCTGAAGTGGGAGCAGACGTCGCAGGTCGACGGCGCGATCGATTTCGGCATGTTCCACAACCGCCTGTCGGGCAGCATCGAGTACTACCACAAGAGCACGAAGGATCTGTTGCTGACGATCACCGTGCCGCAGCCGGCGCTGCGGCCCGACCAGCTGCTCAACGTCGGTAAGCTGAGCGGACACGGGCTCGAAGCCGCACTGGACGCCGTGGTTGTTTCGAAGCCGGGGCTCATCTGGCGTGCCGGCCTCGTCTTCGCGGCTGATCGTACGGTCGTCGACGAGTTGACGGCCCCGGGTGCGTTCATCGAAACCGGTTCGGTCAGTGGGCAAGGGCAGTCGAACCAGTTCTCCGAGCGCCTCATGCCCGGGCAGCCGATCGGGACGTTCTTCGGGCCGGTGTTCGCCGGCTGGGATGCACAAGGGCATCAGCTGTTCAAGTGCACATCGGCCACACCCGGCTGCACCAATGGGCAGACGGTGGGTGGCGGCGGCCCGGCGGCCGCGGACTACCAAGTGATCGGTCACGCGAATCCTGACTTCACCCTCGGCCTGCACAGTGATGCGACCTGGGGCCGGTTCGATATCAGCTTCCTGGTTCGGGCAGCCGTCGGGCAGGACGTGTTCAACAATACGGCGCTCGTCTACTCCACCAAGTCCGACGCTCTCCAGGACAAGAACTTCCTGCGGCCCGCCTTGACGGATCCGACGGGGATTCACGAGCCGGCGATCTTTTCCTCGCGCTGGGTCGAAGGGGCGTCGTTCGTCCGTCTTCAGAACATCACGGTTGGATATGATCTGAACCTACCGGTACTGACGCGCTCGGCGCGCAGCGCACGGATCTACGTGTCCGCCGACAACCTGCTCCTCCTGACAGGGTATTCGGGTCTCGACCCCGAGGTCTTCACCGAAGGCGGCCTCGGCACTCTTGGAGAAGACTATCTCACTTATCCGCGGCCCCGGGCGATCACCGGCGGCCTGCGTCTCACGTTCTAGGAGACTGGACCCATGAACCGACTCTTCAGAATATCGATCGGCGCAGCGGGCCTGGCCTCGCTCCTGCTGGCGCTGGGATGCACCAACCTGGACGAAAACCCGCCGAGCTTGATTACGCCGGGGAACTTCTTCCGAAACCCGCAGGAGGTGCAGGCGGGTCTCGCGGGTGTCTACGCGCAGCTGCGTACGATCGCGCCGGAAGGGGGCATTTACGACGTCAGCGAGATCACCACCGATGAAGAGGTGGTGCCGACCCGCGGCTCCGACTGGTACGACAACGGCCAGTGGATCGACCTGCACAACATGACCTGGACGCCGACCAGCGCGGCGACGGCCAACTTCTTCAACGGCGTGTGGAACAACCCGTACCAGGGCGTCGCGAACACCAATCTTTTCCTCGCCGCGATCCAGAATGCCAGCATACCGGGGAAAGCAGCGCTCATCGCGGAGGCGCGTGTACTCCGCGCGTACTACTACTACGTCCTGATGGACTTCTTCGGCGGCGTGGCGATCGACACCTCGACTCAGCCCGCACTCTCGGCGCGGAACACGCGTCGGGAAGTGTTCGACTTCATCGAGGCGCAGTTGCTGGCGGCCCGTCCCGACCTGCCGGCCACACGGCCGTCATCGGAGAGCGGGCGCGTCACGCAGGGGGTCGTGGACGCCATCCTGGCCAACATGTACCTGAACGCCGGGGTCTTCACGAAGGACGGCGCGGCGGGCGGGATCAGCGGAACCTCCTACAATTCCTGCACCGGTGTCGCCGTCACCGGCGGGGACGCCTGCACGCAGGCGATCGTCAGGGCGACCAACCTGATCAACTCCGGCAACTATCGTCTCGCGGATTCATTCCCGCAGAACTTCCGGGCCGACAACGCCAATTCTCCAGAGAACATTTTCGTCGTCAAGTACATTGCGGCGGATGGGCTGGGGATGTACATCGTCCAGGCCGTTCTGCACTATAGTCAGTTCAACCCGACGCCCTGGAACGGCTTCGCGGTGCTGGCGCAGACCTACCAGACGTTCGACCCCGCGGATAAGCGGCGGCGAGTGGTCCTCCAAGGACCCCAGGTCAATCTGGACCCGCAGTCGGCATCGTTCAATCAGCCGGTGAACGACCGCGCCGGCAACCCGCTGGTCTTCACCGAGTCGATTCCCGATATTCACTCGGCGACGGAAGGTCAGGGGCCCCGCATCTATAAGTGGCCCGCCGACCCCGCTCACGTGCAGCAGAATAACGGCAACGACTACGCCCTGTTCCGGCTCGGTGAGATGTACCTCATCAAAGCCGAGGCGGAGCTCGAGTCGGGCAATGCCGCGGCTGCGCTCGTGGATCTCAATGCACTGCGCGCCCGCACAGACCCTGTCGCGGCTCCGTTGGCGGCGGCCGATCGCCAGACGATCCTCAACGAGCGGCTGTTCGAGCTGCTGGGAGAGGGCAAGCGGCGTCAGGACCTGATCCGCTTCGGTGGCTACACCGGGAGGGACGACAGCGGTTCGGGCCTCGCCGGCGGGAAGGCGGCGCAGGGCGACTTCCACGTCCTGATGCCAATTCCCCAGGCGCAGATCGACGCCAACCCGAAGCTCGTGCAGAACCCCGGGTACTGAGCAGAAGGTTGACAAGGGTCTGAAGGTTCTGAAGACTATGACGGAGTACGGAAGGGCGCGGTTCGCCGCGCCCTTCTCTGTTCTTGTGGCCGCAATGTGTCTCGCGTGCCCGGGCGCCGAACGCCCGTCTGGCACCGCGCCGCCCGCCGACGGCCGGCTCTTCACGCTCCTCCCGTCGAGCTACACCGGCGTGCGCTTCGAGAACCGCCTCACCGACACGCGCGACGACAACGTCTTCACCTACCGCAATCACTACAACGGCGGCGGCGTGGCGATCGGTGATCTCACCGGCGACGGCCTCCCCGAGATCGTCCTGGGGTCCAACCAGAACGGCATCCGGCTGTTCCTGAACCAGGGGAAGTTCCACTTCAAGGACGTCACTAATGAAGCCGGTCTGAAGAGCCCCCGTCCGTGGACCACCGGCATCACCCTCGCCGACGTCAACGGCGACGGCCTGCTCGACATCTACGTCTGCCACGCCGGCAAGGCCGACCCCGCCGAGCGCGCCAACGAGCTGTTCATCAACCAGGGAGTCGACGCCCACGGCGTCCCGACCTTCAAGGAAATGGCGGCGGCCTACGGCGTCGCCGACCGGGGCTGGTCCACCCACGCCGCGTTTTTCGACTACGACAAGGACGGCTACCTCGATCTGTTCGTCGTCAACAATTCGCCGCGCCCGGTGGTCACCATGGGCGAGCAGAACACCCGCGCGGTGCGCGATTCCTTCGGCGGCGACAAACTGTACCACAACGTGCGCGGCCACTTGGAGGACGTGAGCGCGCAGGCCGGCATCTACGGCAGCGAAATTGGCCTCGGCCTCGGCGTAGCGGTGAGCGATTTCAACCGCGACGGCTGGCCCGACCTGTACGTGTCCAACGATTTTTTCGAGCGCGATTATCTGTACCTCAACAACGGCGACGGAACGTTTCGTGAAGTGCTGGAGCAGGCGATGCCCTCCATCAGCTATGCCTCGATGGGGCTCGACGCCGCCGACATCGACAACGACGGCTGGCCCGACCTGTTCGTCGCCGACATGCTGCCGGAGGACGAGTACCGGCTCAAGACGATGGCGTCGTTCGAGACCTGGGAGCAGCAGCAGGCCAACGTCGCGAAGGGGTTCAACCACCAGTACACGCGCAACGTACTGCAGCGCAACAACGGCGACGGCACGTTCAGCGAGATCGGTCAGATGGCAGGGGTCGCCAGGACCGACTGGAGCTGGAGCGCGCTGATCGCCGACCTCGATCTCGACGGTCGCAAAGACCTCTACGTCACGAACGGCATCGCCAAGGACCTGACGGCGCAGGACTACCTGTCGTTCCTGGCGAGCGATTCCACGATGCGCGAGGCGACGCGCGGCAAACACGTCGACTTCCTCGGCTTGATCAACAAGATGACGTCGACGCCGCTGGTGCATTACGCGTTCCGCAACGAGGGCGACGACCGCTTCTCGAACCAGACCGAGGCCTGGGGGCTTGCCCAGCCCAGCTTCGGCAACGGCGCCGCGTATGGCGACCTGGACGGCGACGGGGCCCCCGATCTCGTCGTCAACAACATCAACCAGGAAGCGTTCATCTACCGCAACAACGCGCGCACCGTCCTCCCCGACAACCACTACCTGCAGGTCAAACTCGACGGGGAAGGCCCCAACCGATTCGCGATCGGCGCCAAGGTCACCCTCGAAGCCGGCGGGCAGACGCTGTATCAGGAGGAAGAGCCGTCGCGCGGATTCCAGTCGAGCGTCGACTACGTGCTCACGTTCGGGCTGGGGAAGGTCGATACGGTGCGCAGTGTGACGGTCGAATGGCCCGATGGGCGTGTGTCCCACCTGGACAAGGTCGCTGCCAACCAGCGCCTGACGATTCCACAGACCTCGGCCATGCGTTCCCCCTCTCCCGAAGAGCCTGCCCCGAGCGCAACGAGGGGGAGAGGGGGACAGGGGGTGAGGACAGTTCTCACGGACGTCACGAACCAGGTTGCGCTCCCCTTCGTCCACAAAGAGGAAGCGTTCGTCGATTTCGACCGCGACCCCCTGATTCCGAAGATGGTCTCGATCGAGGGACCCGAGCTCGCCGTCGCCGACGTCAACGGCGACGGGCTCGACGACATCTTCATCGATGGAGCGAAGTATCAGGCCGGCGCGTTGCTGATCCAGCAGCCCAGCGGTCGCTTTGTCCGCTCCAACCCGGGGCTGTTCGAGCAGGACTCGGTGTCGGAAGATCTGGGCGCGGTATTCTTCGACGCCAACGGCGACGGGCGCCCCGACCTCTACGTTGTGAGCGGCGGCAACGAGTTCTCGGCTATGGCGCCGGCGCTGCAGGACCGGCTCTATCTCAACGACGGGC
>Ga0126383_10001858_pt1 | contig 13363 bp, 11 predicted proteins | sample PanSoiMetPlot_35_FD_96882 | JGI IMG/M metagenome (GOLD analysis project Ga0126383, IMG submission 96882) | Tropical forest soil microbial communities from Panama - MetaG Plot_35 | ecosystem: Environmental > Terrestrial > Soil > Tropical forest > Bulk soil | place: Panama | collected 2016-02-17
ATCTCGCGCACACCGTGATAACTTCGGTGAATCGAGACGATCTCTCAGACGGCGGCGCGGCTCATTGGGCAGAGACAATTCGCGAGGTCCGCGCTGCTAATCCCGAATGCAAGGTCGAGGTCTTGATTCCTGATTTCAACGGCGATGAGGCGGCCTTGAATGCGGTGCTCGACGCGCGGCCCGACGTACTCAACCACAATACGGAAACCATCGCCCGGCTTTATCGCCGGGTCAGACCTGATGCTGATTATCAGCAGTCGCTGACGCTGCTCAAACGCGCCGCCGCGCGGCGCGATCGCGAACAACCCGGGCTGTTAACCAAAAGCGGCATCATGGTCGGGCTCGGTGAAACCTTCGATGAAGTCGTCGAGCTGATGGCCGATCTGCGCTCGGTGTCCTGCGACATCATGACAATCGGCCAATATCTGCAACCCCATGCGCGCCGGCTCCCGGTCGAGCGCTACGTCACTCCTTCGGAATTCGATCGCTGGCGCGAGGTTGGGATGCAGATGGGATTTCAGCATGTTCAGTCGAGCCCGCTGACGCGTTCCTCATATCATGCCCGCGAACAGGCCAACGGGCACGAATCGTAAGGCAGCCTCATTCCCGCGAACTGCATCTCAGCCCCAAATCCGCGATTCAGGAGGTTCCCGATGCCAAGACTTCCCGGGAAAATGCTCACTCTGGTTTGCTCAATCCTGCTGGCCGGCACCGCAGTCGCCGTCGGCGATGAAGATGCGCTGATCCTGAACCAGATCGCCGCCCATCGCCAGTGGACCAAAATGAATGCCGAACCATTAAAGCTTGCGGTAATACCAAACCAGGACGCTATATGAGCGGTCAGTTTCAGCCCTGCCGTGAGCGGGGAGACCGCTGTTCCCAGAGTAATGTCGCCGACCGGAACGGTGCTGGATGGGTTGCCGAATGTAATGACGACTTCCAGCAACGCCCGCATCAATCTACCTCGTCCGGGGGCCATGACCCCACCGGCGGAACGATCGGCAAACAAGGCAACCCATGAGACGTCCTTCGGGTTCGCCTATATCAACGACCTCGGCAAAGCCGCCCTGGGCAGCCAGCCTTTGAACCTTCCCAACGGCACTATCATTGTTCGCGAGAAATTGCGGACCCCGGATGGCGCACCCGAACGAATGGTCGTCATGATCAAACGAGAACGCGAGTTCAATCCCAAAGCCAACGGCTGGGAGTTCCTGGCTACCAACGGCGATGCTACCCAAATTCTCAAGCGCGAAAAGAGCGGCGAATGCCTCAAGTGCCACCAGTCTGCGTCCGGCAGTGACTTCGTATTTCCGGAAGATGGCCGCTATCGCTAAGCGGCCATCGGTTACAATACTCCCGCTGGTGGTCTGAATCTGTGGTTTTCCGAACCCTCGACTGAGGCTGCCACGCTGCCAGTCAACACTTCCAATCAAGCATAGTTCGCATGTCGATTCACATGAAGCGGTCAAAACGGTTAGCGATTTTATTAGTCTCGACTGTTCTGATCACATTTGCTTCGTGTCATCAGCAGATGAAGCGCAATCGTCTGAATGAAGAGAAATTTCCGCCAGTCATGCTTTGGGCCTGGGAGCGGCCCGAGGATTTGACGTTTCTTGATGGGCATCAATATGGAGTCGCGTTTCTGGCGCAGACCCTGACCCTGAAGGCTGATGAGGTGGTTTTCAATCCGCGTCATCAGCCGCTGGCAGTGCCCCCGGACAGCAAATTGATGGCGGTCACCCGTATTGAGTCGCAAAAAGTCACGGGCCAAAAACCGTCCCTCAGCGCCAGCCAACGAGAGAAGTTGGTCAAGCTGATTCGGCAGACGTTGGAACTCGGACGCGTAACCGCGATTCAGGTTGATTTCGACGCGTTGGTTTCAGAACGCGATTTCTATCGCGCTCTCTTACAGGATTTGCGAGGGCAATTACCCGACAACGTGCCGCTCTCGATAACCGCACTCGCTTCGTTTTGTATCGGCGATCGCTGGCTCGACCAACTGCCCGTAGATGAAGCCGTGCCCATGATTTTTCGCATGGGCGCTGACGACCGGAGCGTCAAGAACATGCTGGCGGGAGGCGACGATTTTCGCGAGCCGCTGTGCCAGAGAAGTTATGGTATCGCTACTGATGAACCAATTGACTTGAGGTTCAAATCCGATCGACGAGTCTATGTTTTCAGTAATCGCTCGTGGCAACCGGGCGATATTACCGCCATCAGCCAAAGAGTCCTGAAATGATTCGTCGCATCCTCACCTCGGTATTGCTCTTCGCTTTAATTGTTAACCCAAATAGCGTGTCCAGAGGTTGTGGGCCTTCATACCTAAAACCGATCTTCGCTTTCGAAAGCTCGCCGGATCTTCCGTTCCAGGAGTTCGCTGCCGGGAAAATCGGCATCGTGAAACCATCTTTCGGACGCAAGACACTCGTCATCGCATATCGTTATCTCAACGGCGGGTCATTTAGTCAGGAAGAGCAGGCACAACTGGTATCGGCGCTGCGTGGCGAAGGGCCGGAGCCCATTGGCGATGATGCGCTCAAAGAGTGGATTGCGCTGCGCCAGACAGTGACACCGAAGGAAGAGCTGCCCGGAATTTACCGGGAACGAAAGACACCATTTGAAAGCTTCGATTATTTTCCGAATTGCGCCCGCAACGCCTTCGAAGTGGCGACCGCGACGTTGAAAGAGCGCACGGCGAGCTATGGCTCGGATGATCGGAACGTGCTCGAATGGGTGCGGGCCCAGGATGAAGTATTTCAGAATTGCGCCGGTGGCGCCGCCACTATTCCACGTGAGCCTGGCCCCGAAGCGCCCGCATGGCTGCGTAAGGATCGCAGCTATCAGATTGCGGCGGCTTACTTCTATTCACTCCAATTCGACGAGGCGCTATCGCGATTTGAACAGATCGCTGCCGATCCGGAGTCGGTCTGGCAGTCAACTGCTGATTATCTGGTGGCGCGCACCTTAGTTCGCCAAGCCAGTCTGGTTAACGACAAGTCAAAGAAGGCGGCTATCTACGAAACAGCAGAGACGCGACTTGGCCAACTCATTGACAGCAGCAGCCAGTTTGGTGGGGCTGCGCGCAAGCTGCTCGCTCTGGTGAAATACCGGACGCACCCCGAAGCCCGCGTATCAGAACTCGCCGATCTGGTTTCCCGTGCGGGCCTCAGCCTGGATTTGAAACAGGACGTCATCGATTACGTCTGGCTGTTGGGAAAGTTTGAGGGTGAAATTCTCAAGCAGGAGCACGAGCGGCAGGAAGCGCTCAAAGCGAAACCGAATCGCGGCACTGCCGAGTCCTCGGAGCTGGCAAATACTAACTACGCTAAGATTCAACGGGGGGAACTGATCTCGGTTTACCTCGCGCCGCAATTCGTCGATGGCAGCTCTGACTTTCGCAACGGAATCTCAATTCAGGTAAAGCCTGAGACACCGGAAGCGGAGATCCTCGGAATGGTCGAGCAGCGTCTGGGCCGGCCCTTAAGCGACGAGGTCAGCCAGCAGCTCAAGGGCCAAATCAAGAACTCTCTGAATTATCAGCGGTGGCTGACTTCATTCAATTTGAAATTGGTGCGCGCAACCACCGACTACGAGGGTTGCCCCTATTGTTTTGACTTGAAGTTGAGCTTTCCGGACGTGCCGGAGTTTCTGCTCAAAGATGATCTCACCGATTGGATCTTTACCGTCGAGCTCGACGGACCCGGTCTCTACGAGCACGCCTGGCAGAAGTGGCGCGAAACAGATTCCCCCGCGTGGTTAATTGCCGCGCTGATTAAAGCCGATCCCACTTCACCCAATCTCAAACGATTGATGACTGCGGCTGAACGCATCGCTCCTGACGCGGCCGCCTTTCCCACGACCATCTATCATCTGGTGCGACTGAAGGCCGCGTCGGGCGACTCCGCCGCAGCACAGCGACTACTGGACACCACTTCGGCCCAATCAGAACGTTTGCCACTTTCAGCGCAGAATGAATTTCAGCTGCAGCGTCTGCAGCTGGCACGAAACCTGTCTGAGTTTTTGCAATATGCCTCGCGCAAGCCGGTGGCGTTTTATGAAGAAGGCCTCTATCTCAGCATCCGCGAATTAGTTGAAGAGAAGAAGTCGTCTTACGCCGAAGACGAAACCGACCTTCCGAAAGAGAAATATGAATCGCAGGTGCAAGACATGTACCGGGAGTTGCTCGGCGATGATCTGAAACTATTCGATGAGCACACAGCTGATGTAGTTGATCGTCATTTTTCGCTGCACCTGCTGCAGCAGGCAGCCAACGATCCGCAAATCCCCACCTTTCTCAGACATCGCCTGACGCTGGCGGTCTGGACCCGCGCGTTATTGCTGCACAATTACGAAGTCGCGCTTCAACTGGCGCCCAAAGTCGCCAAGCTTGCGCCGGAAACCGCACCACTGATGAAAGAGTTTACCGAGGCAAAGAACACCGCCGACCGTGAACATGCGGCTTTATATCTATTGCTCAAATCTCCGGCGCTCACGCCGTTTATCTCCGTCGACCTGACACCTCGAGCAAGAGTTAACGATCAGCTCGAATATTATTTTGAAAGCGCGTGGTGGTGCGCGCCGAGCGACACGGAGTACCGCAACCGACAGGAAGTCCGCAAAGTGTTGCCCCCGCCGCCATTCATCGACGGTCAACAACTTACTGAGGCAAAGCGCGAGTGGCAGGCACTATCGGAAATTGGTGACGCCAAGACATTTCTGGGGAAAAAGGTCCTGGCGTGGGCCGCTAGTTCGCCCGATGATCCACGCATTCCAGAGGCCTTGTACATCGCCTACGCGGCGAACGAAAGTTATAAGTACGGATGCGGCGGATGGGAGCACGACGAGGAGATACAACGCGAAGCTGAACATCTGCTACGGCAGCGTTATAGCGCCAGCAGCTGGACGGCCAAGCTACCCGAGGTGAGGGAGCGATGACTCGAACAAGCGTTCTAAAAGATTATTTGACATTTGTCTTGCGCTCAATAGGTCCTGACAGTTAAGTCAGAATGGAAAGCGCAGCCTCGACTAACCTGGTCTGCAGGTTGAGCCATTGCCTATCGATGGCGCTGGCCTGACAATCTACCGCCAGGCTGTGGGCCAGATCGGGCAACATCACGCGTTCACGAAAATCGGCGATCAGCGTTTTATCCGTGATGATGGCGACGATCTCCTGATACAACCGATAGCTCAGATAATCAAAATTTGACGAGCCCGCAACCAGGTACCGGTTATCAATCAGCATGGCCTTCAGATGCGTCATGCCGCGTTGATAAAGCCGGAGATCGATCTTCGATCTGGCTGATTCGAGCCGCGCGTATTTCGCAAAGCAACTCCAGTTATTGGCGTCGGGCGTGACGATCTTCACATCGACCTCGCGCCGCGCCGCTTCCCGCAAGCGCTCGTAAAAAGGGAAGGTGATGTAGGGGCTCTCGACGAAAATCGATTCTTCGGCGCGATCTATTAAATCAATTACGCGCTGAAAGACGGCGCGATTGCCACGACCGTCCAGCGTCAGCAGTTCGAGGTCGCGGAAAGCTTCGGTCGCAAATAAATCCTGCCCATTCCAGGTCGCGTTGAAATCGCCACCGAGCAGACCGACGGCGGATGCGTCGTCGATCCGAATCATCATGTCGTGCCAACTGGCGTTGTGTTCACTGAAATTAATGCCGCCGATGTACGCTGCGCGATTATCGATGACGATGAGCTTCTTATGATTGCGGCTCAGCAGACTTCGTGGCGAGACGCCGTAAGAATTCGTGAATCTGATCTCGACGCCGGTCGTGTGCAGGGCCTCAATCATCGCCTGGGTGGCGCGCGCTTCCGCGCGCAGCTCGGCGTCGAACAGATTCGCCGGTGAAAATCTAAACCGATCGCTCAGCACAACTCGGGTAAACGAATCGGCGAGGATCTTCTTTTCGCGCGCCGGGGATGACTGCAAGGCATCGGCCAATTGGCGGCCGATAGTGTCTCCCTCCAGCGCGAAAGTCTGGATCAGGACCGCTTCGCGCGCCGACAGAATGTCTGCGCGCAAACGCGACCAGAACTCATCGAAATTGACCAGCAGTTCCATGCGTACCGCGAGCAGATTGTATTCGATCCGTTAATGAAAGCGCGAACTGCTGCCGCCGCCCGATCCGGTGTCGACTGGCCCCTGAATCACTTAACTATTTGCCGGTAATCAATTCTGAGACTAGAATGCGCGGACACTCTTAGCTGTTTGGTGCCCCATGCTTCACATCCATAACGGCGATTCGACGGCGGGCACAGCGCGCGCCGCGCAAATTCCCGGTGAACATCTCGCCTGGCGCGAGGCCCTGGTCTGCGGACCAGCTCCGTCAGGGCTTTCCCAGGATGACTTTATCAAAACGCGGGCGCAGCACCTGGCTCAGGCCTATGACGTGCCGCTGGAGAAATGCGAAGCTGAACTCCGGGCTATGCATGAGACCCTGGCCGGCTTTTCGCAGCACGATGAAGTCGTGCTTTGGTTTGAGCACGATCTGTTTTGCCAGGTGCAGTTGATCTATCTGCTCAACTGGTTTGCCGGCCGTGACTTGCGCCACACGCGGCTGAGCCTCGTGTGCATCAATGAATTTCCCGGCGTCCAGCCTTTTCAAGGATTGGGCCAACTGGATGAGCAGCAGTTGCATTCGTTGTTTCCCGCCAGATCCGCTATCACTCCCGGCCAACTGGAGCTCGCGGTTAGATCGTGGGAAGCCTATTCATCTCCCGACGCTCGGCCGCTGCTGGCGCTGCTGCGCTCGGACACTTCGGCACTGCCTTTTCTGCATGAAGCACTCACCAGGCACCTGCAGCGTTTCCCTTCGACACGCAATGGATTGGGCAGAATTGAAAATACGGCGCTGTCTTTGGTGCCCGCCGGATACAGCAAGTTTCGCTCATTGTTCCCTGCATTCTCACGCCGCGAGAGTGCGTATGGTTTCGGCGACGCGCAACTGTACATCTCACTTGAAGCGATGATGGCGGCGCCAAAACCGCTGCTGGTTCACGACACGACGCGTCACTGGTCCAAAGACGGAGCCAAAATGTTACTGGCCGCCTTCGCCTTGACCGATGATGGTAAAGCGGTGCTGGCCGGCCAGGAAGATTTCGTGGTCATGAACGGAATCGACAGCTGGCTGGGTGGCATTCACCTGAGCGGCAACGAGGCAGCCTGGCGCTGGGATGAGGACAGCCAACAATTGTTGGTGAGTTTATAACGCGCGCCGTGCGCGCCACAGTCAGTACCATCCGCGTGAGCGGATGGATCCAAAAGGCTACTGTTCGGGCTGCCGCTTGATCCCATCTGCTGACGCAGACGGTACTGACGCGTTACTTCGCACACCTGAAACCGGAGATCATCCAACGCTCATGAGGATAGAAAAAATTCCGGTAGGTCGAGCGGATGTGAATCTGCGGCGTCGCAAATGATCCACCGCGCAGCACTTTCTGACCCACAAACCACTTGTCGTTGTATTCATCAAAATCAGTCTTGAATCCCGGGTACGGTGTGTAGTCCGACGTCGTCCATTCCCAAACATCACCAATCATCTGGTGACAACCGGTCGCGGTTTGGCCGGCGGGAAAAGATCCCATCGGCGCCACGCGCCATAAACCGTTTTCGAACAGATTGGCTCTTGCCTGATCCGGCGACTCATTGCCCCACGGAAAACTCTGCTGCTGATGGGCCGTGGATGAGCAGGTCGCCGCCTTCTCCCATTCCGCTTCGGTCGGCAGACGCTTGCCCGCCCACTTGGCGTAGGCTGACGCTTCGAGAAAACTGATATGTGAAACCGGTTCATGCGCCTTCTCAGCGGCGCGCTGCGTTCCACCAAAATCACGAATCAGCCATTCGCCCTCGTGCTGTTCCCAGTACAAAGGTGCTTGCCAGGCTTCGGTGTTCACCTTTTCCCAACCGGCCGAATGCCACCAGCGAAAGTCCCGGTAACCACCGTCGTTCATGAACTCGAGATAGTCGCCGACACTAACCAGTGCCCGATCGATTTGAAAATCTTCGAGCCAAACTTTGTGAGCCGGCTTCTCATTGTCCCAGGCAAACGGGAGCGCACCCCTCCCGGCGTGCGGTTCACCGGCATGCCTGCCGCTACTTTCAAATCCCAACTCAAACAACCCGCCTTCAATTTCAACCGAGCCGCTGACTTTTTGGCCTGACGCGGGTGCGGCTTTCATCGGCGCCGCAAACTGATCGCACAACAGATGCTTGATGTCATAAACCAGAAGCTCCTGGTGCTGCATCTCGTGCTCAAGCCCCAGCCGGACAATGCGCAGAATCTCGTCCGCGTCGTCGCGCGACGAGACGCTGTCGATAAACCGCATCATCACTTCGTCAATGTGTGCGCGATACTTTTTCGTTTCCGCCACGGTAGGACGAGAGCGAGTGCCGCGTTTGGGCCGTTCAATTCGTGGACCAAATCCTTCGTAATATGAATTGAAGAAAAAGAGAAAGTCTTCCGAGTAGGTCCGGTATCCCGGCAGAAATTTCTGCAGCACGGTCTCGAAGAACCAGGACGTGTGTCCGATGTGCCAGCGCGGCGGCGACATGAACTCCGCGGTTTGAATTACATAGTCTTCGATTTCCAGCGGCGCCACGATGTCGAGCGTGCGCGCGCGGACAGATTGATAAAGCGCAGCGATCGATGTCGAGTCAGGGTTTGCAACAGATGTCCGTGGCGTTGACATAAGGTAAGTGTGCGGCGCTGCCGCGAACTAAGTCAGTCTGATTCTCTTCTCACTCGGTTCACCCACGCGCCCGATAATTTCCGCTCGCGCATAATTCTGCCGCAAAGCACTCAACAAATCATCTGCCTTCCCGGCCGCAATTGCCAACAACAGTCCCCCGGCAGTCTGAGGATCAAAGAACAACCGGATCAGATTTGCATCCAGGTCCGCTGCGATCTCAACATCTTCTCCGACGTATTCACGATTTGTTTTGTCGGCCCCCGTGACCATTCCCGCCGTTGCCAATTCGAGCGCGCCGCTGATTAGCGGCACTCGGGCCGAAGCAATCTCGATCGTCACATTGCTGGCGCAGGCCATCTCCCAGGCATGACCCAGCAGCGAAAATCCGGTCACATCGGTCGCGCCTTTTGCGTCGAACTTCGCAATTGCCTCGGCGGCGTACTTGCCGGGAGTCATCATCGTCGCCACTGACTCAGCAATCACCTCCGGCGATGCTTTCGCGCGTTTGATGCCGGTTGAAATTACGCCGGTGCCAATCGGCTTGGTCAGAATCACCACGTCGCCCGGCCGCGCGCCGGAATTGGTAGCCACGCGATTCGGATCAATTACGCCGGTGACCGAATAACCGAACATGATCTGCTCGTTATCGACGCTGTGACCGCCGACCAACACGACTTTGTTTTCGGTCAGCACCGACAAGCCGCCGCGCATGATCCCCTGGAGGATCGAGAAGTCGACACCTTTCTTCGGAAAGCAGGTGATAGCCATCGCGGTCACGGGCGTACCGCCCATGGCCCACACATCATTGATCGAGTTGAGCGCGGCAATGCGCCCATAATCGAACGGGTCGTCGACAATCGGCGTGAAGAAATCGAGCGTCTGCACCAGCGCCAGATCATCGCGCAGACGATACACTCCGGCGTCATCCGCTTTGTCGAAACCGACCAGCAGATTAGGATCGTTCGGTTGTCTCTCAAGCCCGCTCAGCACCTGAGCGAGAACGCTCGGGGCGAGTTTCGCCGCTCAACCAGAGCACGAAACCATCTCAGTAAGACGCATGGTGAACCTCCGTTCGTAGATTGATTGGCGAAGCGATTCAGCGTCGCATCCGCGTTATGATATTGTCAACGACAGTTCCAAACGAGGTCTGCCAAATGACATTGCGTCACTCTAATCTCTAAACACCGTCATGCATGATGTGCTCATCATCGGCGCTGGTCCAGCCGGCCTTTCGGCCGCGCGTTGGTGTGACGAGCTGGGTCTTGACACGCTTTTGTTGGAGGCGACCGAAGAGGTTGGCGGGCAGCTCGCCTGGATACACAACCGCATCGATAACTATTTGGGCGTGCCAGCTGCTAATGGTCAGCAGCTGCGCGAAATTTTCCTTGAAGGGTTAAAGGAATGTGATTTCGATCAGTGGACCGGAGTTCAGATCGAAAGCATCGATCTAAAAGCCAGGCGCGTTCGGCTACGAAGCGGCGAAGAACTGCAAGCAATCACGATCATCATCGCCACGGGTTTGCGACGCCGGAAGCTGGGCATACCCGGCGAAGACGAATTTGCCGGCCGCGGCGTGATGGCCTCAGGCAAGCGCGATCGAGATCAATTTACCGGCAAGGACGTCTGCGTCATTGGCGGTGGCGACGCGGCCGCGGAGAACGCCTTGCTGCTGGCCGATGGTTGTGCGACGGTGACCATGGTCCATCGCGGCCGCAAGCTGCGCGCGCGGCGCGAGTTCACCGAGCAGCTCCCCACCCATCACTGCATCACGATCTTTCCCGAATCGAAGGTGCGGCGCATTCTCGGGACAGACCGGGTCGAGGCGGTCGAGATTGAACGCGCCGGCGCCATTAAGCCCTTTCAGATGGCGGTCCAGGGAGTCGTCGTGCGAATTGGGTTTGAGCCGAATACGGATTTCATTCGCGGTCAGTTGGATCTGGATGAACGAGGATTTGTGATCATCAATTCAAATCACGAGACGACCGTCGAAAATGTGTTTGCCATCGGAGATGTCAGCAGCCCACTCGCGCCGACGATTGCCGGAGCGGTGGGCGCCGGCGCGACCGCAGCCAAGGTGATCGCTTCACGCCTCGGGCGATAATTTGGAGTGCGCCGGCAGAGCGCAGCGGTGACGGCGCTTTGGATCTAATTTCCGCCAAACAATTTCTATTGAAGTTTGAATTAAATACGACCGTCAAGCGGTCAAAATGTTTGACGCCCTTCGCGCGAACCAGATCCAAAGCGCCGTCGCCGCTGCGCTCTGCCGGCGCACTCCAAATTACTTGCCGCCCAGCCACGCCGCTCGCAAAGTCTTCGCGGCCGCCGTCGCGTTCGGATCTTCTTCAATGCGATATTCGAAAATCTGCGGCGCGCCCAGCACGAGTTCCTTGGAAAGCGTGCGACCGTCACGCACTACGCTCAACGTCACGCGATCGCCTGGTTTGTAACGGGCCAGGACTTTAAAGAAGTTGGCGGGCGAAAGTTTTGTGCTGCCGAGGCTGGCGATGACATCGTCAACTTGCAGCCCGGCGTCGGCTGCCGGTGAGTCGGCCCGCACTGCCGCAATTTTGAAAACTGCGGTTTCGTCTTCGTCACCGGTTACCCCAATGCTGACCGGCGCCACCGCCGACCGCATCAGTCGCAGTCCCACCGCAGCCAGCGCTTCATCATAGGGCGGCTTTTCGACTCCGCGCACATAGCGTTTGAAGAAATCGTCCGCGTCCGACCCCGAAATCTGGAAGACCATCCGCGCAAACTCATCGTTCGTGTAACCGCGGCCCCGCAGGTAATAAGTTGCTTTGGAAGTTTTCAAATAATATTCGTCATACATCGATCGCATCACATCATCGAGCGATCGCTTCCCGTTGGTGTTGTGTCGAATCAGCAGATCGAGCACCAGCCCCAACGTTTCGCCCTTGGGATAATAACTAATCGAAGTATTCGCGAGATTGTCCTGTTGCGCGTGCGGGGCGTCGTCGATGAAGGGCGCCGTGAGCGAAGATTGTTCCGCACTCATCAAGCGGCTGCCGGGCGCGTTTTCGATTTCGGCAATCTGCCCCGCCAGTGTGGTGTAGAACTTCTTGTCGTCCCAAAGACCGGCGCGCCGCTGCATCAGATGGCCGTAATAATTGGTGAGGCCTTCGGCGATCCACAGCCCGCGCGTGTTCGCCGGCCGCGTGAAATCCCATGGACCAAGCTCCAACGGCCGCAGCCGCTTCACGTTCCACACATGAAAGAATTCGTGCGCGGCGGCGTCCAGCGTATCACTGTAGGTATCGCCCTCAGCGAGCACGCCCGGCTCGATGATTTGCGTCGAGGCCAAATGCTCCATGCCGTCGTTCGAATGTCCGTCGTTCGCAAAGTGGAAAAGAAAGGTGTACGAACCGAACTCGGGCGGTCCCCACATCACCGTTTCGGTGCGCACGATCTTCTCCAGATCTTTCACCAGTGCCGGCCGCTTGCCTCCTTCGTTGCCCAGCGAGTGGACGATCACGTGATACGTCTTACCTTCAACATTGAAATCGTCCTCGGTCCAATCAGGCGAAATCTCAGTGGGCGTGTCAATCAGAATGTCCCAGTTCGGAAACTCGAATTCGGTCTGATCCTTCTGCTGCGTCTGCGCATTGATGATGTGCCAGCCGTTCGGCGCCTTGATCGACAAGGCCACCGGGTCCTGCTTGTGATCGACGAGGTACATGAAGACGCAACCGCCATTGATATTGGCGTGACGCGCCCCGAGCTGCGAGAAAGTGCCGGAGAGATCGTTGCCGAACACTTTGTAACTGAACTGTAGCGACGTGCCCTCATGCCGGTTACGCTCGAGGGCGACGCGCCAGGTCTGATCGTCGACTCGCGTCACTGCGGCCTCGGGCATCGTGCAATCCAGTCCCGCCGGGCAGGCCTCACGCGCCTTTACTTCCTGCACGTTCTTCGCAAAGTCGAACACCGCATAACGTCCCGGCGACCATTTCGGCATTTGAAAATCGAGCGACCGCAGATTTGGATCGGCCGGCAGCTGGACCTCGATGGTGACTTCGAACAGATGCGAAGCCGGCCGCGACATCGCCAGCCAATATTTGATGTGAAGTGGTTGCTCCTGTGCGGCGGCAGCCAGGCTCGCGAAAATCAGGACCGCGGCGATCATGAGCGCGCGCCAGACAGTGAGTTTAATTCGATGCATTTGTCGGGTTTTCGTCACGCAAACCGTTAGGTTTGCGAAATCGCTGACTGACACATTTCAATTTCCGAAACGCAGGCTAACAGCCAGCGTTACGATTTGATAACATCCACTTCCAATGAGCGCAACCGAACGACTCTATTATCGTGATTCGCATCTGCTGGCCTTCGACGCCAGGGTGGTCGACATCAGTGAACGGGATGATGGAGCAATCGCCTTGATTCTCGATCGTACCGCGTTTTATCCCACCGGCGGCGGCCAGCCCAACGACACCGGCACCCTCGGCGAAGCACGCGTCGTCGATTGTATCGACGCTGACGCCGCGGGCGTGCTGCACATGATTCAAGGGCCGGTACCGGAAATCGGCGAAACAGTTCACGGGCAAATTGATTGGCTGCGCCGGCTCGATCACCTGCAGCAGCACACGGGGCAGCATATCTTATCGGCGGCGTTTGTGAAGTTATATGAGGCGGCGACCCATGGGTTCCG
>Ga0126383_10001859_pt1 | contig 13362 bp, 10 predicted proteins | sample PanSoiMetPlot_35_FD_96882 | JGI IMG/M metagenome (GOLD analysis project Ga0126383, IMG submission 96882) | Tropical forest soil microbial communities from Panama - MetaG Plot_35 | ecosystem: Environmental > Terrestrial > Soil > Tropical forest > Bulk soil | place: Panama | collected 2016-02-17
AGTCCGTGCCAGTCTTGCCGCTTTGCCGAGCGCTGCAAAGTGAATCAGCTCGCCTGCGACTGCTTCGCTCTTTATCTGGCAGGCAAGAGTGAGATGCGCTGGCGGATCGCTCCGAGAGTGCCGACGCGCGAGCGGTCACCGGCGTCCTGATGACTCCCCGGGCGTGACGGATAGCGAAACTCGCACAACAGGATCCGAAACTCAGCATCGCGCAACAGAATCGCTTGCCATTCAGGTGCACGCTTGTGCGATCTCAAGCGGTGTAACAAGGGGCGAAGCACACCTCGGCAACACATGTGACTGAAACTCCTAGCTTGACTCACCACTACGTTGCAACCGCGCAGGGCGCACAGCGTTCTTGAAGCGTATGTGCGTGTTCAGTGCGCGAGTACCCAGTTCTTAGATCCCGTCACTGTGACCGCGACGTCAGTAAAGGTAATCCGAAAGGGGTGTCCGTCCCCGATTCCAGGGTGATCAGTCGAAATGAGCAGTGCTCCGACATGCTTGTAACCTTGCACTTTGCGAGCACCGAGGTGGGCGCCCCGGCCACTGATTCCGCCGCGCAGCAGCGACTCAACCTCGATCGATCGGCCGCCGCAGCGGCGTTGATTCTGGCGGAGGGCGTCGGAGCCCGGGCAAAAGCCGGCATCACACAGACGGTCGTCGACATACTGAACTGAGCAGACCGCTTCGGCGAAGGGTTAAGGTTTCCATCACGGCCAACCTCCGGCGTAGTGCAAACTCGTACCGATTCAGAACAAATTATTCCCTCGTTTGGTATCGGCGGGCGACCAGTTGCCGCCCGCCGAGTGGCTTCTAGCGGTGGAGTGCACTTCGCAGAGCAGCGGTTGCCTGTGCAATTGCTGCGCGAACTGCAGGAGTCTCGGTAATCGGGTTCAACAACGCAAAGTCGTGAATCGTGCCGTTGTATCGCACCGAGGTTACGCGAACTCCGGCTTGCGACAGCTTCCGTGCAAACGCCTGTCCCTCATCTCGCAGGACGTCATTCTCATCCACCGCAACAAGCGCGTCGGGCAGCCCCCTCAACTGTTCGATGGTTGCATTCAGCGGAGCCGCCGTAGGACGCTTGCGCGCCTCAACATCGGGTAGATATGCGTCCCAGAACCATTGCATCGCCTTCCTGGTGAGCCACGGTCCGTTTGCAAACCGGTTATACGAGCCCGTCTCGAAATTCGCGTCCGTCACTGGATAGAACAGCACCTGCAGTGCAAAGCGTGGGCCGCGTCTCTCCTTGACCATCAGCATCAGGGCGGCAGACATGTCGCCCCCAACGCTATCGCCAAAGATGGCCAGGTGACTGGCGTCTACGTTGAGTTCTCGGGCGTGCTCCACGACATACAAAATGGAGGCGTAGCCCTGCTCAATCGCCGTCGGATAGCGCGCCTCGGGCGACCGGTCATAGTCCACGAAGACAACAGCGGCATTCGCACCGACGGCCAACTCGCGAGTCAGGCGATCGTGCGTGTTCTTATCGCCAAGAATCCAACCGCCCCCGTGCATGTGAAATAAGACCGGAAGTGGCCCCTTCGCCTCCGGCGGCCTGACGATGCGAATTCTCACCGAGCCAGTTGGTCCCACCGGAAAGGTGGTGTCTTCGATCACTGCGGCGGGCTTCTCGACGGGAACGTCCTGAACCTTCACAAGCACAGCCCGAGCGGCATCAGGACTTAGTGTGTAAAGCGGCGGCCCGCCCGCCGCGGCCAAGGAATCAATGAAGGCCTGCGTCCGGGGTTCAAGAAAGGGAACTTGTGAATTGTCGTTCATCGCTGTGTCTCCATTGCATGACTGAGAGTTGCTTGTAACGGCGTTAGCTGCGGTCAGGGGTAGGAATACGGCTGTCAGCCCAACGAGCACGCGTAAACGCCAACCATCGCGGTAGTCATTCGGCACTGGCTGAAAAACTGGTGACCATGCGCCTAACACCGAGGACAGGGCGGAGCCGAATCCCGTTCGCGTGGATGTGCATGCGATTAGCAAGGCTGGAGCCTGCGCCAGCGCAGTGGCCAATGTAGAATCTCGCATCGGTGCCCTCCGAGTTTCGAAGAAGTACTTGATACCAACATGACTAGCTTGGCTGGGCGTGCGGGTCGTTGGCTTGACGATATCTGCACGAACTTGTTTAGCCTCGCTCGGCAGGTTGTTCGCGGCACCCGCACGGGGGGAGAACTCGTTTTGGGGCGCTGGCCGGTCGTGGCGGCTTCGGGCCGAAGGCGCGTGAAGTGTCTCGCTGGTGACGGCTTACTCGTGACAGTGCGCGCTGCCGCGTCAACTCTCGGATTCCGAGTTCTCGGTATTGCGGACTAGTGAGCGAGGCGAGGAATACGACCGCGGGCGGGCAGGACTTGTCTGGAAGCCTGTATGGAACAGGGTGACTGAAGGTTGTCTCATCCGAGAGAAACTGCACAAAACGAAGCGAACCGGTTCTATCCATCTACGAGCAGTTGGGGACGCTGTTCAGCGTCGACGGAAGCTAACCACAGCGCAACGATCGTAGATGCGGCACCCGATTTGCGAAGCAACAAATTGATACCGAGACAGACAAGAGATCTGTAGCCGACAGGAGAAAATTAATAATCGACTGCGCTCCAATAACGCAGCGAAAGGACGTTAGCTATGAGCAAGACCCAGCAGACCAGAGGTCTCGGTGCCATGGGTGGGGCGGAAGGCCGTGTGCTCGCCGGCCCTAGAGATCTAGGGGCGACAGCCGTGCGCGACATCAGCGGCGCCATGAATGCGATCTTGGCGGATGTGTTCGCGCTATACGTGAAGACCAAGAACTTTCACTGGCACTTGAGCGGTCCCCATTTTCGCGACTACCACCTGCTTTTCGATGAGCAGGCAGATCAGATATTTGCGATGACCGATCCCATCGCCGAGCGCGTCCGGAAGGTGGGTGGTTCCACGTTGCGCTCCATCGCCCATATCGCGCGGCTTCAGCGCATTCTCGACAACGATGCGGAGTACGTGGAGCCCTCCGATATGCTCGCTGAGCTATACGAGGACAACCAAGCGCTGGCGGGACGACTGCGAGAAGCTCACGAGGTTTGCGACGGACACCGCGACATTGCGACCGCGAGCCTGATCGAGGTGTGGATCGATGAGACCGAACGGCGCAGTTGGTTTCTGTTCGAGGCGGGGCGTCGCGCTGATTCGAGCGGGCATTAACCCTGGAGCGCCGTCGTCGGCGGCTCCCCGCAGCCGATGTGGCGCTACTCGTCAGGCGTGAGCGTTAGACGGCGCAGGGAGGGTAAACGAGAATGTCGCCCCGTGGGTCGGGTTTGCGCTGGCCCAGAGTTTGCCGCCGTGCGCTTCCACGATGGATCGGCAAATCGCGAGACCCATACCCATCCCATTCGCTTTGGTCGTAAAGAACGACTCGAAAACTCGCTCCGGATACTCCAGCCCACAGCCGCTGTCGCAAACCTCAACCACGACTCCGCGATCATCCAAGGAGCGGGAGCGGAAGACCAACTCCTTAGGGCGTCCAACGACTTCTGCCATCGCATCGACGGCATTCTGTGCGAGATTTGATAGCACTTGCTGAATCTGTACTCGATCCGCCTGCACCGGCTGCAGAGGAGCTGTGAGCTCGGCTTTCACGGCAATGCCTTCTTTCCCTGCGGAGTCCTTTAGCGCTTCAAGAATGTCCCTAATGACGCCATTGACGTCCAACATCGCCATCGTGGGGACCGCTCGTTTGAACAGCGAACGAATTCTCTCAACGATGTCAGCGGCCGCCATGCCGTCACGAATGATTCGTTCTGCAAGAAGGCGTGCTCGCTCGCTGTTTGGTGGGTCCGAGGAGAGCCACAATTGACACGCGTGGCCGTTCCCGACAATGGCAGTCAACGGCTGCTTGATCTCATGGGCGATAGACGCAGACAACTCTGCCACTGTTGCGATCCGGGCCGCTTGTTCAAGGCGCCGCCGTGCCTCGCGGGCTTCCGCCTCCAGCTTCTTGCTGTCATCGATATCAATGTTGGCTCCATACCAGCCGGTGATATGGCCGTGTTCGTCGTGAAGAGGATCCGCGCGTGAATCGAACCATCGATACACACCGTCTGCGCGGCGGAGCCTGATACGCGCTCGATAGGGCTCTCCGCTCGCGACAGCCTTGGCCCAACTACGGCCGACGTAGTCAAGGTCGTCCGGGTGAACCGAGCGTGTTCGATTCCAATCGCTTCCATCGTGCGCGGTCATTCCGAAGTAGCTGCACACATGATCGCTGTTAAACGTCAGTTTCCCGTCGGGGCCAGCAGCCCACACGGCAATCGGAATCGTGTTTACAATTAACTTCAGTCGCTCTTCGCTCTGCCGGAGCGCCGCCTGGGCGGTTTTCAGCTCGTCGACTTCGATGGTGCAGCCGAACCACCGCAGGATTCGTCCTTGTGCGTCACGCAGCGGGTTGGCGGCGACTGCGAACCATTTGTAGGTGCCGTCAACCGCTCGCATCCGATGCTCGGTGCGGTACGGTTCGCCCGTCGCGAGAGAGTGCCACCAAGCTGCCGACGTGTGCGGCACATCGTCCGGATGAATGAAGACGAAGTTTTCCTTGGCGAGTTGCTCTGCGGTGACGCCCGTATAATCCTTGGTAAGTCTATTGGTATAGATGAGTTTTCCATCGGGGGCGGCACACCAAAGTATGGCGGGAACCACGTCCAGTATCTCCCGGTAAGGCTGCGCAGCGCCGGCCGGGGGTGCTTCAAAGGCAAAGGACCCAGGCGCGCTGATGTCCGTAAGTGCGACATACCAGCGGGCAACCGTGCCGACGCGGTCCCTGATCGGTTGCGCGGCCATACGCCACCAGCGGTGTTTGCCGTCGGCGCAGAGATACTGATTTTCTGTTGCGAACGGCTCGCCGCTTTGCACTCCGCTCAGCCAGCGGTCGGCAACGACTTTCGCCTGAAATGCAGGCACAGCACTTTGCCAACCCAGCTCACGGAGCGTTTCAGCGCTGACCCCGAGGGCGTCGCGCGCAGCACGGTTGAGATGCTCGACTCGACCATCAGATGCTGCGATCGCGAGCTTCACGGGCAGTTCTTCGAGGATCGCGCACGCGCTTTCCTCGCTGAACTCTACTGCCCGGCCAGCCGGTCCTTGATCGAATATGGCCGTGGTCGCCATAACACACCGGTCCGCGTCAAAGGGCGTCAGGCTCCGCTATAGGAGCGTCGACTCAGCCGAGGCCATAAACCTCAGGTCGCGCATCAGTATACCTAGAGGAAAAGGGTCTTAGACCGATGGTCCCGTTCACGCTCCGGGTAAAACAAAAAGAGCCGCATCGGACAAACGTCAAAGCGGTTGTACCCCATTGGTTCGGAGTCATGAATTCGAACCCCCTGGAGGAATAGGTAACCGCAAGGTCGATGTTCTTAGCGTGTCGCATTCGCCATCACGTGGGGTGGCGAGCAATCACTTCGTGTACCGCCTTCAACAAGGTCGGACCGTTGAAGGGCTTAGCAAATACGGAGATCGCGCCCATCTTCATAGCCGACGTCGTGATCTGTTCACCGCCATGAGCGGTAATAAAGATGACTGGGAGGTCTGAGCGTTCCGTGCGCAGCGCCCGAAGCAGATCCAAGCCTCCCATTCCCGGCATCATGACGTCACACAACAAACAGGCTACCTCTCCAAATCGCCGGGTCGAGAGAAACTCCTCCGCACTGTGGTAGCAGCGGACGCGGTAACCGGCGAACGTCAGCAGTTCGTCTAGCGATTCGCGGACGCGAATATCGTCGTCTACCACCGCCACTACGGCAGCTCGCGAGCCATTGCTGGTCATACGAGGAAGGTGTGCCTGAGCTTTAGGGGAAGCGTAGGCGGCCGGCGCATGGCGGCGTATTGTAGATTTATGTAATGGACGGATGTTTTGATGCATTCGAGGATACCGATTCGCGCCGCAGGGTTACGTCGGCCCACACGGACCACTTGATGTGGGCATCGAGATTTGCAGCTTTTCGCCTATCCTGACGAGATCGGCGAAGGTTCGCGCGGCCATCTTTCGCATGATCTGTCCGCGGTGTACCTGCAGCGTTACCTCGGTAATACCGAGAATTGCCGCCGCCTGCTTGTTTCGAATACCAGAGATCACCAGCGGGAAAACTTCGCGTTCGCGAGGCGTTAGTTTCGCGAGACGGCGTTGCAGTGCAACAAGGTTCGCCCTGCGCTCACGCTCGATACCGTCCTGAGCGAAGGCTGCCGAGATAGCGGCTAGTAGCTCTGGCGGCTCTATGGGCTTAGTCAGGAATTCGATGGCGCCCGCCCTCATCGCTCGGACGGTTGAGGGGATGTCACCGTGGGCGCTGATGAACACTATGGGCGGTCCTGGTTCCCGCGCAAGTCGTTGTTGAAGCTCAAGACCATTCAGATCCGGGAGTTCAAGGTCGAGCAGGAGACAGGCCAGAGCGTCCGATCGGGTATAGGCAAGGTATTCATGAGCGGACGCGAAGCAGACGACGTGGATCTTGAAGACCGTGAGCAGCTCGCACAGCGCCTCCCGCACCGAGGGATCGTCATCAACCAGATAGACCACCTGCGCTTTTGAGGACCCAGTGACTTGCCCCTTGGATTGACCGCGCACACTCACCTCCGGCTGTAGACCAAAGAGCTGAGCGTTCGCTGCGCAGTGGTACATCGACGTATTTTCATCGGGCGCGCGGCGATTCGGGTGGGATTCGGGACCCATTGGGTTAACGGTATTCACTGTGCTCGACTTTCGTACCTGAGGGCCAGCGACCGCCGTATGTCTTGCGGCTACTGCGCACCTTATCTGCAGTCTACTGCGTTCGGACCCCCGTGACCCTTATAGAAACCTGCAATACCACGCCGTGCATTGCGGATTTCAACCGTCCACCCCGGGGCGCAGATCGTAGCCGATGCACCCGAGTCGTGCCCTGTGTACGGAACAGCGAGCTTCAATTGCTGCACCATGACCTCGGTCGCTCGGTAAACCGTTCGCACGTGCTGCTATTACAGGAATCTCGCAGAAGTGCATACAACCTTGTAATTGCCGGCGAAGAGACCGCTGGCTAGCATCGCCGCACATTGTCTCCCTGAGTGAGTTTCCAACACCAGGTTACGGAGTCGCAATGTTAGACGCCACCGCCCAGTTCTCGCATGGTCGTTCAGGATCAAGCGCGCCGCCGCTTAGGGCAACGCCTCATTTCTCCGTGAAAAGCTGCGATCCTAGAACTGAAACGGAGCGTCTCGTAGCCTGTTCAAACGAGGAGCTTGGCCGTCTGCGTCGCATCCTGCAGGACCTTGGAGGGCACGCAGCGGTGCGCGGCTCGGATGGTGCGGAAGTGCCGGTCCCGGGAACGGCAGGTAACGCACCCACGTGCGCTCTAGCCGCAGAATGGACCCCGTCGGCTCCTATTTATGATGCGACCGGCAAGTTTCTAGCGATGCTTGAAGTCGGAGCGCCCGGGGTCGATCAGTCAGATCTGTCCGCTAAACTGCTTGTGGCACTCGTCAACTCCGTCGCACAGAGTATTTCCGAGCGCTGGTTCCGAATCAGCTATCGTCGGCAGTGGATCATTGCCGCACTTCGTCGTGGCGGAATGGAGGAATTCATTACCCTCGCTGTCGATCGCCAGTACAGGGTACTGGGGGCCGACCATGGGGCGCGGGAACGGCTCAAAGCGAGCGGCCGACGGATGGATTCGCAGCTCTCCCTATCCGCTTTCTTCCAGTTCGGTACGGTACCGTTGCGCGGCCGACGGTCCGGTGATGCCGCCATGGCACTAATCGGACGCGATGACGGCGTTCCCTGGACCGTCTTGATCACCCCACCGGACTTCAGTGCTGACCTCACAGGTCACAGCCAGCGCGTGCTATTGCACGCCCGGCCTCGGCTCGCAACATTCGCGAGAATCGATTCCCCGCTCAGACCGGAGGAGTCAGGGATAGGGCTGCCACCCAGGATGTACCGGCGAGTCAATGAATATATTGATGCTCATCTTGACTCCGCTCTAGGCATCCCGGAGCTCGCGCAAACTCTCAAGATGTCAGAATCTCACTTCGCTCGCTGCTTCCGCAACTCCTCGGGTTTCACTCCACACAACTATGTAATGCGCCGCAGGCTACAGCGCGCCGAGGATTTATTGGTCCAAACAGAACTGCCTCTGATCGACATTGCTCTCGCTACAGGTTTTGCGGACCAGAGCCACTTCTCGCGCCGCTTCCACGAGCTCACCGGTTTAGGGCCGCGCGCTTTCCGGGCGCAGCATCGCTAGAGTGTGTGCATAGCTTGAAAGCACGCCCTTTCAAGCGAGCGCGAATGGACGCGCACCTGCACTTACCCTTGCAGCTGCCCGTGTAGCAGCTGCTTGCGGAACGTACGCGGCGGCACACCGACCATCTGGTGAAATCGGCGGCAAAAATGACTTTGATCTGCGAACCCAGTGCTCAAAGCGATTTCCACCAGCGGCAGTTGGGTCTGCACCAGGAGCTCTTGCGCTCGCGATAACCTGCGTCCCATCACATACGCATGAGGCGTCGATCCGACGGAAGCCGTGAAGGAACGGGCGAAATGAGAGGCGGAAATCTTCAAAATTGCAGCAAGTCCCTCAGTAGTCAATTCGGAATCCATATGCATGTCGATGTATTCGACTATATGCCGCAACATCCTGGGTGGCAGTCCCAGCGTCTCTTGCGGTTCCGGTGGAACGGGCTCGGCGCCCAAGATGATGTCGAGACGTGGACGCGTATGAACCAAAGCGCGCTCACCTTTGTGTGAGGCCAGGGGAGTGGCGTCAGGCGGCGTCAGCACTGCGGACCAGGATGAGTTACCTTCCGGCTGGACGATGCGCAGCGTTTCATCCCTGTACTTCTTGCCCCGCAAGTGTGCCGAGTCGATCCGAAAGAGCGTTGAGACTCCGACCTCGCGTTCTGGGTCGCAACCATGGGCGTTGAGCATCTGCCGAGCGTAACGATCGGCGCCAAGCACTCGCAGGTCACTGTTGAGCGCAAGAAGAAGGTAGGTTTCAGGGCGATCGTCCCGTCGTGCAGCGAGGATCCACTGCCGGCGGTATTGAATCCTGAATAGACGCTCGCCGATTGCGCGGGCTGCGGAATCGATGAGCATCCTCAGCACTCGACGCGAAACCTCGGACGCATTGTCAACTTCGGTTGTCACCTCAAATGATGCGAGCTGCTCACCGCTTGGGTCGTAGATTGGAGCGGCTATCACGTCTTCAATCACTGCCGAGGGGGCGGACTCAGACCTTTTTACTGGAGTCAGTGGAAGGACGGCGCCGTCCACACTGCGCAAGAGCGCACCGTACCGCAGCTCGCGCAGCACCTGCACCAAGCGCGCGACGTCCTCGCGGCAGCACCGCCAGATCTGCTCGGCGGGCGATCGCGCTGTCTTGGTTCTTGCGATCCCGCAACGATCCGCATGTGCCTGGCGCGATGTGATAACCGGTGCGCAAGCGGATGCGGAATCCTGCTCGACAAACATGGTGCTCTCCCAGATATGACTGACAACCATCAAGCATCGAATGACTGCATGGTTTGATCGTACGGGCGAAGCGCGCATCAATCCTGGGTGTTATCTGATGTGTTCTGGAGTTGGTCTGATTTCTCCTTCGGTAGATCGTCGGCCGCTGAGGCCAGTTTCCAGCGCGCGCTGGAGGTGGCCCGGGAGCAAGGCTCGCTGCTCTGGGAATTGCGGACGGCTCTGAGTCTGGCGCGGCAGTGGCAGAAGTCTGGTCGTGGCGGCGAGGCGAGGGGGCTTCTCGAGCCCGTGTATGTGCGGTTTTCAGAAGGGCTGGCAACCCCGGATCTGCGATCCGCCAGAGAATTGCTGGAGTTACCGCTGGGGGGTCAGAGAGGCGCACTCCATCTGGTCAAGTGATCTCTGTTGTCGGTCTGCTCTGTCACCAGTGGCCCATTTCGTCCCAGACCGCTACGGGTACGCGGGTCCTTCGCGGCGAACGCGACAGAAGGCCCCACACGGTCCTTCGGCTGGACCGACGCTCTCGGACAGTCGTTAAGGCTGACCCGGCGCGCATGCGGATCGAAACACTTTGTTACCGAACTGCTTTGATTGGGACACCTCCGCCTCAACGAGCGTAGCCAGCAAAGGCGGCGGGAAAAACCTGATAAAGTCTGGAGAATTCTGAAAACAGAGGTCGGTGAGGGGATGAACCCGCCTGGCCCGCAGGCTGTGTACAGCTATGGCGGATGGGAGGTAGATGCCGGTCGGCGCGAACTGCGTTCCGGCGGCCTGCCGGTACCGTTGAGCGGCCGCGCGTTCGATATCCTCGAGGTCCTCGTTCGGTCAGCCGGCGAGCTCGTGAAGAAAGACGAGCTGATGGCGGCAGTGTGGCCAGGGATGATCGTTGAGGACAACACCCTGCAGTCGCACATCTCGGCGCTGCGCAAAGCGCTGGGTGGCGATCGGGAGATCCTGAAGACCTCCTCCGGGCGCGGCTATCGGCTCGCTGGAAATTGGATCGTGCGGGAAGCGAGTGCGCCGCCAGCGGCGGGGCGTCCCGCAGCGTCGATGCCTCCCCAGGCGATTCCCACCAATTTCCCAGGACCGGGGCCCGAGCTGGTGGGCCGATCGGCCGCATTGCAACACTTACGGGCTCGCCTCTCGACCTCTCGGATCGTGACGCTCACTGGACCCGGAGGCATTGGAAAGAGTTCCCTGGCACTCGAGGCCGCGCGCGCTCTACTGCAGGAGTTTCAGGGTGGCGGTTGGTTGATCGAGCTCGCCTCACTGTCCGACCCCGATCTTGTTCCCTCGGCAGTTGCGCGAGCTCTCGGGCTCAAGCTGATTGGGGGGGAACTCTCCGCAGAGACGATCGCCCGCTCTCTTGGATCGAGCAAGCTATTACTGCTGCTCGATAGCTGTGAGCACCTCATCGACGCGGTCGCGAAGCTCGTCGAGACCCTTGTTCGAATGTGTGCGCACGTTTCCGTCATCGCCACGAGCCGGGAGGTGCTGCGCATCCCGGGCGAGCATGTTTTCCATGTGCTTCCGCTTGATGTGCCACCCGCACAACCGCAGGCATCGGATACGCTGCTTGAGCATAGCGCGGTGCAACTCTTCATGGCCCGAATACAGGCATCGGCCGGAGAGTTTTTGCCCCAAGGCAAAGAACTCCAGGCGATTGGCGCCATCTGCCGACGACTGGATGGCATACCGCTGGCGATCGAGTTTGCCGCGGCGCGCGCCGCGGTCCTCGGCCCGGATACGGTGCTGGCCCGGTTGGACGAGCGCTTTGCGTTGCTGACTGGTGGTCATCGGACGGCACTGCCACGGCACCAGACGCTCCGTGCAACGCTCGATTGGAGTTATGAGCTGCTGTCTGAGCCGGAAAAACGACTTCTGCGGCGAGTGAGTATCTTTGCCGGGGCCTTTACGCTCGCGGGGGCTACCGCGGTGATGTCGGATACGAGCGGGGGCGCCCCTGCCGTCACGGAGGGCATTGTCAACCTCGCTGCCAAGTCGCTTGTGACGCTGGACAGTTCATCCCCCACAGGCCGTTGGCGACTGCTTGAGACAATCCGGGCGTACACGCTCGGGAAGCTAGCCGACGCTGGTGAGACGGAGAAAGCAGCCCGCTTGCACGCACAGTTCTTTCGGGACCTGCTCGCGCCGACCGCAGAATCTCTGTCGCGGCTTACGACGGAAGAGCTCGCGCGCTATCGACTTGAGATCGATAACGTGCGGGCGGCGCTTGACTGGGCGTTCTCAGCATCAGGTGATGTCAAGATCGGTATCGAGCTTACAGCGGCCTACGCGCCCATATGGCTGAATCTGGCGTTGACTGTCGAATGTCGTCAACGTACCGAGCAGGCGATGCAGAGCCTCAGCCCCCACATGAATGTAAGTGCACTGCTTTTGATGCAACTGAATCTCGAGCATGCCGTGGCGCTGCAGTTCACGATGGGCTCCGTCGATCGGATCAAATCCGACCTGAATAAAGCGCTCGAGATCGCCGAGAGCCTCGATGATGTGTATGCCCAGCTTCGCATTATCTGGTCGGAGTGGGCCCTACACTTCGCCGGTGGCCAGTGTCATGCCATGCGGGAAGCCGCCGAACGGTTCTCTCGCGTAGCGGCACGATCCGGCGACGGCGCCGCAGAGCTATTTTCCGAGCGGCTCGCCGGAGCTGCGTTGCTCATGTCAGGCGACCTCGCAGACGCGCAGCACCGGCTTTTGCGCGTTGTCGATTTGTACGTCACGCCGAGGCGCATGAAGAATACGCTGTGGGCTCAATATGATCAGTCCATATTGGCGCGAGCGTTGCTCGCTCGGGCGCTTTGCCTCACGGGGTTTCTCGATCAGGCGGTTTCCCAAGCCCAGAGGAGCCTGGAAGATGCGCGCTCCCAGGATCTGAAGCACGCGCAGACCGAGGTGCTGCGCCTGGCGGTGTGTCCCGTGGCTTTCCTGACCGGCGACCTCGCCACGGCCGAGCAGGGAATTGCTCAGTACTACGAGGTCGCGAAAACCATCAACTCCGACAACCAGCGGGTGCTCGCCGAATGCCTGGAAGGAGAATTACTCATCATGCGTCGAGAGTTCGCGAGCGGCGTTGCGACGCTGCGCGCGGCTATGAAGACGCTGGAGCCGGTGGGGTGGACCACCGCCTCCTCCGAGCATCTCGCCGCGGTAGCTCAAGGGCTGGCAGGGCTCGGGCGACTCGATGAGGCTCTTGCGACGCTCGAGCAGGCGTTGGCGTGGGCAGAGCGTAGTGGCGAGCGCTGGTACCTCGCGGAGTTGCTGCGTACCCAGGGTGAACTGCTCCTGCAGCAGGACAACCGTGATAGCGTCGCGGCGGCTGAGGGCAGCTTCAAGCGCGCGCTCGAGGTGGCCCGGGAGCAAGGCGCGCTGCTCTGGGAACTGCGCACTTCCCTGAGTCTGGCACGCCAGTGGCAGAAGTCTGGTCGTGGTCGGGAAGCAAAGGGGCTGCTCGAGCCCGTGTATGCGCGGTTTGCAGAAGGGCTAGCGACCCCGGATCTGCGAGCCGCGAGAGAATTGCTGGAGTCAGCACCGGGAGGTCATAGAGGCGCACTCCATCTGGTCAAGTGATCTCTGCGGCGCCCGCTGCGCCCCTTGACCAAAGGCGTACTCCATCCAGTCAGGGGATTTCTGGTGTATTTCCGCCATGCAACGCTGGCGATTTCGTCCAAGCGCGACCGGGTGAGACCCGGGGACAATATCGCGCGGTAACACCCCCTAAGAATATGCGATACGCCGCAAGTGCACGAAAGCTGCTGGCCCTGGTGCTCCTGGTCGCGATCGTCGGATTTGCGCCAGTCGATCGTGTCTCGGGTCAACAGTCTGAGGGCCAGCTGCCGGATGTAACAGTTACCGCAAATCGCTGG
>Ga0126383_10001860_pt1 | contig 13361 bp, 11 predicted proteins | sample PanSoiMetPlot_35_FD_96882 | JGI IMG/M metagenome (GOLD analysis project Ga0126383, IMG submission 96882) | Tropical forest soil microbial communities from Panama - MetaG Plot_35 | ecosystem: Environmental > Terrestrial > Soil > Tropical forest > Bulk soil | place: Panama | collected 2016-02-17
ATCCTTTTTAATGACCATGTATGGGATTTCGTCAATCCTCTCGTAGCTGGTGAAACGCCTCTCGCATTTCAGACACTCGCGGCGGCGGCGTATCGAATCGCCTTCGCGTGATTCGCGTGAATCAACGACTCTATCTTCGAGGTGTCCGCAGAATGGGCACTTCATTAAGATAATCCCTCCGATCGACGGCTAGTTTGATACACTCGCCTCTTTCCTTGTCGAATCTTTCAGTTGGGTTTCGCTGGCGATCATCTCGCGCAACTGTCTGAGGCCGATGTCATCACGGATCATATAAAAAAGCCCAATTATAAACGGCGGCCCGAAGGCGATCAGGTGATAGACAATCGCAATGCTTGCGGCGAGGTTGGGGTCCAGACCGAGAAATTCCAATCCCTTTGCCGCCGCCGCATGAAAAGCGCCAGCCGAACCACCTGGCGTCGGCACAATAGAGCCCACTAGACCGAATCCAAGTATGAAAATGACGTGACTGATCGAATAATTTTGTCTGAACGCGAACAGTGTCAGCCAGGTCGCGGAGCAGACCAGGGCCCAGACAAAAGCGGTCAATAAAACCGTCATCGCGAGTTCGCGCAAGTTGAGCAACACTGACAGCCCGTCGGCGAGATGGCGGATGAAATTCAACAACGGGCGAACCAACTTTTGAGGAAGCCTGGTGGAATGCCGCTCCAACCAGGCGATTATTGGCCCGGCTTTAAGTCTCAACAACACGAGGGCCACCAGGCCGCTCAAAGTAACCAGGAGTAGAAACAGTCCGACGCCGCGTGTGCCTCCGAACTTTTGCCACGCGCCGGCGCTCTGCGCCGGCAATTCGAAGGACAAAAGGGTAATCCCGAATAGTAAGACCACCGCGGTCGTATCGTATATCCGTTCAATCAGAATGGTAGCGATGGTCGCGCTCGGTTGCAGTCTCTCACGGAGGCTGAGCGCCGCCGGCCTGATGATCTCGGACCCCGCGCGCCCGATAATGAAGAGAGCTCCGAAGCCGATTGAAGTCGCCGCGAAGAGGTTGCTCAATTTCGCCGTCGCGATTGGGGCAAGAAAGGCTTTCCATCTTAAACTGCGCGCGAGTATTGTGAGGTTGATGAGCAACGCCGCCAATATCAACGGCCATACCCTGGCGGTTCGAAGATGCTCGCCGACCGTCTCCCAATCCTTTCCGCTGATAAACCACCAGGCCAGCCCCAGACCGATGGCCAGAATAAATCCCGATTTCAGCTTTTTACCCACAAATTAAAACTCACCACAAGATATAGTAGGGAAGTGGGAAGCTACAACAAATTGGGCTATGGCGCAAGATTTTAATTTTGGATTTAGTTTCAGGAAGGCCGGCATAAAAATGGGGGCGGAAAAACAGAGGAGTCGTTCATGTCGCAGTTAGCGACGCCCTGAAACGATGAAAAATCACCTGGGAGCGCCGCCCATCCCCGCCTGCGGGCTTCGGTCAGTCAGCTATTGCCGGAAGCCCGCAGGCGGGGATGGGCGGCGCTCCCAGGTGATTTTCGGAGAAGCTCAACTGAAGATGTCTTTGACTTTGCTGCCGAAGCGTCGGGCCGTTCCCTGATTGAGCTTTTCTTCAATGACGGCGAACTCTTCGAGCAATCGCTTCTGTTCGCGGGTCAATCGAGTCGGAGTGACAATGGTCGCGACCACAAATAGATCGCCGCGCCCATGGCCCTGCAATGAAACGATGCCCTTGCCTTTGAGTCGGAAGATGGAGCCGGTCTGGGTGCCCGCCGGGACGGTCAGCGTCTCTTCGCCGTCGAGAGTCGGAACTTTTAGCTCCGCGCCTAGAGCGGCTTGCGAGAAGGTGACCGGGACGCTGACGTAGAGATTATTGCCTTGCCGTTCGAACAGTTCGTGCTCTTTGACGTGAATCACCACATAAAGATCGCCTGCCGGCCCGGCATTAGCGCCGGCCTCGCCCTCGCCAGCCAACCGCAAACGCAGTCCCGTGTCCACACCGGCGGGAATTTTTACTTCGAGTTGTTGCTCTTTCTCGATTCGGCCCTGGCCCCGACAGGTTTTGCATGGGTTGGTAATCATCCGGCCCGCGCCGCGGCATTGATGGCAGGTGCGGCTGACCGAGAAGAATCCCTGTTGAAATCTGACTTGCCCCGTCCCCCCACAAAGATTACACACAACCGGCGAGGTGCCGGGGGCCGCTCCCGTCCCGCTGCAAGTAGAGCAGTTTTCGAGCCGGGGAATAATGATCTGGGTATTGAAACCGGCCGCGGCCTGTTCCAGTGTGATCTCAAGGTCGTATCGAAGGTCGGCGCCGCGCTGTGGGCCCCCGCGACGCGAACTGCGACCGCCGAAGAGATCGCCAAAGAGATCGCCGAGGATGTCCTCAAAGCCGCCGAAATCCGGAGCCGTCCATGCGCCCGAGGAGGCTGATGATCCAACTCCGGCATGACCGAACCGGTCATAACGCGAGCGACTATCGGAGTTCGAGAGAACGCCGTACGCCTCGTTGATCTCTTTAAACTTTTCCTCCGCCTCGTGGCTGCCGGGATTGCGGTCCGGATGATATTGCAGCGCTAGTTTCCGGTAAGCGCTCTTCAGTTCCTGTTCCGTGGCATTCCGGCTGACTCCGAGCACCTCGTAATAATCTCTTTTGCTCAACTTGTTTCCCTTTGCCTTGTTTATTCTTGATGAGCTGACGCCACTTTGATAATACAGGTTCTCAGTTAAACGCGCTAGCCGGAGCGTTGGCGAGGGCCTGTTCCAGCAAACGCGCGATGAAGTTGACCGCCCCGATTGCGCGCGCGTATTCCATTCTCACCGAACCTACGATCCCTAGACTGCCGATGATTTGGTCGCCGTAACTGTAGTAAGAGGTAATCACCGCGCAGCCGCGCAGGGTGGGCAGAGTGTTTTCGGCGCCGATGCGGATCGCGACCGGCTGTAGAACCATATGTCCGACGCATTCGTTGAGGATTTTTATGAGGCGCTCCTTCTCCTCGAACATGCGCAACAATTCGCGTATTTTCTCAATGTCGCCGAATTCGGGTTTGGTGACGATGTTGGAAGCGCCTTCGACGAAGACCTCTGATTCGGATTGGGCGGTTTCACTCAACCCCCGCTCGCAGATCATAATCGCGTTCTGCAGCAGGCGGTCATAGAGCGCCCTTTCCTCAGATAACCGTCTGAGCAATTCCGAGCGGATTGCGACCAGACTCATGCCGGTGAAATTGGCGTTGACGTAATTCGCAGTGCGATTCAATTCATCCTGGGTCAGGTCTTCGTCGATCCTCACCAGACGATCTTGAACCAACCCGGCGCGCGAAACTGTGATGACCAGGATCCGCCCGTCGCTCAGCCGGACGAAGTCGATATGTTTAATGATGTCGTAGGCGATATTCGGGGAGATAACGATCCCAACGTTCTCAGAAAATCGAGAGAGAAGGTGCGACGCTCGCGACATCAGTTGATCCGCGCTCGGCCAATTAGCTCGTGAATGTTCGCCCAGTAGCCCCTGTTGGATAGCGGTCTCTTCGGATTCGGATAGCCTGGTCTGGTCGAGTATCTGATCAACGTAAAAACGATAGCCCTTGTCGCTGGGAATACGGCCCGCCGATGTGTGTGGCTGCTCCAGGTAACCGGCTTCTTCCAGATCGGCGATAATGTTGCGAACGGTGGCAGGCGATAATCCTTCACTACTCAGCTTGGAGATTGCGCGCGACCCGACCGGCTCACCGGTCGTGATGTGAGTTCTGATCAGTAGCGCCAGCATCTCACGGCTGCGATCATCTATCTCCGATTTTCTAATCATGGCGACTTCGCATGAGCGCCTGCGGCTCAAAGGGGTAAGATGTCTTAGGTTACCGTCCTTCCGATCTTCGCGCCGCAAGTTACCATTGCCTCAGAAATTGTGTCAAGGCGCTGTCCACGCATCCTTCTTAATCTCGGAAATCGCAGGACACTTGCCATTTTTGCGCCTCGTCGCGCGCTTATCTTGCAAGGCCGGAGAGATTGTACTAACATTCTCAATCTTGAAACAGGCTTCCTTTCGGTACCCTTACAAAGTGTTGACCAAATATTTAATTATCGTCGCTGTGAGTCTAATTCCCCGGTGAAGACTGGCTGCGTGGATTACGTGGGACACCGCAAGCGCAAGCAACTAAAGGATCAAACCCACTGAAGACCCAAGTCCAGGCGGGGAGCCGTAAATGAAAGAGTACATTCCAATTCTCATCGTCTTCATCTTTGTCGCGGGATTCGCCGTGACGAACATCGTCCTTTCAGCCGTCGTGGGCAAGCGCAAAGATACACGCGCCAAGCTCATGCCCTACGAATGCGGGATGGATCCGGTCGGCTCCGCACATCAGCGGTTCTCGGTGAAGTTCTACCTGATCGCGATGCTCTTCATCCTGTTTGATATTGAAGCGGTCTTCCTGCTTCCATGGGCGGTAGTCTTTAGAACCTTGAGCAACACGCTGAAATTCAACGGCCAATCCGGTCGGCCATTTGTTTTCTTCGAGATGATGATCTTCGTCGCGGTATTGCTGGTCGGATATATTTACGTTTGGAAGAAGGGATTGTTTGAGTGGAATCGGAATTAACGGCGCAGCGCCGCGAGCGGACGCGAGCGGTTGATTCCGCGCGCGGGATCAACCGCTCGCGTCCGCTCGCGGCGCTGCGCCCGTTCGATATAGGACGAATAAAACTATGGGACTTGAAACTAAAATCGGTGAAGTGTTACCAGAGGTGATTACCACGCGGCTCGACTCGCTGGTCAATTGGGCCCGCAAATCGGCGCTCTGGCCCGCCACCTTCGGTTTAGCGTGTTGCGCGATCGAGATGATGGCGATGACCGATCCGCGCAACGATGTGGCGAGGTTCGGGGCGGAGGTCTTTCGCGCCAGCCCGCGTCAGGCCGACGTGATGATCGTCGCGGGGCGCGTCTCGATCAAGATGGCCCCGGTGCTGCGGCGCATTTACGACCAGATGCCGGAACCCAAATGGGTGATCTCGATGGGCGTCTGCGCGTCCGCGGGCGGCGTATTTAACAATTACGCCATCGTGCAGGGAGTTGATAAAGTGGTTCCGGTTGACATCTTCGTGCCGGGCTGTCCGCCGCGCCCCGAAGGATTGATCTGGGCCATTATGAAGTTGCAAGAGAAGATCGAACGCGAAAAGGTCTTCAAGGAAGAGAAGGCTGCTTAAATCCATGTCTCAAAACATTGGGTCTCAAAACATTGGGTCTCAAAACATTGGGTCTCAAAACATTGGGTCTCAAAACATTGGGTCTCAAAACATTGGGTCTCAAAACCCGGGGTCTCAAAACTTAGAGTCTCAAACTCTGGAACATACACAAAGCGCTACCCGCTACCCGCGCTACGCCGACGCCGCCCTGATTCGCGCCAAATTCACGGACACAATCGAGGAGATCATCGAAGCCGCGAGCGAGATCACCATCGTCGCCAAACGCGAAAGGCTGGTCGAGTTGATGGTCTGGCTGCGCGATGATCCGGCGTTTCGATTCGATTACCTGAGCGACATCAGCGGCGTGGACCTGGGCGAATTCGCGAGCCCGCGATACGCGGTCGCCTACCATCTTTATTCCCTCGTCCACAACCACCGGCTGCGGGTTAAGGTCTTCCTCGAAGAGGACGGCGCGCGCCTGCCGACGATGTGGAATGTGTGGAAAGCGTCGAACTGGCTGGAGCGCGAGGTTTATGACATGTTCGGCGTCACTTTTGACGACCATCCCGATTTGCGCCGGATATTGATGCCGGCGGATTACGAGGGGCATCCGCTGCGCAAGGATTTCCCGATCAAGGGCTACTGATAATATGCAAGCAAAAGAAATCGTCGTTCCGACATCCTCAATTTCGATGCTCCGAAAGCCCGATCCGCTCTCCGATACTTTGATGACAGTCTCGTTGGGGCCTCAGCATCCTTCGACGCACGGCGTGCTCCGCCTCGAACTCACGCTCGACGGCGAGACCGTGGTCAAAGCCATTCCCGACATCGGCTACCTGCACACCGGCATCGAGAAGACGATGGAGAAGGAGAAGTGGCAGCAGGTCGTGACCGTCACTTGCCGCGCGGATTACCTGAATTCGATGGGCAACGACCTGGGCTACTGCCTCGCGGTTGAAAAGCTGATGGGGGTCGATGTCCCCAAACGCGCTCAGGACCTGCGCGTACTCTTCACGGAGTTGAACCGGCTCTCGTCTCACCTCGTCTGGTTCGGGACGCACGCGATGGACATCGGCGCGATGACCGCTTTCTTTTACGCCTTCACCGAACGCGAGAGGATTCTCGACCTCTACGAATGCGCGACGGGCGCGCGGTTGCACCAGAGCTATTTCATCATCGGCGGCTGCCGGTGGGACCTGCCCGGCGCCTTCGTTTCTCTTTGCGACGAATTCCTGAGAGGCTTTCCGAAATTCCTCGACGAGTGCAAACGCCTGGTCACAGGCAACCGGATCTTCCAGCGCCGGACGCGGGGCGTGGGCGTGATGAATCGCGATGACGCGATCAACTGGGGTCTGTCAGGCCCGACGATTCGCGCCAGCGGCGTCAATTGGGACGTCCGCAAGGCCGAGCCTTATTCGGGCTACGACACTTACGATTTCAAGGCGCCCGTCTACGACACCTGCGACGTCTGGGCGCGTTACCTGGTGCGGATGGATGAGATGGAAGAGAGCTGGAAGATTTGCGTCGAGGCGCTCAACCGCGTGAAAGAGCCCGGGGAGTTCATCGCCGATCATCCGAAGCTCAAACTGCCCGAACGCGATCTGATGAAGCAGCACATTGACGTGATGATTCATCACTTCCTGCTCGCCTCGGAAGGCTTCACCGCGCCGATCGGCGAGGTCTATCAATCAATCGAATCGGCGCGCGGAGAGCTCGGTTTCCACGTTATCAGCGACGGCGCGGAACGTCCATACCGCGTCCACATGCGCGCCCCGTCCTTCGTCAATCTTTCGGCGCTGCCCGCGATGGTCGAAGGCTCGTTGATCGCGGACGTCGTCGCCGTCATCGGCAGCATTGATATTGTTTTAGGAGATGTGGATCGTTAACAGATGTCAGATCTCAGATGTCAGACGCCAAAAGCCGGCAAAACTGACATCTGAGATCTGAGATCTGACATCTGACAATATGTTCAGTAAAGCAAACGAAAAGAAGCTAGATGAAATCATCACGCATTACCCCGTCAAACGCTCGGCCATCTTGCCCGCGCTCTACATCGCGCAAGAAGAGCATGGTTATGTGACCGATGATGACGTGAAATACATCGCCGGCCGCCTGGATATGCGCGTCAACGAGGTGGAAGAGGTCGTGACCTTCTACACCATGTATTCGCGCAAGCCCATCGGCGAATACAAACTGCAGGTCTGCCGCACCCTCTCGTGCTGGCTTCAGGGCGCGGAACAGATCACTGAGCGGATCGAACACCGGCTCGGTTGCGGGGTCGGCGAGACCACGCCGGACGGCAAATTCACGTTAGTGGAGGTCGAATGCCTGGGCTATTGCGATCTTGCGCCGTGCTTGCAGGTCAATTTCGACTACCACGAGAAGGTCACCCCGGAGGGTGTGGACAAGCTGATTGCTAATTTGAAAACGAAGTAGTTCAGTCGCGATACGGAAACGATTCAAAAAGTTATGACCAAAGTTCTGACATCGAGATTTCATCTGAACGGCCGCGCTTGCGACATTGATGTTTACATGGAGCACGGCGGTTACCAGGCTCTCCCCAAAGCGCTCAAAGAGTTCAAACCCGATCAGGTCATCGAAGAGGTCAAGAAGTCGGCCCTCCGCGGTCGCGGCGGCGCGGGCTTCCCGACCGGGATGAAGTGGGGCTTCGTCCCGAAAGAGTCGAAGCGCCCGAAATATGTGGTCTGCAACGCGGACGAATCGGAACCCGGCACGGGCAAAGACCGCGACCTGATGCGTTACGACCCGCACCAGATGATCGAGGGGATGATCATCGCGGCGTACGCCCTGGGCGCGCGAGACAATTACATCTACATTCGCGGCGAATACTGGTACATCCTGGAGATTATGGAGAAGGCCCTCGCGCAGGCTTATAAGCGCGGCTTCCTCGGCGAAAACATCCTCGGCTCCGGATTCGACTGCAACATCTATATGCACCCGGGCGCGGGCGCGTACATTTGCGGCGAAGAGACCGCGCTGCTCGAATCGCTCGAAGGCAAGCGCGGCCATCCGCGTCTGAAACCGCCGTTCCCGGCCGTGGTCGGGCTGTACGGCGGCCCGACCGTGGTCAACAACGTCGAGACGCTGGCCGTCGTGCCGTGGATCATCCTGAAGGGCGGCGACTGGTACCGCCAGCTCGGGACCGAAAAGAGCGGGGGCACGAAGCTCTTCACCGTCAGCGGACACGTCAACCGTCCCGGCAATTACGAAGTCCCGATGGGCTATCCGCTGATGTCGCTGATCAACGACGAGTGCGGCGGCATTACCGGAGGTCGCAAGTTCAAAGCCTGCATCCCGGGCGGCTCATCAGTGCCAATCCTGACCGCCGAAGAGTGCGAGAAAGTTACGCTCGATTATGAATCGGTCGCCGCGGCAGGCTCGATGCTCGGCTCCGGCGGCGTGATCGTCATGGACGAGACCACCGATATCTTCGAGACGACTCGCAACATCACCCATTTTTACAAACACGAATCGTGCGGATGGTGTACGCCGTGCCGCGAAGGCACACGCTGGTTATACAAGGTCTTCGATCGGATGCATCGGTACGAAGGACGTCCGGGCGATGTCGAGCTGCTTTACGATCTGGCCGACAAGATTCTGGGCAAGAGTTTCTGCGCGCTCGGCGACGCCGCGGCGATGCCCGTTCAGTCGGCGATCGACAAGTTCCGTGAGGACTTCGATCGCAGGATCAAACACGACCTGGTGCAGATTCAGAAGGCGGCTGATTAAATAGGATGGGATGGGCGTCGCATTACATCGTGAAGCTGAAAAATGGCGAGGCGGTTTCATTTCGGCCTCGCGGTAATTCGATGTCTGGCAAAATTGACGGCTGTTCAAACTGAGAGGAGTTTGAGAAGGCATAAAGCCCTTCTTTTTCTGGAAGGTTTAAAGACGAAGAGCGGCTTGAAGATTAACGACGGGTAGAGATTTCGCGGGAGAGAGAGGACCAGAAGTCAGCCGTAGCCAACGCCCGAGACGGCGCAGGCTTGGGTTATCGTTTGGTCAGCCATTACCGCGAATGAAAATTCTCTGTCCCCGATGCAAACAGACCATTGATCTGGGTTACCTGGAAAAGAAGGGTGACCAGATGACGTCTTGCCCGAACTGCAAAACGGCCGTTTCCGCCACTTATAAGAAAGACGGCATCCGGCGCTCTTGGGAAATCTCATTTGAAACCCCGACGCCGCAGAATAAAAAGGGGGCTCGCGACAGCGGCGGCGGATGCGGGACGGCGATAGGGATTTTAATCCTTCTGGCGATATTGATTGCGATGGCGCAATGCGATTGGAAGGTTCCTTACAAGCCGCCGGATGAGAAGCTTGAGGAACCCTTACAAAACTGATACAGGCGTGGAGATGATTTGATCGTGAGGTTATGGAAACAGTCAAGCTAACAATCAACGGGCAGGAAGTGGCGGCGCCGAAGGGCGAGCTATTGATCGAAGCGTGCGAGATGAATGGCGTTTATCTGCCGCGCTTCTGTCACCACCGCGGATTGACGCCGCAGGCCTCGTGCCGGATGTGCGTGGTGCGCGTCGACAATCCGAAGATTCCGAAGCTCCAGACCGCGTGCACGATGCCGGTCAGCGACGGGATGGTCGTAACCACCGAGTCGAAAGAGATCGAAGAGACGCGCGCCGGGATGATCGAGTTCCTGCTCTCGAACCATCCGGTGGATTGTCCCGTCTGCGACCGGGCGGGCGAATGCGAATTGCAGGATCAGACCTACGGCTTCGGCGAAGACCGGACGCGCTTCCGATTCGACGACAAAGAGAATTTCCTGGAGCGCCAGATCGCGCCGATGATCTACAACGATCCGCAGCGGTGCGTAGTCTGTAAACGCTGCACGCGAGTCTGCGAAGAGTGGATGGACGAGTTCGCGATCACCACGGTCAATCGCGGCTCGGCTACGCTCATCAGCGCCTTCAGCGGGTGGGTCGAATGCTCCGATTGCGGCAACTGTGTCGACGTTTGTCCGACGGGAACGTTGTTGCACACGCCTTACAAATACATCGCGCGCCCGTGGGATTTGAAACAGACGCCGACGGTCTGCAACTTCTGCTCGGACGGCTGCTCGGTTCTGGCCGGGACGCGCAGCGAGAAACTGATTCGCTCCGTGGCCCGTGACGGCCGCGGGCGCACGGCGGGCGGCGTCAATCACGACTTTCTATGCGCGCTGGGACGTTACACGATTGATTTCGTCCACAGCGGCGAGCGCGTTGACCGCCCGATGATCCGTCGCGGCGAGCATCTGGTCCCCACTACCTGGGACGAAGCCGTGAATTACGTCGCGAACCGCCTCGGCGAGATCAAAGCGCAGAGCGGCGGTAATTCGATAGGCGTAATCAGCGCGGCGCGTTTGCTCAACGAAGATCAGTTCACGCTCAAGCGGTTCGCCGCGGAGGTTTTGGAGACCAAACACGCCGACTTCTACCGCGACGACGACGAGATTGATCTGGCGTCGTTCTTCAAACACGGCCAACCCACGATCGCGACGCAGGCGCATATTCAGGACGCCGACGCCATCCTGCTCGTCGGCTCGGACCCGAACGAGGAGAATCCGCTGACATCCTTCTCGATCCGCTGGGCGGTGCGTCAAAGCGCCGCCCGGTTGATTGTCGTCAATTCGATCCCGTCGCGGTTGGATCGCCAGGCTTACTTGTCCGTCCGCGCGCGCGAGGGCGGCGAGGGCGCGCTCGTTTACGGGTTGCTCGACGAATCGAAGGTCGCCGAGGCCGCCGGCGCGATGGGCGTCAGTCCGGAATCCATCGACGCGATTCGCCGGGTCCTGCTCGAAAGCGAGAAAGTCGTCGTGATCTTCGGCGACGAGCTGCGAGGCGCGGCCCTTGAAGCTCTGCCGCTTCTAGAACTCGTTCTCGCCACGCCGAGCCCCGAAGTCGCGACGGAAGCCAGGAGGGCTTATATTGACGCGCTTCAGCGCCAGGTGCGCTCGTCGAATTCGCCGCCGAAGCCTTCGATCAACGAGAACCCGTACACGTACATCGTCGAACGTCCGACGCTTGAAATCGGCGGGGACCCGGCGCGCTCCGAAACCAAGTTCTCGTTCGTCCCGCTCGTCCGGTATTCAAATTCGATGGGCGCGTGGCAGATGGGAATGTCCTCTGCGCAAACCGGCGGAATGACGGCGCAGACGATGCTCAACAGCGCGGGCGGCGGCGTTAAGGCTCTGGTCATCGCCGGCGAAGACGTGGTCTCAAAGGCCAACGGCGACGCGGCGATCGTCAGATCGCAGCTTGAAAAACTCGACTTCCTGGTCGTGCAGGAGATGTTCCTGACCGAGACCGCGTTGACGGCCGACGTCGTGGCGCCGGTGACGAGCTTCGCCGAAGCTCAGGGCACGCAGGTCAACAACGGCTCGCAGGTTCAGTTCGTGCGACGCGCGATCCCGCCCGTCGGTCAGGCGCGCCCCGATTGGATGGTCACGAATCAGATCGCCAGGCAGATGGGCGTCGATTTCGGCTATCAGGGGCAGCTCAAGAACGTCTTCAAAGACATCGCCGAGAAAGTGGAGGGATACGCGGGCCTGTCTCACAACTTCCTGGCCAACGAGGGCGCGACGCCGATCAGACGCGCGCAGGCGGACCTGGGCCGGATTGACCGCGCCGAACTGATGGGGCGTCTGGCGAGCGAAGTCGCCCGCGTGAATCGAAACCTCCAGGTCGACTCTTCGGAGATGGCGGCGAAGGCCGGGTCGGTTCTGAACAAACGCTATCCGCTGATCACGCGGTTTTCCGAAATGATTTCTCCCCTGTCACAGCCGGAGGAAGAGGTCTCTGCGCCGCTTATTTTCCCGGCCTAGGCCGGCCTGGGCCGGATTGAAGGGACTGTTGTCGGCTATGTTTCCTATGCGTCTGGAATTTAAAAATCGCGCTGGTTCATATCGAGGCGCCCGCCGAGCCGGGATGGCTATCTTCGGACCTGCGGTTCTACTGATCAGCGTGTTGGAGATCGGCTGTGGCGGCGGCGGCGATCTCGGTTCAACCAGGTCTGGCGCGGCGTTCTCGCTTGTCGAAAAGCGGCAACAGGCGATGGGTAAACTGGCCGAGGAAGCTGGGCGAGCGCCGTGCGTTCCCGCCGATCCGAAGAAGCAGGCCAATGAGGTGACTCGTGAAAGCCTGATGTCGCTCCTGGCCTATCCGCAACAGGCCGGGCCTTACATCGAGCCGATCCTTTTGGGGAGAGCGCGACTGGAGCTTTATCAGGTTGACGACAAGGATGTCTACTTCTACCTGTCTCAGGCTGACAGCGGCGGCGAGAGGCTGGAGCAGGCGATCTGCCGGGTGGCGGTCAACAAATCGCGCGTCGAGATGGGGAGAGAGAAGGAAGGGAGCTTCTTTTTCGCGAATTACTCGTTCTTGCGCACACCCCAGAAGGCGGCTTTCCTGAGAGTTCCGCTGGACAACCTGCGCATTGATTCCGACCTTCCGCTACGGTTCCCGTTTGAGGGCGCTGTTTATGCGCCGACGGTGGAGGAGCTCCACTACTACATCCGCAACGAGAGCGTCATCGGCGGACCCGTGGAAGCGATTCCGGATTCGCAATCTTACGGGCGTCCGACCATCTATAACTACGGCGCCGTGGTCGCCAAAGCCGGCGAACCGTCGCTCCAGCGCTTCGTCAACGATCTGACCAAAGAGATCGCGGCTTCCGATCCGTCGGCGCGCGAGAAGAAGATTCAGCGTCTGTCCGATCTGATCTCCAGGGAGATTGCGCCGAGTCCCGAAGAGGCGCCGCTCAATATCGTCAAACGGGCGAGCGAAGCGTTAATGACCGGGAAGGCGGACTACCGGAACAGAACAGTGTTGCTCGGTTCGATGTTGGAGCAGATTCAGGAGGACTACGTCCTTATTTACTCGAAGGACTATCTGGCGGTGGCCGTCAAACAAGGCCAGTTTCCGGCGAAGAACGAGCATCAGATCAAATGGGAAGACACTGACTGGCAGCTCATTGACCTGACCAGTCCGGGGTTTCGCATCGGGCAGGACGTTCCGAAGAGCCGTCCTGGCGCGACGAAGTATGTTCAGAGGCCCCGCCAGAACAGTGTCATAGTAAATCTCTCGACGGGCAGATCGCTGAACTTCAATTGACCATAACTTATGTCGTCACTACTCAACTCGATTGATTTCCAATACGTCATCGGCGCATTGGTGAAGA
>Ga0126383_10001861_pt1 | contig 13359 bp, 9 predicted proteins | sample PanSoiMetPlot_35_FD_96882 | JGI IMG/M metagenome (GOLD analysis project Ga0126383, IMG submission 96882) | Tropical forest soil microbial communities from Panama - MetaG Plot_35 | ecosystem: Environmental > Terrestrial > Soil > Tropical forest > Bulk soil | place: Panama | collected 2016-02-17
AAGATCAAAAATCAGAGCGGCACGGTCAAACAGGTTCTCAATCTGGGCTGAGATCGTGGGCAGGATTTGGCCACGAATGCACACGAATAAAACCAACACAATTTAGCCGCGAATGAACGCGTATGAACGCGAATCAAACCATTCTGTGTTATTCGCGTTTATTCGCGTTCATTTGCGGCCCGATTTGTTTTTGGTTTATTCGTGTCCATTCGTGGCCTAAAATCGGAAGCGGACCGCCGTCTGAATCACACGGGGATCTCCCGCGCTTGAGATCGTGCCGAAATCCGAATTTGGAAACGTCGCCGCCGGATTGCCGAAATTCACGTTGTTGAATGCGTTAAACGCTTCGAACCTTAGATCGATTTGCGTCCGCTCCGCGGGCCTGAAATGTTTCGCCAGACTCATGCTCGTGTTGAAAGCCTTCGGACCCACTGCGACATTGCGCTGCGAGTTGCCCGGCGTGTTCACCGGCTGAACCGCGAATGCGCCCGCATTGAGGAAGTGCAACCGATCGGTCTTCGGATCGATCCCCGTGTTTGGGTCGCCGATCCGATTCGGCCGCAGACCGCCTCCGTTGCGACTGAAGAAACGATAGCTCGCTTTGGTGACCGGATCCGTGCTGGTGCCGTTGAGGCTCACATTGATCGGCAGACCGGTACGTGTCCCGATGATGCCGGAGATTTGCCATCCGCCGAGAATCGCGTCGGTCGCGCGATTCCAATTGGCCCCCACGCTGTGCCCGCGTCCAAATGGCAGATTGTAGATGGTCGATATCGTCGCGCGCTGGCGTGCGGTCTGCGATTGCGGTCCGCGCTCGGAACGGAAATCGTCTAGGTACTGCGGGGAACTGCCTGCGCCCCATGCTCCCGCCTCGTCCAGCGCACTCGCGAAGGTGTAGGACGCCAGCATGTACCAGCCGAGAGTCAGCCGCTTCTCCCACTTTGCCTGAAGCGCGTTGTACCACGAGTGTGACCGCTGTGCACCGACATTGATCTGCGCCCACTGTGGGTACGGGCGATTGGCTGCGATGCTGCCATCGACGCCGAACGGCGTCTGATTCAGCGAGTACTGCGCGAGCAGATAGTTCGCGCGATTTCCCACGTAGGCCACCTCGAAGGTGGATTTCAGCGGCAGCAGGAACTGCATCGCGACATTGAACTGCTGGATGCGTGCGGCATGGTAATCCTTCTCCCGCGCGCGCAGGGAAATGATGCTGGTGTTGTAGTTGTCGAAAATGTTCGACGGAATCGGATCCGAAAGCCGCAGCGGCGGGGGACCGCTGCCCACGCGAATCAGCGTGACCGGGGTCAACTGCGGCGGATTTAATGGCAGGTTGATATCCGACCCCGACATGTCTTCACCCGAGTAGAAGATGCCGTATCCGGCGCGCAGCACGATCTTCTGCGGCTTGATCTGCCAGGCGACTCCGAGCCGCGGGCCGAAGTTCGTGTGGTCGGCATTGATCGTATAGTCGGTGGGATTCTTGGCGGAGAAGAGCTGGCCGGTCTTGAAATCGAAGTTGATGTTCATGTTCGGCCGGGCGCCGTAGTAGGGGGTGGTGTATTCGTAGCGCATCCCCAGGTTCAGCGTCAGATTCCGAGCGACCTTCCAATCGTCCTGCACGTACACGGCATACGCCTTTTGCAACTGCTCGACCACCGCCTGCGTGTTCGCGTCGAACTGATAGACAGAGCCCATTAACAGGTCCGCCATGGCTTCCGTCGTAAAATTTCCGTTGAACGTATAACCGGGGACGGTGCGGTTTGAATCGAGGAAGGTATCGTTCTTCTGCCGCGTCTCAAAACCGGCGCGTAGCGAATGGGCGCCCCGCACCACAGAGACGTTATCGATGAACTGGAACAGAACGGGTTTCTGATACTGCGGGCGGAAATTGCGCACCCCGATCGATTGGTAACTGCTGACGTTCATCAGCGGGATGCCGCCCGTCTTCGCGCTCGAAGCCGGAATGCCCTTGAATCCGAAATCGGTGGCCGTCGCTTCGCCGGCGGAAGCCTGCGCGAACGTCGCGTAGGTTTGGGTGAAGCCGAAGCGAAAGAAGTTGATCAACGTAGGCGTGATCGTGCGCGTCCACGTGGCGCCCAGGTTGTGATTGGTGTTGAACTGCGCACCCTGATTGCAACTGCCGCAATCGGCGATTCCCGGAATAATGCTGTCGCGAAAAATGTCCTGCCGGTGGTAGCTCCAGCGCGCGGAGAAGACGTCTTTCTCGCTCAGGTTGTAATCGCCCTTGAGGTCGGATTTGTGGGTGTTCTCTCTGCCGGCCCGCTGCACGCCGTAGTTCTGGATCGTCTGCCCGCTGCTCGCCACCGTGCCCGGGAGATTGGCTTCGGGATAAAGATCCATCACTTTCTTGCCTAGACTGTCCCAGCGGTTCTGCGGGATCGTGCGATTAGGAAATGGGGTATTCGCGTCCGGGTCGGTGACGTTCTTGTAAAAGACGCCGCTGTGCCCGGCGGCGGTAGGCACGGTCACCAGAAACTGATTGGCAAAGTGCTGGATGAATCCTTCGTAGTCGGCGAAGTAGAAGAGCTTGTTCTTTACGATCGGGCCGCCGGCAGTTCCACCGAACTGGTTCCAGTTCAGATCGGGCTTGTCCGCGCCGATCAGGTTCGCCGACCACGGCGTAGCCGCGAGTTCCTTGTTGCGGTTGTAATACCAGGCTGACCCGTGGACTTGATTGGTCCCCGACTTGATCACCACGTTCACCACCGCGCCCGCCGACCGCCCGAACTCAGCGGAGTAAGAGTTGGTCTGCACCTTGAACTCGCCGATCGCGTCCGGTGACGGCTGCACGACTTGCGCCGATAGCGACTGGGCGTTGGTCGTGCCCTGATTGTTGTCGACGCCATCGATGGTGAAGTTGTTCTGCGTTTGATAATTTCCGTTCGCCACAAACCAGCCGGTCCCGCGGGTGGTGGGATCCAGCGTGCTTTCGGTCGCGCCCGGGACCAGCAGCGCCAGTTCGGTGTACCGCCGCGCCGCGAGCGGCAACTCGGAAGCCACGCTGCCATCGATCACTTGTCCCACGGACCCCTGCTCGGATTGAACGATATCCGCCGATGCCGACACTTCCACAGTCGACGTCACCGAAGCCACCGCGAGCGCGACTCGGACAAGCTTGCGTTCATCGACGTTAAGCGCGACATCGTTGACGCGCGTCTGCTGAAAGCCGGCCTTGGAGACCTCTACGGTGTAGGCGCCGGCCGGCAGCGGCGTGAAGGTGGCATATCCATCCGTCGAGGTGTTGCGGCTGAGGCGAAACGCCGTCGCAGTGTTGACGAGCTCGACCTTGGCGTCACCGATCGCGAGACCCGCCGAATCGGCCGCCAGTACTCGAATCGATCCCGAATCGGTCTGCGCCCATACGGCGGGCAGACCAAGAGCGATGCAGAGAAAAAGTGAGGTGCGCATGTTTTGGGATTCCGGAAGGTGAAGTATAACGGCGACGTTTGACATCGCGATGACAGCTCAGCGCTTATCACCACCGGAATGAAACTTTCATTCTGCTGTAATGCGTCTGAAACGCCGAGAGGAGAAGCTCAAATGTGCATTGGTTCCTACTCCTCGCCGCGCTGGCCTTTCCCGCCCTCGCGCAGGAGCCTACACCCGAAAAGTTGATCGAATCCGGACATTGGAAGCAGGCTCGCACCTTGGTAGAGAGACGCCTTCGCGACGCCCCAAACGACGCCAATGCGGCATTTCTTGCGTCGCAGATCCGCAACGCATTTGGCGATCGCTCGTCGCCGCAGGAGCTCGCCGCAAAGGCGGTAAAGCTGGACGGTGCAACGGCGCGCTACCACCGGCAGCTTGCCGAGGTGTATGGAGTCATGGCGCAGCATGCCGGCATGGTTCAGCAATTGATCCTGGCGCGGCGCTTCCGCAAGGAGGTTGACGCTGCGATCAGCCTAGACCCGCGCGACACCCAGGCCCTGCGCGACTTGCTCGAATTCTATCTGCTGGCGCCTGGCATAGCGGGCGGTAACGCGAAAAAGGCCGACGCCGTAGCCCAGCAGATCGCCGCCATCAGTCCTTGCGAAGGTTTCCTCGCGCAGGCGCGCATTGCTGAGTATCGTAAGGATCGGCCGCAGACCGAGTCGATGCTGCGCAAGGCTGCCGAAGTTCGCCCGCCTTCTTACAAGGCCCAGATGGCGTTGGCGCAATTCCATCTCGCGCCAGAGCATCGCGATGCCGCAGCGGCCGAATCGGCGGCCAAGGTCGCTTTGCAGATCGACCCCGGTCGCTGCGGCGCCTACTCTGTTTTGGCTGCGGTGTATGCCGCGCGCGCCGACTGGAGTGCGCTCGATGCTACCCTCAGCTCCGCCATGCGCGAAGTCCCCGACGATTACGCGCCGTATTATCGTGCCGCCGAGGCTCTCCTTGCCACCGGCAAGGACCCAGCGCGGGCGGAACACTATCTCCGCATCTACCTCGGGCAGGAGCCCGAAGGGAATCAGCCCTCCGCAGCGGAGGCACGCGCTAAGCTGGAACTAATAAACAAGAAAGGCGGAAAGTGAAATTGACGCGGCCGAAGATCACGTTGATCTACATCGATTCCGGCGGCGGACACCGTGCCGCCGCGACCGCGCTCTCCGATGTCATTCGTCTTCAACAGCGCTCTTGGGATGTGGAGATGGTGTCGGTTCAGGATTTGCTCAATTCCATCGATTTCATCCGCAAGTCGACGGGCATTCCCTTTCAGGACGTCTACAACATCATGCTCCGGCGGGGTTGGACGCTGGGCACTGCGCAGCTCATTCCGCTCATGCACGGCCTGATCCGCGCTTCGCACGATTCGCAGGTGAGGCTTCTTGAATCGTACTGGCGAAACCACCGTCCCGATCTGGTGGTGTCGCTCATCCCACATTACAATCGCGCCCTCCATCAATCTCTGCGGCAGGTGTGGCCGGGCACGCCATACGTAACCTTGCTGACCGATATCGCGGATTACCCGCCGAATTTCTGGATCGAAAACATCGACCAGTGGGTGATCTGCGGATCGAAGCGCGCCGCTGTGCAGGCGCACGAGATCGGTTTGCCCCCAAGCCGCATTCTGCGCGCTTCGGGGATGATCCTGCATCCCAGGTTCTACGCGGAACAGAACATCGACCGCGCTGCTGAACGCAAGCGCCGCGGGCTGGATCCCAACCTGCCGGCCGGACTCATTTTGTTCGGGGGCGAAGGCTCCAGCGAGATGGTGCGAATCGCGCGCGCACTGAATCGCGAAGTGAGCGGCGTGCAGTTGATCCTGATCTGCGGCAAGAACGATGCGGTCGCGGTCGAACTACGCACCATGGAGCGAAATATTCCAATGTTCGTGGAAGGCTTCACCCGCGAGATCCCGTTGTACATGGAGTTGGCGGATTTCTTCATTGGAAAACCGGGACCGGGTAGCCTGAGCGAAGCCCTCGCCAAGAAACTGCCCGTGATCGTTCAGCGGAATGCCTGGACAATGGCTCATGAACTCTACAACACGGAGTGGATCGAAGAACTGCGCGCAGGCATCGTGATCGGCAATTTCCCCAAAGACATTGCAGGCGCGGTGCGGACGTTGTTGGATCCCGTCAACTACGCCGGGTATCGCCGCTCCGCGGCTGCGACGAGAAACTTCGCGGTGTTTGAAATACCGGAAATGCTGGAAGGAATTCTGCTGGAGGGAAGCAGTTTGACGTGGAGACGCAGAGCCGTGGAGGATACCGCAGAGAAAACCCAAGGCGCAATCAACGCGGGCTGAATTTTGATTTCCTCAGCGTCTCAGCGCCTCCGCGTCAGACTTTCTCACTAACTCCGTAACCGGCACCAGATCCGGTATTCGATTCAGGCGCGCGATCTCACCCAGCACGTGCGCGCTCGGCTTAATCGCCCGCTGCTGCGTCGCGCGATCCACCGAGACCAGGCCGAACTTCGGCCGATAGCCGAAAATCCACTCGAAATTATCCAGCAGCGACCAATGGACGTAGCCGCGTACATCGATCCCGCTGCTGATACACCGCAGCACCCCGGCGAGCGAGTGCCGGATGAATTCAATGCGGCGCGTGTCGTCGTCGGTCGCGACGCCGCTCTCGGTGATGTAGATCGGCACGGAGACGCGCGCCGCCGCGTAGCGCACGCAAGCCTCTACAGCGTCGGGCCAGTATTCGTACCCCATCTGCGTCAGTTCGATCCCCGGCTCGGGACCCAGATCGCCCTTTTTCCCCACACGGCAGCGCGTGTATGCCTGAATGCCCAGGAAATCGCTCTGCGATGCCGCCTCCATCCAGGGGTGGTAGACTTCCGCGCACTTCTTGTCGCGCTGGCTCTTCGGACCATCGGCCTGCTCATCCTGCACGGAGATATTGACGCCGACGGGATACGCGCCAGGCCCGCTCTTGAGCGCGAGAACGGCCCGATGATGCGCCGCGATCATGCGCTCCTCGAGTTTCTCCGCATTGCCCAAGAAGAAGCAGCCGAAGTTACTGCCTCCCACCGCGCGTGCGGCCTGCCGATTCATCCGCATCACCGTCGTGAACGGCACGTCGATGTTGGCGATCCACTTCAGCAGCTTCGGCAGATTCGGCTCATTGAAAGTCGAGGAGATCGAGATCAGGTCGCCGAAATGCCGTGACGCGCGCTCGACGTAACGGACGAACAGATCGGCCGACGCAGGTTTCTCCCACCCTCCCATCGCCGCGAACCAGCGGGGTGAACTGAAGTGGTAGAACGTGACCATGGGAGTGACGCCGTTCTCGTGGCACGCGGCCAGCATGCGGCGGTAATGGTCCAGCGCCGAAATGGAGAAATGGCCGCGCTCCGGTTCGATGCGCGCCCATTCGATCGAGAATCGGTAGCAATTCAACCCAAGCCCGGCAAGCAGCCGGATGTCATCTTCGAACCGGTGGTAGTGGTCGCACGCGTCGAGCGAAGGTTCAACGAACAGTGTGGGGTCGCAATGTTCCAGAACCCATAAATCACTGTTCACATTATTGCCTTCAACCTGGTGCGCCGCGGTAGCCGCACCCCAGATGAAGCCGGGGGGAAATGTCGTCATTAAGCGAGAGTCTCTATTCTATTGGAACACGACGCACGGCGCTTCCGGAGGATGAGTAGTCCGGCGGCATAGAGTAGGACGCCCAACGGCACACAGGTGAAGGCCCATCCGGCCACGGCATGCATGGCGGCGCTGCCGATCTTACTGGCTACCGGTCCGGCGGCCTCGTCGGCACAGAGCCAGGCGCCAACCCGCGCCAGCGGCAGCAGCAGCGCAAGCTGGAGGGGCGACGTGACGTTATTGAGTACCTGGAGAGCGGCAGCATTCAAGCGCAGCGCATACGCCGCCGCAAGGCAAAAGAAGGTGGGGAGGATGGGGATCGGAAACACCCCAAGCACCAGGCCCACGGGAAGGAGCAGGACGATCTGCTCCGCCGGGAGCTCCTCCAGACATGCTCTTATGCGCTGGATGCGATTTTTCATGATCCAGACTCTCCCTGTTCGGATAGGATCCACCGCAGCGCGGGACGAAGCCCCGCCCCTGCGGCCAGATGGACGATTCCCACCGCGGCGTGCAACAGCCGCGGCCCACGGCCCTGCCAGACCTGCGCCAGCGTACGCGCCACTCCGTCGTCGCCGCGATAAAAGATGCGGTCCTGCCAGCGTTCGCGGCCGGGATACTCGGGGTAATCGGCCAGGATGTCGCGCATTGCCTCGAGCAGGCGCTGCGCCATCGGTTCGCGGTACTGCGGCAGAAACAGAATCTGGCTCTGGCCGTCGTGAATCTCGGCGACGAATTCGACGAAGCTGCGGGCGTGGGTCAAATTAATGCACGCGGCGGGCTCGCAGGCGTGCCGGTCGCCGCCGGATATGACCGGGAGAGACAACGCGTTCGCGAGTTCGAGGGTATCCGCATTCTCCTTCCACCGCCGCGTTCCGTTTAACTCCAGCGCCTGCAGCCAGTGGCCGCACTCTCCTAAGATGCGTTCCAGGCCGGAAAGTTGCTGATCTTCCGTTACACCTTCTTCCTGCCAGAACGGGTGGTTGAGGACGATCAGCAGGTCGGGTACGCGCGCAAACTCGTCCAGGATTGCCGGAAGCGCATTTTCGTCCGGCGCTGCCGTATATTCCGTCATCGCGTCCATCCATTCGCGTGCGGCAGTACGCGGGATATTGTGCACTCCAAGGTGAAATATGGCGCGCTCATAGGGAACGGTCCACTCGACCGAAAGAGGAGTGTCGCAATCGTTCTCCGTTACGCCGAGCGCCAGCCCGGCGTCGATCTTGTCGTGGTCGGTCAGCGACACGATCGGGCGCAGGCCAAGCCCGGTCATCTGTTCCCGTTCCAGCCGCAGGGCTGAAGCCGGGCTGAGCGGCGGAGTCCACCAGGCGCGCGCGAAATCCACGCTGCGCGGAGCGCTCTGGTAATAAGTCGAAAGCTGCGAAAGTCCGGGAACGCTTCTCAAATATCGCGGCAGGAACCAGAGACACTCTTCGGAATACATGGTGTGTCCGTGCAGGCAAACGCCTGTTTCGAACTCTTCAATAGGCTTGGGTTCGCGCCAGGCGAACCGAATCGTACTTTCGCGCATAGTCACAGCGTTATCCGCTAACGGTTACAATTCAGCCTCAAATTTGCTATCGTTTCGCAAAAAACATTTCTGCTGCGAAATGACTTATGCAGTTTCTGCCTCGAAGGTGAGCTTCAAATATCGTTTCGGCTGGAACTCGATGCGTAACGGCAGCGGCCGTTCGCCAGAATCTGAAATCCAGAGACGAAACTCTGTTTCCTTATCTCCCCCTTCCCGCCGGACTTTACCGGGGATTCGCAAAACCTCCGCCTGCGAGGTGACAAGGCCCCGCCGCCGAAACTGTTCCGCCGCAGCGGCATCCTTCGAACGCGATATCCGGATTCGATAGCTTCGGCCGGAGTAGAGGTAACGGCTCTCGCAGGTCTCAGAGGTCATCAATAGCGCCGCAAGAGTCTGGAGAAATGACTGCCCACATGCTGGCGCTTCATGCGTCTGAGTAGTTCTTTGCGCCGTGGCCAGAGCACGCTGGGCACGCTCTACGAGTTGGTCACAGCGGCCGGTCGAAAACGTTGCGGGAGCCGTGAAGCACGCGGTGGCGCTCTCCGCTGCTTCCCTGTTAATTCGTCCATCGATCGCGGTGTATGTCTGCTCCCCTGTTTGCATATGCAGAGTCCGCAACGCCTGTTCTTCGTTCTCCTCGGCGGAGGCGGTCATCAGGCCGAAATACAGACACTCGCTAGCGCCGGCTTCGACGCATGCAATCTCGCGCAGCAGACCAAACCCGTTGAGGCCTGCTGCGCGCTCCGGTACAGAGAAACCTGTGAATTCGAGGAGACGGGTGCAACCGCTCCGATCGAATTCACGCCAAAGTATGCTGCCCTCGCCAACACCCTCACGCCGAAAAATCCGCACGCCAAATGCCAATATCTGCGCGTCCGCCCGATACCGCACGTGAAGCGAAAACCGCGGTGCTGCGCCCGCGTTCCACCCTAGTTTCTGAGACCGCTCAGCTTCTGCGGATCGGCACACGCGTAGCACTGTTGCACTCGCGAGCGCGCCGAGAAACACGCGCCGCGAGACACCGCGGCACACGCCGGCGAGTGTGCCTGGGATACACCGCAGGTCGGACCGGAGCGGCTTGCTGTTTTCACCCGTGATCAGAATCCCGCGGCGCATCAGTTCGAGACTAATGAGTTGCGAACCGATGCTGATCACGATGGACACGATCATCCCCGTCTTGATGTGGGTGGCGTGGCCGGCGCGCAAGGCCAGGTACTCCAGCACGTGTGCGATCGCAGGTAACACTATCGCCACCCAAAGGCCGGCCAGCCATCCCGGACTCGCGGATCGGAATTCCTGCAACAGCGAGCCCCAGCACCCGCCGACCGCAATTCGAAAGCACATCTCGATCCAGAGACTGCGCAGCGCGTCGCCTCCGACAAAGCCCGCCATCGGCGCGGCGAACGCAATGCTACGGAAGATCGCGCTCAACAGCGCCGCCTTCCAATTCCAGCGCTCGACAAAGACTTCCCAGGGATGCGTGAGCACACGCCGCCCGGCCGACCATACGCTCTCAGACGATTGGGACTGGGCTCGCATATCCTTCGTACACCTCTTCAAAAACGCGGTCCCACGATTGGAACTCCACTTGGCTTCGCCCCGCTCTGCCCATCTCTCGGCGCAAACGTTCGTCGGAGGCCAACTTCACGGCGCACCGGCAGAAATCGGCGTCGCTCGCTGCCGCCATTCCGCTGACGCCGTGGCGCACGATGAACCTCGGACCGCCCGCATTCATCACCACCGCAGGGACGCCGCACGCAAGGGCCTCTTGCACGACGTTGCCGAAGGTGTCCGTTCGCGAAGGAAACAGAAAGACATCCGCATCCGCATAAGCGCGGGCCAGTGCATCGCCGCCGAGAACGCCCGTGAATGTGGCGTTGGGGAGATTTCGTTCCAGCCAGCCGCGTTCGCTGCCACTGCCCGTAATTTGAAATCGGAAGCGCTCGATTCCCGCTTCCGATAGGGCCTTGGCAACGGCGGGAAGCAGCCGCAGATTCTTTTCAGGCATCAGGCGGCCGACGTATCCGATCACGAGGTCGGAATCGGCACGCGATCGCCTGGTGGGATGGAAGAGTTCGGTATCGATTCCGCGCCCCATCGGGACCACCGGACGTCCGGTGCGCTTGCGCAGCATCGCGGCCAGTTCGGGATTCGGCGCGAAGATCACCTGAGCCCGTCCGAAGAACCAGCAGACCCGTTGCAGCACCAAGCGTTCGACACCGTCGGCCACTCCCTCGCGAACGAGTCCGGGCAGCCAGGAACAGAAACGGGTGACCCGCCGCTCCGCGAATTCGTGGAGGTTGGTGTGCCAGGATGCCGCCAGCGGCGTGCCCAGCCGCGCCGCCACGATCGAGCCGAGGATCCCCAGGTCGCCGGGGCTTGTGACGTGGACGAAGTCGGGCCGGAAGCGGCGTACGTGATCCTCCACGGCGTGGAGATAGCGATAGAACCGGAAATCGAACTCGAGCCCCGGATCGAGAGGCAGGCAAAGCCGGCTCCGCCGCAACTCAACAGGGCCGCCATTATGTTCAACAGAGCCGCGACCGTCAGGGAGCGGGGGCTCCCCTGCCATCTTCTTTTCCCACCGAACGCAGAGGAAAGGCAGACCGCGCCGTTGCGCGAACGCCTCCCACTCGCGGCACGTGCGTGCCGCGCCGTTCACTTCATGGTAGGTATCGGCAAAGAGAGCGATCCGGGGTGTGTCAGTCATAGCATTTCTGGTTCCAGCGCGGCTGCATGGCCGCGCGCCATTGAGAACATCGCGCGTATTCCAGGACTCGCCAGGAATCCGATCACTGAAATGAAACTGCGCACCACCGCGGGACCGCCATTGGGCCACAGCGACCCCAACGTGACGACCTCACCGCTCTCGCGCTGGAAGTACACGCGGTCCACCCAGCGCACGCGGCCATGGAAGTCCGGGTAATTGCGCACGGCATGCCAGATGAATTCGATGTAGCGGGCCGGAATCGTGTCGCGATACTGCGGCATGAAGAGCACGGTGCTTCGTTTGTCGACGCGAATTTCCTGTACGAACTCAGCGAAGGTGCGAGCGCTGGTCAGATTTAGATTCGCGTTGGGCTCGCAGCAATGGCGGTCGCCGCCGGAGATGACCGGCACTCCACGCTCGGCAGCCAGCCGCAGCGTCTCCACGTTATTCACCGTGGGTTGCAGGCCGTTCAACTCCATCGCATGCATCCAACCGCCGAATTCTCCCAGGAACTGGAGCAGGAGCTTCACATGACTGGGAGTATCGAGCAGGCCCTCACAACTGAAGGGGTGATTGAGGACCAGCAGCACATCCGGCATTGCATGCATCGCCGCAAGCAGTTCGGCGATGCGCTCTCTCGCCGGTGCAGCGGTCACCGCTGCCATCGCCGATTCGAACTCGCGCGCCTGAAATGGCGGGAGGTTATGGACCCCGATGTGAAACATGGTTTCGTGATAAGGGACGGTCCATTCCAGCGAATAGGGTACGCAGATCCCGATGGTGTCGAGTTCGGCGCTCGCCTCCAGCGAATCGTGGTCGGTGAGCGAGACCATCGCCCGCAGTCCCAATACGTCTTGAATCTGCGCCACCTCGAGATCGTATGCGGCATGCGGGTGCAGCGGAGGACGCCAGAAGGCACGATCGAATGGGATCGGCTTGCCGGTCTCGCGGCGGCAGCGCTTTTCGAGTTGCTGCAACGCCGCGTGTGCCAGCGGCGCGCGCTGCAGCATCCGCGGCACGAATGCCAGCCCCTCGCGGGAATGTAGCGTATGACTGTGAAGGGAGACGGCGGCAGAATAGCCATCCCGCGCCTGAGGTTCACGCCAGAGACAGTGGACGGCGCGCGAGCTTTCGAAGGTCCTGCGAGTGTTTCGCATGAAAACATTTATGCCCAAAGATGTTTTCACAGGATGACTGCCGTATGAAAATATACACCGCTCTTGCGTCCGCGTATCTGGCGGTACCTCTCAGCAGCGGCCAACGTTTAGAGTCTGGGAATCAGACGCTCCGGTATCTGCGGCGGCGGTGGAAGTGGCGATGTGTCTGTGGAGTTTGGCTCGCGCGTCTCAACTGTCCTGACGGGTTTGGAACCTGCCTGGCGGCACAAGTCGCAGCTACAGGTCCAATTGTTCTGATCCACGTGCGGAAATCCTCGTTCCAATGTTATGGCTGGAACAACCGAACCGTGCTGACAATCCGGTTAATGTTGAGTTACCGGTTCGGGAAACATTTCTGTCACACCCCTCTCACGTGTTTCTGACTTAGCGTTGCTAACTTCGGATAACTATGAGGTTCAGGAGCCGGAAAATCTGTATATTCGTGTGCCTGGTTCTGGCGTCCCGCGTTTCCGCGCTGGCGCAAGCCGGGGCAGCGACGGGCAGCATTCGCGGAACTGTGCTCGATCCCACGGGCGCGGCTGTGGCAAAGGCCCAAGTGGAGGCGCGAAATATTCTCACGGGCTACGAGCGCAAATCGATGACCGATGAGCAGGGCGCATTCGAACTGCCGCTGCTTCCCGTGGGCACATACGACATCCAGGCGAAGGCGGCGGGCTTCACCGTCTACCAGCAGCGCGGCGTGCTGGTCGAGCTGGCACGCGCCAGCGACCTTCGAATTCGACTCTCCGTGGCCGGCGAACAGCAGTCCGTCACAATAGAAGCAGACGCGACCATTCTCACCACCAGCAGCGCCTCGGTCGATGGCGGACTCAACCAGAGGTCGATGGAGAGCATGCCGGTCACCTCGCGCAACAGCTTCAACCTCGCGCTCCTCGCCGCAGGATTCAACGGCACG
>Ga0126383_10001862_pt1 | contig 13358 bp, 13 predicted proteins | sample PanSoiMetPlot_35_FD_96882 | JGI IMG/M metagenome (GOLD analysis project Ga0126383, IMG submission 96882) | Tropical forest soil microbial communities from Panama - MetaG Plot_35 | ecosystem: Environmental > Terrestrial > Soil > Tropical forest > Bulk soil | place: Panama | collected 2016-02-17
CATCCGGAAGGCCATGATCATGGCGCAGCGCGGTATCAACTATTTCCGACAGCGCCGCGACGGCAGTACCGCTCGCGACCGGATCGGTTGCGTCGACCGCGACCAGAAGCGCGGGCTTGTCGCCGCGCCGCACCGCGCGTTCGAAATTTGCCGGAATTTCCACCGCAAACAGCACTTTGCCGGATGCCAGCGCGTGATCGAAGTCGGCATTGTCGCGCAGAATTTCGATGACGCGGAAAAACTTGGTGTTCTGGATCGCGGCCAAGATCGATCGTCCGACGTCACTCGATTCCTGAAGCAGCACGGCGGTTGGCAGCTGGCGCGGTGTCGTATTGATGGCGTAGCCGAACAGAACCAATTGCAGCAGCGGAATCGTAATCATGGTCGCAAAGGTGATGCGATCGCGCCGCAGTTGCAAAAATTCCTTGCGCAGCATAGCGCCGGCGCGACGCCAAAAGCCGCCCGCGCCTATGAGAGACAGCGCCAGCAGCGAGGACACACTCATGGGAAATTATCCTTGGCGCCTGCCATCAGATCGATGAAGACATCTTCCAGCGATGGCGCGCCGCGCTGCCAATCCAGGCCTGGCCGCTCACGAAAAGGTGCAACCGGTGCTCGAGCGCTGCGCTGTCGTGCCCAGAAACGTGCAGGCTCGTTCCGAATGCCGTAACCATGTTGATGCCGGGCCGGTCTTTAAGTTCATCGGCAAGTGACGAAACGTGTTCGCCGTGCGTCGCCGTGACCGTGAATGTTGTCAGGTGAGAATTGTTGATCACTTCCTGGACCGTGCCGCGCGTCAGCACTTCGCCGAAGGCGATGTAAGCGATCTCGTGGCAACGTTCTGCCTCGTCCATGTAATGGGTGGAAACTAGGACGGTCAGGCCCTCGGCCGCGAGCTTGTGAATCTCATCCCAGAAGTCGCGCCGCGCCTTTGGGTCGACGCCGGCGGTCGGTTCATCGAGCAGAAGCAGTTTTGGATTGGGCAGCGTGCAGGCGCCAAGCGCCAGGCGCTGCTTCCAGCCGCCCGACAGTTTTCCGGCGACCTGTTCTTCGCGGCCTTGCAAACCAAGCCGCGCAATCATGTCAGCCGCCGCCGCGGCCGGGCGCTGCAAGCCGTAGATGCGGGCGATGAATTCCAGGTTCTCGCGTACCGAAAGGTCCTCGTAGAGGCTAAAGCGCTGGGTCATGTAGCCCACATTGATTTTGATCTTCAGCGTCTCGTTGCGGATGTCGTAGCCAAGACAGTTGCCGCTGCCTTGGTCGGGCGTGAGCAAGCCGCACAACATGCGGATGGTGGTCGTCTTGCCCGAACCGTTCGGCCCAAGAAAACCAAATATCGTGCCACGCTTGACCTGCATCGACAGGTCGCGAACGACGGTGCGGCCGTTAAACGATTTGGTCAGGCCGTGGACGTCGATGACGGTTTCCGGCGTTGCATCCAGTGCGCTCATCGTGATGCCTCAGGCGGCGACGAAGGTCGGTTCGATTGTGCCGTTAGCGTCACATCGACCGGCTGGCCGACGCGCAGCGCGTCAGGCTTGCCGGGTAAGGCCTCGACGAGGAAGACCAGCTTGGAGCGTTCCTCGAGGCTGTAGATGACTGGAGGCGTGAATTCCGATTGTCTGGCAATAAAGCTGATGTGAGCGGTGATGTCGGGCGAACAGCTATCGCAGCTGACTTTAATCACGCCGCCGTAATCGATGGACGACAGCACCGGCTCGGGCACGAAGAACCGCACTTTGATATTGCCGGGCGGCAGCAGTGAGACCACCGGCCGACCAGCCGGCACGACTTCGCCGGGCCGGTAATAGACCTCCTGCACTGTGCCGGTCACGGGGCTGAACACCTGTCGGCGCGCTAATCGGGTCTGCGCTGAATTCAGCCGCGCCTGCGCATCACGCAGCAGCATAATAGCGGCATCGAGGTCCTTCTGGGTTCCGGACCCGGTCTTTGCAAGCTGCTGAGCACGGTCGAAAGTTTGCTGCGCGTTGGCCAATGACGCTTTGACCTGGGCCAAGTCGGCCTGCTGCAGATCATCATCCACCGTGAACAACGGTTGCCCGCTTTTGACCACATCGCCTTCGCGCACGGAAAGCGTTTGCACGCGGCCGACTTCGTCAGGCCCCACGAAAATCAGGTTGGCTTCGATCCAACCTTGATAGGTATTATCCGTTTTGTTACATGATCCCAGCGTCAACACGGCGAACAACGCGACGAGGACGGCAAGACGATTCATCGCGGCCCCCGCGTCCCAAACAAATAATTGAACTGCGCCTGCATCATTCCGCGCAGGTCGAGCGGCTCGAACCGATCGAATAGTCCCGTCCATACGATGGCGATGATGCCGGGGGCCGCGAGCAGCTGCGGAAACCGGATCAAAGCGTCATCAGCAATCTCGCCGCGCGCCCGCGCGCGCCGCAAAATCGCCCGCACGCCTTTGAGTACCCGCGACAGTACTTCGCGATAGTAGAACTCAGCGAGTGCCGGAAATCGCGGACCTTCACTGATGATCAGGCGGAGTACCTGCTTGCGATGCGTGCCGTAGATTTCGCTGATGAAGATCTCGATGGCCTGCTCGGCGATGACGCGGATCGGCAGATCCGCAGCAAAAAGCGATTCCAGCGTGCCGACCACCGGCCCCATTTTGAACCGGATCAATTCCTGAAACAGGCTCTCCTTATCCGCGAAATAAAGGTAGATCGTGCCCTTGGCGATGCCGGCCCGCTTGGCGACATCGTCGAGCCGAGCCGCCGCGAAGCCGCGGGCGGAGAATTCGTCAAGCGCAGCGTCGAGGATGCTATTGCGCCGCGCTGCTGATTTCCCCATCAGCACTTGACGGTTCGGCCGGGAATCAGCGGCGGCGCGCCGACGCGGAGGCAATATCGGCTTTTTGATCGCTGTTCGGCGGTCCATGGCCAAAAATATGACTGACTGGTCAGTCATTAATATGATCTTTTAGCCCACTGTTGGCAACGGCATTTGACCGAAGATTAATGATTGAAGCTGGCGAATTTTGGCAGGCGGCAATTCGCCTGATTGCGGCAGAATTTGTGAGGACGCTCTACGTCTTCTCGAGCTCTGCTTTGAGCGCTTCGAGCGCCTGTGGCGTGTCGATATCGGTCAGCGCCGCGGCGCCGGATACCCGCACCTCGACGACTGCCTCCCCGTAGCGCCCGATCAGATGGCGCGCGCCGACATCGCCTTCGACAGCCATGAGATCCGGGAAGAAGCGGCGTGACCAGACCACGGGATTGCCGCGCTTGCCCTCGATTGTCGGCACCGCCACCAGCGCGCCTTTATCCGGATCGATCGCCGCGATGAGGCGATTGATCAGACCGGCGTCCACTTGCGGCATATCGCCGAGACAAACGACGGCGCCGTCGGCCTCCGCCGGCAAGGCAGCAATGCCGGCCTTGAGCGATGTTCCGAGCCCTTCGGCGTAATTCGGATTGTGCACGAAAGTGACCGGAAGGCCGGCGAGCGCCGCCTCAACCCGCTCGCGCTGGTGACCGGTCACGACCAGCACCGGGCGCGCCTGCGATCCGAGCGCCGCTTCCACGACCATGCGAAGGAGCGGCCGGCCGCCGATCTCGGCAAGGAGCTTGTTCGGGCCGCCCATGCGGCTCGACCGCCCAGCGGCGAGCACGAGTGCCGCGATCGAATGGCCAGTCTGCAACGGCTCTTCGCGCGGCTGCGGACGCGTAACAATTTCCATCAGCAGGCCGCCGACACCAAGCCCCGTGATGTCGTGGCGCTGCACCGGCAGTCTGGCGAGAAGCCGCATCAACACCCAGTCGAAGCCGTTCTCTTTTGGGCTGCGCGCGCATCCCGGTGCGCCGAGCACGGCCCTGTCGCCGGCACTGCCGATCATCAACAGGTTTCCCGGATCAACCGGCATGCCGAAATGCTCGACGCGGCCGCCGATCGCTTCCAGCGCGGCGGGTATCACATCGCGGCGATCAGCGATCGCAGAGGCGCCGAACACGATCGCCAATTCCGCGCCGGCTTTGAGCACCTCGTCGACAGCGCGGGCGACCGCGTCGCGCTCATGTGGAACGCGCCGCTCGGCGATAATCGCAGCGCCCGCAGGCGCCAGCCGCTCGGCGGTAATTTTCAAGGTCTTGTCGATCACCTTACCGGCAAGCCCGGGCAGTAGTGTGGACACGGCGCCAACTTTGCGGACCCGATAAGGCGCAACCTGCAGCAACGGCTTGGTCACGCCCGCCAGCACCGCGTCGCGGGCCGGACCGCTGACTGCAAACGGAATGATCTTCACGGTCGCGATCATCTCGCCGGCAACTACCGGCTTGTAGGCCGGCAGCGTGGCCAGCGTGATCGCCTCGTCGACCCGATTGAGACGGTCGATGGCATCCTTGTCGACGACAAGAATACCGGCGGTATGCGCGAACAAGTTGGCGCGGCCCGTGAAGGCGCGATCGACATGGACGCCCTCGCCGGTAACCGCTTTGGCGATCTCGGCGGCGGCGACGTCCTCGGAAATGTCGCCGGGCTCCAGCCGAGCGACCACAACCTCGTTGATGCCGGCGGCCTCCAAAGCGGAGGCCTCGGCCGGTCCGATCGGCGTGCCCTTTTTGAGGACAAGCCCGGCCTGACGGATGGTGTGCACGGCGGTCGCGCCGAGCGCTTGCTTGACCGGCACCGCGCCGAATTTCATGACGCCGCCGTCGCGGCGGCGGGCGGCGCAACCCGGTCGCCTAAAGGTTGTTCGATGTCAGCCGCTGCGTGCAGCCGTTCGGTCACTTGCGCCATGATTGCGACCGCGATTTCCGCTGGCGAAATAGCGCCGATATCGAGCCCGATCGGCGCATGGATGCGCGCGATATCCGTTTCGCTTAAGCCTTGCGCCTTAAGCCGCTCGACGCGGCGGGCGTGAGTTTTTCGCGATCCCAAGGCCCCGATATAAAAACAATCGCGCGACAGCGCATGCCGAAGCGCCGGATCGTCGATCTTGGGATCATGAGTGAGTGCGACAAATGCGGTGTAGCGGTCGACATTCAATTGAGGCAGCGCTTTATCCGGCCATTCGGCGATGACTTTCACTTCAGGAAAGCGCTCCACAGATGCAAATGCCGTGCGCGGATCGACGATGGTGACGTCGTAGCCAAGTAGCCTGCCGATCGGCGCCAAGGCCTGACTGATATGTACAGCGCCGGTAATCACAAGTTGCGGCGCCGGCACATAGACGGTGAGAAAGACGCGACCTTCCGGAGTCTCGGCCATGCCGCTCTTTCCGGTGCGCAAACGCTCGGTTAGAGCCGCGCGCAACGAATCCTTACCGATCTCGGCGGCTTTCACGAAGCGCTGCTTGCCGTTCTCGACATTGGTGATGACGACAGCGGCGCGCCGTGCGGCGCGTTCGGTATTGAGCGCGGTGAGAATGTCGAGTTTCATGCTGTATCAGCCGTCATTCCGAAAACCGAGCGGAGCGAGGTTGCCCGCAATCCATAATCAGAGTCCATGCCTCATGCTCGGCGGTTATGGATTCCGGGCTCTGGCTTTCAGCCGAGTCCTGCAATGACATTATTCCACCTTCTCCACGAATACCCGAATCGTGCCGCCGCACGACAGGCCGACCTGCCAGGCGGTCTCGTCGGCGACGCCAAATTCCAGCATTTTCGGTTTGCGGCTTTCGATCACGTCGAGCGCCTCGGTGACGACCGCGCCTTCGACGCAGCCGCCCGACACCGAGCCGAGGAAATTGCCTTCGCCGTCGATGACCAGATTCGAGCCGACCGGACGCGGCGCCGAACCCCAGGTCTCAACGACCGTGGCGAGCGCCACTTCGCGGCCGTTCTTGCGCCAGTCCTCGGCGGCTTTGAGGATGTCGGTATCAGTTGCGAGCATGAAAAACCTCTCGTCACAAACCGCGAACAGCGAGCGGTGAATAGCGAATGGACATAAAATAGGTGTTACCTTTTCTATTCGCTACTCGCTATTCGCCATTCGCCAGCTTCTCACGCCACTTTGCGCAGCCAGAATTTCGGATCGGCCGAGCCGCTGCCGCCATATGCCAGCGCGGCGACCAGTCCGGTGATCGATTCCAGATTATGAATGGGCCGCATCTCGTCGACATGCGGCAACATGGCTTTGATGCCGCGGGCCCGCGCCTCGAAGCCCTCAAAGCGCAAAAGCGGATTGAGCCAGATCAGCCGCCGGCATGATCGATGCAGCCGATCCATTTCGAAAGCGAGCGTGTCGTCGGCGTCGCGCTCGAGTCCGTCGGTGATAAGCAGCACGACGGCGCCTTGCGCCAGCACCCGCCGCGCCCAAAGCCTATTGAATGCGCGCAGTGAAGAGGCGATGCGGGTGCCGCCGGACCAGTCGGGCACTGCTGCCGAGCAAGCAGCGAGCGCGTCGTCGGGGTCGCGCTCGCGCAGCGCCCGCGTCACATTGCTAAGGCGCGTGCCGAACAAAAACGTGCCGACCCTTTTTCGTGCATCCGTCAGCGCATGCAGAAAATGCAAAAAGATCCGGCTGTATTGACTCATCGATCCGGAAATATCGAGAAGCGCCACCAGCGGCGGCGGCCGCGTTTTCGGACCGATGAAGCGCAGATCGATGAAATCACCGCCGCCTTTCATGCTGGCACGCAACGTGCGGCGAATATCGATGAGATGCCCGTGCAGATGCGGTGTAAGACGGCGCGTGCGCAATTCCGCGAACGGCAGGACGAGGCGTTTCATCGCATCCTTGGCCGCGGCAATCTCCGCTGCGGTCATCTGCGCGAAATCTTTCCGTTGCAAGACTTCGCGGTCGGATACCGTCATGCGGGCGTCGACTTCGACTTCGCGCTCTTTCTTCAGCTTGTCATCGAGGCCGGCGAACAAGGCCTCATGCACGCGGGTAGCGCCGGCTTGCGGGGTTTGCGGCGCCACTGGCGCTTGCGGCAGCATCATCGCCAGCAGCTGGTCGATGTAGCCGCGGCGGCGGAAAAATATGCGAAATGCCTGGTCGAACAGCACCGAGTGTTCGTGGCGTTTGACGAAGACCGCGTGCAGCGTCCAGTAAAAATCCTCTCGCGTGCCGACGCCTGCGACTTTCAAAGCTTCCAGCGCGTCGAGCACGGCGCCAGGTCCAACGGCAATACCGGCGGCGCGCAGCGCTCGCGCGAAGTAGACGATGTTTTCGGCGAGCCGGCCGTTTGGTTGCGGACGCGTTACACTATTTTCCGTCGTCATTGCCGGGCTCGACTCGGCAATCCATGAAGCCGGACCGCCGCATGGATCCCCGGGTCAAACCCGGGGATGATGAGTGCGGGAACTCGTTGGGGCACGACTGGCATATCACTCCGCCGCACTTAGCTCCGACTTCACCTGATCGAGCAGGTCCTTGACCTTGGAACCTTCGAGCCGCGCGATGTCGTCTTGATATTTGAGCAGCACGCCGAGCGTGTCGGACACCGTCGTCGGATCGAGGGCGGTAACATCGAGTTCGGAGAGCGCGCCGGCCCAGTCCAGCGTTTCGGCGACGCCCGGCGCCTTGAACAGATCCTGCTGGCGCAGCGCCTGGACGAATCCCACGATTTGCTCGGACAATCTTTTGCCGACGCCGGGCACCTTGGCGCGCACGATTGCCAATTCGCGCTCGGCGCTCGGATAGCCGACCCAGTGATAAAGACAGCGGCGCTTGAGCGCGTCATGGACTTCGCGCGTGCGGTTGGAGGTAATGACGACGATCGGCGGGCGCTCGGCTTTGACTGTGCCCAATTCCGGAATCGTGACCTGAAAGTCGGCGAGCACTTCGAGCAAAAAGGCCTCGAAAGCTTCATCGGTGCGGTCGATCTCGTCAATCAGCAGGACCGGCGCGCCGGCGGTATCCCCTTCGAGGGCTTGGAGGAGCGGCCGCTTGATCAGAAAGCGTTCGGAGAACACGTCGTGCTCGAGCCGCTCGCGGTCATGCTCGCCTTCGGCTTCTGCGGCGCGGATCGCAATCATCTGCGCGGCGTAATTCCATTCGTAGACCGCCGCCGCGATATCGAGACCCTCGTAACATTGCAGCCGGATCAGGCGCCGCCCCAATGTGGAAGCAAGGACCTTCGCGATTTCGGTCTTGCCGACGCCGGCCTCGCCTTCCAGAAAAATCGGCCGGCCCATCTTCAGCGCGAGATAAAGGACGGTGCCGAGCGACCGGTCGGTGAGATAGTCGGCTTCGGCCAACAAGTCGACGGTGGCATCGATCGAGGCAGGCAGCGGCCGCCGGGACGTTTCGCTCATCGTGTCAATCTAGCCCGGCCCTGCCGGGCTTGTCCTGGCAATCCACGTCTGCCTGGCATGTAAAGACGCAGATGCCCGGCACAAGACCGGGCACCACGCTTGGTAAATTCATAGTTTTAGATCACGCGATCGGCTTGCCGATCGCGTCGGCGACGGCGCGGCGCGCCAGCACGCCGACCAGGTGGGCGCGATATTCGGCACTGCCATGAATATCGCTGTTCATGCCGTCGGCCGGGATGCTCATGCCTTCGAGCGATTTCGGCGAAAAGCGCTTTTTCAACGCCTCTTCAAAAGACGGCACCCGGAACACGCCATTGGCGCCGGCGCCGGTCACGGCGACACGGATATCGCTGCCGCGCTTGGACACGAACACCCCGACCAGCGCGAAACGCGAAGCCTGATTGCGGAATTTCTGATAAGCCGCCTTTTTCGGAATCGGAAAGCTCACCTTGGTGATGATTTCCGCAGGCTCCAGTACGGTTGAGAACATGCCGGTGAAGAACTCGTCAGCTTTGAGGCGCCGTTTGTTGGTTATGATGGTGGCGCCAAGCCCCAGACACGCGGCCGGATAATCGGCGTTGGGATCATTGTTGGCGATCGAGCCGCCAATCGTCCCCATATGGCGAACCGCCGGATCGCCGATCATGCCGGCGAGCTTGGCCAGCACCGGGATGGCTTGTTGCACGACCGGCGAGGTATTGACGTCATTGTGGCGGGTCATCGCGCCGATTGTGAGCGAGCGGCCGCTGAGCTCGATGCCCGACATGCCTTCGATCAGCGACATGTCGATAATTTGTGGCGGACCGGCGAGGCGCAATTTCATGGTTGGCAGCAGCGTCTGACCGCCGGCCAAGAGCTTGGCGTCGGGATTCTTGGTGAGCAGCCCGGCGGCCTGCCGCACCGTCTGCGGCCGGTGAAAGGTGAAAGCGTACATCGGTAGTCCTCCGTGTATTTTTCCGCCTCTCCTGCTCAGGAGAGAAATTCTAGCAAAAAGTATTACGCCGCCTTAGCTATCCGATTTGCCTTTTGCAGCGCCGCCCATACCGCCTGGGGCGTCGCCGGCATTGCAAGTTGTTCCGTGCCAATCGCGTCGGTGATGGCGTTGATCACGGCAGCAGGCGCGGCGATCGCGCCGGCTTCGCCGCAACCTTTGATGCCGAGCGGATTGGACGGACATTTGGTCACGGTGGTGTCCACTTTGAGCGTGGGCAGGTGATCGGCGCGCGGCATGCAATAGTCCATGAACGAGCCGGTGACGAGTTGCCCGTCCTCGTCGTAGACCGCGCCCTCGCACAAGGCTTGCCCCACGCCTTGTGCTATGCCGCCGTGGACCTGGCCTTCGACGATCATCGGATTGACGATGACCCCGAAATCATCGACAGCGGTCCAGGCCACGATTTCCGAATTTCCGGTCTCCGGGTCGACTTCCACTTCGCAGATGTGACAACCGGCCGGGAAAGTAAAGTTGGTCGGATCGTAAAAGGCGCCCTCCTTCAAGCCCGGCTCGAGCTCCTGACCGGAAAATTTGTGCGCGATGTAAGCGTTGAGCGCGACGTCGCCCCACGCCGCCGATTTGTCGGTGCCGGCAACGCTGAATTTTCCGTCCTTGAATTCGATGTCGCCCTCGGCGGCTTCGAGCATATGGGCGGCGACCTTCTTGGCCTTAGCCTCGATCTTGTCGAGTGCCTTCGCGAGCGCCGACATCCCGACCGCGCCGGAGCGCGAGCCGTAAGTGCCCATCCCGAATTGCACCTTGTCGGTGTCGCCATGCACGACTGAAATATTATCGATCGGGATGCCGAGCCGTTCGGAGACAAGCTGCGCGAAGGTGGTCTCGTGGCCTTGGCCGTGGGCATGCGAGCCGGTCAAAATTTCAACACTGCCGGTCGGATTGACGCGCACCTCGGCGGATTCCCACAAGCCGACGCCGGCGCCGAGCGAGCCGACCGCCTGCGACGGCGCAATCCCGCAAGCTTCAATATAGGTCGAAAAGCCGATGCCGCGCAGCTTGCCGTCGCGGGCGGATTCGCGCTTGCGCCTGGCCAAGCCCTTGTAATCGGCAAGCTCGAGAGCCTTCTTCAGCGAGGCGTTATAGTCGCCGGCGTCATAAGCCATGATGACCGGCGTTTGATGCGGAAACTTTTTGACGAAGTTCTTGCGCCGCAACTCGGCCGCGTCCTGAGCCATCTCTCGCGCGCCAACCTCGACCAGGCGCTCCACCACAAATGTCGCTTCCGGGCGTCCGGCGCCGCGATAGGCATCGACCGGCACCGTATTGGTGTAGACGGCGTCGACCTCGCAATAGATTTGCGGAATTTCGTATTGGCCTGAGAGCAGCGTCGCGTACAGATAAGTGGGGATCGACGAGGAGAAGGTGGACATATAGGCGCCAAGATTGGCGACGGTTTTGGCGCGCAGTCCGAGGATCTTGCCTTCGCCGTCGAACGCCATTTCGGCATGGGTAACATGATCGCGCCCATGCGCATCGGCGACAAACGCTTCCGACCGCTCGGCCACCCACTTGACCGGACGGCCGACGCGCTTTGACGCCCATAGCGCGACGACTTCTTCGGGATAGATAAAAATCTTCGAACCGAAGCCGCCGCCGACATCCGGCGCGATGACGCGCAACTTGTGCTCAGGCGCCATGCCGACAAAAGCGGCGATGACCAGCCGCGCGACGTGCGGATTTTGCGTCGTATTCCATAATGTAAACGCGCCGGTGCCGGCATCGTAATCGCCGATCGCAGCGCGCGGCTCGATCGCGTTCGGAACCAGGCGATTGTTAATGATGTCGAGCTTAGTGACGTGCTTGGCCGCGCGGAACGCGGCTTCAACCGCATTCGCATCGCCAAGGTGCCATTGATAAATCGTATTGTTCGGCGCGATCTCGTGAATGCGCGGCGCGCCCGGCTTTTGCGCCGCCGCCGGATCGGCCACCGCCGGCAAGACGTCATACTGGACCACGATTTTTTCGGCGGCGTCGCGCGCTTGCGCCAGCGTCTCGCCAACGACGACCGCAAGCGGATCGCCGACATGACAGACCTTGCCATTGGCGAGCGCCGGGTGCGGCGCCATTTTCATCGGCGACCCGTCTTTGGAGTGAATCATCCAGCCGCAGATGAGATTGCCGATCTTGTCGGCAGCGAGTTCGGCGCCGGTGAGGACCGCAAGCACACCGGGCATCTTGGCGGCGGACTTGACGTCGATCAATTTGATCGTGGCGTGGGCGTGCGGCGAACGCAGGAAGTAGGCATAGGCCTGGCCGGGCCGGTTGATGTCATCGGTGTAATGACCGGTCCCAGTGATGAACCGGCGATCTTCTTTGCGGCGCACCGCGGCGCCGATACCGGTCGCGCTCATGATCTTCGCCCTCCCGGCAATCGTTTTTCGGATTGCCTATTCGGCGGCTTTGCTCGTTGCGCCGCTCCCGCGCATGGCGCGCGCGCCCGCGGCAATCGCCTTGACGATGTTGTGATAGCCGGTGCACCGGCAAATATTGCCTTCGAGCTCCTCGCGGATGGTGCGGTCGTCGAGCTCGTTGCCTTTGCGGCGGACGATGTCGACCGCGGTCATGATCATGCCTGGGGTGCAGAAGCCGCACTGCAGACCATGATTTTCACGGAACGCCTCCTGCATCGGATGCAGCGGGCCGTCGGCGGCGGCAAGCCCTTCGATCGTCAGCACATTGGCGCCTTCGAGCTGGAGCGCCAAAACGGTGCAGGACTTGATCGCCTTGCCATTGATATGCACGACGCAAGCGCCGCATTGCGAGGTGTCGCAGCCGACATGCGTCCCGGTGAGCCGTAAATGTTCGCGTAGCAACTGCACGAGCAACGTACGCGGATCGACATTGGCGGTGATGGGCTTGCCGTTCACCGTCATGGACACGGCTGCCGTCTCGCCTGCCATTGGGTCCCTCCTAGAAATTGCGGTCAAAAACGTCGTGATTTGCCAACGAAGCGCGCTCGCCGGCGGGGTTCCACCACGAAATCGAGCCGATTTTGGCGGTTTTTACGCCGCGAACGCCGTTTACTCTGAACCGCGGGACCATTGCCGGTCAAGCGGGTCGAGCGCCCTGCCAGCCATCGAAGCCGCGCATTACGGCACAAATCGGCCGCACCTCTGGGGCTGCTATGCGGGCTTGCTTACGCGGGCTTGCTTAGGTGGAATTGGGGTTCACCGCATTGGCGAAATTCGCAAAAAAATCGTCGGCGATTTTCTTGGCGGCACCATTGACCAGCCGCTGACCGAGTTGCGCCAGTTTGCCGCCTATCTGAGCATCCACGTTGTAGGACAAAAGCGTGCCGCCATTTTTTGGCGCGAGCTTGACCGTGGCGCCGCCCTTGGCAAAGCCGGCAACCCCGCCATCGCCCTGTCCTGAGATCTTGTAACCGTTGGGCGGATCGAGATCGGACAGCGTGACCCTGCCTTTGAACTTTGCTTTGACCGGCCCGATCTTGACCGTAGCGACCGCTTGAAACTCGGTATCCGACGTTTTGTCCAATTGCTCGCAGCCGGGAATGCACGCTTTCAGTGTCGCCGCATCGTTTAGCTTTTCCCAAACAGTTTGCGGCGGCACCCGCAGCTCGTATTCGCCGTTCATGGTCATCGCCATTGCAGGAACTCCTTGCGCACCGGACTCCTTGGCTTGAACTAATCGCTTACCGCCTCGCGCGTCTGCTGAAAAGGGTGCTAGGAACAAAGCCGCTGCGACTACGAGGGGGAGGACACAAATGCCGGATATCAAAACCGAGTGTTTGTTGCTGCGCTATCTAACAACAAACAAATAAACTCAATGAGTTAGTTGCAAACTGGCTTGCAGGTGCATATTCTCGACTTCGAGCCGGCACCGAAAAACAGAATCCCGTACCGCGCAACGGAACAGACTGTACCGCCGAGCGGCACATAGCCGTCCCAGTTGAAGCTCCACCAGCCCCACTGTGGCTCGCCTCCCTTGCAACAGCACACGCAGACGGCAAGTACGGAACCGAGGATCAGGAGATAGGTGAGACCGGCTCCCACGTGGTTGAAAACCAACCACCACAGAAAGCCGAACACAATTGTGATAATAATTTGCGGCATGTTTCTCCCCTTGTGTCAGGGCGAAAGCCGCCGTATCGA
>Ga0126383_10001863_pt1 | contig 13357 bp, 9 predicted proteins | sample PanSoiMetPlot_35_FD_96882 | JGI IMG/M metagenome (GOLD analysis project Ga0126383, IMG submission 96882) | Tropical forest soil microbial communities from Panama - MetaG Plot_35 | ecosystem: Environmental > Terrestrial > Soil > Tropical forest > Bulk soil | place: Panama | collected 2016-02-17
ATGGACGGACACGGCGCCTCCGCCCGGCATTGTCCGGCGACTGACGGCAAAAGTTCGCCCGTCCTGAAGCTCGTTTACGATGTACCCGGGATCGGGCAAAAAGGCCTCGTAGATCCTGTCCTTGATATATTTTTTCGAGTCTTTCGGACAGCAGCCGGTTTCTACGCGCGCCGCCAGAATCTCCGGTAGCGTAGTTCCCGGTTTTACCTTTTTCGGATCCAGCCCGTACATCGTGCTGTAGAGTTCGTTGGCCAGCACGAGCCGTTTGTCCGGCCCGAACATGCAAATTCCGTGCGGCATGTTTGCCAGCGTCGCGTTCAAAAGCATATTGGTGTGTTCCAAGTGCTTCTTTGCGCGATCGCGCAAATACTGTCCCCTCACACTAAAACCCGTGACAATCGCGATCAAAAGAGTGAGCGCTGCCGCGAGCAGATAACCCGATTTCTTTTGTGCTTCGAGGCGCGAAAAAATGACCGGAGCCGGAACACCGACGGTGATAATGAGCGGATAATCGTTTACCGATCTGTAAGCTATAAGCCGCTGAACATTGTCGCTCAAACTGCTCCTTGTATAGTACCAACCGGCTGGCGATGCCGGCAAAAACGTGAATAAATCCGCACCGGAAAAATCCTTGCCGAGCATCGACAATGAGCGTCCGCTTGTGGCGCGGACAATCCCGTCGGTACCAATGACTCGTATGTAGCCTTCGTCCCCGATATTCACTGAATTGTAGATGCGCGTAAGATAGGCCGGATCAAGGTAAGCGACGATCGTTCCGGCAAATGACCCATCGCTATTTTCGAGGCGACGGGAAAGTTGGATCGACCATTTTCCGCTCGGTTGGCCGAACCTCGGGCTGCTTATGAAGAGTTTGTCGGCCTGCGTATTGACGTGAGCGCGGTAAAAATCGGCATCTTTGACATTTTCGGCCGCACGCTGCACGGACGCAATGTTGCTCAATCTTATGTGTCCATCGCGATCAGCAATGCTGACCTGCAAAATATCGTTGTGCAAAATCTGTGTCGATTGCAGCCAGTTCACCAAATCGAACTTGCCGGGTTCGCGCGCATACAGTGCCCGGATTGTTTTCAATGAGCGATCAATTTCACCAAGTGATCTGGCGAGATGTTCTTCAAGAGCTCCGGCAAGATTCGTTGAATTTTGAATTGCAGCGCGTTCGCCACTATCGTGTTCGTTCTTCAAGAAAAAAAATAAAGTTGTCCAGACGAGGCTAATCAGGATTGCTCCGAGTAGCACCGAGCTATGCCGTACGAACGGCTGGTACATCTTCTTTATGTTGGTCATCCAACTGACGTCAAAAAACGCGAGGCCGTCAGGCCAATCATTGAAAAAATTAGCCGAAAGCCATTGATTTTCCGTTATTTAGAAAAATTGACGCTTGCCCGGTTGTTAGGGCTAAAAATCTGCTGCTGTGCCCGCTAAAAATTTATCTGCATCGGTCGTTACCGGGCAGACGCCGGTGCCGCGCGCATTTGACCGATCTGTATGGGGTTGAAAATCGCGCCATGGTCCGTTCATCTCGCATTTACGATGCAGACCCAGCAGATCACCGAAACAGACATTCCGGCGCGGCTTGACCGATTGCCTTGGGGCCGGTTCCACACACTTGTAGTAGCCGCCCTTGGAATCACATGGATTCTCGATGGGCTGGAAGTAACACTCGCCGGCAGTCTTGCTGGCGCGCTGAAAGATAGTCCGCGCCTGCATTTTTCCAACACCGACATCGGGCTCGCGAGCAGCGCCTATCTTGCCGGCGCTGTGCTAGGCGCAATTTTTTTCGGGTGGCTCACGGACCGGCTCGGCCGCAAGAGGCTGTTTTTTGTGACCCTTCTCGTCTACCTCACGTCAACCGCCGCAACTGCAGCCTCCTGGGATATCGTCAGTTTTGCGACATTCCGTTTCCTTACAGGAGCGGGTATCGGCGGTGAATATTCCGCGATCAATTCCACAATTCAGGAGCTCATCCCCGCACGCGTGCGCGGCTGGACCGACCTGGTGATCAACGGCAGCTTCTGGGTCGGCGCAGCGATTGGAGCACTTGGGTCACTGGTGCTGCTTGACCCTCGTGTCATTGATCCTGACTTTGGTTGGCGGCTTGCATTTCTGATCGGCGCCGGTCTTGCTTGTCTGATTTTTCTGATGCGCCTCTGGATTCCCGAAAGTCCACGCTGGCTGATAACTCACGGCCACCCGGACGAAGCCGCCCGTGTGGTAGCGAATATCGAAAGCCAGTTCAGCACGCTCCCTCCGGTGCAAGGTCTGGCACGCGTGCGAATACGGGCACGCAAATCGACGCCGCTCAGCCTCGTGGGCCGCACGCTATTCAAGCACCATCTCCGCAGAACTCTGGTTGGGTTGAGCCTGATGGCGTCACAGGCTTTTTTCTACAATGCGATATTCTTCACATATGCGCTCATCCTCACTGACTTCTACGGCATCGCGAGCGAGCACGTCGGCTGGTACCTCCTGCCATTCGCGATCGGAAATTTTTTCGGGCCGGTATTGATCGGCCGTTTTTTCGACACCTATGGCAGAAGGCCAATGATTGCCTTGACCTATATTCTATCCGGTTTGCTGCTGGCTTCGACCGGATGGCTTTTCATGCACAATTTGATTGACGCTGTGACGCAAACAGCTTGCTGGATGGCAATCTTTTTCTTCGCCTCATCAGCGGCGAGTTCGGCTTATCTCACGGTGAGTGAAACGTTTCCGCTTGAAATTCGGGCTCTAGCGATTGCCTTTTTCTACGCAGTCGGCACTGGCGTCGGTGGCATTCTTGCGCCATATCTTTTTGGCTCCCTCATTGACACAGGATCGCGCGCGAGCGTTTTCGGCGGTTATCTGTTTGGGTCTGCGTTGATGGTTTTCGCAGGCTGTGTGGCCTGGCGTTGGGGTGCCGATGCCGAACGTAAGCCGCTGGAAGCAGTCGCCCGGCCCCTGACATTTATCGATTGAACCAAAGCACAGCGCTACAACCCTGGAGTTCAAGCCAGGCTTTTGGTAACCAGGTCGCGCAGCGCTTCGGGTGCAAAGATGACCAATCCGCCGCGCTCCAGCTTGAGCCATTTCCGGCGCTGCCAGTCTTGTAGTTGCTTGTTCGCGCTTTCTCGCGAAACTCCAATCATTTGGCTGATTTCACGCTGCGTGACGTGAATCTTGTTCGTTGGCAAAGCGGTGTCCGACGGACGGTAGAGATGCAATAGCGCCTTGGCCAAACGGTTGGGCAGCCCCAGAAAGACAATATCTTCGACCTGCTCGCTCGTCCGCCGCAGGCGGCCGCAGAGCACCTTGATCAATCTTATGGCGATTTCAGGATTATCCCGAATCAAGGGAATGAAGTCGCGCCGTTCGATTACCATCAGTTCGCAGTTGTCGATCGCAACCGCATCTGCCGTCCGCTGACCTCCGTCAAGAAACGCAATCTCGCCGAAAATTTCACCCGGAACGACCAGGTTAAATATTGCATCCTTGCCCTGTTCCGACGGGGCACTGATTCTGACCGCGCCGGCTCGAACTGCATACAGCTTCGAACCGATATCGCCTTTACGGAATATGACAACGCCTTTTTTTATCTTGGTTGTGATGACACGCGGAGCCAGCCGTTCGACGATATCACCACCCAAATCCTTGAAAAACGGATGGGACCGAAGCAACGCGTGCTTGTCGAACAATTGCGGTCGAGTATTTCCACCAGCGCCTAGAGGCATGCCACAATTGCCAGAGTTGTGTTTTCGATAAAACCTAACATACGACAAAATATCTCACCGTGGCACCTTATTATTACAATCGTGCAACTGGTCGCATCCGATAAATTCGGCTAAAATTGCGCCAATTACTGCAATCTTTTTCGATCTCACGCCCAGCTACACACCGGCATCCCGACGCGGAATATTTTTGCCGTCCACTCGGAAGCAAAGGGGGAGGCAATCACGATGAAAAGAGCAATCACGCTTGCTGGCGGCGGACCTGCAGCCGGACTCCACATCGGCGTTTTGGAAGCCCTCGATAATGCTGGCATCAAATTTGATGTATGGGCGCTCTCGTGCATCGGCGCCTGGGTTGGCCTTGTCTACAATCAGTGCGACCCGGGGAAAGAGGTTAAGCAGACCTACGATTTTTTCCGCGATGGCGTATTCCGCGATGATCAATCTTACTCGCGTTTTCCCATCAATTCTGTTTTCGGAAGCGACAGCTTTGCCAACACGCGCGCGATGGTCGAGTTCTTTTCCAGCCCGGAAAGCTACGAGAATCTATGGCTGCCCGAAAAAATTGCCGAGTCGGCGAAAGAAACGCTGGCTTTCATGTCGGACCATACAAAATGGAATCAGGGTGACTTTAATCGCTGGGTGCTCAACGACGTTCTGGCGGTGAATCCGTTTATCCGCTATTGGGCGTCAATGATGTATCTGAGCAATATTTCAGGGCTCTCCCGAATCCATTACCCGGAAAGCAGTTTCATGAAGGCAATCAAATTTGAAAGACTTTATGAAAATGACAAGCCGTTCATCTTTCATAATGCCTGGAACATCACCAGGCAGAGATTGGATCTGTTTTCAAACAAGCCTTTGTTTTCCGCTCCGTCCGGATTCAAATATGGGAAAATCACGTCGGCAAGCCTCTGTGCATGTTCGGCGTTGCCCTATGTCGAAGAAACCGTCCAAATCGGTGATGATATCTACTGCGAAGGCGCGCTGATCGATACCGTCAACTTCTACCAATTGCTCGAAGATCATCCCTACATTGACGAGGTCTGGGTCAATCGAATCGTCGATTCCGGACAGGTAAAATCGCCCAGAACGATAGCCGATGCCTTGGCCAATCTCTGCATGTTGTTCGCGGCAACGGTCGGTGAGGATGACATCAAGCTATTCAAATATCACGTGAAAGAAGAGAACAAGTGGCACGGCCAGATTGTCGAAATCGAAGTAAGCGAGAGTGTGAACTTCCACTGGACTCGTTCAAATCTCGATGATGGCCGGCGATACGGCCGCGAAGCCGCCAATCGGGCGCTTGGCAGATACCAGCCGAAGAAGAAATAGCTGCCTGAGAATGATCACAGTTGGCGGACGAATTCCTTTGCCTGGCGCAAATCCTGGGTTTCGTCGCCTTCCTTGAACCAATCGCAGATTGACGCAAGTGCCTCGCGCGCTTCGCCATGATCGCCTTTTTTCGCGCGAATATAAGCGAGGTCACGAGCAATTCGCAGTTCGAGAGACTTGGCCTGTTGTGCGCGGGCGGTGTGCAATGCGCGCTCGAGCATTGCTTCCGCCTTTTCTACGGCGTCTGCCGCACCCATGTGCCGCAGGGCCAGCGCTTTCAGCCGATACAATTCGGATTCGAATATCTTTTCGCAATTGACGTCGACGATCGACAGCCCACGATCGAGGAAGTCCATCGCTATTTCGTGCTGTCCCCGCAGCTGGAGTACAGGACACAGAAGAACATAAAGCGCTGTAATGCCGAGCTGATAGCCCGCCCCCCGATATTCGTCGATCGCCGACTTAACATCATCGAGCTCGGTCGACGAAGGGCTAAGCAGCGTGGCACAGATACCTTTAATCGCGCGCGAAAGCCCATACCACTGCCGAAATCCGAGCGCTTCCGAGAGACTAAAGCAGCGCTCGGCATGCATCCACGCCACCTCCGGTTGGCCGCGAAGCGCGTAGAGAACCGATGCGTAGTAGCAGGCATAGGCCTGCGTATGCGGATGCCCGATTTCGTCAGCGCGCCGCAACGCGTCGTCGATGCGTTTCACCGCGGTGTCAGGCCTGCCGAGGAGCCAAAGCGTCCACGACATCAACGCCAAGTCGGCAACACCGGCGTCCTGTCCCGCAGCACGCGCAGCCAAGCGCTCGTCTTCAGTGCTGGCATTAAAGATTTCGAAAGCGCTTTCGATCACCCGACCCGCTTCGACGATTTGACCCATAAACATGAGAATCATTGCTTTGCCGCGAGTCGCATTGATCACAGCCGGCCGATCGCTACGAGCCTCGGCGCGCTCCAGCAGCGGAATAATGGTATCTCTTGCGCGCGGAAGTTCACCGCGCATGACGCTGGCTGTCGTTAGCCAGAACAAGACCTGCATAAACTCCGGCGCATCACCAAGTTTCTCGCACAGTTCGCGCGCACGTACGAATGTCGCGACGGCGTCGCTGCTCGCCGGTCCTTGCGTTGCGATCAGGCAGGGGCCCATTGCGAAAAGGAAGTCCAGTTCAGTTCTGTCACTTGCCGATCCTGCGGCCATTGAGCGAACGAGCTCCAGGCCCCGTCGCAGATGCGCTATCGCCTCGATGTGGGCCGACCGCTGGGCAGCCTTTTTTCCGGCCTGAAGCCAGTAGCTTATCGCGCGATCTGGCAGTCCGGCTTCCGTGAGATGGTGGGCGACGGTTTCCGGCTGGCCTTCGACAATCTCGGTGAATTTTTGCTCGAAAACCTCAGCAAGCGCCGCATGGATCTGGGCGCGTCGGCTCTTGAGCAGACCGGCATAAGCGGCATCGCGCAAGAGTGCATGCTTGAAAGTATAAACTGCCTGCGGAACAGTGCCGCGACGGAAGATCAGCTCCGATTGAACCAGCTGCTCGAGTGCTTCATCGATCTTGCTTCTGGGTAGCCCAGCTACGGCATTGAGCAGCTCGTAGCTAAATTCCCGCCCGATTACTGCGCCGATCTGAGCAATGTCCCGGACGGATGCCAGACGGTCAAGGCGTGCCATAAGGGAGGCGTTCAACGTCGCCGGGATCGCGAGGGATGGAAGCGGATGCTCGAGAATGTACTGTCCGCCACGCTCTTTTAGCTGTCCGCTTTCGATAATTGCCTTGGTCAATTCTTCGACGAAAAGCGGCACGCCATCGGTGCGAACGAGAATTTGCTTCAATACCTCTTCAGGGAGGGTCCTGCCGCCCGTGACGCGTTCGACCAACGCTGCCCCGTCATGACGGCTCAATCTTGTCAGCGGCAGCGTCGAAACATGCGCGTGACCGGGCCAAGGTGGTGTGAATTCGGAACGAGCAGTCATCAACAAGAGTACGCGCAAACCCGGAAGGCGCTCGACCGTGTGCGCAAGCAGTTCAAGCGACGTAGGGTCAATCCAGTGCACGTCCTCAAAAATCATCAACACCGGCTGACGCGCGGCCAGTTGGCTGAGCTGCTCCGAAAATGCCGCCAATGTTTCTTCTTTTCGCTTTTGTGGGCCCGCGTCAGGTAGTGGATGACGCGGATCGAGCGGCAACGACAGCAAATTACCCAAAAGCGCAATGGCGGTCGCACTCTGGCCTGCCAAAGCGGATGTGAGCTTGGCAATTCGCACCGTATGGGAATCGGCACGCTCGAAACCCGCCGCGCGCTCCAACTGGCCAATATAGGGAAACAATGTGCTGTTCTGGTGGTGCGAGGAACAGTAATAGTTCAGAGTAATATGCGGGTCTGCGCTCAAAAGTTCATTGAGCGCCACCGCTATGTGAGATTTGCCAATTCCGGGTTCACCTGTCAGTAACACCGCACGCCCGTCGCCGCGCTTTGCAGCTCGCCATCTACGCAACAGCATTTCGATCTCTTCATCCCGCCCGAGCGGGGGCATGATCTTGTTCTGGTGTTGCGCCTCAAATCGATTCTTCACGCCGGTCGAACGAACCACTTGCCAGACGTGGATCGGCTCCGCCCATCCCTTCAGCATGGATGCGCCGAGTTCGAGGTACTCGAAATAGCCATCAGTCAGCCGGCGCGTATTAGCGCACACCACGGCGCTCCCGGGCTGAGCCATGGATTGAAGGCGCGCGGCCAAATTCGGCGTATCGCCGACAACCGCATGTTCCCGAACGCCCGCCTCGGTCGTCAAAACATCGCCGACGACCACCGTGCCGGTTGCGATACCGATACAAATCTGCAGCGAGGCGTCAACGCCCGGCTGAAGTCTTGGAACCGCATCAAGCAGCGCGAGCGCGGCGTGCACTGCCTGCTCGGTATCGTCTTCATGCGCCCGCGGGTAACCGAAATATACAAGGGCCCCGTCTCCCATATAGCGGGCAATGACACCATTATGGTGGCTGACGGTTTCGGCAATGCAGCTTTGATAGGTCGAAATGACCTCCCGCATGTCTTCCGGATCGAGTTTGGCCGACAGAGCCGTTGATCCGACGAGATCGCAAAACATTACTGTCAGTTGGCGCCGTTGCGCGCCCTCCACTCCCGCGGAAGGGTAAGTCGATACCGCTGAGCTTTGCGCGGCGGAATCTGCAATCGCTTTTAGGATCTTGCGGCGATGACCGAGCGGGATGTCGAGATCCCGGAGGTCTTGCTCTGTTAATTCGCTCAGTACGGACGGATCAATTGCGTTTGCCACAAAGCGATCGGCGTATTCGCGCAATCCGATTGATGCAAGCCAATCCACAATCGAACTGGTTGAAGATTTTGAGCTTTCGATCGTCATCAATCACAAATCATAGCATCGTGCGCAGAAGAATGAAGTGAGGCATGAACCCCTTGCCGCCAATTGACGCGGCGATCGCTGCGTCGATGCGCCCGCCAATTCGATGGTTTTGCCCGGTCCGGAGCCATTCGACTGCGGCCAAAGGCACTGACACCTCCGGCGTCAAGGCTGGCCCGCAAAGTCTGACGGCCCTCGGGAAATAACCGTCACACCGTGTGAGCTAATTCACCGTCGGAAATCTGTACACGTGCTACCGGTCGCCAAAATGGAGATCGACCATGCGTGCATCCATCGTTGGCGATCGACACACATCCGAGCGCAGCACCCAAAAGCGCCACCACGCTGAAAGCGCGGTTGCCACAATCTGGCTTGTTTTTTACGTGCTGGCCCTCGGAGTGGCGTTTTCCTCGCCGTTCGTTTACGCCGCAATAGAACTTGCTGCGAGATAGCCCCCCACAGTGCCGTTGAAGGAGCGACAGGCGCTAATTCATTGCGGCACCATTTCAAAGGATCAATTACCGGCTCAATTGGCCGTACCAGAAAAAATTGGCCGATGTGAGCCAGTTCACTTATGACCGGAGAGGATTGCGGTATCGCCTGCCGCCAGTGCAGGAGAATGGTGATGGCGGACGGCTTTCAAAAACGCAGCTCTTTCGTGCAAACGCCCGCGTTGGTGCATCCGAGACAAATTTTGATGGAGGCTGAAATGTCTGTGCGGTCGCTGACGACTGCCGGTAACATTCGCGAGCGCGCCGGATTCTCGTCGCCGGCATTACCCATCCTTGTCCACCGGACCCATGACCTTCGCAGGGCATTGCTTGCGCAAACTTTGGTCGCGCTTGTTCATCGCATCAACAAACATGGCAAAGTCTTCGTCGCCCAATTTATGGTCGCCCTCAGAGAGACAAGACGGCGGGAGGCCATTCGGACGATTCATCGCTACCGGCATTTGATCCAAAACGGCAAATGCGATGGCTAACCGGAAAAAAGGGGCTCTGTGTCCCACAACTTCTTGGCCGGTTTCGTCCCCCTGAAAGTGCAGCAATTTCCCAGGGGCGTCAGCTCATGAATGAATTCTTAAACTTCCTTGTTTATTTTAACAGCACACCTTCGAATTAAGAAATTTCCCCAAGTCGAGGGGAACTGCAGGATGCACGCCATGTCTCCAACTGATACAGCCAATGGTACGGCTTATTGTCCGAAGTGCCGGACACCCATGGTGCATGTCGCTATGACACCCCATCCGGTCGTCCGTACCATGCAGCGAAACACTTTCGTCTGTTATTCCTGCCGGCAAACCCGAACCTACATGTTACCCGGAAAACCCGAACTGAAAGCGCTCGAAAGCGAGGTTGCGCAGAGCGCATAAGCTGGGCCTCGACGATGCTTGACCGCAGGAAGGATGCCCGCTGCTCCACACATCGGCGTGGACTCATTAAATTCGGGGCTGCGGGGCAGGAGCTTGCCTGCACTGTTGAAGACCTGACGATGGCCGGCGCGGGCCTTCACGTTGGAACGACTTTCGGATTACCTCAGGTTTTCCGTTTGACGATCGACGGCGAGTCAATCACTCGACATTGCAAAGTTATTTGGACGGACGGAAAAAAGCTCGGCGTGTCATTTGAATAAGTGCCAGACCGGGGCGCCCCGATCGTCTTCGTCACCCCATTATGTTTTTCATCCAGAAAACGAACGCGTCGAATTGGCTCGGAAAGGCGACGAAATAGAAAATCAGCGCTGGGGGTGCCAACAAAAACAGCCAATCGCGCATTGGCGGCTCCTGCGAACAGAAGCGCATTGTCCGACACAAGAAGTTTAGACGTGCATAACAAGTTCCGTCCGATTTTAGCTTGAGGCGCCTAAAAGATTGCGCGATTTTAGGACAAGTTTCCGGCAAGCTAGTCGGCGATTCCGCCGTACTATTCGAAAGCGACGCCTATTCGCGTGTCTGTTCGCCAGACCGAGCGACAGGGACGACGTATGCCTTCGATGATCACGTCAAAATTGGCCGGAATGCCGTAGGTCGTCGATACCTGAAGGCACGCGCCGGTCGTAGACAGATTCCGCACTGAGCAATCGAGCTTCGGTGCTTTCTCGCTCAGGACAATTTGCGCAGTTTTGAGTACGCGTTTTCGAAAAAGAGATCTTTTGTCTTGCACGGCCCGACGCCCCGAATCGGTAATACCGTAGGTGACAGGCGGTATTTCCAAAGTCAACTAGCGGCCAAATCGGAAACGCTCTCCGTGCGACCGCGAAACGACCCCTGCCCTCGCCACGGAAGACATTTAACCAGTTTTTATGCGAAGCACCCGTACTCACGCTGACTTATGGCCGAGCATGGCCAGCGCTTCGTTTTTGCGCACGAGCTCCTGTTCCAGCCGGTTGATGTTGTCGAAGAGGCGTTCGCTCGTCAAACGCAGGAAATAAAATCCGAATTGAGGATTCTGAAAATAGAGTTCCTTGACCTGCTGATAGGTGGCAGTCAACACGTTACCGTCTTCGATGCATTCGATTGTCTGAGTGCGCCGGTTGTCAGGCGCCAATAAACCGAGATCGCCAAATACCTGGCCGGACGGGATGTCGACGCCCATCTCGCGGAGGTGGTAGCGTCCGGTGACGCTGTAATACATCGCATCAGCCACATCGCCTTTATGGAACACAATATCGCCCTTGCGAAAACTGCGGCTGGACATGAAGGGCTTTAGCCAGTCGATCGACGTTTCTCCGTATGACGCCGCAGCCTCGACGTCTTGGATCAGTCTGCGCATTTGCTGCAGTCGCAGCGTATTCAGGGGGAGAAGAATCGAATTCAATATAAGCGTCGGATAGATGCCGCCGAAAAATCCGTAGATAATGAAAAGCGCGTTGCAGGTCATGCTGACAACCCGCAGCGGAATCATTGTTTTCATCGCGCATGTGACGATACTTGACGCCACCGCCGCATATCCGAACCACATAGGCCATTCGGTGTGCTTGATAAATTCCATAATCGTCCCCCGCATCGATTTCACGTCGCCCGGTTCGAGCGCCCGTCTGTAAAATTGGCTGGCGGGCCGCGGAAGCCCTATTAATACCGTGCCAACTGGCGTGGATAAATGTCGACTTGCCCGGCAACAGTCCTTTTTTTGCGATGTTTATGCGGTTCCGATTTTTGCCGTGCGCTCATCGGCATAAACTTGCCCGTCTTCGGCACGGTTTATCTCGGTGGACTCTGAATGAGATCAACAAGATGCTCTTTCGTCAGCGGTGAAGCGGTGAACTTCAGGTCCACGGCGTCTCTCACGATCGTATCGAGGCCGGTGATCTTGTCCGGATTGATCGCGTCGCCGGAAAAGAAATCGTCGCGCGTTCGCTTGGCCTTGGCCTCCGGAATGTTCAGCCATTCCGCATAGGCTTTAATGCAACGCTCCTCCTTGTACATGCAGTCGATCGTTTCGCGATATGCGTTCATGTAGCGCGCAACGATGGCCTTGTGCTCCTTCAGGTAGTTCGCGTTGGCGACGTTAAGGCGCACCGTCTGGCCCTTGAACACGTCAGCGTCATTACCGGTGGCGATGATACGGATCTCCTTTTTGTCGAGCTGATCGAGGCCGAATGGCGGCGCCGCCCAGCCAACATCGATCTGCCCCGACATCACAGCGGTCAGATTCGCCGCCGGTCCGCCCATCGCCGTCGGCTTTGCCTTCAGGTCGTATTGCTTTATGAGGGCGGTCACAATGCCGTGCGTCGACGAACCATTTGTCGAGTAAGCGAGGATTTTGCCGTCTGTGTCCTTTAGCGACTTGATCGGCGAATCCGCCTTCACATACCAGTAGAGATCCTTCGCGCCGGTCGTTTCGGCGCCGATCACGCGTACTGGCGCGCCTTTCGAATACGCGCCAAGCACGCCCATCACGCCGGCGGCAACGCCGATGTCGACACTGCCGGAGATCACCGCCTGCTGTGTCTCGCCAGCACCCTGCGTATAAACTATTTCAAGCGCGAGGCCATGCTTCTTGAAGATCCCAACGCGTTGTCCGATTTCGGAGACCGACGTATCCCAGTTTCCGCGCTGACCGACGGCAAGCTTCACAGTGTCGTCCGCGAGCGCGCTCGTCGCAGTCAAGGCGAGTGCAAGCGCGCCCGTAAACGCTTTGATGAGCATATTTGTCCTCCCAGACTTCATTGCTAAACAGTCGCCGGCCGTAAATTGAGCGCAGACCGCTCGCTGCCGCCCCCTAAGGTGCGCCAGTCGATTGTTTTCGGTACCACGCCTTCAAACGAACCGATGCTCGCATGTCGTACATCCAGCTCGGTCGTGCCGATCGCAGGTCTCCCGTCACGCATCGCGCGCGCCGCCTCGACCATCAGGCGGCGGAATGCGCTCACTGCAATATCGCTCACGCCGACACGCTCCTTGCAGCGGTCGCCGATCGGGCCCATCGATTCCCACATCGCGATGTCCTGGTTCGGAATGCCTTTGATGCCGGTAAAGTTGCCCGCTGCCATCGCGGAGCGGTCCTGCTCATAGTGATTGTCGGCGGTGCGCAGGTTGTTGAAGTGGCGATCGACGTCTTTACCCCATTCCAGCACGTTGAATCTGCGCCACGCCTGTGCGTCGATGCCCGGTTTGTCGAGTCCGTTCCACGCGATGAAGTAGAACATCGTGTTGTAATCATCTTCCGGCGTCAGCAGTGTCGCGACGTTGTGCACGTTGTTCGGTGGAATGAGCGCGGTGAACGGGGCGATATACACCGTCATGCGGATATAGTCGTGTGTCGCCTCGTTGATGATTGGGCGACGGATGGCAGCATAGCGGAAGCCATAGCTCGTACGCTCGACCTGGAAGCGCGGCGCCTTGTCGGTCGATGGTCGCAGCCAGTTTTCCTCAGTCGCCTTTGCGCTGTCGACCTGTGCCGGCACCATGTCGGA
>Ga0126383_10001864_pt1 | contig 13355 bp, 11 predicted proteins | sample PanSoiMetPlot_35_FD_96882 | JGI IMG/M metagenome (GOLD analysis project Ga0126383, IMG submission 96882) | Tropical forest soil microbial communities from Panama - MetaG Plot_35 | ecosystem: Environmental > Terrestrial > Soil > Tropical forest > Bulk soil | place: Panama | collected 2016-02-17
AGCGTGCTTTGCAGCCCCTTCCAGAGCCGGTCGACCACCTTGTCCTTGTAGGTGTTGACCCCGTTCATGTCGATGCCATCGAACCGGGCCAGCACGCCGAACGACTCGGCCTCGTTGGCGTGGTCGGCGATCTCCGCCGCGTGCAGCAGCGCCTTGGTGGGGATGCAGCCCCGGTGCAGGCACGTGCCGCCCACCTTGTCCCGCTCGACGAGCGCGACCCTCATGCCGAGTTCGGCCGCCCGGAGCGCGCAGGCATAGCCGCCGCTGCCGCCGCCGAGGATGACGATGTCGTACCGGCCGCTTTCCGCCACAGGCTCGCTCCTTGGTTCTCGGTGTTGCCCTGACCCTGGCCTGGCCGGCGGCTACAGCCGCCCGTCGGCCATGTCCTGCGCGACCTGGACCAGGGTCCTGGTCGCGGCGCCCGTGCCGCCCTTGGGGGTATACCCGTGCGGGGCCCCCTCGTTGAACGCCGGGCCGGCTATATCCAAGTGAGCCCAACGGACGCCGCTGGGCACGAATTCCCGCAGGAAGAGCCCGGCGACCAACATCCCTCCCGCGCGGTCCGATGGCACGTTCGACAGGTCGGCCACCGTGGACTCCAGCCCCTTACGCAACTCGTCGGGCAGCGGCATGGGCCACATCGACTCGCCAGCGCGGCGAGCCGCGTCCACCACGGCGTCCCGCAGCGCGTCGTCGTTGGCCATGACGCCGCCGACGCGCGGCCCGAGCGCCGTCACCTGGGATCCGGTCAGCGTCGCCGTGTCGATGAGGACATCGGGGGAGTCGGCCGCCGCGGCGTCGAGGACGTCGGCGAGCACCAGGCGTCCCTCAGCGTCGGTGTTGGCCACCTCCACCGTGGTGCCGCCGTGGATGGTAATGACGTCCGAAGGGCGCTGGGCGGTCCCGCTTGGCATGTTCTCGGCGAGAGGCATATAGCCGACAACGTGCACCGGGATCCCGAGCTCCGCGATGGCATGCATGGCGCCGAGCACGGCGGCCGCGCCGCCCATGTCCGCCTTCATCGTCTCCATGGCCTTCGCGGGCTTGAGGGACAGGCCGCCGGAATCGAACGTGATCCCCTTGCCGGCCAGCACCAGCGTCTTCTCCGCCCCAGGCGGCGAGTACTCGAGCCGGACAAGCCTCGGCGGGTGCTCCGAGCCCTGGCCCACGCCCATGATCCCGCCGTACCCGCCCTCGGTCAGCTCGTGCTCGTCCAGGACGGTGATCGACAGGCCGCTATCGGCGGCGACCTGGTCGGCCACGTCGGCAAGCTCCGCGGGAACCAGGTCGGACGGGCCGGTGTTGACCAGATCCCGGACCAGCGTCACGGCGTCCGCGATAACCTCCGCCCGGCGGGCGGCGCCGGCCGCGTAGCTGGCGGGCGCTAGCAGCGTGATGCTGACGTCCGGGGCGTCTTCGCGCCGGTAGCGCCGGAACGCGTACCCGCCAAGCAGGGCGCCCAGAGCGACCGCTTGCGCCTCGGTCTCGTCGCGGGCGGGCAGGGCAAGAGCGATGCGGATGTCATTCTCGCTGCCGGGCTTGCGGGAGCTGGTGAGGGCCCGCACCGCCGCGCCGGCGACGCGGCGCAGCACTTCGGGATCGAAGATGCCGTCGCCACCGTCGGCGGTGCCCATTCCGACCGCCGCAACCAGTGGCGCCGTCAGCCTGCCGATCGCGGGGATCTTGGTGACCTCGCCAACCTCACCGGTGGCACCGAGCGCGGCCAGCATGTCGGCCAGCGTGCCGCCAAGCGCCTCGTCCACGTCCTTGGTGCCCGGCACGGGGATCGCCCCGCCGGCTCCCTTGGTAACCCCGATGACGACCGCATCCGCGTCGACCAGGTGGGGTAGGGCCTCGCTGATATGCAATGTCGTTCTCACGGCTTTGATGCTAGTGCCTGCGCCCCTGCGACCGGCCAGTAGCCCACGGGCAGTGCGCCCAGTACCCAGAGCCGCACATGACGTGGTCATGTGCGGCTCTGGGACACCCCTAAACGCAGGCGATCAGCGGTTGGGGAGCGAGATCACCGGGATCCGCGCCGTCGGCAGCGGCCGCGGCTGGCGGTGTACCGGCAGCTTGAGGGTTCCGAAATGCGGGCGGGAGAAGTTGAACATCGTCATCAGGTTGCCGATGGCGGGCCTGTTACGTGGCACGTATACACCTGGCGTCGCGTTCGGCAGGTTGTCCTCACTGAACGAGGTCAGCGGCTTGAGGCCCCAGTTGGCCTCGATGAACTTGAGGATCGAAACGTGGTCGGTGTAGGTGTGGTCCACGAACCCAGGACGGGTGAACGGGGACACCACGAGCATCGGCACGCGGGGGCCGTCGCCGAAGAAGCTCACCGGCTGGATGTAACCGGAGTCGTAGTATCCGCCGCTCTCGTCCTCGGTGATGAGGATCGCGGTCGAGCGCCAGAGCTTGGTGTTGTTCTGGATCGCGGCGACAGCTCGCGCCACGAAGTTCTCGTATGCGAGCAGCGTCGAGTACCCGGGGTGGCCGTCGTCATTGCCGGGCTTGAGGAAGGACACTGCCGGAAGCGTGCCCTTCGCCGCGTCGGACATGAAGCCGCCGAGGCCGTGCTGGACGTTCTTCCGCAGCGCCGGGTTGGTCATGATCGACGCCGAGTACTGCATGGGGTCGCAGATGCCGCAGTAGGAGAAGTTCGGCTTGCCGCTGTTGTAGCCCTCGCCGAAGTAGCCCCAGCTGATGTGCTGCGCCGTCAGTTCGTTGCCGATCGTCACGTAGTCGGTCTTCTGCGGCGGCACGGTGAAGGGCGCGGTGTTGACCGTGCCGTCCACGTTGTAGCCGGCGTTGTAGTTGTTCAGCAGGTAGTACCGGCCGGGCTGGCAGTTCGCCAGCGGCTTGTACGGCAGGCTGGCCAGGTACTTGTCGATCACCCCGACACCCGGCTGCGAGGAGTCGGCGCAGTTGGAGTAGCTGCCGCCGAAGTACCCGTCCTGGGTGTAGTTGTTGTTGGTACCCGGCTTGGGGTTGGGGTTCTCGATCTCGTTGACCGGTGGGGCGGCAGCCTTGCCCGTCTTGGTCTGGTACGAGGCAGCGAACCCGGTGCCGAGCGCGATGTGGTTCGCGCCGGTGCCGCCCTGTACCGCCTGGTGGTAGTTGTCGCTGAGAGCGTTGTTCTGGGCCAGGCTACGCAGGATCGGGGCGTTGCCCTGAGCCATGTTGTAGAAGCCCATTTGCAGGCCGCCCTGGAAGATCGGCGCGGGTGGCTTGGCGCCGTTGTCATCGCCCGCGGTGTTGGCGGCCCATACGTTCAGCCGGCCGTTGTAACCGTACTGCTGCCACATCTGGTAGAAGCGGTGCAGCGGGTCGCCCACGTAAGCCCCGTAGAACTCGCACTGCCCGAACTTTTGATAGCGAATGTGCGGGTCGGCGTAGGGCACGTAGTTGGTGATCTGGAACGGCCCGTTCGCCAGGGCGGCCGGGAACCTCGTGTCGGGGCTGTTCCCGTTCAGGCCGTCGCAGCCCTTCGACACGTATGTGGTGTTCGGCTGCGGCAGCGCCTTGTACCGCCCCGTGGTCTTCGGGTGCAGGCTGTAGCTCTTCGTGTTGGTGGCGGTGAGCTGCGCCGCCTTGGCGAAGTTGGGCCCCGGGGCGCCGCTAGCGGTGATGATGCCCTCGGAGAGCAGGTTCCAGATCTTCTGGTGGCCCGGCGGCCGGTAGGTCGCGAACACGTTGTCGAAGCTGTGGTTCTCCCCGATGATCACGACCACATGCTTGATCGGCGTGGTCGTCGGCGGGGTATGGCCCGCATGCGGCGTAGTGCCCGCGGCGGCCGCGGGCATCATCGCAGTGACGGCGACCGCGGCGCCGGTCACCACTGCCGGGCGGATGAGCTTGCTTGCCATGCCGGCTCCCTTCCCTGTCTGGGCGGGCAATGTCGCACCGCCCACCGGCTGGCGGGCAGGCGCACGGCATACCCCCTCGAAGCGTGCTGAGCCATTAAATCGCCGGACAGGCACCAAGTGAAGGGCTAGCCAACGGTTAGTAAACGGCCGCTGGACTCAGGGTGAGCGCGCAGGACGAGGCCGGGGCCGGTACCCAAGGGTGCCCCTGGCTGGGTCAGCCGGGGGCACCCGTGACGCTGAGCGATCAGCGGTTGGAGAGCGAGATCACCGGGATCCGCGCTCCGGACAGCGGCCTAGTGGTGCACCGGCAGCTTGATCGTGCCGAAGTGGGGGTTCTGGAAGTTGAACATCGTCATCAGGTTGCCGATGGCCGGCCGGACCTTCGGCACGTACGCGCCGGTCGTGGCGTTCGGCAGGTTGTCCTCGCTGTAGGAGGTCAGCGGGCTCAGGTGCCAGTTGGCCTCGATGAACTTGAGGATCGAGACGTGGTCGGTGTAGGTGTGGTCGACGAACCCCCGACGGGTGAACGGGGATACCACGATCATCGGGATGCGGGGACCGTCGCCGAAGAAGGTCACCGGCTGGATGTAACCGGAGTCGTAGTAGCCGCCGCCCTCGTCCATGGTGACGAAGATCGCGGTGGACTTCCACAGCTTCTGGTTGCTCTGCACCGCGGCGATCGCCCGCGCGGTGAAGTTCTCGAACGCGGCCATCGTGGAGTACGCGGGGTGCCCGTCGTCGTTGCCCGGCTTGAGGAACGACACCGCGGGCAGCGTGCCCTTGGCCGCGTCGGCGATGAACTGGTTGCTGTCGTGCTGGGTGTTCGCGCGCAGCGCCGGGTTGGTCATGATCGACGACGAGTACTGCATCGGGTCGCAGATGCCGCAGTAGTTCGGCGTGGGGTTGCCGTTGTTGTAGCCCTCGCCGAAGTAACCCCAGCTGATGTGGTGAGCCGACAGTTCGTTGCCGATCGTCACATAGGCGGTCTTCTGCGGCGGCACGGTGTAGCCCGAGGTCTGCAGCTGGCCGTTCGGCTGGTAGCCGGGGTTGTAGTTGTTGAGCAGGTAGAACCGGCCTGGCTTGCAGTTGGCCAGCGGCTTGTACGGCAGGGAAGCGAAGTACTTGTCGATCGCGCTGACGCCCGGCTGCTTGGGGTCGGCGCACTCCGAGTAGCTGCCGCCCATGCCGGTCGGCTGGCCCGACGAGTTGAAGGCGCCGTATCCGTCCTGGGTGTAGTTGTTGTTGGTCCCCGGCTTGGGATTGGGGTTCTCGATCTCCCCGGCCGGCGGCGGCACGGCCTTGCCCGCCTTGTTCTGGAACGAGGCGGCGTAGCCGGTGCCCAGCGCGATGTGGTTCGCGCCGGTGCCACCCTGCACCGCCTGGTGGAAGTTGTCGCTGATCGCGTAGTTCAGCGCCAGGTCATGCATGATCGGCTCGTCGCCCTGGGCCATGTTGTAGAAGCCCATGGACAGGGCCCCCTGGAAGATGGGCGCGGGCGGCTTGGCGCCGTTGTCGTCGCCAGCTGTGTTGGCCACCCAGGTCTCCAGGTGGTTGCCTGGCACGGCGGTCTGCTGCCACATCTGGTAGAAGCGGTGAATCGGGTCGCCCACGAAAGCACCGTAGAGCTCGCACTGGCCGAACTTCGAGTACTGCAGGTGGGTGTCGAAGTAGGGCACGGACTTGGTGATCTGGAACGGCCCGTTGCCCATGTTCGCGGGGAACCTCGTGTCCGGGCTGTCCGGGTTCAGGCCGTCGCAGGCCTTCGACACGTAGGTCGTGTTGGGCTGGGGCAGCGACTTGTACTTACCGGTGATCTTCGGGGTCAGCGTGTACTTCTTGGTGTTGACGGCTTTGACCTGTACCGCCCTCGAGAAGTGGCGCCCGGGGGCCCCGGTCTTGGTGACGATGCCCTCGGAAAGCAGGTTGCCGATCTTCTGCCTGCGTGGCGGCTGGTAGGTCGCGAACACGTTGTCGAAGGTGTGGTTCTCCCCGATGATCACGATCACGTGCTTGATCGGGGTGGTGGTCGCCGGAGCGTGGCCCGCGTGCGGCGCGGCACTCGCCCCGGTCGCGGTCATCATGGCAGTGACGGCAACTGCAGCGCCGGTCACCACCGCGGGGTGGATGAACTTTCTTGCCATGCGGTTGACTCCCTCCGTCTGCTGGACGGCGATGCTGTGCCGGGCGCCGCCTGGCTGGGCGGCACCGCACGGCACACCCACCCGAGCGTGACGAGTCAGAAAATCGCCAGGTAAGACGCTGGATGAAGGGCTGGCAAGCGGTTAGCAAACGGTGCCTTACTCCAGCCGTCGATCTAACGGCTGTTAGGTGTGGTTTGGCACATCAGTTACTATGTCCTAGTGACCAACGGTGACCCTGCAGCGACAGGCGGCTGGCTCCTGCTCGTCTACCGGGTGCCGCCCGAACCGAGCAGGCTGCGCGCTGCGGTGTGGCGCAGGCTGAAGAGCCTCGGCGCCATCTACCTGCAAAACTCGGCGGCGGCCCTGCCGGTGAGCGTGGGGGCGGAGCGGGCGCTCCGCAAGCTGCGCAGCGAGATCCTGGATATGGGCGGGACGGCGGTGCTGCTGTCGTGCGCGGTGCTGGCCGGCGCGGCCGAGGTGCACGCGGCGTTCCAGGCGGCCAGGGACGACGAGTACGAGGAGATCGTGGACCGCTGCGAGGACTTCCTGGCCCAGGTGAAGAAGGAGCACGTGGCGAACCACTACACCTACGCGGAACTGGAAGAGAACGAAGTCGACCTGGACAAGCTGCAGAAGTGGTTCGCCCGGGTGCGGGAGCGGGACGTGTTCGGCGCCGATGGCCGGGAGGCCGCGGAGAAGGCCCTGGCTGTGTGTGGGCAGTCGCTGGAGGAGTACGCCGCGCGTGTCTACGCCGAGGAAGCGGAGGCCCATTGAGCCGCAACCTCTCCCGCATCGTCCCGGAGCCGGGTGACAGCCCCGAGCGCGCACCAAGCACACACCCCGGGGAGATCGCGTGAACTCGCTGGCCCTCGTCCTGACCGTCTTCGTCGCCTGTGCGGTGGAAGCCGTGGAGGCGCTCACGATCGTTCTGGCCGCCGGCCTGACCCGGGAGTGGCGGTCCACGTTCCAGGGGATGGCCGCGGCGCTGGTCGTCCTCGCCGCCATCGTCGCGGCGGTCGGGCCCGCCCTCACCCTGGTGCCGCTCACCGGGCTGCGCCTGGTCGTGGGCGCCCTGCTGGCCGTGTTCGGCCTGCAGTGGCTGCGCAAGGCCATCCTGCGCGCCTCGGGGTACAAGGACCTGCACGACGAGGGGGCCATCTACGCGCGCCAGGTCACCGCGGCCCAGGCCGCCGCCGGCGGCAGCCGCCGCGGCGTCCGGGACTGGTACGCGTTCACGCTCTCGTTCAAGGGGGTGCTGCTCGAAGGCCTGGAGGTGGTCTTCATCGCGATCACGTTCGGGGGCAACCAGCAGAACCTGGGTCTTGCCGCGGCCGGCGCGGTGGCCGCCGTGGTCGTGGTCGCGGCCGTCGGCATCGCGGTCCGCGCCCCGTTGTCGCGGGTGCCGGAGAACACCATGAAGTTCGCGGTCGGCGTCATGCTGACCTCGTTCGGGGTGTTCTGGGGCGCGGAGGGCGCCGGGGTGTCCTGGCCGGGCAACGATGCGGCGCTGCTGGCGATCGTCCCGCTGATGGCCCTGACCGGGCTCGGCTATACCGCCCTGCTGCGCCGGACGCACGCGACCGCGGCCCAGGCCGGCCCGGGCACGGTGCGCCCGGTGGAAGGGAGCACGGTATGACCAGGTGGCTGCGTTCGTTCGGGGCGTTCTGGTACGACTTCGTCATCGGCGACGACTGGCGCGGCGCCGCGGTGGTGGCGCTGGCCCTGGCCGCGACCGCGTTGCTGGTGCATGTCGCCTCGGTGAACGCCTGGTGGCTGCTGCCCGTCTGCGTGATCGCCGCGCTCGGCTGGTCGCTGCGCCGCGCCACCGCCCGAAAGCCGTAACAACTGACCCCGCGAGCCGGCCATGGGCGGGGCGCAGGAAGGGATAGGCGGGCGCGGCTCAGGCGAGGCCGCGGGCCTTGACCAGGCCGGTCTCGTAGGCGAACACGACCGCCTGCACCCGGTCGCGCAGCCCGAGCTTGGCCAGCACCCGGCCGACATGGGTCTTCACCGTGGCCTCGGAGACGAACAGCCGCCCGGCGATCTCGGCGTTGGACAGGCCCTGGGCCACGTGCACCAGCACCTCGCGCTCCCGGCTGGTCAGGCAGGCCAGGTCCGGGGGAGCGGGGCCATCGCCAGCAGGGAACAGCGGTGCGAACCGGTCGATCAGCCGCCGGGTCGTGGACGGGGCCACGACCGCGTCGCCTGAGTGCACCGCCCTGATGCCAAACAGCAGTTCCTCGGGCGGCACGTCCTTGAGCAGGAATCCGCTGGCCCCGGCCTTGAGCGCGGCGTAGGCGTACTCGTCGAGGTCGAACGTGGTCAGCATCAGCACCCGGGGCCGGCTGCCGGCCCGGCAGATCTGCCTGGTCGCCTCGATCCCGTCGAGCCGGGGCATCCGCACGTCCATCACCGCGACGTCGGCCGACACCGCGCGCAGCATCGCGATCGCCGCGGCCCCGTCCCCGGCCTCGCCGACCACGGCCATGTCCGGCTGGGCGTCGAGGACCATGCGGAAACCGGCCCGCACCAGTTCCTGGTCGTCGACCAGCAGAATCCGGATCGTCACGCGGCACCCGCCTGTACCGGGGTGAGCGGCAGCGTGGCGACGACCTCGAAGCCGCCGCCGGGCAGCGGCCCCGCCACCACCGAGCCGCCGTACATCGCCACCCGCTCGCGCATGCCGGTCATGCCGTGCCCGGCACCGTCGGGCGCCGCCGCGCCACGGCCGTCGTCGCTGATCGCGAGCACCAGCGTGTCATCGGAGTAACGCAGCACGACGGACGCGGACGCCACAGGGCCGGCGTGCTTGCGCGTGTTGGTGAGGGACTCCTGCACGATCCGGTAGGCGGCGAGCGCGACGCCGCCGGGCAGCGGCTGCGGGGCCCCCTCGACCGTGAACGACACCGGCAGCCCGGCTATCCGGGCCTGGTCAAGCAGTTCGCCGAGCTCGCCTATGCCCGGCTGCGGGGCGCGTGCCTCGCCGGGACCCTCTTCCTCACGGCGCAGCACGCCCAGCATGCGCCGCATCTCGGCCAGCGCCTGGCGCCCGGTGGCAGAGATGGCGGCCAGGGCCTCCTTGGCCCGGCCCGGGTCGGTGGCCAGCGCGTACGAGGCGCCGTCGGCCTGCACCACCATGACGCTGACGTTGTGCGCGATCACGTCGTGCAGTTCCCGGGCGATCCTGGCCCGCTCCGCGACGGCCGCGACCCGAGCCTGGGCGTCCCGCTCCCGTTCCAGCCGGGCGGCCCGGTCTTCCAGGTTCGCGTAGTAGGCCCGCCGGTAACGCATCGAGTCGCCCAGTACCCAGGCGAGCAGCGCGGGCCCGGCGAACACGACCGCCGCGGTGGCCAGCCGGCCTGGCGCGTCCGGCAGGCCCAGGTCGATCCACCGGATCAGGCCGATCGCCGAGCCGACCAGGCAGACGGCGAGCCCCCAGACCGAGACCCGCCGGGAACAGTAGGCGGCCAGCGTATAGAGCAGGATGAGGATGGCCAGGTCCGTGGGGACAGGGCGCATGCCGAGCGCCACCTGGATCCCGCCGGCCACGACGGCCGTCGCGTAGGAACCGACCGGGTTGGCCCGCCGGAACACCACGGGCACCGCGAGGCCGAGCGCCACCGGAACGAACAGGAGATTGCCCTTGGCCACGGGCCCGATGCCGGTCAGCAGCAGCGCGGCCGCCAGCACGCCGTCCACCAGCCTCGGGTGACGGCGGACCCACGCGTACAGGACAGCCACAACCCAACTGTAGATCGGCACCTGTCAGGCGGCGTCATCCTCGCGGGTACGTTCCGGTCATCCCCGGGGGCGATGAATCCCCTAAGGTGCACCCGTGAGTGATGACTGTGTGTTCTGCCGGATAATCTCCGGCGAGGTGCCAGCCAACATGGTGCTGGAAGACGACGAGTTCGTGGCGTTCCTCGATGCGCGGCCCGTGTTCAAGGGGCACGTACTCGTCTTGCCGCGCCGTCACTACGTGACGCTGGCGGACCTGCCGGTGCCCGCCGTCGGCCCGCTGTTCGAGCGGGTCCGCTTGCTCAGCGCCGCCATCCCGGCCGCGCTCGGCGCCCAGGGAACCTTCGTCGCGCTCAACAACATCGTCAGCCAGAGCGTGCCCCATCTGCACGTACACGTGGTGCCGCGCACCAAGGGGGACGGCCTGCGCGGGTTCTTCTGGCCGCGGCAGCGTTACGCCAGCGAGGACGAGGCTGCCCAGTACGCCCGGCGGATCGCGGACGCGGTCACGGCCCTGGTGTCCTGAGGCCAGTTCCGCCTAAGCGGGCGGTGGCCGGGTGCACCCGTCACACGGCCCTCTGCCGGTGAAGTAGCCGGGGATCTCGCGAGAGTCGGTCGGCGGGTTCGTCGGCAGCAGGAACGGCTTGCGCGGCCGCTGGCTGAAGTCGAAGTCGCCGATCAGGCTGCCCAGCATGGGCTCGTTCTCCCTGACGTCGGGGCGGGGGTCGGGGCGGCCGTCGGTCCTGGGATCGAGACGGGCGCCGCCGAGGAAGTCGTCCTCGATGAACTTCAGGTAGGCATCGCTGCTGAGGATCTGATGGTCGACGACGCCCTTCCTGGCGTAGGGGGAGATGATGATCGCCGGGACGCGGAAACCGTAGCCGTTCCCGTCGGCTCGCGGCGGTACCACGCTGTCGTAGAAGCCGCCCCAGTCGTCCCAGGTCAAGAACATCGCGGTGGAGTCCCAGTCGGGGCTCTTCATGGCCGCGTTGATCAGCGCGGTCACGTACGCCTGGCCCTGGTGCACGCTGGCCGGCGGGTGCTCGCTGCTGGCCTGGGAGGGGGTGATCCACGAGACCGCTGGCAAGGTGCCGGACTTGGCGGCGGACAGGTAGGCGTTCAGCCCCTTGACGTTGCCAAGCTGGTGGTCTTGATGCACATCGCCGAACAGCGGCAGCGGGTTCCAGATCCCCGGCGTGCGGTCGTTTTGCCTGACCGGGGCGCAGGTGATGTCCGAATCGTTGCCACAGTCGGGCTGGGCACCGTTCTGTATGTAATACGCCCAGCTCACGTGCTGCCTATGCAGCAGCCAGGTGATATCGGTCCAGGCCAGGTCGATAGACGTGGTGCCGGTGGCCAGTTCCTGCCGCACGGCCCTGGAGAAACGCTCGACGCCGTACGGCCCGTCGCTGTCGTTGACGCAGCTCATCGGCGAGCTGTCCGTACACCGCGCCGACCAGCCGGACAGCAGGTACAGGCGGGCGGGCAGCGACCATGATTTCACCGGCTCGAACATGTGATCGGCCAGCACGAACTTCTTCGCGTAGGCCCAGTAGTTGGGGATCTCCGCCGCGGTGTGATAGCCCATCACGTCAGGCTTGGCGCCGATGCGGCACGTCGGGTCCTGGATGTGCCGGCACTGCGACCGCCCCCCGGCCGCGTCGCGCTGGCGGATGAACCCGTCCATCCGGCCGCCGTGCAGGTCGGCGACGAAGTTGCCAAGACCGTGCGGGCCGCCGCCGTTGACGTCCGCGGTGTCGTGGTAGGGCCGCTGGCACCCGCCCCGAGGATTCGGCACACACACCGCTGGCCGGCCGTTGCTCACCGGGATGCCGTCCGCACCGGGATAGGTGCCGAAGTAACTGTCGAACGACCGGTTCTCCTGCATGATGATGATCACGTGCCGGATCTTGTGGATGCCGGTCATTGAGTGACCCCGGCGCGGCACCGGCGGCCGTTGCGTGCCCAGCGCTGGCAACCGGGTCGATGGCCGCCCATGGCTGGTCCCGGGCAGACGGCCCGACGCGGCTTCGGCGGCCGACGGCGACGGCGTGGTCACCGGCCCTCGCGCCGGCCCGGACGTGGCGCAGGCGGCCACCAGGCCGCAGAGCAGGACGGCGCCGGCCGCGGCGGACAACGGCCAGCGGCGGGCCCGGCCGGTGCTGGATGGCTGGACGGTGGACGGCCGGACGCGGCGACCAGCAGGCACGGCTCGCTCCGATGAAGGGGATTACCTGGGCACTTCCGAGCCTAAGCAGAAGCTGCGAACAGCCAGCCAACTCGCGGTAAGAAATGCCTATTGGGCGCGGGGGAACCGGAGAGATTCCGCCCGGCGTCGCTGGGCGCTGACCGCGGACCGGCCCGGGCCAGCCCGGCACGCTGTTCCGCTGTCAGCTGAGCGTTGCGGGCGATCGGGGGCATACCACCACAGACCGGTAGGTAGTAACGTCGAAGTATGGCCGGGTGGTGGTCGATCGAAGTCTTTCACGGCGAGTCCTCAGCACGGTTGTGGCAGGACACCTACTCGAACGCCCTCATCGAGTCGGCGGTGACGCACGGCGCCACGAACTGGGAGTGGCACGAGCACCGGTGGGGCGTCGTGTTCGAGGTCGAGTTCACCGAGGACAGTCACTGGGAGGTCTTCCGCGCCCTGCCCGGCGTCCAGGCCGCCCTCGATGCCGTACCCGACCCGGTCAATGGCCTTCTCGTCTACCGCGGCCGCGGTGGCGGGGCCGGTGCCACGTCCCCCCGCCGGCCCCGGCCGACCGCCGGGGCCGGCGCGATGGCCCTGCCCGAGCCCGGCGACGAGCCGGTGGTCACATTGACCTCGGCGACCCCGCCTGATGTGCTTGTTACCGCCGGGTACCCGGCACCGTAGGCAGAAAGGCAGCCGGCTCCGTGCCAGCTCAGCAGGCGATTTGCGCCCGTCAGGCAGGCGCACGGCCGGGGACAGGGCAGGATGGAGGCATGAAGGATATCCGAGCCACGGCCGGCGGGCTGCGCGCTGCAATTGAGCGCACCGGCTACTACCCCGGGCTGGTTGCCGACGCGGTGCAGTCCGCGCTCGGTTCCGAGGCCGTCGTCTCCTACGTCGTACACCACGACGCGGTCTTCGATCCGGCCATGGAAGTGCGCCGTCACATGACCGTTCTGGTCCTCACCCCGACCCGGCTGGTCCACTCGCATACCGATGAGAACCCCGCGGAGGAGCCCGGCGAGCGCCCCGAAGCCGAGACGAACACCGAGGCGGTCCGTTTCTCCCGTATCTCCTCGGTGGCGGTCACCAGGGTCGTGCCCGACCCGGCCTCCTACGTGCCGGGCGTGACCATGCCGAGTGAGGTGGTGCTCAGCATCGGGTGGAACGTGCTCTCACGCGTCGAACTGGAGCCAGCCCACTGCGCGGACGAGAATTGCGAGGCGGATCACGGCTACAGCGGCACCATCACGGCCGATGACCTGGCGCTGCGGGTGAGCGAGGCCGCCGACGGCGAGGATGCCGTGCGGCAGGTGCTTGAGTTCGCGACTGCTCTGGCCGAGGCCACCGCTCATCCTCGCAACTGACGGGGGAGCGGATGCGAGCCGAGCCCACCGTTGCTCCGGTCCTGCC
>Ga0126383_10001865_pt1 | contig 13348 bp, 12 predicted proteins | sample PanSoiMetPlot_35_FD_96882 | JGI IMG/M metagenome (GOLD analysis project Ga0126383, IMG submission 96882) | Tropical forest soil microbial communities from Panama - MetaG Plot_35 | ecosystem: Environmental > Terrestrial > Soil > Tropical forest > Bulk soil | place: Panama | collected 2016-02-17
GCATCGGCGTTGGCCGCGTCGAGCCAGAGGAACTGTCCACCTTCATTCACTTCCAGGAACCACCAGCGGTCCTGATTGTCGATGGCGAAATCAAAGCTCCCGCAGACGATACCGGACTTGGCGGCAAACGCCAGCACGGATTTTTCAACCTCCGGCGGCGTGATCATGGGTTCTACTCTCACCAGGCCATGCGCGGCATCCCCGCGCCAGTCGAGCGCGGCCTTGGGATTGTGAACAGCATAGGAATACACTGCTTCCCCCAGCAGCACCATGCGCACGTCGAACTTCTTGACCACCATCTCCTGGTAGATGGCGGGCGCGTAGGTGAGCACTTCGTCGCTGGGTAGCATGTCCGCACTGAGTTCAAAGGTCTCCGTGACCGTCACCGGCCCGCCCTGCTCCTTTTCCCAGATGTGCGTGGAGAAGGTCTTGCAGATCGTCCGTTGCGGATTGTCGCGAAAATACTCTCGCACGGCCTGCGGTGAGTTGGCCATCAACGTCCTGGGCACGTTCATGCCGCAGGCACGGGCAAGCACCAACTGGACGGATTTATTGTCGATGAAGCGCGAGGCCGCGAACTTGTTGACCACGCGCACCGGCAAGGTTTCAAGAAGATACATCAGGGAGTAATAAAACGAGCGGTATTCATTGGCAGCAAACTTTGCGTCTTCAGGGGCCGTTTGCGGATTGGGCTTGGGCTCCACTGGTCTGCGAATCCAAATCACGTCGCCGGGCTCAACCAGATGATGGCCAAGTTTGACCTGCGTATCTTTGATCTGCAAATCTTCGATCTGCAAATCTGGGAGCAAAGAGATGGATGCCTGTTTGGCCTCCGTCCATCCCAGGCACGCCCAGCAGGCCACGGAGTATCCGGCTTGCTCCAGCGCCCACTTCAACGGGGCGGTGTGATTGTCGTTCTCCGGGGTGGTGATCAAAATCTTCATCGGATGCCTTCTCCCTCTGGCCACCTTGCGGCTAAGGTCGGTTGTTCAGCTGATTCACACTGATTGAAAATACAATGCTCACCGCTCCGGGCACATGAGATTTTTGCGCTTTATCAGTGCCATCAGTGTTCATCAGTGGTGAGATTTTGTTTTGAGAAAAGCCTCTTCTGCTGCGGCGGACGGCGCGATTTGGACACCGCCCGCGCAGATTTCTTGCTTTGATTTTTGCGTGGGCAATTCATGAGACAAACGCCCGCGCAAGTTTCGGATCAACCTGTCGTATCACCATCGCAGCCGTGCGTCCCCGGACGAGGGATGGTGCATACGGTCAGCGTCGAGAATCCGCCGACCACATGGTCGGCTTCATTAGGTGCCAACTCTTTTGCGCCCTGGCGGGCCAGTACTCTATTGTCATTGTTCATGTGTTTTTCCTTTCGTGTCAGTCGTGGTTGAAGTTAGCCGATCGTGTCGCAGTCGTTGGTCCCGAGTTTGGGACTCGAGGAACAGATCGTCAAAGTGTTGATGCTGCCGGTAACATGGTCAACTTCCGCCGGGGTCAGCTCGCGTGCATTCTGGCGGCTCAGGACTCTATTATTATTATTTTCGTTCATAGCCTTTTCCTTTCTTTCCTGCGTATTGTGATTGCACCGCTGGATGCGGCGCTTGCCATTAACATAGCGAGTGATCGGCATCACTGCGGCTATCGCCATCGGCGGAAGCCGGTGACGGTTGATCGTGGACAAATGGCACCGCGCAAAACGGTGGTTTGGACTACGCCAGGCACGCTGATGGCCGGGCATTCTATGAGTTTATGCGGCCACACTCGCTCACTTCAAAAGAATTGGAGAAGCAGAAAAGCGAGTAGTTCTAATTTGGGAATTGAGACACTACCCACGCGCGAGCCATACTTTGCTGCCATGCGTTCAGTTGCGCCTGTATGCGCCCCGCTGCGGGTTCCGTCCTCCGTTCCCACCGCGATTTCATAAAAACCTCGCCACCAAGTAAGCTATTTCTTCCCTCAGTTAGCTTTAAGGGTTTTCTCGGGCATTGCTCGTTCGTGTACAGGCAGTAACAAACATTGGAGGACTTTTCAGGATGAAGCGCGTTCTTGCCGCAGTGGCCACACTCTTTATGTTTTCTTCCCTCTTGTTCGCGCAGAACCCAACGCGCAAAGACCAATCCAGGCCGCTTCCAACCATTGCAGAGAAGACTGCCGGCATGCAGGGCAATCCCGGGTTCTTTGCCGACTATTGGGACGCGCGCGAAGGCACGCTCTGGCTGCGCATTGAAAACGCCAAACTGGATACGCCATTCATTTTGTATGAATCGCTTCCCAGCGGCGTCGGATCGAACGATATCGGCCTGGACCGCGGCGAGCCGGGTGAAAGTTACGTCGTCCACTTTGAGCGCAGCGGGAAGCAGATCTTTCTGGTGGCTGAAAATCAGGAGTATCGCGCGGTGACCGACGATGCTGAACAACAACGCGCCATTCGTGCAGCCTTTCCGCAATCTGTGCTTTGGGGCTTTGAGGTGGCAGCCGAAGATGGTGATGCTGTCCTGGTGGATGCCACCAAATTCTTTTTGACTGACGTTCACGGCGTGGCTGCCAGAATCGCCAACGCAAGGCAGGGTAAATATAAAGTCGAGACCACGCGCTCGGCCATTTACCTGCCTCGCACAAAGAATTTTCCTGAAAATACTGAAGTTGAATCCACACTTACTTTCCTCGGTGAAGATCCCGGCAATTCCATCAGGCAGGTCACGCCGGAACCGCATGCCATCACCGTTAGAGAGCACATTTCCTTCATACAGGCCCCTGCCGCTGGTTTCCATGCACGCGCTTTTGATCCACGTGCCGGCTTTTTTGGCATCCGTTACATGGATTTTGCCACTCCCGTTGACGAGCCAATCGTAAAACGCTATATCGCGCGGCACAGGCTGGCAAAGAAAGATCCTTCCGCTGCAATCAGCGAGCCGGTGAAGCCCATCATTTATTACGTCGATCGGGCAATCCCTGAGCCGATCCGTTCTGCCGTGCTTGAGGGTGTTGGCTGGTGGAACCAGGCGTTTACCGCCGCAGGTTACAAGGACGCTTTTCAGGTCAAGCTGCTTCCTGAAGGCGTGGACCCCATGGATGTTCGTTACAACGTGGTCGAATGGGTGCCACGCTCAACCCGAGGATGGTCCATTGGCAATGCCGTTACCGATCCGCGGACGGGAGAAATCATCAACGGTCATGTCCGGCTTGATGCGCTGCGCATTCGGCAGGTGTTCCTTATCGCGCAAGGGCTTCTTGATCCGTTTGGCAAAGATCCCGCGGCGCTTGCCAAAGCCAATGCCATGGCGCTGGCGCGCATTCGCCAGCTCGCGGCGCATGAAACAGGGCACACGCTTGGACTGATGCATAACTATGCTGCCAGCATCGTGAACCGCGCGTCTGTCATGGACTATCCACCGCCAACAGTCACCGTGGGCACAGATGGCGTGCCCGATGTTTCAAACGCCTATGCTGTTGGCATCGGCGCATGGGACAAGGTTGCCATTACTTACGGGTATCGTGATTTTTCCACCGGCACCAACGAGACCCAGGCGCTGGATAAGGTCCTTGATGACGCGTTTTCCAGCGGCCAGCTTTATCTCACTGATCAGGATGCTCGCCCGCCCGGCTCAGCCAGCCCAATTGCGCATCTGTGGGACACCGGCAGCAGTGACCTTGACGGGCTGCAACAGGTAATGGCGGTTCGCCAGACTGCGCTCAAAAACCTTTCAGAAAATGCCATCCGCGAACACACGCCAATGGCTACGCTGGAAGATGTGCTGGTCCCGGTCTACCTCTATCATCGCTACCAGGTCAGCGCCGTGGCAAAATCCATTGGCGGGCTGAATTACACTTTTGATCTCCGTGGACCAAATCGCAAAGATCCTGAAATCGTGCCTGCCGCCCAGCAGCGCCAGGCCCTTCACGCGATCCTGAAAACTCTCGCGCCGCAGGCGCTCGCCGTCCCTCAACAGCTTTTGAATATCATTCCTCCCAGGCCGCCGGAGTATCCCAACTCACATGAAAACTTCGCGCGGCGGACCTCTCCGGCATTTGATTCTCTGGCGCCCGCTGAGGCGGCTGCAGATATCGTCATGCAGCTTTTGTTCCAGCCCGAGCGCGCACAGCGCATGATTGAATACCATGCCCGCGATGCAAACAATCCCGGCTTTGACGAGCTACTGAATGACGTGCTCGCCGCCACATGGAAAGCTCCCGTCACGCCAGGATATAACGGCGCCATTCAACGCACCGTCAATGCGGTTGTACTCAGCCGCTTGATGTCTCTCGCCGCGGACGAACATGCATCCAGCCAGGTCCGGGCCGTCGCGCTGCTGAAGCTTGATGAGCTGAAAAAATGGCTTGCATCGCAGGAGACCCTGGTGAAGGATGTGGAGACTCGTTCAGAATTTTTCTTTGCCAGAAACCAAATCGATCACTTTGAGAAAAACCCCGCGGAAGTCCACATGTCTACCCCGGCCACACCACCGGCTGGCGATCCAATTGGGTCAGATGGCTGGGATTGAAGCAGTTCTTAGTGTTGGTCTATTTCTGGTCCGGTGGGTAGCTTACTGACATTGCCGGCTCAGTTAATTGCGCTCAAAAAGCAGCCCTTGTTCCAGCTCAACCCGTTTTCTTTGTACTCGCGGGGTTTGCTTTCTCTGTAATCTGGTTCCGAAGGTCCCACAGCTCGCGATAGGCAATGTGCTGCATGCGTTGCTGCAAGACCTCAACCGGCGTGCCCATCGTCCCGATCACGCCGCCGCCAATGATGCGCTGCGCCAGCTTGAGATGATGGAAGCGGAAGACCTGCATGCGCTCGTCGAAGTCGAGCATGCGCTCCGCCACGTCGTGCAGGGCAAAGAACTCTTCATGCCGCCGATACACGTCGTCAGCGGTCACGCCCTTGCTCGCGAGCTGTTCCTGAAACGCGTCGCCGATCCTGGGCATAACGTGCAGCAGCGCTAGAAATCCTGGCGAATCCAGGCCGCTGCCGTGCCCCAGGCCGGCGCGGATGATGTGATAGTCATATGGGGTGATCGTCTCAAGAATATGCAGCAGTGAGATCGGATGCTCCAGCATGGCGTTGGCGCGCCGCATGAGCCTGGCCGCGTTCGGATAATTGCCTTCCGTCAGCGCGACGCGGGCCCGCTCCAGCTCCCAGCTTGCGCCTCTCATCAGCAGTTCCGACGATTGGTGCACCACCTGAAACGTAAGCTCGTCGGGGTGCGAAAGGTCTTGAGTAGCCGTTTGCAGCGAGAGCAGCTCGTCGGTGCGCAGGTAGCGTTCATAATCGGTTGCGCCCTTGCCTTCAAGGACAGGTTTGTGCAGCTCATTCAACATCGGATTGGTGACTCCCGGAGATATTGGCGTCCAAATCATGCCGCTCCGCCGCGGCTTCTGATGGTCGCTAACAAACTTCTGTTACCACTATGATATCAAGTCAAAGAACGGCCATGGGATTGCGGGTAGTAGTGTCTCTGAAATAACTTGCCAATGCATGAGATGAACAAGTCATTGTGGACCGCAGCCGCCCTCGGCTGCGCAGAAGCAATCTTTGGGCAAGCAAGTATCGGCCAAACCTTTCTAAAGTTATTAGAGAGACATCACACTAGCAGTATCAGCGTCTAGCGATTCGCTTGCGAAACGGGCCCCCGACGCGCGCGGTTTTTGCGCGTGGCGGGGCAGGAATCGCGGGCCTTTAGGCAGACGTCGACAAGCTGGGCCATTGCCGGCTTGCGCGGAATATTTCTTGGCGAAGCTAGGCCGCTTGCCGTCGCATGAATCCAACTACGATACCGGTCAGCGCTGCTATCACCAGCGCCGGTCCCAGGATTGCGATGGCCCTTGGCAAAGCGCCATGGCTCCATGTTTGCATCAGGACGCCAAGGGGAAAGAGCGCGGCGCCAAGAAGCAACGCCCACGCCAGCAGTTGCTTAAGCTTTTCTGAGAACGCAACGTGATCAAAAGCAATCGCCAGAACAATCAGCAGCATGGCCAGCCCGATCCAGTGTCCATGCACGTCTACCTGGCGGTCATATGTGTATTTTGCCTGCCGGTATGCGAGCAGCGAGCTCTCACGCGCCGCGGAGTTTCTTTCCGCCGCAGCCTGAAATCCCGAGGCGAGCGAATGGCCGATTCCATCCAGCGCCTGATGTTCGGCAAAGACGGCATACCAGAGACCGTAACTCATGCCAAGGATCGCCAGTGCAATTCCGCCGAACAAGAGAATCTGCCGCGCGCTCATCGTTGAACTCCTGATGGCATCGCGTCAAGGCTGCCGGTATAGCGCAGGATTCCAATCCACATGGCGAGCAGCGCCAGAATAACGAACAGTCCGCCTAGGTCAGCGATGCCGCCGGCCAGCAGCCCGAATTTCATTTCCATCAGGACGCAGACCGGCAGTAGCAGCGAGCCGCAAAGCAACACCATTGCCCAGCGGCGTTTCCAAATTTCACTAAGCTGTACGTAGGGCTGAAAGAATGCCAGCAACATGGCCAGCAATCCAAACTCGATGATGTGTGCGTGCGCAGCGATTTTTACCGCCTTGTCACCCTGAAGCTGGCCGTAGTCGACAAGCGACTGGTTGATCTGGGCCTGGTTCTGCGCAGCCGCAGCGGCGCTCATCTGCGAAAGGATCGTGTAATCCGCCGCTTCATGGCGATAAAGATCAACGCCGGCATAGTACGCGCCGTGTATGAAGCCTGCAAGTATCAGTATCAGTCCTCCGGCAAGCAGCCACCGCGCCGGCGTACTGCGGTCGCCCAGGAGTTGGTCCGGCAGCAAGGGCTGCCGCGTACGAAAATGCTGAACAATTCCGGCAAGATAACCCACCGTCGCCACCAGTACCATCAGTCCGCCGAGGTCGGCAAAAATGCTGGCCCACCCAATGGCTTCGAGCGGGCTATACGCCAGGCCAACGTAATGAATCAGAAACACGCCCACCGGCAACAGCGCTGCGCCGCACACCAGCAGCCATGCCAGCCGTCGCCGCGCCGCTTCTGAAAGTTTTACCCAGGGCTGCGCCAGCGCCAGCATCAGGGCCAGGTAACCGAACGCGATCAGGTGGACGTGCGTATCCACCTTGGTGCCGCGGTTTTCAAGGAATGCGCCGGTGTCTTTGAAATGCGAGCCAACGGCGGCAGCGTCGCCTGCTGCGGCAGACTGTGCAGCAGAGGACAGGCTCGTGCCGACTCGAGCAGCATTTTGATGGAGCACAAAGACGGCAAAGATATCGCCAAAGATCATTCCGGCCAGAATCATGCCGATGCCGGCGAGCGTTAACAATCGCCGCGCGCTCAACCGCGCAAAGGCTGTTTCTTCCGCCGGCGCGGAAGCGTCAAGCGGTCCCGCCGTGTAGCTTTTCCGCTCTCCTGGCATCGTCACTCCGGAACCACCGCTGTGACTTCAATCTCCACGCGCGCATTGGCTTCCACCAGCCCGGAGACTTCCACCACCGTCATGGCCGGGTAATGCCGCCCGACGATCTCGCGATACGCCGCGCCCATTTCTTTCGCGGACGCCATGTATTCGTTTTTATCGAGCACGTACCACGTCATCCGCGCAATGTGCTCTGGTTTCGCATTGGCCTGGGCCAATATTTCAACGATGTTCAGCAGCGCCTGGCGCACCTGCGCCACAAAGCCGTGTGCCGCAAACTCTCCCTGCGCATTCCAGCCGACAATGCCGCTCACGAACACCATGCTGCCTTTGGCGGCCACGCCGTTTGCGTACCCTTTGGGACGTGGCCAATGCGGTGGTTGCAGAACTCTCATCTCGCTCCTGACTTTCAGAAATGCTTTCGATGCCTAAAAGCTCAGCCCGGCAGAACGAAGGCCGAGACACGCTTGCGCAACCCTTCAGGAAATGGCAGCGCCCGGTAAGAACGCCTGTCCATCAGCACCAGCACAACTTTCCCGCGCACGCGCTCGCTCTCGTCCGGCCCACACAGTGCAATGTCGGCTTTGATGGAGCTCGTGCCCAGGCTGCGGACAAAAAGTTTTGCCTTCAATACTTCTCCCAGGCGGCATGGCGCCACAAAGTCCGCTTCAAGATGCACGGTCGGCAGCCCCCAGCCGTTCTTGATCACAATATCGTCAAAGGAAAAGTTCAGTCCGGCGGCACACCAGTCTTCCACCAGGTTGTTGAACATTTCCAGAAAGCGGGGATAAAAAACGATCCCCGCCGGGTCGCAGTCGGCAAAACGCACCAATACGTCGGTCTGGAATGAAGGTGTTGCTTTGAAAAAGGGTTCGGTTGCACTCTGGGCTTCAGCCACGTTCACGCTCGCTTTCCTGGTGCGTCTTGATAATGCCACGGGCGATGATCAACTGCTGCACTTCCGTAGCGCCTTCATAAATTCTTAGCGGCCTGATCTCGCGATAAAGCCGCTCAACGGCCTTTCCGCTCACCACTCCCAGAGCGCCAAAAATCTGCACCGCGGAATCGATGGCCTGCTGCGCGATCTCCGTTGCGGTCATCTTGGCCATGGCTGCTTCCACGGTCACGGGCAGCCCCATATCTTTGAGCCATGCGGCGCGGTACGTAAGCAAAGCCGCCGCGTCGATGTCGGTTGCCATCTTCGCCAGCTTGGCTTGCGTCAATTGGAAGTCTGCCAGTTGCTGGCCGAACATCTTACGTGATGTAGACCGCGACAAGGCTTCATGCAGTGCGCACCGCGCAAACCCAAGCGCCGCCGCAGCCACAGAGGATCGAAAGACATCGAGCGTGGACATAGCGATCTTGAAGCCCTGGCCGGACTCGCCCAGGCGTTGTGTTGCGGGAATCCGGCAGTCTTTAAACACCAACCGCGCAAGAGGATGAGGCGCCATTACCTCAATGCGTTCAGCGATCTCAAGCCCATGCGCGTTCGCGTCCACGATGAAAGCCGAGATTCCCTTCGCTCCCGCTGCCTCGCCCGTGCGCGCAAACACCACGTAAAAATCGGCAATGCCTCCATTCGAAATCCATGTCTTCTCTCCATTGATTACGTAGGACTCGCCGTCTTGCCGCGCTGCACAGGTGAGCGCGGCAACGTCAGATCCCGCATCGGGTTCAGAGATGGCAAATGCGGCGATCGCAGTGCCCTTGGCCACGCAGGGGAGATAGCGTTTCTTCTGCTCGGGGCTGCCGAAAATAGAAATCGCGCCGGAGCCCAGACCCTGCATGGCAAAAGCAAAATCGGCCAGGCCGGAATGGCGCGCCAGCGTCTCGCGAATCAGGCAGACTGCTCGGGTATCAATCGCATCGGCAGAAGCGCCGTACGCTGTGCCACCGATGGCATACTTCAGCCATCCGCCTTCGCCAAGCTGGCGCACAAGCCTGCGGCAGGCATCATCCACCGCGCGCACCGCGTGGTCTTGCAAGTCATCGGACAGCACGCGGCTGGCCCAAATATCCAGCTCCGTCGCCAGCGCTTTGTGTCGCGGCTCCAGAAAAGGCCAGTCGAGATGGCTGCTGCTCGTCAATCCTCAGTCTCCCTTGAACACCGGCTTTTGTTTGGCGACAAAGGCCTGGTAGGCGCGATCAAAATCGTTCGTCGCCATGCAAATGGCCTGCGCCTGCGCCTCAGCATCAATGGCTTCGTCCAGTCCCATGTTCCATTCCTTGTGAAGCATCTTCTTGGTCATGCCGTGAGCAAACGTCGGCCCGGCGGCAAGTTCGCCGGCCAGCCCCATTGCCACCGCCAGCAGTTCTTGCGGGGCGCACAAGCGATTGAAGAAACCCCACCGTTCCGCTTCATCTCCGGCCATGCTGCGCCCGGTGAATAACAGCTCAGCGGCGCGGCCCTGCCCGATGATTCGCGGCAAGATCGCGCACGCTCCCATATCACAACCGGCAAGCCCCACGCGCGTAAAGAGAAATGCGGTCTTGCTGCGCGCGGTGCCCAGCCGCAAATCAGACGCCATGGCAAGAATTGCTCCCGCTCCGGCACAAACGCCATCAATGGCCGCGATGATCGGCTGCGGGCAGGCGCGCATGGCCTTCACCAGGTCGCCGGTCATGCGCGTGAAGGCCAGCAGGCCGGGCATATCCAGCCTGGTAAGCGGACCGATGATTTCGTGAACATCGCCGCCGGAGCAAAAATTTTCGCCCGCGCCGGTCAGCACCACGGCCTTCACGTCTGCCGCCTGCGCCATGGCGCGGAACAGGTCGCGCAGCTCCGCGTAAGAGTCGAACGTCAGCGGATTCTTGCGTTCCGGGCGGTCAAGCGTGATGCAGGCCACGCCGTCGCAAACGCTGTACCTGAAATTTTTTGCTTCGTAGTTGGCCAGCTCTTGCCCATGAAAAGACGGGGCTGGATTAGCGCCATCACTCATCGGCCCCTCCCGGATTGCCGCTTGGCAGGCGGTGACGCCGCATTGTTGATGCGTGTCTTCACTTTGCCCAGCGCGTTGATCATGGTTTCTTTCTCGTCCCGGCTCAGGCCGGCGAGCAGCTCAATGACCCACTGCTCATGCCGCGCCGCCATCTGGCGAAAACGTTTCAATCCGTTAAACGTCAGCCTCACGGTAAAGGCGCGGCGGTCCCAGGGACAGGCTTCACGCGTCACAAGACCCTCAAGCTCAAGCTGGTCTGTAATGCCGGTCACGTTGCCGCCGGAGACCATCATGCGCCGGGAAAGCTCGTTCATGCGCAGCCCATCGTGGCTGCGCTCCAGCTGCGCCATCAGGTCAAAGCGCGGCAGCGTGGTATTGAACTCGCGCCGCAGGCGGAGCCTGATCTCGTTCTCAACGCGCACCGTGCATGAGAGCAGACGCAGCCACAAGCGCAGGGCCTGGTGGTCGCCCTGGATGGCGCGCGTCTCCAGATCAAGGACCACATCGTTGGCGTCGCCCGAACCATTGCTGCTCTTGCGCATAGTTGAAGTGCTTGCCATCTCGTTCCTCACATCACTTCGCCGCCGGCCACCGCAATGGATTGGCCGGTAATCGCTTCACTCCCCGGAAGACACAGCCATGCGACTGCGTTGGCGACCTCTTCCGGCTGGACCATTCTTTTCTGTGGGTTCTTCGAACTCAATTCCGCGCGTGCTTCCGCCGCTGTACGGCCGGTCTTGGCCACAATACCGTCGATCGTCCGCTGCAGCATCTCCGTCTCGGTATATCCAGGACAAATGGCATTCACCGTTACACCCTTGCTGGCCACCTCAAGCGCCAACGAGCGCGTGAGACCGACGACGCCGTGCTTCGCGGCGCAATACGCAGTTACGTAGCTATATCCGGCGAGCCCGGCCGTGCTGGCGATGTTTACAATGCGCCCCCAGCCCGCGCCGATCATTGCCGGCAGCACCTGGTGTATGCAGTGAAAGGCGCCATCGAGATTTACCTGCATCATGCTGCGCCACAGCGCAAAGTCTGTTTTCAGGAAGGGCGCGGAGCTTCCCTGGCCCGCGTTGTTCACCAGCACATGGATAGGACCGAAGCTGGAGCGTGCAGAGCCAAAGGCTTTTCCCAGACTTTCCGGTTCGCAGACGTCCGCCTGCGCATAATGAAGATGCGGACCGTCCGCAAGGTCCGCCGGAGCGGCCGCGCTCCGGCCAAGCATGGTGACGTTCGCGCCACACGCGACCAGCGCTCGGGTCACCGCGGCGCCAATACCGCGTGCGCCTCCAGTAACCACGGCGTGCCTGCCAGCCAGTGCTTGTGAGTTCTGCTCCATGCTTGGTTACACCTGCAACATCAATTGCGCGCGCGCCAGGTTCCTTTCCAGTTGTTCTTTTCCGCTCAAATACTGTTTAGGCCAGGTGATCTCGGTAAACCCCTGTTTGGCCGCTTCATGCAGGGTCCATGCGGGATCCGCCAGGTGCGGTCGCGCAACGGCGCACAAATCTGCCCGGCCGGCGGCGATGATGGTGTTCACATGATCGCCGTCAAAAATGTTGCCCACGGCAATGGTCGGAATCGCGACCTCATTGCGAATCTTGTCGGCAAACGGCACCTGGAACATGCGGCCATACACCGGCTTTTCTGCTTTGCTCACCTGTCCTGAAGAGCAATCGATCACATCAGCTCCAGCCCGCTTAAAAAGCCACGCAACCTTGGCTGCATCTTCCGGCGTGAGTCCACCCGGCACCCAGTCATGCGCGGAAATGCGTACGCTCATCGGCAACTCTTGCGGCCACTCAGCGCGCATGGCGGCAAAAACCTCCAGCGGATAGCGGCAGCGATTTTCCAGGCAGCCGCCATATTCATCCGTACGCTGATTGGTGAGCGGCGAAATAAAGCTCGACATGAGATAGCCGTGGGCGCAGTGAAACTCCAGCCAGTCAAAGCCTGTGGCGGCGGCACGCCGCGTGGCCGCGACAAATTCACTCTTGATGCAGCACATGTCCGCGCGCGTGGCCTCATGCGGAATCTGCGAAAGACTTTCGATATACGGCAGAGGTGAGGCGGAAAGCAGCGGCCAGTTGCCCGATTGCAGCGGCTGGTCAATGGCGTCCCATCCCATGCGCGTGGAACCTTTGCGGCCGGCGTGACCCAGTTGAGATGCAATCTTCGCGTCAGTATGTGTGTGCACAAAATCTACCACGCGCTTCCATGCCTTCTGCTGCTCGTCATTCCACATGCCAGGGCAGCCGGGCGTAATGCGCGCCTCCGGCGAAACACAGGTCATCTCCGTTACCACCATGGCCGCGCCTCCCATCGCGCGCGACGAGAGATGCACGAGATGGAAATCGTTCGGCACGCCGTCCTGCGCCATATACGTGGCCATGGGAGAGCAGATCACGCGGTTCTTGAGCGTGACGCCGCGAACGGAAATCGGCGTGAACATGGGTGGCAGTGAATGGTCCACGCCGCTGCGTCCGGCAAACCATTTCTCCACCCGCTCCACATAGCGTGAGTCGCGCAGCTTGAGGCTGGCATGGCCCACGCGCTGGCTGCCGGTGAGCAGGCCGTAGGCGAACTGTTCCGGCTCCTGATGAACGTAACGCTCCACTTCCTCAAACCACTCCATGCGATTGCGCGCCGCGCTCTGCAGTTTCAACGCCTCAATCTCGCGCTCTTCCTGGTAACGACGCAAAGCGTCTTCCACGTTGCCACCATGGGTTGAAAGCACACGAGCCAGCGCCATGGCATCTTCCATCGCCAGCTTGGTGCCGGAACCGATGGCAAAATGCGCGGTATGCGCGGCATCGCCAATCAGCACAATGTTTTTGTGAAACCATTTTTCGCACAGCACGCGGTTGAATTTGAGCCAGATGGCGGAGCCGCTTAGGTGCCGGGCGTTGGAAACCAGAGGGTTGCCTTCCAGCCGTTCCGCAAAGAGCTTCTCGCAGAGCGCAATTGATTCTTCCTGCTCCATCTTGTCGATTCCGGCCGCAAGCCAGTTTTTTTCCGGCGTCTCCACGATGAACGTGGACCAC
>Ga0126383_10001866_pt1 | contig 13348 bp, 17 predicted proteins | sample PanSoiMetPlot_35_FD_96882 | JGI IMG/M metagenome (GOLD analysis project Ga0126383, IMG submission 96882) | Tropical forest soil microbial communities from Panama - MetaG Plot_35 | ecosystem: Environmental > Terrestrial > Soil > Tropical forest > Bulk soil | place: Panama | collected 2016-02-17
ATCAAACGCAGCGGTTATTGATGGCGCGCGCCTCGCTGCTCACGACATCGGACCCATGGTTCAATTTCGAGCATGCGATGGCGCATAGAGAAGCGTTGGCGGTGATCGGGTTTCAACCTGGATTTACACCGCAGACTGGCTCAACGGCGCAGCCGTTTCCGCCGCGATCGCCGCTCAGCCGCTACAGTGTCATTCCGTATTTCATCGAGCCCGAGCAGAACGTCGATCGGCGCGCAGGCAAATGGCACTTGAACCACCAGCAGGCGCACAACGACGCGCTGCAGAACGTCCCGTCAAAATATTTTTGGCAGTACACCACGACGACCGTGCCGCAGCCGCCACCCAACCCACCGCTGACGTTTCAGACCCCGCAGACCGTGGTGTACGGTTTAAGGATTGGCGGAAATTTGATAGACACGAGCTTCGCTGACGAGCAGCAACTGCGATGGTGGGAATTTCAGAATCACATGGAGCACTTCGTCGGGTCGACTTCGATCGCGCCGTCCCCGGCCCCGAAGCCCGCGCCGCAAGCGACGTTCCCGTTCTGGTAGACCCTAGTCAGCCTCGGATCATGACCGAGGCCGATTTCGACTGGCTCAACTATCTCTGCAAGAAACGTTATTCGCACAAATACGACAGCGACACCACAGCGGCGTGGTTCAAGAACGTCGTGCTTAAATCGCCGCTGATGTTTTTCGCCTGTCGCACACAAGACGCGTTCGCGATCACGTTGATCTCGATCACGCCCTGGCTCCCCAACAGCATCGAGGCCAATCTGGTCTTCGTCTGTGCTGATGACGGCTGCATGTGGCAGGCGATAAGGTTGCTGCGGTCCTCGATTGACTGGGCGAAGCGGCGTGAGTGTTCGCTCTGGCGCATGTCGTCGGATACTGACTACGACCTTACACCGCTCGCCAACCGTTTAGGAGTAACAGAACTCTCGCCGCGATTTGTGTTGAGGCTCAAGTCATGACCGGCATGGAAGCAATCGGCCCCATCGTTGGGATGGCTGGCAAGGCGGCGCAGGCAGGCGGCGGCGGTAAGGGCGGCGGCGGTGGCGGTGGGGGTGGACCGAGTAAGGAAAGCGCAGCGCTCGCGCAATATCATTTAGGAGAAAATTTGCTCGCGGCACGTGCGGGCTTTGCTGGTACTGGAACGGGCACGTCAACAATGGCGACGCAAGCCTCAGAGGGCGCGCGCAATAAGTGGGCGGAGGAGATGTCGAAGGCGGCCAATGCACGCAGTGATGCGCAAGCCGCCGCGAATTCGCAGCTCCAACAGCTCGCGCAGCAGCAGCAAGAAAACCAAGGCTTCCAGGCGGGCTCGCAAGGCGGCTTCGGCGCGCAGAGCGGTAGCTTTGGTCAGCCGGGATAGGTGACGCCATGGGCGGCATGATGGGCGGCGGCGGTAAGGGCGGCGGCGGCGGTGGCGGCGGCGGCAACACTCTGGCTGACGCATTTTTTGCCGAGCAGGCGCTCGGGCAGAACGAGCAAGCGATCCACAATCGCTATCAGCAACTCGGCATTGGCAAACCACACACGGGTACTGCAGCGGGAGCTGCGGCGACGGGTGGAAGTCTAACGTATGGCGGCCCGTCGACCATGGAGCAGATGGACATCGGCACCATCCCGACGAGAACCGGCGGCGCGATGGGCATGGCCGATGCTCTGATGGGCGAGGAGTTCAACCCACAAAGAGAAGCAGGCTTCGGTCCTGGCGGGCCGCTCGAGCAGCTCGCGCAACAGCAACAGCAGCAAGAGCAAGCCGGTTTCGGCGCAGCAACGGGCAGGTTCGGCTCGACATTCGGGTGACCTATGGCAGACGCAGCAGGCGCGATGGACCTCGGTGGTGGCGCGCTCGGCGGTATGGGCGGCGGCGGCGGTGGCAAGAGCGGTGGCGGCGGTGGCGGCGGTGACATGACCGATCCCATGAGCGGGATGGGCATGGGCGGCGATTCGTCGTTCGGTGGCGGCGGCCTATCGGATCTCGCCGGCGGCGGCAGTCCATTTGGTTTCGGTGAAACTCCATCGTCGTTCGGCGGCAACATCGCCTCGCAAGCACAGGCAGCGCAGGATCCCACTGGCACGACCGGCGCGCAGCAGTCGATCGAGGCGAGCCAGCCTTCGCCTGGTACCCCCGGTGGCGGCATTGGCGGCACGCAGACCGGGCCCGCGAGCCTCGGCCAACTCGCCCAGGGGACTGGCGAACCGATGGGCAGTCCGAGCCAGCCGTTCAGCGTGCCGACAACAGCAGTGCAACCCGCGCAAGCGCCGGCCACGCCGATCCCCGGATCGCAGGCTACAGGTCCGGCTGGAGGTGTTACGCCGACGCCTACACCGACGCCGCCTTTCGGTGCGCCGGGTGCTGGCGCGTTTGGGGGACCGCCATCGGACTTCGCCAGTCAATTCCGCAGTGACATAAATCAAATCAACCTGCAGAACCCGGAGCAGCCGCTTCAGTCGGCAATCAATCAAACGATGTCGGGGACTGCTGATGTCGGTGGTCCCGATCAACCGGCGGCACCTGCACCGCCCGAGCCGACGCAGACACCCCCGCCAATGCCGCAAGATCAAGCTGCAGCGGCTGCTGGCGTACCGCGCGAGCCGCCCACAACGCCAGATCTCAACCCGCCGAATGAAACAGCGGTTGCCAAGGGCGATCGGTTGCCGACGCCATTCGATCAGCGTTTCCCGTCGACGCTCGAGCAATTGGCGACGCAGCCGATGCCATCGCTTCCGAATCCCGCAGCAACGATCGGCGATGTGACTGGATCAAACACATTCCCCCCGAATGAGCAGCAGTACGCGGGAGACGCGACACAGCCGAAGCCACCAGAGGCGCAGCCGAAACAACAAACTCCGAAAGCAACGCCAAGAACTCAACAGCCGCGGGCTGCAGCTCCGCGTGCACCTGCGCCGCATGCTGCGCACCCGGCTTACCGTACCGATCCGTACGGCAACACCTACACGACCCAGCCGGGATATCAGGCCTCGCCGATGTCACCGCTGCCGCCGTATCCACCGCCGGGAACTGCAGTGCCTCGAACTGCAGCACCCGCACCTCGAGCTGCAGCACCTCCAGCTCCAGGCGAAACCCCTGCCCAGGCTGCAGCAGCGAACACACCGACCGGGCAGGCGATGACGAGCGCGATGAGCCAATTGCCGACGCGCACGCTGCTGCAACTCGCGACTGCAGCGGGTGTGCCGGTGCCGCCACCGCTCGCACTGGCCATGGGCGGTCAGCCACCGCCGATGCAAATGGCGCAGTATGGACCGGGGCCGCTCGGACCTAACGCTGAAACGCCGATGACCATCCCGCGCTCGGGTACGTTGCCTCCTGGCGCGAGGCCGATCGGAGCCGCCCCAACCGCCCCCACAACACCGTCCGCACCTGGGGCCGCGCGACCGGGAGATACGGCACAGGGTTACAACTACTATCAGGGGCGTGGCATGCGGATGGGTTCAGTGCCAACACAGACCGTCAACACGCCGTATGGGCCAATCCGTGTTTCCACTGAGGCAGCGGGAGATTTCCAGGGTGCTTTGCAGGATCTTAAAGACGAAGGCGCGCCGATCAAAAAATTCGGTTCTTATAACGAGCGTCCGAAGACCTTTGGTCGGGGACCATCATCGCATGGCTACGGCGCGGCGATCGACATCGACGACGAGCAGTACCTCTCACCAGCAATGCGGAAATGGGATGCAGCCAATCCGGGCAAGCTCGATCAGATCTTAGGGGATCACAATCTCGGTCGGCCGATACCAAACAAAGACCCGGGACATATCGAATGGCGCGGCCCGGGGAAGACAGCGCCAACAACGGCGGGCCCGAGATCTGAACTCGACACATCGACGCAGACGGCATCAGCTACAGAACAAGGCGGCACTACGCCGATGGAGCGTATCCGCCAGATGCAATTGCGAGAACAACATCAGTTCTGGGAAGACCAAATAGATGACTACAACCGGCGACATCCAGATCGGCCGTTCCCACTTCCCCGCGAGCCGGGTTACGAGCCGGTAAGCCCACGTAGCGAAGTGGGGTAATCAGATGAGCTTCACCGACAGCGCCGACAACACGGCAACCGATGTAAATCCACCGCCGGTCAATCCGAACCAGCCGCAGGAAGATCCGCTTGCGTCGCCGCAGGGACCGATCCCGCGCCGGCCGATGAACTGGCCGAACCAAACACTGCCGCAGCTCGTAGGTCAGTGGGATCCGACGCAAACGCAGCAGGATCCTAACAACCCGAACGCCGTCGCACCGGATCAAACAGTTAGCACCGGCGGCTTCACGCCCGGCACGCCAGGACCGTTTCAGCTCGCAACGGCAATGCCTGCAGGTCCGTACGGTCCTTTTGGTCCACGACCGTTCGCGATGGATCCACGTCAACGATTTATCCCCGCATCGGCAAACCGCGAATTTGCGGATTGGGGTACGCCACGCGAGTTTCCAGTGCGGCCGTCGATGTGGGAGATCCCCGGCATTTATTCTGGTCTTGGCGGCCAGCTCTCGCAATGGGGTCCTGGCTACGTACAACCATTCGCGGCGATGATGGGCATGGGCTCAGGCGCGTGGATGCGCGGCTACATGCGCGGTCAAGCGGCTCTAACCAATCAGCAATATCAGCAGATGCGAATGGCGTCGTACGAAACGGAACGGCGCATGCAGGAGATCGCGCGCGAGTACGGACAGATCTTCGCGACGTTTGGTGGCGCTATACCAACTGATCCGAAGCAAGCCGAAAATCTCAAGCGCGCGCTCTGGAATGCGGCTGAGAAATTTCACGACGAGCACATGAAGCAAGCGCTCGAGATGGGCCTCGGCAATGCCGAGACACTAGCGCGCTGGTACGACAGCAAGCACGGCGATCTGCACGTTACCAATCGCGAGCGTGAGCGTGAAGAACGCGAGCGGGAGATAGGCAATGAGCTGAGTCGTGACGATAAGCGCCTGTCGCCCGCCGGTGTACCGATCACTCCCTCGCAGCAGGAAGGCGGCGCACCTGAGCCTGCAGCGCCTTCACCTGCCCCGCCCGCAGCAGGCGCTGGCGGCAATGCAACGCCAGAAGACGATGGGACCGGGAATATTCCAGGTGCCGGCTGGGGAGATGACGCACCTGCAGCTCCTGCAGCACCGTCGCTGTCGAAAGAACAGCCGCCTGCAGCGGAGGCCCCTGATGCAGCGGGCAAGAAATATCCGGCCGTTGCATCGGCCGATCCGAGCTTCGTGCCGCAAGCCGTCGACGAACCGAAAGGCGAGCAGCCGCCCGAGGGTGGTGATCAACTCGGTGGGTTGCCCCGTGTTGCGCAAGCCGACACCGGACCAGGGGCCGCACGGCCCCCCGCGACCACACCCGCCGCGCCCGCCGCCCCCGCAGCTCCCAGGCCTGACGTTACAGTGCCGCGCCGCCTCACGCCCGAGGAGCAGCGTGAATCCGCCATGGATCTTGATCCCGACAAGATCAAACCTATCGCTGAAACGCTCGCGATCGATGGCAAGCTCGATAAGCGGTACATCGGCACAAAATATGAGACGGTAATCAGACAGCGTGCCAACGAGATGCAGCGGCAACTCAACGAGCTGCTCGATCCGAACAGCAAGCTTACCGGCGACGCCCTGGTCGAACGCCTCAAACAGATCAGTCCGCGTTATGCCGCCGCTGTTGATGCGATGCGCAAGGGTCAGCTTCCGATGGGGCGCGGCGGTGCTGGTCAGTTCATGAAAGGACCGATGAGCACGGTCCTATCGCTCGCGATGAAGGCCGAGCCGGGAATGGATCTCAATCGTTTCCAGCAGCGCGCGCAATTTCAGCGCTGGATTACTACCGGCCAGGGCGCAAATCAGCTCATTCGCCTCGGCACCGCGTACGGACACTCGAAAGCGACGCTCGAGCGGCTCAAAAATATGCCGAACCAATTTTGGCTCGATCTGCAGGAGATCGGCACCGAAAAGGATGCGGGGATGATCAAAAAGTGGATCGGTCGCATGGCGGACAAATACGATCCGCAATCGGCCGCCGCGCTCGGTCAACTCCAGGCCGATCTAAGAACGCTTTCGGATGAATACATGGCGATCATGGTGATGACCGGCGCAGGCTCGATGACAGAACGCGAGGGCATCCGCGAGAGCTTGAGTTGGTCACATCCAAATCGCGCAATAGGTCAGATCAACGAGATGATGGAGCGCATCAAAGATCGCGAAGGCGCATTGCGCGCCAATGCTACACGCTCTGGCATGAAATATGATGAGCTGATCAACAACATTGGCAGCGGCGCGCCACCAGCACCGGATCAATTCGGGCCTTATGATCCGTCAAAAGGCGCAGCCGGTATGCGCGAGATGGAGCAGGATCGGCGCAGTCGCGGAGGTGGAGCCGCGCAACCGCCAGCCAATTACGACAGTCTGCCGAGCGGTGCGGAATACACCGACAGCGAAGGTAACGTGCGACGGAAACGATGACCGATCGCTGGCAAGACGATCCAATCATCAAGCCGTCAGCGAATGCAGGCTGGCAGCAGGATCCGATTGTGCGTCAGGGTGGCGGCGGAATTGGTGGCTTTGCCAAAGGCTTTGCTCAAGGAGCCGCTCGCGATGTGCAGAGCTTAGGCGAGTTGGTTTGGCCCGGTGGGCCTGCAGCCGCTCGAGCGGCCGATCGTTGGCTCGGCGAGCACGATCCGACCGGCATTAGCAAACGCGTGTCGCAGTGGATCGACGAGCCGAGCACATCAACCGCGCAGACGGCCGGTCAGTTTACCGGCGGGTTTGCGCCGGCGCTTATTCCAGGACCGAGTGAACTAACGCTGCTCAGCAGGGGGACAAAGCTCTTGGCAAGACCGCTGGCACACCTCGCTACGCACTATCTCGCGCACAAAGTCGGCGGCCCTGTCGTGCACCGAGGTCTGCACAAATCCGGATTGCTAGGGATGGCCGCTCAGTGGGCGGCAGGACACCTCGAGCCGCTGATGGAAGACTTCGGTCGAGGCCTCGAGCGCGTCGGCCTGGGCGGCCTCGCTGGCACCCAAGCGACGAAGGAGCCGCGTGATGACAAAGAGAGAGAACCCCGATCTGAAACTCGAGAGCCGCCTGCGAAACCAAGTCAATCTCCTGCTAGACGATCTCGAGAAGCAGACGATAGAGGTAACCGTCCCGCAGCGGCTGAACGCTTTGATCGCCGTTGGTCGGCTATTGGGGATCTTCAGTCAACTCCGAGCGAGGAGCGCGAAACTAGATGACCCAGGTCGAGCCGGCTCCGCAGTCCGAGCCTACACCGAGGCGTTCCAGATCTCCGATGCAAGTCGTCGCCGAGCGGTCGACACCGGACCCGCAGAGGCTGGAGGGGACAACGGCCTGGGAGGCGTTGACCCCTTCACCTCCGAAGACGACGACGAGCCCGACTGGACCAAGCCCGGTTGATCGAGCGTGGCGCGCGGGCGTCCTGGGCGCGGTCAATGTCCTGGCGCTCGTGCTTTCGGGTAGGCTTCTCGTCCTAGTGGCGATCGCCGGCGCGATCTTCCTGACATGGCTGGCCCTGGCGAACCCGGACCCCTACCGGCTGGCCGCGCTGGGGATCTACTGCCTACTCGCAGTCGTGCCCTGCGTCTGGCTGGCGAGCGCTACTGGTAAATAGCCCAGCAAAACTAGGGGTTTTTTCGCTGCGCGCGCGGCCAAAAACTAGGGGTGGGCTGTCCGGTAGCGTTTGCGACACTTGTCGCTGCAAAACCGCTTGGTGCTAGGTGTGCGTTTTCCCTTAGTCCACTTAGGGATAACGGTATCGCACTGGAGGCAGCGGCGTTTCTCGGCGGGCTCTAACCCGACCTCGGCCATTATGGCCAAGTTCTGCTGGCGCTCTCCCCGCCGCCGCTCACATTCGATCGAGCAGCATCGCAGGCCCTTGCTTTCGAACTCTCGGTCACAGCCAGCACACCGGATATAAAACCCGCTGCTTCCTGCGCGCATGCTAGTGCCGTTGATCCAGCGGTAGATAGGCCGGGAGGGACGCGCATCTATTCCAGCATCGTATCCAGCGCGGCAGCGGGGCGTACAGAAGCGCCCGTCGCGGCGCATGCCAAGGACACCCCCACAATTAAAACAGCGATCAGCGGGCGTCCCTGGCTCGTCTGGGCGGTTAAAATCGGCGAGCAAAGCTTTCGCTAGGCGCTCAGTCCGAGTTGGCTTGGGCGGTTCGTCGGCGATCGGCATAGTGCGCTCCGTATCCGATAGATTTGACGTGCATCGCCAGTTCGGACCCCCGAAACGCCAGGAGCGGTCGCTTGGGGTCGTACCCCGCCTCGACGAGGTGGCGGCACATGGCCAGGATCGGCGCCGGATGTTTCACCGTATGCCCATCCGCGTGACACAGATCACAGCCGACCACAGACGCGATGATGTCATCCTTCATGGAGGTTCCCCGTGTGGAGCCCAGAGCGAGCGTCGGACAGTCCCCACTACCCTTGACGCCGCGCCCTGGGCCCGTATGCCCTGCCATCCCACCCACAGGGCCTACCCTGCCTGGAGGATATTAACCGCATCCGGCTCGTCCTGGGACGGGGGGGCCGCCACCGGGAGGAAGATCCCGTACTGGCGAGCCTTCACGACGTCGGACTCGAGCGTAGTCGTGAACGTAGCGAGCGCCTTGCGCAGACCCTCGATGTACTCAAAGTCGGGCAGCGTGCACATGTAGAACGGCGGGCAGCGCGGATGCCACGCATAGAAGTGGACGCACTCATAATTGCCGACGAGGATCTGTCCTTGCACCTGGGGCCGATAGTCAGTGCCCAAGCCGTCGAGGTGGTAGCCGATCAGCGTATGCGCGTCGGGGCATTTGATCTCGACCGCCTCGGGCTTGCCACTGACGATTGCGTCGGGTGAGCACCCCGCTTTGAGTTGTTCGTTGAAGTAAAACCCGCCCTCGTCGAGGTCGTAGTAGTTCTCCCTAAACTGCCGTGCAGCGGCTGACTCGAGGAGCTTGCCGCGCTCCATCATCAAAACCTGAACCTCTTTCTCCGAGCTGATGCCGAGCAGTCGCTCGGCAATGAGCTGCAGCATGTATGTGCGTGTTGTCTCGGCCTTCGACGCTTTGCCGCCGGGGGTGAAGAGCTTGTGGAAATTCGATGCCGATGGCACGCCGAGCTTCGCGTCGTACCACTCTGGTGTCCCGTACGGGATGATCATTGCGGCTCCCTCCATCTCACATCGTAGTCTCGATATTTCTTGAACAGCGGTTTGTAGACGCGCTCTTCGAAGGGATCACCTGACGGCACGAACCGATAGATCTCGCCATCGATATCCAGCCAGTCGTACTCGTCGAAGCTCACTGGCCAATTTTTCGGGTCGAGCATTTTGCGGAAGCGGGCGAGCGGATCCGTCACCGTGGCTCCCTCCATTCTTGATCGCGTTTCTTCTTTTTTTCCTGCAGAGCGTTCACCAAGCGGGTGTAGTCGCGTTCGAGGATATCCTCGAGTTTATCCACCCCGCTGACCATGTTGGTCAGGAACCGCTTCATGTCGGTGTTCGTGTCCTCGATCATCGTGTGCAGCACATTGCGCTGGCCGGTGTCGATCTTCTTTGCGCTAACGTCGACCGCGTCAGTGTCCTCGCCCTTGCGCACGATGTTGAGCAGCAGCTCGGCGGTGTAGCGCTTGCCGTAGCTAAGAGCGCCGCCGTAGGCCTGCAGCGGGTTGCGGCCAGGGCCCTGGTCCGGCGGCAGTTTGATACGCGAGGTTTTGCTGTAACTGCGATACGCCAGCTCACCGATGACAAGGACGCCATCAGGCTGATCCTGGCTTGAGAACGACAGCGAGAACCCGTGCTCGGCCAGGATTGGCCTGATCACCTGATCCATGTCCTCCCACTTGGCGAACCGATACTGGCCGAGGTGGCGGCCGTCTTTGCTGACCAGCTCGATGAGCCCGTGCTTGGTCACCTGCGGGATTGCGAGCTGCATGCGCGAGAACGCCTCGTTGAACTGCTCACGCGCCTGCGCCTCCATCACCTCGCGCCGCGCCTGCAGCACGACGGCGAGCTTCTCGGCCGATATTGCGGGATCAGTCATCGCCTGCATGAGCGCTTGACCGAATGTCTCGGCCGGCGCGGGCGGTGGGGTGTAGGTGCTGACATCACTCATGGCAGTACCCCGGATATGGTTCAGGCTCGGTGGGGTCGTCTCTCAGGCAGAACTCTTCGTGGCGACGCATTTCTTCCGGAGTGCGAGGACGGTGCCATCCATCCTGCAGCTCGTACGGCTTGCTCTGCGGGCTCTCAATGAACTGACGCGGATCCCATTCATCGCGCGGGACAGGTGGTTCCTTCACCATTTTGTTGTCCCACTCCATGTCTGGCGGCCCATACGGCGCGCTCTGCTTCTCCCAGCCGCGATCTTTGATCCAATGTTTCCAGCGCTCCATAATTTGGGTTGCCGTCTCTGGTTTCTGGCCCATGACGTACCAGCACGCAGGACGGTCGACGCCATGCAGGTCTGCCCAACAATATTCGCCCATCAACACACCAAACGATGGACAGTTAGGGCAGAAGTGCATGCCCTTTTTTTCCATACAATCAAAATAGGCAGTCGCATGGTTGTCGGGATCTGTAGCAGCCATGCATTGTTTGATCGCTTCGTTCTGGCGGTCGTAATTCGCGGCTAAACGCACTCGCGGCGCTTCGCGATAGCAGGCAACTGCAAAGCAGTGCGTGTCATATATTCGGCACGCGTCATCGCCGGTGAATCGCCTCGCGCACGACCCCGCATCGGCGGACGTGGCGAGCAGAGCGATGAGAAGGATTAATCGCGACATTTGGTCTGCCCCGTATCGATGTCGGAATGGCAATGATGCTTGTTGTACCAAGCGGTGTATTCCGGCCAGCATCCACCAACGACCGAAACACCAGAAACGCGGGGCGCGTATTTCTCCAAGTCTTCGACGCTTACCGGATCAGGGCTCCACCAGTACATAGAAGCGGTGCTGGGATTTGGTGGCGTCCAGGGCTTTTTCAGTCCGCCGAGCGTTGCTGGCGGCGAGATGATGGCAAGAGCAAAGAGAAGGATGGCGGTCCTTGTCATGGCTATTTCCCGTGTGTCCGAAGCATTCGCATGATCAGCTCAGACGCTTCGTGCATAACCTGAGCTTCGTCGTTCCACTGCGCTCTGAGTTGCGCAATCATTTCACCTTGTTTGTTGTGGTGGGCCTCGAGGGCATCCAACAGATTCTCGATCGACGGCAGCGATGACTCGTCTTTCGGTGCCCACTTATGGAGCCTAAGCGTCTCCTCGAGCTTGCCCTCGATCTGGGCTAACGGGTCTGGGCGGTCACGGTCGGTCATGGGTAGCTCCGTAGTTGACATGTATAGCGTAGGCCTATACGGTCGGAGCGTCAACCTTCTTGGTATACAGCTATGACCCTTAGCCCACTACAGCTAGCCGACCGGCTGGTAGCCACCGCCCCAGATCTAGATACGCGCACCCTGGCGCTACAGCTCAAGATCCGGCTCAAGCTCCCGATGGCGAAAATCCTCGAAAAGGTTCCGGGAGATACCATCACCGCTAAAGCGGACGCACTCGGCGTCACGCGGGCGTCGTATCACCGCTGGCTCAATGGTGAGTGGCGGCCGAAGGTCAGCGAGGCGCTCAAAATCGCCAAGCTCACCGGCTACAAGCTTCACGAGATCACTGGCTATCCTGACGCTTGAGGATGGTGACAAGCTTACGCATGGGCTGCAGGTAATCGTTTTCCAGCACATACGCCGGTCGGTTGACTTGCAGCTCTCGAATCGGTGCCAGCCGCTTGATGTCGTGGCCCAACGCCCAACCCAGCAGGCAATAGCGCGGATGTTGCTCATTGCAGCAAAGCACGTAGTACCAATCCAAACAGGCATCGAGCTGCATGATTAGGCGATGTCTGAATGTGGAAATAAGCTTCGCATCGATGTCGTCGTTGATGTCTGCTTTACCGGGTTGGTCGCCTAAATCCCAAGTCACCGGAATGCCCTGGCAACTGAAGTAGAGCATGGTGGCCGCTTCTGCTTTCATTGCATTCTGATCGCGCAGCAAGTCGCGCTCAAAATCTTTGGCGAGATTGTTTTTGTGCGGCTGATTGCGACGACGCTCTGTACGTAACGCGCCCTCACGGTCACAAAAGTTTAACCGCTCTGGTATCAGTGTTATCCAGATCCAATCTTCTGAAGTCGTCATGATCGCCTACTGCGACGCCTATGGCGTCTCTTGCGCTTTCCTCGACGCGCCGCGTTCATTGCGATCGCGATGATCTGACGCCTCGAGCGCGGCCTACTGCCATGGTGAGTTAATTCTCTGATATTCTCCGACACGTTTGATCCGAGAGGCATGGTCATGGCCCTGTTCAACGCGCACGGTAGAGTATCATGGTTCGGCGGCCCGGAAGACACCGGCGTAAGCCCGAGCGAGGATCTCGCGTGGTTCGAGACTTGGGATCAAGTGGTCGACGCTGACGCCGAACATCTGTTCTTGTCGACGCAACCACCGGGTACAACAGGGCTCGCTCGTCGCCTCAATCCCGAGACTCATTTTGTGGCCTGCAGATGGGACTACAGCTCGACTCCGAAGAGTATGCTGAAGGACCAGCGCTACAAAGCGCGCGTAAGCGCCGGCGGTAAATCATTTTTAGTAAGTCCAATCGATTGGGGTCCTCATGAACAAGAAACCGGCCGCGCTGCCGACATCTCGAGCGGCCTCATGTCTGCACTCGGAATTTCAACTGATGACATCGTTGATGTAGAATATCCCTACGAGGAGGCAGTCGCCATGCGGATCGCAATGTCAAGCGGACACTCGACCAAGTGCCAAGGCGCAATCGGATACTTGAACGAAGTCGAGGAAGCGACTCGAGCTGTTGATCGCATCGCCGAGATCTGGAAAGAGAACGGCATCGAGTGCTGGACTTTCCACGATACGACATCAACAGATAGCTCAACTAACTTGAATAAAATCACCGACTGGCACAATTCGAGGCCGTCGCATGAGCTAGACGTTTCGGTCCACCTGAACGCCTACCAAAGCACTAGCAAACCGATGGGCTGCGAATGTTTGTACGTCACGCAATCGAGCTTGGCGTCGAAAGTGGCGGCGGCGATGGCGGGTGCGCTTCAACTACCAAACAGGGGCGGGAAATTCAGAGATGATTTGTTCGTACTCAATCAAACAAATGCCCCTTGTGTACTTCTTGAATGTTGCTTCGTAGATAGCACCAGTGACGCCGATGCGTGGCGCGCTCGGTTCGAGGATTTTTGTTACCAGACTGCGAGCGCGATCGCTGGTCGAACCATGCAGCCACCTGATACTGAGCAGCCGCCGATCGAGCCGCCGCCGGTCGCA